>Ga0187803_10000856_pt1 | contig 11965 bp, 8 predicted proteins | sample NC_wetland_sal_i_2_FD_132425 | JGI IMG/M metagenome (GOLD analysis project Ga0187803, IMG submission 132425) | Wetland sediment microbial communities from Neuse River Estuary, North Carolina, USA - Control_3 | ecosystem: Environmental > Aquatic > Freshwater > Wetlands > Sediment | place: USA...
AAGCGGCTGAGCCCGCGAGCGCATTGGCTTTCGGCGGTCGCGGTGTTCGTGGGCTCTTGGCTGTCGGGCTACTTCATCATTGCTACCGATGCTTTCATGCAGCACCCGGTCGGGTACGTGACCGCATCGGACGGGAGCCTGCAACTTGCGAGCTTCTGGGATTTCGTGCTGAATCGCTGGGCGCTTTGGCAGTACGCGCACAACATGTGTGGGGCAGCAGTCACCGGCGCCTTTGTCATGACGGCCGTAGGCGCCTTCTACTTACTCTCCGGCAAATGGACCGAGCATGGCCGCATGTTCGTCAGGGTCGGCGTGATCGCCGGTTGCGTGTTCAGCCTCCTGCAGCTCTATCCTACCGGCGACCACCAGGGCAAACTGGTGGCCGATAACCAGCCCGTGACTCTGGCGGCCATGGAAGGACTTTTTCAGGGCCGGACGGCGGCGCCGTTGGTGATCATGGGGCAGCCGAACGAGCAGCAGGGCAAGATTGAGAACCCGCTGGAAGTGCCGGGCATGCTGAGCGTGCTGACTTATCGGCGGTGGACCGCCAATGTGCGCGGGCTGGATGCATTCCCTGCGCGGGATTGGCCGGGCAACATCCCGCTGCTCTATTACAGCTACCACATCATGGTCGGACTGGGCACGTTCTTTGTCGCGGTCATGGTAGTTGCTTTGTTTCTGCTCTGGGGCCGCAAGGTATTTACTGCGCGCTGGATGCTGTGGATCCTTATGCTGTCGGCTCCATTTCCCTATATCGCTAATACTGCCGGATGGATGACGGCCGAACTCGGCCGTCAGCCTTGGCTGGTTTACGGGCTCATGCGCACCGAGGACGGCTATTCCAGGGCCGTCTCCGCCGGCAATGGCATGTTTACCCTGTTGGGCTTCATGGGCATGTACACGGTGCTGGGGATTCTGGGCCTGTTTCTGATCCGGCGGGAAGTTGAACTCGGCCCCGTGACCGAGTCGGCATCCGGTCTCAAGCCCGCGGCGGAGGCGCGATGACGATGGCTAGCCTGTGGTTCTGGATTGTTGCGGTGATGGTCACGGTCTACGTCGTGCTCGACGGATTCGATCTGGGAACCGGCGTTATTTATCTGATCGTGGCCAAGACGAACGAAGAACGGCGGCGCGTGCTGCGCGCCATCGGGCCGGTTTGGGACGGGAACGAGGTGTGGCTGCTGGCCGCGGGCGGCACCCTCTACTTCGCTTTCCCGCTGCTGTACGCCTCCAGTTTCAGTGGGTTCTACCTCCCGCTGATGATGGTCTTGTGGCTGCTGATGATGCGCGCCGTTGGCATTGAATTCCGCGCCCACATCGAGAATCCGGTATGGCAGGAGTTCTTCGACGCTGTGTTTGCGGTTTCAAGCATTCTGTTGTGCATCTTTCTCGGCGCGGCCCTGGGCAATGTGGTCCGCGGAGTTCCCCTCGATTCGACTGGCTACTTCTTCGAGCCGCTCTGGACTAACTTCAGGCTCGGCAATCAGACTGGAATTCTCGATTGGTACACTGTGCTCGCGGGCGTGGTTGCATTGGTCACGCTGACCGCACACGGTTCGCACTATATTGGCCTCAAAACCGACGACGATCTCGGCCGCCGCGCCCGCGGCGTTGCGCTGCTGTGCTGGCCGCTGCAGTTCTTCCTGACCTGCATTTCGTTGGTGGCAACCTATTTCATTCGGCCGACGATCATGGTGAATTACACCAAGCATCCCGTGGGAGTCCTGGTGCCGATCGTCGTTTTCTCCAGCCTGGCCGTGATGCTTTGGGCCACTCCCAAGGGCCGAGAAAAGGTTGCGTTCCTGGCTTCAAGCCTGTACATCGTGGGCATGCTGGTCGGCGCTGCCTTTGCGCTCTATCCGGTGGTGCTTCCGGCACGCGATCATCAGCACGACCTCACCATCTACAACACCGCGGCCGGCATTCACGGGCTGAGTGTGGGCCTGGTTTGGTGGACGCTTGGCGCCGTGCTCGCAGCCGCCTATTTTGTGTTTGTCTATCGCATGTTCCGCGGGAAGGTGACGCTGGAGGAGGGGCACTACTAGCGATTGCAGATTGCAGAATTCAGATTGCGGAAGTAAAACCACCAGCCTCAGCGTCCTCCTCGGAACAAGACCAGACGTGGAGGCACCTTTTCCGAGATCGCTTTTTACTTCTGCAATCTGACTTCTGACTTCTGCAATCCATGACGACTCATCGCGCTCATCTCACTGCTTTCTCAATCCGCTCCCGTATAATCAAATCTTCGGCCCAATTTCCGGCCACTTCTGAAAGAGGACCCTCGTGAGCGCTCATTCCCACCATCCCGGCCAGCAACAGCCTGTTCCGCAACCCTTGCCTGGCGTTAACGCCATCATCGCCGTTGGTTCCGGCAAAGGCGGAGTCGGCAAGACTACGCTTGCAGTTAACCTGGCCATTGCGCTCAGCAAGATGGGCCTGCGAGTCGGCCTGCTTGACGGCGACGTTTATGGGCCGAACGTTCCCCTCATGCTCGGCACCAGCCAGCAGCCCAAGGTGATAGGGGAAGGGAACATCGCGCCCATCAATGCTCATGGCGTCAAGGTGATTTCCGTCGGCTTCCTCAATCCTGGAGACAAGCCGCTGATCTGGCGCGGGCCGATGCTGCATTCCATCATTCGCCAGTTTCTGGGATCGGTGGAGTGGGGACAGCTCGACTACCTCGTCGTCGACCTTCCGCCCGGAACCGGCGATGTGGCCCTTTCGCTGATTCAGACTGTGCCTCTGACGGGCTCGATCGTGGTCTCTACGCCCTCCGACGTCGCATTGCAGGACGCGCGCAAAGCCATCGAAATGTTTCGCCAGATGAAAGTGGATATCGTGGGCGTGGTCGAAAACATGAGCTACTTCGTCTGTCCGCATTGCCATCACGAAGTGGATATCTTCTCCCGCGGCGGCGCTGAGAAGACGGCCAAGCAATTCGATGTGGCTTTTCTCGGAGGGATCGAACTCGATCCCGAAATCCGCAAAGCGGGCGACAGCGGAACGCCTGCGGTGCTCAAGGGCGAAGACTCGCCCCATGCCAAGTCTCTTTTTGAGTTCGCCAGGAAAGTCGTCGCGCGGGTAGAACAGATCAAGTCGAGCAGTTCGGAGAGCGTGATTCAGATTCAGTAGCTTTTTAGCTGTCAGCTCTCAGCTCTTTGGAACCCCGAGTTCGAATGAAGCACTCAGAGAGCCGAGGCATTGGTCAGCGGGGGAGCGGCCATGAAGAAGCTGCTGCCGGTTGCGGCCGTCTTTATTCTTCTCTGCGTCTTTGCCTTCTCAGCTAACTCGCTCGACACAATGGCGCCCCTTGGCGATAGTCTTGAGACCTTGGAGTTCGCGGCCGAGACGCCTGTCTCCTATCTTGGTTTTGATCGCAACGAATATCCCGGCGATGACCGCCTCAAAGAGCTACACAAGACTTTTGCCTATGCCGGTTACTGGCTGAACGATCCTCCGGGCTCGAAAACAAACACTTGGGTGGGGAAGCGAGGCAAGGTCGAAGCTGCTGGCTTCGGATTCCTCGTGCTCTTCAACGGACGGTTGTATCGGAAATTGGGCGCTCGCCCGGAAGAGCTTGGCCAGTCGGATGCGGTTGCGGCGGTTGCGGCGGCCAGACGCGAAGGCTTTCCCCGGCGGACGATCATCTTTCTTGACCAGGAAGAGGGCGGGCGCCTTCTTTCCGAGCAAAAAACATATCTATTTGCTTGGGTCGACGAAGTGAGCCGGGCTGGATTTCGCGCGGGCGTTTACTGTTCCGGCATTGCGTTCCGCGAAAAGGGCGGCGACAGCATCATCACCGCCGAAGACATACGAAAGAACGCTGGACAACGCGACATCACTTACTGGGTGACGAATGATGCCTGTCCGCCATCGCCGGGGTGCGTGGCGAGCCGGCCACCGCCTTTGCCCAAGGGCAGCGGAGTTGGGTTCGCCGATATCTGGCAGTTTGCCCAGTCTCCCAAAAGAAAAGACGTGGCGGGCACTTGTAGAGGTTACGACAAAACCGGGAATTGTTATTCTTCTGCGGCTGCTGCCGGTCAGAAATTGCACGTTGATCTGGACACGGCGAACTCCGCCGACCCTTCCCAGGGAAGGTCGCGGAAACGATAGCGCGATTTCTCTTGGAACAGGCCTCATAAACGGTTTTGTGAAAGGGCACGGCTTTAGCCGTGCCGCTCGCAGCAGCCAAAAATGCGGGCTCTAGCCCCTGAGGGCCAAATGCGTGTTCGCGTGGAATTATTTATGAGACCAGCAGTTCTAGTAGAACGCATCGTACTTGGTGACCACCCACCCTGCGTCTTTCTTTTCTTCCGTTACCGAAAACAAATCTTTGTACGTAGCGTCCTGCGCTGGGGTCGAATACCGCTCGCCCTTATAGTGCAGAATGACGAGTGGCGGTGCGTCTTCCCACTCCACCAGGTTCCAGCCGATGAGCGGGTGCTGTGCTTCAGAATCGCAGACGAACTCGGCGCGCTTCCGCCGGTAATCCTTCTCCCATGCGGCCAGCAGATGACGGCAGTTGCCGTCGCGCATTTGTGCGATGAAGACGCCAGCCGTGCGCTCGATAGTCCGGTCGCGGAGCGGATTCATGGTAATGCTGAGCGGCATGTTCGTCAGCGGGTCGAGCTCGTCGGAGCGGGCCAAGACCGGCGGTTGGTTGCTGAGCCAGTGCAGACAACCCAGAAAGACCGCCACTAGCAGTCCGGCGGAGCCCATGGCAATGGCGAGATGGGCCTTGGAAACCTGCATTGGAAAAAGTCTGAGCCACAAGTAACCGCCGCGCAAGGTTACGATGGAAACGTCAGAGTAACTATTAATTGCCTATCTGGGGTGGGTCGCAAGATCGTGAGTCGGAACTACGCGCCGGCGGACATTTATGAAGCAGGGCTCGCCCTCTTGAGTCGCCGTTCAATCTGGGCCATTAGTCCTTCCGTGGCCGGAGCCTTCAGTCCATGCCGGCTTGACACCCGTAAGATAGCTCCACCTATGGCATCCAATTCCGGGGGCCGGCCCTGCTCAACATCTTTCTGCATCGAGCTGCGCATGCCTGGCGGCGCCTTCCCGATCGCTTTGAGGACGGCTTCCGCGTCCACCTTCGCACCCTCGGCCAGTCCCGCTGCGCAGGTCTCGCGCACGCATGCCTCCAGACGCCGCCACCTCTCCGCGTCCGCAACCACTTCGCCGATGGGCTTGGCGAATGCGCTCGTGGCCAGCGCAAATGGACCCAGGAACACGAGTTTGCTCCACATGAGCGTGGTTTCATCGTCAACAAAATTGCAGGTGAAGCCGAGGCCTCGCAACCGATCGCTCACCGGGCCCAGAAGCCCGCGTCCGCGCGCCGAGATGTTCAACACCGCAAATGGCGAGCGGTGGATGATGTGGCCCGTGCTCACTCGCTCGGTTTCGCCGGCGATCGTAGCCGCAAGCACGCGATCGGCGCCGAATTTCGAGCGCAACCGTTCTAAGTGATCAATTCCATTCAGCAAAGGCACGACGGCGCCAATGGATCCAACATCGCTCATCGAGCCCAGAGCGGCTTCCAGTTGCGTGGCCTTAACCGCCAGCCACAGGACATCGGCTGGCGGAACCGGCGCTTCCCACATCACATCCACGGCCCAGCTTCCAAAGGGGCTGTCAAGCTGAAGCTGGGGCCGATGGGCTGCAAGCGTCTCAGGCCGAACCACGAGTGTGACCGTTTCACCGACGCGAGCCAGACAGGCTCCCATCAACCCTCCCACTCCGCCCGCTCCTAAAATGGCATGTCGCATAGACTATTAGGGATGCGCAGAATTCAGGCTTGGATTCGAGCCAGGCCGGTTTGTATTTTCCCTCATACCGGCGTATAGTGACTTTTTAGAACTGTTGTGTAGTATTGGCAACGTCGAAGCACACCAGTGGGCGCAAGCCCACTTTTTAGTTGGATGCGGGATCGGCGCTGCGGTTCTTATATAAGCTGCTGAAAACATGGCTTTTGATGAGGAGAAGGTCCGGCAGATTGCCGCCCGCGTGGCGGCTTCGAGCGGACTGGAAGTAGTCGCCGTGGAATTCCACGGGGCGGGCAAGCATCGCATGCTGCGGGTGTTCATTGATCGGCCCGGAGCCGTGCCGTCCGCCGACCATCCCGACGGCGTAACGCATGAGGACTGCTCGGCGTTCAGCCGCGAGTTTGGCACGATCGTGGATGTCGAGGATGCAGTGCCGGGCGGCTCCTATGTGCTGGAGGTTTCGTCGCCGGGGCTGGATCGCAAGCTGACCAAGGCGTCCGATTTTGAGCGCTTCCGCGGGCATCGAGTAAAGCTGATGACCCGGGAGCCGGTCAACAACAACCGGCATTTTGAAGGCAACCTGGAGAGCTTCGAGAACGGAAAGTTAGTGCTGGACCTGAGCGCGGCGCGACGAAAGATGCGTCCGAAACAGGGCGAAGCACAAACGATCCAGATCGAGTTGGAGAACGTGGAAAAGGCGAATCTGGTGCCGGAAATCTAGTTGCCAGTTGCCAGTATCCAGTTGCCAGTATTTGGCTACTACGACTGGCAACGCTGTTGCGGAAGCGGGCCGGTGCGAGGCGGTTAGGGAAATGCGCTCGGGAAACCGGAGCTTGGAAAACTGACAACTGAGAACTGAGAACTGACAACTGGGAACTGGTTTTTATGGCAAGCGAGCTCTACAACATCATCGAAGGCGTGAGCCGGGAAAAGGGCATCGACCCGCGGATTGTGGTGAGCGCGGTCGAGGATGCGATCGTCGTGGCGACGCGCAAGTATTACAAGACGCAGGAAAATCTGCGCGCCGTGCTCGATAAAGAGTCCGGCAAAATCAGCGCCTACGCGGTGAAGTCCATCGTCGAGTCCCCGGAACAGGTCGAGGACCCCGATCTCCAGGTCACCGTCGAGCAGGCGCGCAAGCTCGATCCCAGCGCCGAAGTCGGCGGCGAGTTGCTGATCCCCAAAGTGACGGAAGGAATTCTGGGCCGGATTGCCGCCCAGCTTGCCAAACAGGTCATCTTCCAGAAAGTGCGCGAGGCCGAGCGCGACACGGTTTACAACGAATACGTCGGACACGTCGGCGAAATCGTGAATGCCACGGTGAAGCGGATTGAGGGGCCGGATGTGATCGTGGACATCGGCAAAGCCGAAGCCCGCATGGGTCGAAAAGAGCAGTCCCGCCTCGAGTCGTTCGCCATCGGCGAGCGCATCCGCGTGGTCATTGTGCGCGTCGAAAAAGCGATCAAAGGCCCGGGCGTGGTGGTTTCGCGCGCGGCGCCGGAACTGGTGCAGCATCTGTTTCAGACCGAAGTGCCGGAAATTTACGACGGTACGGTGGTCATCCGCGCCATTGCCCGCGAAGCGGGCGAGCGCACCAAGATCGCGGTGATGTCGAAAGACAAAGACGTGGATGCGGTGGGCGCCTGCGTTGGCATGAAGGGGATGCGCGTGCAGTCCATTATCCGCGAGCTGCGCGGGGAAAAAATTGACATCATCGAGTTTCACGAGGATCCGGTGACCTTCGCCGAAAAGGCGCTGCAGCCGGCCAAAGTCAGCCGCGTGACCGTGATTGACGCGGGCGAAAAACATCTGGAAGTGGTCGTCGACGACACCCAGCTTTCGCTGGCTATCGGCAAAAAAGGCCAGAACGTGCGCCTGGCGGCGAAGCTGCTGAATTGGAAGATTGACATCAAGAGCGAGGAAGAGAAGCGCCAGGAAGTGGAGCAGCAGATGTCGGCGCTGGTCACGCAGAGCGCGACTCCGCTGGAAAATGTTACCGGACTGGGTGAAGGGCTGGTGGAGAAACTGAAAGCGGCCGGGGTGGCTACGGTCGAGGCCCTGGCCGATATGACTCCCGAGCAACTGGAAGCGATCGAAGGCATTGGCCCGAAAACGGTGGAAAAAATCAGCATTGCGGTCAATAATTACTTTGCCAGTCTGGAGGGCGGCGAAGCCGTAGCCGCCGAGTCTGAAAGCCAAGAAGAAGCCGCTACTGAAGTGGCTTCTGCCGAGGAATCACCAGCGGCAAGCGCCAGCGAAGCGGAGACATCAGCCGCCGAAGCCGAGCCTGCCGCAACGGCCGGAGAAGGCGACCAGCCGCCGGCCGAAGAAGCCCCGGAAGACAAGCAGAGCTGAACTGGGGAAAATGGCGAGTCTGGAGCCTTCTCCGGATCGAAGGCGCGGAGTTCGCCGCCGCGAGCAGAAGAATGGAAAGGGATTCCGTGAGGTTAGATATGCGAGCGTAAACCACGACACTCGAACCGGGCGGGACCGGAAAAGGAAGTACGAGAGCGGATGAAGATTCGAATCAATGATCTGGCCCGTGAGCTGGAGGTCAAGAGCAAAGCCATTCTTGACGTGCTGACCGTGGTCGGCATTACCGAGCACAAGACGCACTCCAGTTCACTGGAAGAACACGAAGCGGAACTGGTCCGTAAATATCTCCAGTCCCACGGCGAGCCCGGTTCAGCTTCGGCAAGGCCCTCGCGTTCCACCGCTCGCGTCGAAGACGAATTCAAGACCAAGATTGATCTCTCGCATATCTCGCGGCCCGGAGATGTGCTGCGCGCCATCACGCAGAAAAAAGAAGCGGCCGAACATCCTCCTGCGCGCCTGCCAATTAAGCCGCCAGTGGCGAAACCCACGGTGGCGGCGCCCACCATCGCAGCCAAAGCGGAGGTTCCCGCCGCGCCGCCCAAACCCGCGCCGCCCAAACCCGCCGCGCCGGAAGCGCCCGCGCCAAGATTTGTGACGCCCGCCTCGGTCGCCGCGCAGCGGCCACCCGCGGTGGTGGTCATTCCGCCCAAAGTTCCGGTGGCGCCGCCGGTCTCTGCTGCGCCGCCCACGCCGGCCGCCAGTGCTGCGCCGCCCATGAGCGCTGCGCCGTCAGCCAGTGCCGCGCCGCCTGCGGTAGCAGTTCCGCCGCGCCCCATCGTCCCCGCCGTGCCAATGGCTGGTGCGCCACCCGCCGCCCCACCGCCGGCCGCGGAATCGCCCACTCAAATCTCGCAGACCAAAAAGGCCGCAATGGAAAAGCTCGCCGCTCCAGTCGTGCCACCGCCGCGCATGATCATGCCGCAGACCGGCCCGCGCCCGGTGTACAAAGCTCCGGCGGCCAGTGCGTCACCACGAGCCACGCCCGGCCGGCCCGTGCCCGGGCAGCCCATTTTTCAGCGCAGCACGCGGCCGCAAGCGCCGGGAGCGCGCCTACCATTGCGTCCTGGCGAACGCCGTCCCATGCACCCGACCCGCGTGTCGCCGACTGGTGCGCGCCCGCTCGGGGTGGGCCCGGGAGCTTTGCCGCCGCCTGGGTCTGCGCGTCCGGGAAGCCGTCCCGGTGCTCCGGCTCGCCGGCCCGGCCAAAGATACGTTCCGCGTGGCGTGAAAGAAGGCCCGATGAAGGGCTACACTCCGCCGCCGCGCATGTCCGTCAGCAACGAGCCGTTGCCCATCACCCGCAGCATCACCATCACCGAAGGAATTTCGGTCAAGGATCTGGCCGAGAAGCTCGGCATTCGCGCCAAGGACTTGATCGCCCGCCTGGTGATGCGGGGCGTGTTCGCAACTATCAATCAGACCCTCGACGCCGAACTGGCCAGCGAAATGGCGCGTTTCTTCGGTGCTGACACCGAAGTCATCACCTTCGAACAGCAAGCTGCCAAGGATACTGCCGCGGCCACCGAGGCCAGCGAGGAAGGCGCCGAAGCTCTGCCCCGTCCGCCTGTGGTCACCATCATGGGCCATGTGGACCACGGCAAAACCACCCTGCTCGACTCGATCCGTTCCACCAACGTGGCCGAAGGCGAAGCCGGCGGCATCACCCAGCATATCGGCGCATATAAAGTTCGCATCACGGATACCGAATCGCCCGCCTATGGCCGCGAGATCGTCTTCCTCGATACGCCCGGCCACGAAGCCTTCACCCGCATGCGCGCGCGCGGCGCCAAAGCGACCGACATCGTTGTGCTGGTCACCGCTGCCGACGACGGTGTCATGCCGCAGACCGTCGAAGCTATTGATCACGCCCACGCCGCCGAAGTTCCAATCATTGTCGCGGTCAATAAGATTGACAAGCCCGACGCAATGCCCGAGCGCGTCAAAAAGCAATTGGCCGACCGCGGACTCCTGCCCGAAGAATGGGGCGGCAAGACCGTATTCGTGGACGTTTCCGCCAAGAAGAAAACGAACCTGAACCTGCTTATGGAAATGATCTGCCTGACCGCGGACCTCCAGGAACTGAAGGCTGTGCCCGGACGCGCCGCCAGCGGGGTTGTGCTCGAAGCCAAGCTCGACCGTGGACGCGGTCCGGTGGGCACCATCCTGGTGCAGAACGGCACCCTGCACAACGGAGACAACTTCGTGGTGGGCAACGTCTACGGCAAAGTCCGCGCCATGTTCGACGATCGCGGACAGCCGTTGCGCGTGGCGCCGCCTTCCACGCCGGTCGAAATCATCGGCCTCGAAGGCCTGCCGCAGGCGGGCGATCAATTCGTGGTCGTCACCGACCGCGAGAAGGCACGCGACATCTCCGAATACCGCGAGCAGAAAGCCCGCGAAGCCGCCCTCGCCAAGAGTTCCCGCGTCTCCCTCGAAGGACTTTCCGAGCAGATCAAGACCGCCGGCATCAAAGAACTCAACGTCATCCTCAAAGCCGACGTGCAGGGGTCGGTCGAGGTGCTGGGCGATCTGCTGGCTCGCCTATCGAACGACAAGGTGCGCCTCAAACTCCTGCGCTCCGGCATTGGCGCCATCACCGAAACCGATGTGCTGCTGGCTTCGGCTTCCAACGCCATCATCATTGGCTTCAACGTTCGCCCCGAGCGCAAGGCGCAGGAACTGGCCGAGCAGGAAAAGGTGGACATCCGCCTGCACTCGATCATTTACGAGCTACAGGACGAGATCAAGCGCGCCATGACCGGCCTGCTCGAACCGACCATCAAAGAAACCTACCAGGGGCGCGCCGAAGTGCTCGAAACCTTCCGCATCCCCAAAGTCGGCACGGTCGCGGGCTGCCGCGTCACCGATGGCATCGTCAAGCGCGATTCCGAAGTGCGCCTGCTGCGCGACAATGTCGTAGTCTTCAAGGGAAAAGTTGGCTCGTTGCGCCGCTTCAAGGACGATGCCTCCGAAGTGCGCTCCGGCATGGAGTGTGGCATCTCCATCGCCAACTACGGCGACGTAAAAATCGGCGACGTAATCGAAGCCTTCATGACCGAGAGAATCGCCGCCGAAGCCATGGCGTAGAAGATCCAGAAAAACGGAGCGCCGGGCGCCCTCGCGGTCAGCGAGAGGACGATAGAGCGCCGGGCGTCCCCGCCTCCATAGCATCCGCAGTCTACTTGTTGTGCTGCCTCCCGGCGATTCGTGCCGATGCTTTCGGCCGCACGATCATAAAGTGGGTTTGCGGTGACGCTCCGACTTGAATTGAACCTTGCTCCAGGAAGGAGCCAAACCCGACTTGGTTTTGGTCGGTTTCCAGGATGAGAACGGTCGATCCGTCCACGACATAGTAGTTGAAGTTGAACTCGTTGGACGTAGCGAACCCATGGCCAGGGATTGTGGTGTCAGGCTTGAGCTTACCGGAGAATGCCTGGCCGCTCGCGCCGGAACCTTCATCATTGATGTCCTCAAGGCCCTTGAACGTGTTGTCGGCGTTCACGGTGAACTCAGCGATATCATCCTCCTCGAATTCGCCGCTGCCGTTGCCACCATTGATCGCAGTGAGATTTAATCCGTAGCCCTCTGATGCTGCAAACGAAGTAGCCGTCTGGGCAAATGCCACACCGCCCGTAACTCCGGCGCTATCAATTTCCAGAAGTCCAATGCCGCCACTGGTCGGATACGCCGCGAACGTGACGGTAGGAGTGAGAATCTGATTGTCGCCGTTATAAATGCTGTTGAGAGTCAACACGGTTCGTCCCCCCGAGAGAGGCGTGTAAGAACCGGAGAACGTTGGCACCGGGGTAGTGTTGACCATG
>Ga0187803_10000857_pt1 | contig 11962 bp, 13 predicted proteins | sample NC_wetland_sal_i_2_FD_132425 | JGI IMG/M metagenome (GOLD analysis project Ga0187803, IMG submission 132425) | Wetland sediment microbial communities from Neuse River Estuary, North Carolina, USA - Control_3 | ecosystem: Environmental > Aquatic > Freshwater > Wetlands > Sediment | place: USA...
GGCATGTGTTGATTTGCGCGTAGTCTCCGGTCGATTGGATGTTGTTGATGCTCAACGCTGCGCTGCCGCTGCTAGTTAAGGTCACAGCTTGCGCAGTACTGGAGGTTCCCACCTCCTGGACAGGAAAGGTCAAGCTCGCAGGAGCAATGGTTGCAATCGGCGCCAAGCCAGTCCCACTAAGGTTCACAAGTTGAGGGCTGCCCTGAGCGTTGTCATAGATGGTCAGAGTCCCGCTGCGGCCCCCAGAAGCTGTCGGAGCGAATGTGATGTTGACGGTGCAACTGGAGTTGGAATCCAACGCTGCTGGACAGTTGTTGATTTGGGTGAAGTCTCCGGTGATCTGGATGTTGCTGACGTTCAACGTTGCGTTCCCAGTGTTGGTCAGGGTCACAGTTTGCGCCGCACTGGAGGTTCCCACCGTTTGAGCTGAAAAAACCAGGCTTGCGGGACTCAGAACGGCAACAGCAACGGAGCCGCTGCCGCTCAGGTTGATGACATGGGGCGATCCCGCTGCGTCATCTTGAATCAGAATTGATCCGGAGCGGGACCCCACTGCGGTGGGGGTAAAGGTCACAGAAAACGTGCAGCTAGCAGCGGCTAGTACGCTGGTCCCGCAATTATCAGTCTCTGCGAAGTCTCCGCTGATCGTGATCGATGAAATCGATAGCGGTGAACTGCCCATGTTGCGGAGGAGGACCGTATGCGGCTGGCTGGTCGAGCCGACCGGCTGGCTTGAGTATTGCAGCATGAAAGGACTAACCGACACGGCGGGCGCTACGTTCGGCCCGATCTTGACCATGAAGGCGTCGAAGTTTCCACCAAGCGTGTGTTGGAAGGCCCCCTGTGTAACGGGAAAGTCGGTCGAGTTCGTGTAGCCAGCTACATAAAGGTTTCCACTGGAATCGATTGTGAGACCGGCAGGATAGTCATCTCCGCTAGCGCCCAGGAAGGTAGCAAACAGTTGCGTGCTTGCAACCGGATCAATCTCCGCCACTAGAAGGTCACTCCCGCTTGCGTAAGGCTCGATGCCGTTTGGTATTGCAAACGAACTACCCGATGTCGCGCACGACACATAGGCGTCATTGTTTTGATCGAGCGCGATCGCTTGCGGGAAAGCAGTATTGTAGGGACCCAAGAAAGTCGAGTAAAGCAATGTCGCGCCCGCGGGACTGAACTTGGTAACGAATGCGTAGCCACAGCCTCCAAAATAAACGCTGGGATCGCAGATGCTGGTGGAGCTGATGGGGAACGTCCCATCGCTCGGTGCCTGGCCGGTGACATACGCCGATCCTAAGCTATCTACCGTGATGGCGGCTATTTGTGTCTCGGCTCCACTCGATCCGTAGAAATAAGTGGAATAGTCCAAGTTCCCTGAACCGCTTAGTTTAGTCACAAAACTAACGATTGTATCTTGAGGAGCGGCATCGGTCGTGAGGTAGGCCCCTTGCGTCACCGGGAAGTTGTAGGTGTTCGTGTAGCCCCCCACGTAAGCGCTCCCGCTGGAGTCGACCGCAAGCCCGGTGATTTGGTTGAGGGGAGGAGTCCAACAGGGACCGTTCCAACAGTTTTGAGGGACCATCGAATTGCCACCCAGATAAGTGGAATAAATGAGCGACGTTCCGTCCGCACTGAACTTGGTCAGGAAACCGTAGTATCCATAGAGGCCACCTTGGTTCGGGGACACTGAAGCCTGGTAGGCATTGGAGACAGGGAAGTTTGTCGATGAAGTGCCCCCTGCCACGTAGGCCTCGCCCAGACCATCGATTGCGATCCCGGCTGGTTGGTCAAAACCGCTACCTCCCAGGTACGTTGAGTACAGTAGGGCTGAACCGTCGGCGGAAATCTTGGTCAGAAATGCGTCGTAAGATCCCGACATTGACGCTTGGTAGGGGTTGACGACCGGGAAATCGCTGGATGCGGTGTTGCCAGTGACAAATACATCGTTCGTGCTGTCCAGCGTGAGTGCGTAGCCGAAATCCTGGTTGCTGCCGCCGATGTAGTCGGCATATATCAGGTTCGCGCCGGCAGGGTCCAGTTTGGCCACAAACACATGGTTCACGTTCTGCGGAAGTGTACCCAGCGTTGCCAGGGGGAAGTCGACTGAGTTTGTATAGCCGGCGACATACACGCTGCCACTGCTGTCGACGGCGATTCCCGTTACTTGGTCATTGCCACTGCCCCCCAAGTACGTTGAATAAACGAGCACAGGGTCAATCACCAGCGGCTTGCTCGAGTCGAAGTGGGGAACCTGGAAAGCAATGTGGGTCGGGTCCGTCATAACATACGCTCCGCCCACGCGGGTACGCTGGCCCTTGGACTCCTGATAGACGATCGGACTCTGGAAGTGAATCTCTCCGCTCCCCAGTCTTAGAACGAGGTTGCCATCTGCGCCTAACTCGATTTGGCGAGCACCTCGAATTTCGAATTGGATCTTTCGGGGGTCGGATCCCGGCTGGACTTCAAAGTCGTACTCCAGTTGACGATGGCTCCCATAGTACAAAAGGTCAATCCCGGGATATACGTTCTTGTAACGAACTCTGCCATAGGTCGGCACATTGGTGTGCCACTTCGCCGGATCGTTTCCGAAGAAGTAGTTGACCCTCCCAGGTTGCGGATCCTCACCTCCGACGGTGGGACTCTGGGTGGCCCCAACAAGAGTAAACTGTACCGTCGCGCTTCCGCCGACAGGCGGATTAACGGAACCTGCGGCCGCCACGACTGCGCTTGGGCGCAAAGAAAGCACCATACCGCCAGTGGTAAGGAATGCTGTATAGCCCGAGCCGCGGGAAAGAAACCTGACTTGAGAGCCGGTCTGTCCCTGGTTCATTTCAAACGTCAACGGCAGCCTTCCGTATTCCGCCCGGCGAGCGTGAACGGGCGCCTCTACTGCCGCAGGTTGGGCGTCGACGGATGTCGCCGCTGCAACGAGCGCCAGAATTCCGCATGCAAGAGTCTGAAGTCGCATTCGAACAGTCCCGTCACGCAAAGCTCTGAGCATGGCAGCGATTTCCTCCGGGGGAGCCGCTAAAGCGGCACATTGGGCCTAGTGTGCATGGCAGGTGCCGAAAGCTTTGCGTTTGCTCGATTCTTGTAAGGCTCTGATTGCGGGGGGTTTAAGAGGCTGCTTGTGGGGACCGGGCAGGCGGTAGCTGGGGGCACCCAGTCCATGTTTCAGACTCCTGTCTGCCACGAGGACACCCGTATTTCAGGCTTGCATGAAGCCGCTGGAGCCGTCGGGACCGAAGGGGACGCTGCCGTTGCTCGTCTGGGAGCGCCAGAGTCCAATTCTGGGACGCTATTCTGACCGCCAGACGAGGCGGGCGCCCAGAAGACCCTCCTTGACTTTGTCAAAGCGCATTACGCGTAAGGACTTGCACGTTCGCAAACAGTTGTGAATGTTTGGCCCCAACCCTGCAATTAGAGAAGCGCATGCAGGACGTGTTAGCAGGCCCCTCCCCTCTTGGCTACGCGGGATCGCATCCCACGTTTGCGAGCGTAAAGCCGTGGTCCTAGGACGGTTATAGTGCACAGTCACAGCGGAAACCCCGGCGCAACCCATCATCGACCGACGACTCGCCCCCTTATTAAGAGATAGGGTCACCCGTGTTAACCGCGACGAACGTTACTTTGAAGCATTTTGCCCGGATTCGGAACCTCGGAAATCTGCTCCTGGTTTATGGTTTCGGAGACGTCGCCATTTTCTGCGTGGACCAGCGGAGCGTCATCAGTGACCGTGATTTCGCTGCTTGCTTTTGCAATTTCGAGCGTGACGTTCACTGTCACTGGAGGGCCCAGCAGCACATTCACCACACGGCACTGTTTGCGGAAACCATTATTGGTCACTGTCAGCAGGTATCTGGAGGGAGCGAGAAAGAAGAATCGATAGACTCCTTCGCGATCCGTTTGCGTAGTTTGGCTCGTCCCCTTTGCGTTGTCCTTAATCTCGACCGCAGCATTCGGCACGACCGCCTTGCTCTGATCGGTCACAACACCAGTCAGTCCACCTGTGCTCGTGGTCTGTGCCTCCAGCTGGCGGAGCAGGCACACGGCTACCAGGAAGGAGCACCACATTAGACGTAGTGGTAGCAGTTCCATCGAACTCACCCCCAAGGGACTCGATCGAGCAAGACGCGGTATCCAGCAGAGGGCATCATACCGCTTCTTTGTCTCGATTATTCAACGCGGAGAATCGCACGTGCCCGAACCCGGATCGCGGCAGTCGTCAGTAGTCCTATTTTATGAGATGGGTTGGCTCTGTTGACATCCTTACTAGACCAATAATGGCGTCATTCCGAGGGCCCGCGCTCTTACCAGCGGGCCGAGAAATCTGGCGCACAGCATTTCCGAGCCTTACTTTCTGGCTCGTACGCGCGAGATTCCTCGCTTTGCTCGGAATGACACCGACGTTGGTATGCCCAGGATGTCAACAGAGCCAGATGGGTTCTAGCATCGACTGCCAGCGAACTCGTGCCGAGCGGTGGGCGTCTTACGATTGGAGTTAAGGGTGTAACCCTGAAGCAGCCTCTCGCAAGACCAAGGTTTCGGATTCCGACTGGCGAGTACATTGTTCTTGACCTGCAAGCGCGGTCCCGGGATCTTGAACAACTCAGAGAAGGTGCTGCTGCCGCAGGCTTTGTTCTCAGCGCACATGCGCGGCGTTGGCTCTGCTGTCCCCGCCGTAACCGCTACCGTGAAGCAGAACAACGGATTCCTTTGGGTCGAAGGCCATCCAGCAAAAGGCACCATCCTCAGCGTTTACTTCCCTCCAATGGTCGGCCACGCTCTGGCCATGCCGGAACATGAGTCCTGTGGAGGCCTGGGTGGGAGCGAGACGGCCCTGCTCGTCGAGGATGATCCCGGGCGGCACTGAGGACAGCACAATCTGAAGAACGTATCGACGTTCTGATCGCCGACTTAAGAATGCCCAAGATGGGAGGTAAGGAGCTCGCGGAAAAGATATTGCCCGCGCTGCCCAGACTCAAAGTGATGTTCATCTCGGGCAACGCCGACAGAGCGTTCATTCACCGGCGACTGGGGAAGGGACTACCAATCCTGCTCCCCAAGCCGTTTGAGATGCGGGCGCTGGCCAGTACGCTCCGCGATTTGCTCGATGGCCGGATTCGCTAATCGCTCCACTCGGTGCCCAAGGGGGCAAATAAGAAAGGCCCCAAGATGGTTAACCGCCGGACTCCCCCTCCTCTCACTCTCCCGGCTTCATTCTCGACAATAGCTGGTAGATCGTTGCTCGACCAATGCCTAACACTTCGGCAGCTCGAGCTTTATTGCCGCCGACGCCCTCCAGTACGCGCAAGATATGGCGCCGTTGCACCTTCTCCAGGGAGAGAAAACCCTCATCCCCCGCAAGGCTTTCGTTGAGCGGCTTCCGCAACCGCTCGGGGAGGTCGTTAATATCGATCAGGTTTCCCTCAGCCATCATACATGCATTGCCGATCACATTCTCCAGTTCCCGGACATTTCCCGGCCAAGGGTAGCTCGCCAAACGAGCTTGCGCCCGTCGCACGAGTCCGGCAATGGGCTTGCTGTATTCGGCGGAGAATCTCTCAATGAAGTACCTTTCCAACAAAGGCAAATCTTCACGGCGATCGGACAGAACAGGCACCATGATTTCCACCACTCCAAGACGGTAGTAGAGATCCTCACGGAACTGGCCTTCGCTGACCATAGTCCTGAGATTGCGGTGAGTGGCTGCGATGACCCGTACATCGATATTCCGGGGAGTCAGTGATCCCACCCGCTGCACCTGCCGGGTTTGGAGGACTCGCAACAATTTGGCTTGCGCCGCTGGTGCGAGTTCCCCAATCTCGTCCAGAAAGATGATTCCGCCGTCTGCATGTTCGAAAAGCCCGACCTTGTTCTGGTTAGCGCCGGTAAACGCCCCGCGCACGTACCCGAACAGTTCGCTCTCCACGAGGTTTTCCACGAGCGCTGAGCAGTTGCAGACAACAAATGGGCCGCGTGAGGCCGGACTTAGTCGATGCAAAGCGCGGGCCACGAGTTCTTTGCCGGTTCCGGTGGCGCCGGTCACCAGCGCGGTTCTGAAGTGCGGCGCAATCCTGCGAATTCTGGCAAAAACCTCCAACATGAGAGGACTGCGTCCGACCATACCCTCGAATTGATAGGCATTGATTAGTTCCTGTTCCAGACGCAAGGTCTTTTGCCGTGTCTCAGCGTCGGTTAGCAGGTTCTGGATGCGGGATCGGAGCTTCTGGATGTCAAGGGGTTTGGTCAGATAGTCGCAAGCACCCTTCTGAATCGCCTCGACCGCTGATTCGGCCGAATAGTGTGCGGTGATCATAATGACATCGACACCAGGGTCAATTGCGACCATGCGCTCCAATATCTCAATACCGCTAATCTGCGGCATTACCAAGTCCACCAAAACCATCCGGGGCCGCACGCGCAAGAACGTCCTTAAGCCTTCTTCAGGATCCTGCTCCGTCAGGATCTCCAACCCATCAAGATCGAGCGCCGATCGAATGAGATCCAGATTCTCACGATTGTCATCGATGGCCAGCAACCTGAACATACTCGGTGAAGTCATGGAACACTCCGAGGTTCGTTACCGTCAGTCTGAACCTCCCTAGTACCTGAAGCCTAGTGGGGTCGGTCGTTGGAAACTGGTCGGCCCGGTGAGAAACGATGCCAGTCGACATTCATAGTCGCCTTCCTTGTGATCGAGGGGCGAGTCCGTCACATCCCACGGGGCTGTGCTGACGCGAATCTCCACTTCCGCTTCAGGCTTCACATGAAGGGCTAAACAGGACGCTAGTCGCAAAACGGAGATCGAGTCAAGCTAGACACTTGATTCCCGTGCGATGGTAGTACATCTGATTGGCGCAAAATAGAGAGTCATGAACCATGCATAATGAGGAATGTGGTGAAAGTCTAGAGAATCGTAAGAGGGTGACGGTCGGCCCGCTCGGGTGCAGGACGACAGGATCCCGCAAGGGCCCCGACGCCAGGCTGTCTACAAACTGGATGGGATTCCATTCGGAAGACAGACCTCGCGACTGGTCTCCAACGGAGCACCAATCTTCTGCGGCAAGTGTTTCTAGGGAAAGGGGTTAACGATAACGGCAAACTCCGCTTGAGAGTCGGGGTGGAAGCGTGCGTGCTTATCTGTTTCTGCGTTCCTCCAAATCAGATGACCACGAACGGCTGCCGACAGGTTACCGGCCGCCAGAAAGGAGGTCTTGGGACTCTTCTATGGAAGCTGGACTCATGGGTTCAGAGATAACCGTGATGGGCAGTGGCACGAGCATGCGTGATCGCATGCGGGTCATTGAGCACCGCGATTGGTGGTTGTGGGTCTGCGCGGTGCTTATCACGCTGCTTCTGACCGTCGGGATCGTGTCGTTCGGGTTACCAGCGCTCCATGTACGGCGTCCGGAACTGAATTCTGCGCCGCTGAACGACACACTGCTCGGCCTGGTGGGGCTGGTTCTGCTGTTCGACATCTACACGGTCTACCAGCACTTCCAGATCCAGGGTGTCCGGAAGCAGTTGGTTGAGCGTGAGGAATTGTTCCGGCTGATTACGGAAAACGCCGCCGACATGATCGCTGTGGTCGATGCAAAGGGCAGGCGCCTGTATAACAGCCCATCGTACGAAAAAATCCTAGGTTACACCAGGGAAGAACTGGGAAGTACAAGCCCGCTGGACCAAGTCCACCCCGAAGATCGAGAGAAGGTGATAAAGGCAGCCGCAGAGGCGCTGCACACAGGCGCGGGTACCAACCTAGAATACCGCATGCGCCATAAAGATGGGACTTGGCGCATGCTGGAATCCAGAGCCAGTACGATCGTGAAGGCGGGACAAGTCGAAAAGCTGGTCATCGTAAACCGCGACGTAACCGAACGCAAGCGACTGGAAGAGCAATTTCGCCAGTCTCAGAAAATGGAAGCGGTGGGCCGCCTTTCCGGAGGGGTGGCCCACGACTTTAACAATCTCCTCGGAGTCATTATCGGTTATGGAGAAATCGTGCAAGAGGGCACCGCGGCGGATTGTCCACTGCGTACTTCTGTGGATGAAATGCTGAAAGCGGGGCATCGAGCTGCCTCGTTGACCCGGCAGTTGCTGGCATTCAGCCGTCAGCAAGTGATGGACCCGCGGGTCTTGGACCTGAACGTGGTGGTCAAAGACATGGAGAAGATGCTGAAGCGCTTGATCAGCGAAGACATCCAGCTTAGAACTGATCTAGACGCCAGACTCGCACGCATAAAGGCGGACCAGGGTCAGATCGAACAGGTGATCATGAATCTGGTGGTCAATGCGCGCGATGCCATGCCGAACGGCGGAAGCCTACAGATCACCACCTGCGATATTCACATGGATGATAATTTCGTCCGCCACTACCCCTACCCAGTGCGGGTTGGGGACTATGTTCTGCTCACCGTATCCGACACGGGAGTTGGGATGGACGCAACAACGCGGACGCGCGTCTTCGAACCTTTCTTTACAACCAAGGGGAAGGGCAAAGGTACCGGGCTCGGGTTGTCCACGGTGTACGGCGTGGTCAAGCAGAGTGGAGGCTACATCGAGGTCAACAGTGAGCCGGGAGCCGGGGCTATGTTCAAGATCTATCTTCCCAGAGTTGAAGACGCTCTTGACGCCCAATGTCCAGCAGCTCAACTGCCGGATTCTCTGCATGGAACCGAGACCGTACTGCTGGTCGAAGATGAGCTTTCTCTCCGCAAGCTGAGCCGCCATCTCTTGGAGCTGTGCGGGTACTCCGTGCTTGAAGCTGAGACCGGTGCGGAGGCGCTGAAGATCAGCCAGGAGCAGCACCACCGGATCATCCATCTGCTCCTAACTGATGTTGTTATGCCCGGTATGAGCGGCCGAGCTCTGGCCGACCAACTGGTCAAGCAGCGGCCCGAGACTCGTGTCGTCTACATGTCCGGATATACGGGCCAGACGGTTGGCGAACACGGTGTTCTAGCAGAAGGCAGCTTCTTTCTTCCTAAGCCGTTTACGCGGGAAGCGTTGGCCCGCAAAGTACGGGCCGCACTGGATGGGAGGGCAGCTGCGGTCGGCGCCGACTAAGGCGCGCAGCCAACGATGAAAGTCGAATCTCGCAAGGAGAAAGAAATGGAAAAGATCCTGGTTGTCGACGACGATGATGCCATGCGTGGTCTTATAAGAATGCGGTTGTCGGATACCTACGAGACCATTGACACGGGGAATCCGGTACAAGCCCTGGAACTCGCGCTCGAACACAGACCTCGCGCCATCCTGCTCGATCTGATGATGCCGGACTGCTCAGGGTTCGAGCTGTGCCAGAGCTTCCACAACCTGAGTTACACGGCCCGCATTCCGATCTTCGTTGTGACCGGCGAGTCAGCGCACAAATACCAAGAATACATGAGCAGTTTAGGCGCTGCAGGCTATTTCGAGAAGCCCATTGACTTCGCACAATTGAAGCGCCGCCTCGCGACCGAGTTGCAGGGCCGGACTCAGGAACGACGTGCTCATGTGCGCGTCAGAATGAGAGTCATAGTAAAACTAAAGGGCACGGACGAATCCCGGCGATCATTCGAACAGCTCACGACAACGGAAAATGTGAGCGCCGGCGGTTTTTTGTGCGCCCTGCCCCTTGCCTTGTCAGCGGATTCCACCTTTCAGGTCTTCCTTTCCGGATCCGGCCACGAGTGCTATGTCGGCCGTGCCCGGGTTGTCCGCAGAGAGGCGCCCGGCACTCCTTGGCAGCGCTACGCTTTTCAATTCATCGAACGAACCGCGGAATGGATCTTGCAGGACTAGAACCTCGTCTCGCTCTGTTGCCTGCTCCGAGGAAGCCGTGTAGCGTTGGAAGGACGTGGCATCGGCGGCGCGCAGGCATGATCCAGGCGCCATCAAGAGCCGCTGGACTGCAGCGAGTCCCGACAACCTTCCGCGGACGTTCAAGCGGGAGGCCGACGCGCAGAGATTGTTGAAAGACTTGCTCAATTCGTCGTCACGGACATCCCGGAAGAAAAGACCCGTCCGTTGAGAACCAATTCTTTCAGCCGCTCGGCAGAAAGAATTATCGTCCTTCAGCCCGCGCAAGGCGCGCGGCTGCAGACAGCCAGGACAGCGCCTCGTCTGCTGTCTCAAAGATTCTGATGCTTACGGTATCGTTTCTCGCGATCTGGTACATGCGAATGAGTCCATACAATACACTGTGAGACTGAACGACGTATGCACGCTTAGAGTTGCTTGAAAATGGATCGCGTTTTGCCACTGATTGCCAATCCAGATAGCTCAACTGAATGTCTGGATTCTCTCCGAGCGTAACGAGTTCTGAAAACTGTGGGTCGAATGCGGGGTCGTCACGTAGTCTGGTGGCGTGGTCGATAACTTCGCGACACGTAACCGCTCCGCTGAAGGTGGTCCGCACGATATGATTGTCGATGTCAATTACATATTGAGCTGGCATACTCTATGTCCCCTCGGACGATTCACCTCGTGGTTCCGTTCCTTTCGCCCTTAACAGGGTCTCAAGCTCCTTGATCGCATGTAGCAGCGAGCGGCGGCAGCTAAGGTAGTCGTTCGTGGGAGTCAGCGTTTGTCGGTGCCTCAGTTCCACGACCTGCAATTCCTGTTTCCTTTCTCTTAGGAGCAACGAGATGTATTCGTATTCCCACTTCTGGAACTTGGTCTGCTCCCTCATGGCTTTCCCGCCTCGCGAAGTACAAGCAAACGCTGGGCCACAAAACGACTGCGAGGAGACCGTTGGAACTAAAAGGGAGAGTCTTTTGGGATAAAGAGCGCCTGTCGACATGTCGGCAGCTGTGCCGATATATCGGCACAGACTGGAATCGAGAGAGGACGTTAGACCACCAAGTGTTTTCAGGGCATTCGTCATGGCCCATTCAACTTCTCTGTCTTAATCTTGCACATTCTTGCACTCGCGTGAGTCATTGGGGCGTTCTTGTCCGGAATTTGTAACGGTTAGTGTGGCTTTGCTCGACTTTAGGGAAAATGCCTTGCCTGCGAAATTCTGAGGACAAACTGCGCGAAGTCGCACAGCAAGCGCTTCTAGGATGTTGAAGCCATTAGCCTTACGCTACTGGTCGTTAAAAGTTGTTTGGTCCAGTGTGTTCTAATCGTCCCCTCCATGTTTCGCGTGCAGCCAGGTACGGTTTTGGGGTATCTGCATGACCGAGCGATCCCGGCGCCTTCCGGGGCCTACACCGGCCTCAGCCGGGCGCTGCTGATGCTGGGGAAACCGGGGGAGGCGTGCAAAAGCGGTTCGATGTGCCATCGAACTCGGCCGTGCCATCTCCGTTCCCCGCTGCAGTTGCCTGCAGCTACTCAGAAGGCTCGCATCGAGATCGCCAAAGCGGGACGAGGCGCTGCGGCGTCTACCCGCCGCGAGTACAGTGTCAGTACACTCGATTTCGACGCCAGGCACGGCAACCTCCGCACCCACGCCGCTACCCCTATCAATCAGCACGCCGCCGAGGTCCACCACCGGCCCACGCCGTGTTCAACTCTCGATTCTCAGCGGCGCATCTGGCGGGCATGAACTCGTTGACCCTGGGCCGGGTCAGCCAATTCTCAGCCTGCGCAAATGCTTGTTCTCGACAGTTATCCTAAAGGGTGGGATTATTGGGGCGACAAAAAGTAGTAAGGCCTTGCACCTGCATGACACGGGAGACGAGAAGCGGTACGCTCGGTTGCCGAGCGGTGCTGGAGGTTTCCCCTAGTGTCGCGGCGCTGACCACTAGAAGCTATCTCATATATTGGCGATCTTGATTCCAGTGAGTCTTTCGATGCTGATTTCAAGGGCCTTAGCGAAGGCCCAGAAAACAGCCGGGGTATTTATGAGATAGCTTGGCTCTGTTGACATCCTGAGGCTCAGAACTCATGCCACAGGCGGTAAAGATTGTAAGTCAAACCCAAGAGCAGGGCTTGGCGACGCTGCGTGAGCAGGCAGCGGCCCGGAGCACGACAGGAC
>Ga0187803_10000858_pt1 | contig 11948 bp, 8 predicted proteins | sample NC_wetland_sal_i_2_FD_132425 | JGI IMG/M metagenome (GOLD analysis project Ga0187803, IMG submission 132425) | Wetland sediment microbial communities from Neuse River Estuary, North Carolina, USA - Control_3 | ecosystem: Environmental > Aquatic > Freshwater > Wetlands > Sediment | place: USA...
TCCCGGCACCGGATGTTTACACCAATGCGCAGACCATGGCCTGGATTATGGATACGTATTCCATGAACAAGGGCTATGCTGTCCCGGGCGTCGTGACAGGAAAACCCCTGGCCCTCGGCGGATCGCTCGGTCGAAATGAGGCGACTGCGCAGGGTTGCGTTTATGTCATCGAAGAAGCTGCAAAGAAGCTGGGAGTTGATCTCAAGAGCGCCACGGCCGTCGTCCAGGGTTATGGGAACGCCGGCTCGATCGCGGCTTACCTTTTGTTTGACCTGGGAGTGAAAATCATCGCCGTCAGCGACTCCCGCGGCGGTATCATGAATCCCCATGGAATCGATCCCCGGAAAGTGCTGGAATTCAAGGAAAAGACCGGCTCGGTGGTGGGCTTCCCCGGCACCGAAAAGATCTCCAACGATGAAATCCTCACACTCAAGTGCGACATCCTGGTTCCTGCGGCGTTGGAGAACTGTATCACGCTGAAGAATGCCTCCAAGATTAACGCAAAGATCGTGGCTGAGTCGGCGAATGGTCCCACTACACCCGGCGCCGACGAGATTCTGTTTGACCGGAAGATTGTTGTCCTCCCGGACATTCTGGCGAACGCGGGTGGAGTCACCGTGAGTTACTTCGAGTGGGTCCAAAACGTCCAGGAACTTTATTGGGACATCGACGACGTGAATTCTCGCCTGAAGAAAATCATGACCCGGAGTTTCAACGACGTTTACACCATCCACAAAGACAAGAAGATTAACATGCGGAAAGCTGCTTATGTTCTGGCGGTTGGCCGCGTCGCTGAGGCTTACAAACTGCGTGGATTGTTCCCATGATCGTGAGATGAAACAGTCGGATCGCCCGCCGGGGCCGGCTTCCACGCGAGCTGGCTGACGCGAGACGATCCGGGGTAATTCGCAACACCACCCCGAAAGGGCGGCTCAATCTCAAAGGTGATTCCTCTGCTGCCCTTTCGGGACTTTCCGAGACAACCCAAACCGGTCACCTCGGTTTGACCCGAGACATCGCAGCCCTATATCCCTGGACGACCAGGAAATCAGCAAGAGCAAAGGAGAAGCGGCGCCCAGCCAATCCTGAATATGCGTTTGGAACTCACACTCGACAATTTCCGCAGCCAGCGGGCCATCATCCACGCCAAGCATGATTCCATTTCGATTTGCTTGAACCACTTTAATAACAGCCTTAACTTCGACCGGGAAGGTCGAATCATCTCCGTCTTTCTAAACGGCCACACGTTCCAACGCAGTGAAGACAATCGATATCTGGTCAAATGGAAGACCGACAAGCTGGGCTCGCCTCTCACCATGCGAAGATCCCTTGACCCGAAAGAAATCGAAGAGTTTTTCGCGAATACGCAGGAAACGGTTCACGAAGTGTCTCACGCATTGCAGAAGCAGAAAATGAAGGAGCTGATTGAACAACATATCCCCGTGGGGGAGGCGAAGGCTGTTCAAGCGTGGATGCACCGAATACTGTCTTACACGCTTAAGGGATACGAGGAGCGCGCCCGGGAATTCCTCCAGATTTATAAACCCATCAGTATTCTGCCGCCGGACCAGTACCGCTCGCTCGTGGTTCAAGGGACCGAAGGGTGTCATTATAACCAGTGTAACTTCTGCACATTTTACAAGGACCGCGAGTTCCGTCTAAAGACCCCAATGGAGTTTCGAAAGCACCTGAAGGATATCCGCCGGTACTACGGTGAATCGTTACGGTTACGGCGGACCGTTTTTCTGGGTGATGCCAATGCCATCGTCACCCCGCAAAAGACACTCCTTAAATTCCTCGACGCTATCAATGAAGAATTTGACATTACGCCCCCCGGGATGGAGAAGGAGGAACGAACCGTTTGGAAAAAGGCACACCCGATCCATTTCAATGGGATCGTCTCGTTCATGGACTCCTTTTCTTCCAAGCTGAAGTCGGTGGACGATTTCAAGGAAATGGCCGCCCGAAATCTGAAACGGGTGTATATCGGCGCCGAGACCGGAAGCGATCCTCTCCTCGCTTTCCTCAATAAGCCTGGCAAAGCTGAAGAAATCCGAGAAGCTGTGGAGCACGTTAAGAAGGCCAGCATCGCTGTCGGGTTGATTATCATGGTGGGGATTGGAGGTCTAAAGTTTAACGCGGATCACATCGAAAAAACTGTGAAACTGCTCCGCTCCCTTCCCCTGGACGATCACGATCTCATCTACTTTTCTGAGTTCGTTCAACTCCCCGAAATGGCTTACACCCGCAAGGCTATGGAGGAGAAAGTCCGCCCCCTCACTCCCACACAGCTCAAGACCCAAATGACTCTGATGCGCCAGCAACTCAAAGCAAGCTATCCTGTCCCTCCCGCGAAACTCTCCGTCTACGATGTCCGGGATTTCATGTACTGAATGAACGGACCATCGCCATGCGATTTGGGGGCACGTATTTGCCGACGACCCTCAAAGGAACCTTTGGTCGCCGGAGAACGCACCCAAATCGATTCAGAGGAGTCTATAGGTCTCGCAATCTCTCTGATCTTTGTCCAGATTGGTTTCAAAACATTGTGCGGTCGGCAGGTTTGCAACTGCCACTTGAAACAATGTGTTGCATTGCAACGCATGAAACAGAATTATTAGTGCTTATGGCTCCCTGATATCGATACAACCGCAAGATTATAAAGAGACTTGGCTATTATTCTATTTGGTTAAATCAGACCAAACATGGCCAGATAATTGCTAGATTCTCTGCGGAAAGATGACATGAGGCTATAGAACCAACCCTATCTGGGAACCCTAAGAAGGCGTCATCTCGTGAACGATTTGGAGCAACAGAATACATCAACCGGTCCTGTATCATTGAGGTCCTGTCAAGGTCTATGCGACAGCCAGCATTCATTTTCTGCCGTGGCTGGGGGATTTGCAACTCGGGTTGCTCTAATTATCTAACACCATCGATACGGAAGACCAACTAAGGAGAACACTATGACTTCATCCACGAGCCCGCTCAAGGCGATCAAGTTGGCCCTGATTAGCGGCTTGGTGATCGTTGGACTTGTGGGCGCCTTTTCCAGTTCCTTCTCGAAGACGGCGAAACCCGACAAGGGGAATAATCCGCAGGCGACGACGGCCGGTTACAAGGCGGAGGATTACGTCGGGGCTGAAACTTGCAAGACCTGTCACGAAGACATCTACAATAATTTCAAGAAGACAGGCCATTTCAAGCTGACACTGTACGGGAACTGGACAGCTGACAACAAGGGCTGCGAGGCCTGCCACGGGCCGGGCAAGGCCCACGTGGATGCGGGTGGGGATAAGACCAAAATACATACCTTCGAGAATCAGTCCGCGAAACAGATCTCAGAAACCTGCCCCGGTGCCACGCAGGCAAAGAGGAACACAACAATTTTCGGCGGGGCGAGCATTGGCGGAACGATGTGAGCTGCATCGATTGCCATGCTCCGCACTCCGCGACAGCAACCTCCCAGAAGATGCTGGTCCAAAAGGAGCCGGTGCTCTGCTTCTCGTGTCATAATGAGATCAAAGCGCAATTCAATTCGCCTTTCCGGCACAAGGTCCTGGAAGGCTCCATGAAGTGCGGTGACTGTCACAACCCTCATGGCGGGTTTGAGCTCAAGCAGGTGCGATTGGCGACGGGTACCGATGTCCCGTGCTTGAAGTGCCATGCCGAAAAGCAGGGCCCTTTTGTGTTTGAGCATGCCCCCCTGCGCGTGGAAGGATGTGTGATTTGCCACACTCCTCATGGCTCGGACAACCCCAAGCTGCTCAAGCGGAACGAAGTGCGGATCCTTTGTCTTGAGTGCCATACCAATACGGGCGCGATGGGTGCTCCCGGGACTCCATCGTTCCATAATCAAGCGACAGCCCGATTCCAGAACTGCACCACCTGCCACGTCAAAATTCATGGTTCCAATGTCGATCAATTCTTCTTCCGTTGATGTCCGACGGCTGAGACACTGCTAATGATAACTTGGGAGAAACGCACATCATGAAAAATAAAATCGGTTTCACAATTTTGATCGTGCTGGGTATCGCACTGGGAGCCATGCTGGTTCGTGCCCAGTCTCCGACCCCGGATGCGGGCTTGACGCTCGGAGACTACACCGTCACTCAAGATGCTGAACTGGGTGTGCGGTTTCTGGGCTTCGATGGCAATTTCAACAAGTACCGCAGCGATCTCAATTACGGCCGAGGGTTCCGGCTCTTCGATTATGATTTTGTGGCCCGCTCGAAGGACGGCAACGGAAAATTCTTCGATTTGTTCCAGGTGAACGCTTTGGGCTGGGGCGGTGATCCGAGCGAATATCTACGAATTCAAGTCGAGAAAAACAAGTATTACCGCTTTGACTCCAATATCCGCTCGTTCGACTATTTCAATGATCTCACCAACCTGGCGCTGAATCAGCACCTGACCGATGCCAATCGCCGCATGGGGGATTTCAATCTCACCCTGTTGCCGGACAACCAGAGGGTCAAGTTCTATCTGGGTTATACGTTTGACCGAAGTGCCGGATGTTGTAACTCCGTGACCACCTATGATTACCAGCGCAAAGAGTTCCCCATCCTCGATCCGTCCCGGTCGATCTCCCATGATCTCCGGTTAGGGTTCGATGCCAAGGTCTGGGTGTTTGACCTTTCCTTCATGCAGGGCATCCGGTACTTCAAGGATGACACGGTTTACTCCGTCCCCTCCTTTGAGACCGGCAACGAAACCGGCACATCGGTTATTAACTTTCTAAACCGCGAGGATCCCACGCGCGGCCGCCAGCCCTTCACACGCTTTAGTGCTCACACCCTCATCAGGAAGAAGCTAGATTTCACCGGTCGCTTCATCTACTCAAGCAGCCGATCATCCAACCCTCCATTTTCAACCTTTACGGAACAAGTGACGGGAGTTGATGCGAGCGCCAATAACATTCTCCTGGATCTCTGGACTGGCAGTCCCATTTCGAAACGCCACAACGGGATCGGCGACCTGGGTGTGACGTTCTTCGCCACCGACCGGCTCACGGTTTCGGATACTTTTCAGGTGAATGACTTTCAGAACAGTGGAGGTTTACCGCTGAGTGAAGCCCTCTATCGCACACGCACCACCGCCTTCGGCACCACGGTCCTCCCGACGCTTCTGGTCAACAGCCTGTCCTTCCGCTTCCTCGGTTACCGGCTCTTTACCAACACTCTCGAAGGAGACTATAAATTCAGCCCCTGGTTCTCTGCGCACATCGGCTATCGTTACAATGCTCTGCGGACCGACGTGGGCGCCTCGAATCAACCCCCTGTGAGCTCGCTCAGTTCCGATATCGAGAACGACCACACGAATTCAATCATCGTCGGCTTTAAGGCGCGCCCAGTTTCAGCTTGGACGGTGTATTTTGACTTCGAGCACGGCACGGCGGACAATCCTTTCACAAGAGTCTCCAACTATGACTACGACAACTTCCGTGTACGTACCACCGTAAAACTCACAAAGAGTCTCCGATTGAATGCCTCGTTGGTGTCCAAGGACAACAACAACCCTTCCTTTATCGTTCCCGGACAAAACCTCGGTGTCGACACCAGTGGACGGATTTTCAGCGCCTCGGCGGATTTTACCCCCAACTCGAAGTTTACACTGACAGGGGGATACACTTATGACCACCTGGATTCCGATGCGTCCATCATCTTTTACCTCAACGGCGTGCAAACAAATGGAGACAGTTTGTATTTCATGAGGGATCATTACTTCTTTGCGAACACATACATACAATTCCATCCCCGGGTTAAGCTCATGCTCGGCTACCGCATCAACAAGGACAACGGGCAAGGTGATCGGACACCTGCTTCCACATCGCAACTGATTTCATCTTACCCCCTGCAGTACCAGATGCCTGAAGGACGCCTGTCCGTCAAGGTGCGCGAGCACATTGAATGGAATGCCGGGCTGCAGTACTACGACTATAAAGAAAGATTTGTGAACACCCAGAACTACCGGGCGACTTTGCCGTATACCTCACTTCGCTTCACTTTTTGAAAGAAGTCAGGTTTGCGCTTAAACAGGATCAAGATGGAGGAAAAAGGATTATTTTCACCGAGAATCTCCGGTCGGATCGGGATCGAGCAAGGCCATCCGGAAAATCGGAAGATTCAAGGTCGGAAGATAGACGGATTGAGATCTTAAACAGCCACACCTGCAGGGGGCTGCATTCTGGTTGAAGGAGGTAAACACCCAACATGGCCATGGCTAAGTACGACAACGACCCCTAGGGGCGCCGAAATTTTTTCACCGAATTTGTGAAAGCATTCACATGACGTTAACGTCAGAAAGGATCAAGTTTATGGCAAGAAAGTTTATTTTAGCTTCTACTTTTATCTTTCTTCTTGTGAGCCTTAATCTGGTTGCGCTGGCTGCCAATCCGACACCAAAAGCGTTGAATCCCCCGAACTATAATTACACCGAGGCGAATGGCTGCACCAGTTGCCACTTCTCCTCCGGTGCGGGCGGCGATCACATGCTCGAGGCTGTGGGTGTAACGATTGCCAGCGACAACGTTACATTCTCTCTGAGTGGCAACGGCTGGTTCGCGGCACGCCATTCCACGAGCAACTACGGCTCCACGCAGAATACCTTCTGCGCCAAATGTCACTCCCCTCTCCAGGCGACCCCTCAAGCCACTTTTAACAATGGGGCATTGGTGAACACTGCACCGATCGCCAATGGAGCGATGCAGGCTGTGACTTGTGGGTCTTGCCACCCGCCCCACAATGCCGTTCCTCGATTGGGGATCTACCAGTTTGGCGGTGATCCGACCAAGGTAACGTCCTATCAGCTAATTCAACCCAACCAGGAAGACCTGCTCTGCCTCAATTGCCACGTCAATCGCCACAACGAAACCAACGCGGCGTTCACGCGCATGTACGATGCCGGCGTGCAATGTGTGGATTGCCACATGGCTCCGTACGGGCTGATTGTCAACAGTACTGTTGCTAAACGCTTCCATGATTTCAAGGTGGCTGACAATCTTCCGTACTCGTGTGGTGTGCAGGGCTCTCTCAGTGGATTCCAATGCCATCCGGGTTTCACCGCTCAAGCCACGCTGGCGTTCATTCCATCGCTGAAGGAGCAGCATATCAACTGGTGGCCGATGAATCCCAGCAAGAGGGCGTCGGGCACTGCGGTCAGAAGTTTGGTTACGGCTGAGGATTACTTGGCGCTCTGGAAAGAGATCCAAAACCAGATCGGGCAGTAAGCTGTAGGTAGTGTTTCGATTAACAACTGTAGTTCGTTTGAAAGGCCGCGAGGAACTGGATGCACTTGCCCTTCAGCAACACCGCGCGGCCTTTCTTACTGAATTTATTGTGAAAATATTCACGAAGTTGGGTCACTGTAGCTTCGCCATAGTCGAAATCCCTATGGTGTTTTTAAGTCCTGTAGCGTGCGTTCAACACTCGACCTGAATCCAGCGCTAGTCCAAGGCGGCCGCATCGAACGTCTCCTAGTGAGCCTGACTTTGAGAAACCGGTGTGGCCCTTTTGATAACGGGTAATTGCTAGCCTGAGTCAGTCTCCTTGGCTGCAACGTAAAGGCTGTAACAAGACTGTTGCATGCAACCCAACAAGATTTCCCATTGGACAATACAAATGGGACGATTTGTCCCGATCTCAATGAACCGATGGGACTTAAATTCCATGTCGACAAATGAATCTTTTCACAACAATGGCAGGGCAGTTGCCCTATCCAACTGTGGAAAAAGAAGGTTAAGGAGCATGGGGTCCAATTGATCAGCTGTCAAGCATGAACGTCGGATGGAATCGATTCATTAGCATCCGGTTTCTGAAGGGAGTGGAGAAAGCCTCTGACATAGAATACTCCATGATGTGATTGTGATGCGAGGTGAGAACTCGAATTCGAGCATATCGGATATGGCTCAAAATGGAAACGGCATAAGAAACAACGAAGCTGCAAACGACTCTGGGACGAAGCCGAATCCCACAGGGGAAGTGGAGAAGAAGGTTGGCCCGGCAAGAGCTGACTTCTTGGACAACACCATTCGATTTCTCAGCACAGTCCGGCTTGGAATCTATTTAATGATCATCCTTGTGGTGGTTTTCTTCATTGGGACCATCATCCCCCAAAAGCCGAACACTGCGCCGGAAAACCTGCAAAGAATGTTTGCCCCGCCCAACCTCGTGATGCTCGACCGTCTTGGCATCCTCGATATTTTTCACGCGTGGTGGTTCAAAGCGCTCTTGATGCTGCTGGGGCTCAACATTGTATTCGCCTCATTGGACCGATTTTCCAACGCCTGGCGATACATCCAACGCCCCGCCAAATGGCTGACCGGAGCGGTGATCCGCGCCCAACGCGAGCACGCGGAAATTCATCTTAAGGTTCCCCTGGCGGGGGCTGAGCGGGTGGTGACGAAGCACATCGGAAAGATGGTCGGACACGCCCAGATCACCGAAAGGGATGGCCAGAAGGTGATCTTTGCCCAACGGCATGTTTACGCAAGGTTGGCTGCCTACGGCATCCACCTCAGCCTTTTAGTAATTTTTGCAGGTGGTTTGATTGGATTGGAATTCGGTTATCGGGGACAAATTTCTTTGAACGAAGGCGAATCGACCTCAAAGGTAATCCTTTTTGATGCCTCCCGGAGCGTTGTTGAAGCCTCAAGCAATCCGCGAATGGTTGAACGCGAAATGCCTTTCACGTTGCGGCTGGACAAGGCGGAGGTGGTCTTCAATAACCCTCAAGAATCCAGCCTTCTCCGCCGGGACGATATCCAGAGCCCTGCCGTAGTGAAGAACTGGTATTGCACCATGTCCCTATGGGAGAACGGAGCAGAGAAGGAAACACAAGTGGTAGCAGTGAATCAACCACTTTCCTACCGGGGCTATCGGTTCTTTCAAAGTGGTTTTGATTTCGGAGAGGGATTCAAGGAATTGACCTTCCAGGTTCGAACCAGGGACGCGGCTGGTCTCCCCCACGAAACGGTGTACAGGATTCGAAAGGGTGGTTCGTTTGCCATTCCGGAAGGTGGATGGGTGGCCGCACTCGTTCGATCCGGGGTCATGACCCAAGCGGACATTCCATTCGCCGTTCTCAGCCTGCACAGCGACAACGGAAAGCCGCCGGTTCAACTTCCAGTCTTCGATGAAGGCACAACTCAGAAGATGCGTCAGGTGGCCCCTGCCAATTCAATGCAGACAAAGCTTCCGAACGGGACGGAGATTTTCCTGATTGACGCCATCCCCGAGTTCTCGACCACTCTTCAAGTTTCTCGCGATCCGGGAGTCATGATCGTGTGGGCCGGATGCATCTTGTTGATGGTAGGTTTGATGCTTGCATTCTATTACTCGCACCAACGGGTCTGGGCCATGTTGGTCCCGCTCCAGGAAGGAACGACGGTAGTGCTGGGGGGCGATTCCAACAAGAGCCGCTCCGCCTTTGCCAAGAAGTTTCAACAGCTCGTCCACGCGTTGGAGCCGCAGAATTTGCCGCCCCAGACTTAGGGATTCAAGGAGAACCACGTCATGAGTCGTATTCACACTGGCCAGATCGCGGAGGCCGGGATGCAACCCGCCCCGAAGATCCTGTGGCCGATGTTGTTCAGCTTTCTGGGAATGGGTTTACTAGCGATGTTCGTGATCCCGAGCATCCTCAGAAGCGGTTCAGGGCTGGTGAGCCCTGGAGCGTTCCTCGGCCTCGCCATCATCTTTTACGTGGGCGCCTCGGCTTTGCTCATCACTTATCTCGCGCGCCGCTCCGATCGGCTGGTCCTCGTCGCGAAGGGTCTGATCCTGGTCGCATTCATCTTTCATACCGGTGCCATTGCCGATCATTGGATGGTGGCAAAACATCCCCCCATCTCCAACATTTTCGAAATGCTCATCAGCTTCGCCTGGGCCCTAGTCGCCCTGGATTATGTTTTTCAGAGGATTTACAGGTTGAAAATTCTCAGCTCCTTCTGCGTCCCCATCGCAACCTTGGCGGTTTTACTTTCGACGATCCTCCCCACGGATCCTGCCCGAACACTCCCCCCCGCGTTGCAGAGTGTGTGGCTCTACATTCATGTCACCTTTGCCATCTTCAGCTACGTCGCTTGCGCCATTGCGTTCGTCGCTTCAGTTCTCTACCTGGTAAAGGATCGTGTGAAGCTTGAGACCTTCGGGATGATTACCCAAGCGCTCAGTGTGGGGACAATTCTTGGCATCGACTGGCTCGGCAATGCCGACACGGCGCACCGGCATTTCAACATCCTGTTGCGTGGAGAATTTTTCATCAATCTTTTATACAGGGGAAGGGACATTCCCATCCCGGAGATGGAGAAGACGTTTCTGGTAACGGCATTACCTTGGGCGGGGACCATGCTGAGGATAGCCCTGTTGGTCTCGTTGGCCGGCTTAATCCTTTACTGGATGAAGACCTCCTGGAAGACGTTGATTCGAGTCTCCCAGTTCAGCTTTGTGGCGCAGTTGGTTTCGGCGGGAGTGATTCTGGTCAGTGCGCTGAGCCGCTCAACGCAGCAATGCCTCGATCGAATCCCGTCTGTGGTCCTGAGTCAATTTGACACGCGCACCCTGGCACAGGCCGCCACAGTCAGTGTCAAGTCCAATCCGTTTACTCTCGCGGGAATTCTGGTCGCCCTGGTCACCTCGCTCCTGTTCCTGATTCTCAGCTCCCGGCACGAAGCGATCGTCGCTTCGCTCCCTGAAACGAATCTGCTGGATGAGGTGAATTACAAGGTCGTCACCATTGCGTTTCCTCTGCTGACCCTGATGATTGCCACTGGCGCGTTCTGGGCAAACCGTACGTGGGGCTCTTATTGGAACTGGGACCCCAAAGAAGTGGGCGCTCTCATTACCTGGCTGGTTTATGCAGCATACTTGCACATGCGCATCGTTCGGGGTTGGGCAGGACGGCGCGCCGCCTACTTTGCGATTGTCGGCTTTGTGTTCGTGTTGTTCACTTTCATCGGCATCAGCTACCTGCTCCCGGGATTGCACGCTTATGCATGATGCCGCGACCCGATGAACCCGGGGACTGAGATTTGACCCAGGAGGCAATCCCTGTTCCAGGGTCTTCAATGGACCCCAGCACATTTCACCGTCGAGATGATGTGCAGTGATCAAGCTTCATCCCTTAGAGGGGTGATGGTAGTTCAATCTTTTATCCTACATTTAAGGAGATGTCCTTCATGAAACTCGTAAGAATGCTCATCCTCTTCTCTGCGACTGTCTTGCTTTCAATCTCCATGCTGCATGCAAAGCCAGAGTTCGTCAAGAAGGAAGGGAAACCTTGCAGTTATTGCCATGAGAAAGACAACAAGACCTTGAACGATGTTGGAAAGTGTTATGCAAAGAATCACAAGCTTTCCGACTGCATAGCGCCGGCGAAGTAGTGCTCGTGAGAGTTTGAGTGGACGAGAGGTGCCAGTGGCTAAGAACCTGAGTCCGCATGCGACGCGTCATCGCTAACGCAGAGGGCTTGGGTTGAGGTGTTCTTCCTCTTTGAAGTGGTTCCGGTGGGGTGGGTTGAATGGACGGCACAAGGGAAAAATCGGTCGTCGCATTGAGTTCTCTGGTGGCTGCAATTCTGCTCACCCTGTTCAAGACCATTGTAGGACTGGCCACGGGTAGTTTGGGAATCCTCTCCGAGGCGGCGCATTCGGGACTCGACTTTGCCGCTGCCTTGATGACTTATCTTGCGGTCCGGATGTCGGCAAAACCAGCCGATGACAGTCATCATTACGGTCATGGGAAGTTTGAAAGTTTCTCGGCCCTTTTTGAAGTGCTCTTACTCCTGGTCACCTGCGGCTGGATCATTTACAAGGCGGCTTATCGGTTGGCAGGCCATCCTGTTCAAGTGGAAGTCAATTTCTGGAGTTTTGCCGTAATGGCGGTTGCGATTGGCGTGGACATCAGCCGTTCGAGAGCACTCATGCGTGTTTCCCGAAAGTACGGGAGTCA
>Ga0187803_10000859_pt1 | contig 11944 bp, 3 predicted proteins | sample NC_wetland_sal_i_2_FD_132425 | JGI IMG/M metagenome (GOLD analysis project Ga0187803, IMG submission 132425) | Wetland sediment microbial communities from Neuse River Estuary, North Carolina, USA - Control_3 | ecosystem: Environmental > Aquatic > Freshwater > Wetlands > Sediment | place: USA...
CCGTCCGGACTCGTGCTCTTCAGCAAGCCACCGGCAATCTCGATTCCCGGTTCCGAAAAGCCAACCGCCAGACCCTTCAGGTCCAGACTCCAGCCCCCCGGGTCCACGACCGACTTGTAGGGAATGCTGATGGTCAGTTCGTCGGCTTGCGCCGTCAGGCCATTGACTTTCACACTGCCGTCGATCAGTAGCTGAACCTGCGACTGATCGACTCCCAGTCCGAGTTGATCGATGTAGATCGGTCCGAATCCGCTGTGCACCCCGATCCAAAAGATCCCAGTCTGCCCGCCGAATAGGATATGAAACTGGCCGTCGCCGCCATTGGGCCCGCTTCCCCAGTACCATGCCGAAACGTCCACCGCTGGGTTAACGGGCTGAGTATCGCCGCCAGGGCTGCCTCCCGATTGCAACAGGCTTGCGACCACCGGATTGCCGCCCACGCCGCCTCCGGTCGCCAATCCGAGGGGAAGTCCGAGTTGGAGCAGTTCCAACCCGCCGCCGCCGCTGCTGACGGTGAGGCCGCCGCTGAACTGAGCGTCGAAGAAGACGTAGCCGTTGAATCCGCCCAGACGAAATGCCGACGTATTCACCAGCGGTGCGTCATTGGCCCCTGTAATGCCGAGGCCGACTCCAACGCAGCGAAGACGCGGAGTAAAGGTAAAGGAACCGCTGCCGTTGTCGGTGAGCAAATAGAGTCCCAGGCCGAAGTCAGCGCCATTACTCCAGGTTGACGGAGCGCCGAAGAGCGCTGTGAGTGAATAGGAGCCGATGTCAAAAGCCTCGCTCCCACTCAACTCCAAACCTATGCTGCCGCTGGTATTTACGATCTTGAGGTTTAGCGTGGAGGTGAGCGGAATCGTGACTCCCGAAACAAGACCCTCAATTGCACCGCCAACCATAGTCACGACGTCAGGGAGCGGAGTCTTCAGGGTGCCGTCACCCTGGAGAATTTTGGCGGAGATCAAAACGCTCTTCAAACTCGGTCCGCCATTCCAAAGCGAATTGTTGAGTTGCGCCTGCGCGGCTTGGATGGCGACGTTCGCGGCCAGGGGCAGAAGCCAGTTCTCGACCAACTGCATTCCGCTCTGTGCCCCCGCGGTGACTTGCAGCTGCGGCGCCAGGTCAATTTCCAGTGGACCATTACCCGAGTTGTTCGCTAAGGGAAAAACCTGTGCAGTAAACCGGAGCGCGCCACCAGTGGCCGTGACTCCAATGTTGAATTGAGGCGAAACGCTGATCCCAAGCGCACTCGGTAGGTCGAGCCCGAGACCGGCAGTACATTGGACTGCGCCGCTTGCGTATCCGCCGGAAAGGCTGACGGTAAGTGCACCGCTGCCCAGTTTCACACTGTTAGCGGCGAGAAGCGCCACGGGTCCCGATCCGTCCCATCCCGCCGTGAGCGAGACGGTCCCGGAATCGCTTCCACTTAACTGGAAGGACCAACTTACGCTGGAACCGGTTGCCGTCGCAGCCGGCAAGAGGCCAAGCGCGTTCACCATGTTTGCGGCCGCTGTGGCCACAGCCGGGCGATTCGATGGGCTGAACAGATTCAGCCAGTTTGCCTGCAGCAGCGTCTTCAGCGTGTCCGAATGGGCTGCAAATCCACCTGCGGGATCGTACAGCCCAAGTGCCTGGGCCAGGCCCAGACTCGGAGTCAACCATGCAGGCGCGGGTCCGGGTTTTGACAAAGCGGCTGTGAGTTCGTCCAAAGCGGCCGGGAGCAGCGCTTCCAACCCGGCTGCCAGTGCTCCCAATCCGCTAAATGTAGGCAGAATCTGAATCGCGGTCTGATTTTGTGGTGTGATGGAGACCGAGAGGCCCGTTTGTGCGATTCCGAAGGCAAGAGAGGCTGATTGCCACGATCCCGACAGCGGAATCGTAAGACTGAGTGTGCCACTGGGCGAGGGATGCCCAACCTGATCGAACGCCAGCGATAACTGGACACCAAGAACACCGCCAACGGGAGCCGTTGTCGCCAACTGGAACGCTACTGGGTCCGCAGTGGTTCCGGCTCCAGAAGCTGTCAGCTGAAGTCCTCCGGGCAAACTAAGACCTGCGCCCGCGGGAAAGCCTGCAAGCTGATTCACATCTTGAAGCAATTTCGACAGCTTTGTTGAATCGAGGCCTAACCCGCCGCTGGCGCCAAGCGCCGCTGGACTCATAAGGTATTGCGCAGTGTTGGAAAACAGTGCGTCGGGCGGTATGGCCGCAAAGTTTGGGCCAAACACATCGGTCAAGATCGTGGCGCCGGCCGATCCCGGGGACAAGGCAGCACCCACGAGCGCTGAAGTTGCGCTTGAGAGCAGCAGGCGTGGCAACAAATCGTTTAGAAAAGATGCCAGAACCGCGGGGGCTGGCGGCGGAATCAGCGCAACGGCAGGCACCCAGGGCGGAGCTTGGGCGACAAGCTGTCCGCCCTGGGAGGAGGACCAAGCGAGATTAAGGCTGCCCACTGTAAGACTTGCGCTGAGCGAGGTCGAAAAGGCAGGCAATGTCACCGCCGCATCGAACACGAGAGACGCGTTCGAGCCAAGCTGCAGCGCGTTTGACGAGTTGGTCCGCAATCCCACCTTCCAGGATCCCTGCTCGACATACGCCGTGAGAGGCAGGCCGGGAATCGGGAAAAGCCATGGACCACCGGCTCCGCCAGTGAATCCCGCAAGGCCGGAGCCGTTCAACGCCGCCGCGACTCGCGGCTCGAAGAAAGAAGCAGGATCGGTTGCAATTGCGGCAAAGGCGTCGGAAAAGATCCCGACGCTGCCATCCGGATGGGTGACCGTAATGCCCAGCGCATTAAAGGCCGTCAGAAGGCTGCTGACCGCCGACGTCGCGGGCGGTGGGGGCGTGGAGATCGCGTTGATAACGGCACCGAGCAGCGCCTGGGCTTGGGCGGGGCTGGTGGCAAAATCGATGCGTGGAAGCATCGGGCCATTCAGCGATGCCTGATGGAGGACAATTCGGGGCGTGATCTGGAGGCCACCGGAACCGTTCGCCTGCAGATCGAGTCCGAATTCAGCGCTGCGAACACGCGCAGTCCCAGAGCCGGGTTCGCCTGCCAGCCAATCGCCGGGGCGGCTCAATTCCGTGTCGATGGAGAAAAATTGCGCGGGGCGAGCCGGTTCGGCCGCCCCCTTCTGTAAAGCCACTCTACCGATGCCACCACGAAGATAAGCATCCGCAACCACAGATGCACTACTCGAAGCGGGCAGCCCCAGGCGCGCGCGAACTCCAAAGCTAACATGGGTCGGGGCGGCGCCACCTGATCCGCCGGCCTGGGTGGCAAGAGACGAAACGGCGGTAGTGAGTTCCTGAAGTAGCTTGCCTGTAAGAGAACTGCCGATGGCAAATGCTGGCCGGCCGCCGACATCCGTCGTCGGAGTGCCAGTGAACGAGCCCGCCGGATATGGATTCGCTGCAGGCAACCCACCCGGACTCGCGGCAGGAAGGTACCCATCGAGTGCGCTGAAGTAGTGGTCGAAAGCATCGCGAATCGGCCCCGCTGCCATTCCGCTTCGCAGTGGCTGCAGCAAGCGGATTACGCTGGCGACGGAGGGATCGGTCAGGAAAGGAAGCGATGTGCCAAGGTGCGGTGTCCCGAGCGTGATCAGACCCTGGATCAAAGTCGGATTGGAGTTCGTGAAGACCCTCGCAGCGACCCCGGGCGTAGAGTGTGCGACGAGGATGACAGGCACCTTCGGCCTTAACTGGCCAACGCGCTGGACTGCGAGTCCGATCTGGGAGGTCAGAGACGGCAGGTTACCGGTTCCATCGTCGTTGAGGTCGCACGTGTAATAGTCAACTGAATCGGTGATCTCGGAAAGGTCAATTGCACCGGGATTTGTGTTGGGCACACGGAAATTGAAATTCGCCGATGGTTTCCCGGACAAGAAAGTTTGCCAGGTAGTATGGTCGCTAAATGCAGGTCCCAAGAGCAGCACCGCGCGCGGCGATGCCGCGCCGCCCGCCATGGTATCGATTTGAGTTGAAATTTGTGAAATGGCGGCAGGATCTTGCGGCTCCAGCGGGTGCGCCGACGCGATGTTCGTTCCTGTCGTCCATGTGCCACCGGTCGGAACCTGGGCCGAAAGCGGCACCACGCCATCGCTGGAGCTAAGAAAGGTTGTCAAGTTTGACAGGCCTGTCGCGGCCTGCTGAAGGTCGAGATCCTTGACCGCATCCATCAGGCTGGGAACGAAGGGAGCCAGCGATTGGATGACTGCAAGTAATCCAGCGAAGTCGGCCGCTGAGTTTGCCGCCGTTGCCAATGCGCTTGCCCAGCCCGCGGGCGGTCCCGCTGGCTCAAGCCAAACTAGAAGATCGGCGGTTTCCGACCCGGTCAGGAGCGGAAGAGACCACGGATTCTCGTAAGTGCCAGATCCGGACGGCACTGGAACTGCTTGTGCGGCATGCACCGCAATCGCTGCGTCGGTCGAAGCGGGCAACGAATTGGACACGAGAGACTGAAGCGAGTTCAGAGCCGCCAGCAAAAACGGCGATCCGCCCGAAGACACAGCTGTGGCAACCTGGGCGAGCCAATTCCGGAACGCACTCGCAGGATCGGTAATGACGGAGCCAGGACCCGATGGGTCCGCAAGCACTGGCCAGTCCGCCGGAAGACCTGTGAGGTCGGAATGCAGCCCAAGCAGCGCGGCAATGGTGTACCCAGGAACCTCTCCCCACGCCAGCGCAGCTCTGGCAATCAAGACCCGAAGAAGTAGTTCCAGATTGGGGATAGAAATGCCGAGCGATTGCGCAGTCGAGGTCAGATTCGAAACATCAAAAGCGCCGGATGGAGGAAATGTAAGTGAAAGCGGCCCAACACTGGAGGCATTCGAGGTTAAGGTCAGGCCGTTGACGCTGGCCCGCCACGAAACCGCGGAACCAAGCAGCCAGTCTGCTTCGGCTGAGAATGAGCTGGCATTCAGCGCGACCCCTGCCACGGAGGAAGTTGTAACTCCTGGCTGAATGGATAGCAGCGCATGTTGGCCGCCCATCAGACTGGAGGTGCCTGCGGCGCCCTGCGGCAAATCGAAGGCCAGAAGCTCCGAACTGAATGAGAATGTTACAGGCGACTTGGCAGCGAGAACGCGCAACCCGAGCCGCAGTTGTTGGGGATCAACAGCGTTGCCAGACGTCTGCCCGTTCCACGCCGCAAGATTCAGCGTCAAAGCACCCTCCGACGCTATTTGCACGAGCCACGGATCGGATTGCGTCCCCGTCCCCGACGTCACGGGTGTTACACCAAGTAACCCGGCAATTTCCCCCAACAAGAACGACCAGCGTTGCCCGTCAAGCAGTACCTCCCGGTGAAAGGCTGCGATCGCGCGAGCGGGATTGGCGACCAAGGCCGTCAGGTCCACGTGATGGGGAGAGGATGGATCGCCAGATGGGGCGACGAGCCCAGCCAGCGCGGCGAGATGCGATCCGGCGCTTGCGCCCAAAGCGTTGGTGATTGCGGTCTGGACGGTCGTGGCGGCCGCGGCCCCCACGCTGTCTGCGTTGGTAAGATCGAGCTGTGGATAGGTTGTGCCGTTGAACACGATATTCGTCAGCACCAGCATCGGCTGCAAAGAAGAGCCGTTCCACTGGAGACCTGCCCGGAGAGAATCTGCACTGAAAGTCCCATTCGAAACGAGCTGCCCGGAGGTGTCGCCTGGCGCTCGGAAGGCAATTGATGCGGCGGGAAGAATCTCGGCGTTACCGGTGCCCGCGAGCGGGATCGAAGCAATTACCGCTTCGGCCTGGATCCTGCCTGGTCCAGTCGCACCTCCTGGGGTGAGTGAGGCTTGGGCCCCGATCCGCAATGACGATCCGGAAACTGATATCGCTAATCCGAGTCCCGAGTTTGGAATGACCGCTATCGTCCACGGGTCGGAAGGCACTCCTGTGCCGTTGACCGTCAGGTCGGGCGCACCAATCAGTCCGGCAAAGTGACTTAGCCACTTTGTGACGCCCCCGCTCTGGACCATGGACTGGAACCAGCTCTGAATTGAAGCAGGATTCTTGACGAGGTCCAGAAATGGGAACGGGGGGATACCGTCGTCGCTGAGTCCAAGAACTCCCAGTAAGTGAGTGGCCACGGCACCGGAGAGGGAAACGAGTTCCTGCTTTAACAGCCCTAGAATGACGTGCACCGCTTCGGCCCCGAGTTGCGTTGGGTCGAGCACGAGGTTTTGCAGCGTGCCATCCCCAAGATCGAGGTTCTGCAGTGTAGTGGTGAGTGTGACCGAGGGTGGGGCAATCGAGGCCACGATGGAAATGCCGTCGAGCTGAATGGGCGGCTTCTTTAAACCCAGTTGGGCCTGCAGCGCGACTCGCAGCGGGCCCGCGGCAGTTCCGGCAATTGCTTGTACGCTGGTGTCTGCGCTGACTAAAGGGAGACTTATCTGAGCGTCTGCGGTCACTCCGGCCGACCCCGGATTCCCGAAGTCTGCCGCGATTCCGAAGAGAACGTTTGAACCCGAGTCGTTTACGGTCAGGTACACGTTTCCGCGCGTCTGATTCCCAAGCAGCGGATGCCACTTTTCGCCAGCCGGGATTCCCGGAATCGTTACTGGGGGCAACAACGCATCCAGCAGACTCATCAGCGCCTGGCGTTGGGGCGGATTCGAGAGAATCTTCGCCAGGCTCCCCTGTGGATCTGCGAACCAACTGCCGTCGATACCGCCGTTCGAGATCAGGCCAATAGCCTGCCCAAGATCGGAAAGCTCTCCCGCTAAGTCTTGGGTTGAGATCATATAGATCCTCTTGCCGCAGCCGTGAGGGGTGTTCCGGCAACGACCGACAGCACACCTTGGCCGACAGCCAGCCCGATAGGCGCGCCGCCTTGCTGAGCAGCGGAATCTTGAGCGAATCCGAGAATGGCGGCCCAAACCGCCAATTGGAGAATCTTGCCCCAGCGAGCGGCAAGCGTGCCCAAGCCGCGTGGAAGGTCGTCCGTGACTGCGGTCAGACCCGCCGGGTCGCCCGGGCCACCGAGCGCGAATGCTGTGACCAGCGTCGCGCGCCCGGTTTGATCCGTTTCGAGGTCCACCGAAACCAACAGTGAACCCGGAAGGAGTCGAACCTGGACACTATCAAGGTGGACCACAACCTCGTCGCCGTGCTCCACCCAAACAATGGTCACGGTGCTTATGTTGCCCAACTGCGAGGCGTCGGCCGAAGCCCCGGCAAGTCTTGCCGCGATCTCAGCTGCCAAGCCAGCTTCATCTACAGTGCTGGGAACCACCGCTGTCCAAATTGGCTGCACACGCCCCCCTCAAGTCTTCCAGCATTGTTTGTTGCCCTTGAAAGTAGTCGGCTCGGCGGATGATCAATATCCCTAAAAAGGCCGCAACCGCAAACCGCAGCGCCGATTTCCGTTTGTTCTCAGATCTTGTGTTTTATTACTCAGGCCCAAATGTCTGCTATGAACCACGGTCCCCACGCGGTTCTTCCCGGAGGGCGGCCAGATACCAAGCACTTAACCTGCGAGCCCTCAAGGTCGAAATCTTGTAAGTAGAGGAAGACAGCAAGTCAAAAAAAGTGCGCTAATTTAACTCCCAAAACGAACGTCTTGTCAACCACTTTCTTGACCATTGCCACGTCAAGAACAAAAGCGTTACCGTTTCCGCTCTGTGTGGTCGAGACAGTGCAGCGCCTCAGTTCCACGCTGTAGGGATGGCGCTAGTACGGCGACCGCGAGTTCATTTCTGCTTGCCCGTCGCCGAGGGCGAGGCGCTCTCGGAACCGCCGGCAAGGTGCCGGCGTTACGTTCCATAGAGTGTCCGGCAGTTGAACGATAGCCTTGCCAAGCGTATAGTGGCTGTGCTCAAGGGCCAGATCAACCGGGGTGAGCCCAATACAAATGTAGTGAGTCACAACCGACCAACCTGCCGGTTGCGCCTTGTGATTCGCTCGCGAGCGTGCAAAATGGGCGTATTGCTTGAGGCGTTCTACTTTCGCGACACAGACCCTGCCGGTGTGCCGTCCCCGCTCGACGGAGATCCGCACGTTCCCTTCTGGTGGGATCATCTTGCGGCTCAGGCGAACGCGTTTCGGCGAGCGGGGTTCAGCGCTCTGTGGTTGCCGCCGCCTTTAAAGGGCGCCAGTGGGGGCCTTTCGAGTGGGTACGATCCATTCGACGACTACGATATCGGTTCAAAGAATCAACAGGGCACGATTCCTACTCGCTACGGCACTCGCGAACAAATGAAGCGTTGCGTCGCCGTGCTGAGAGCGAACGGTCTTGACGTGTATCTCGACATCGTGGACCACCACAGGGATGGGGATACGGTGCCGTTCGTGTTCCGTTACGCCAACAGCGCAGGCGAAGCCGAAAAGGGCAGATTTGCGAAGAATCCCGGCGACTTCCATCCCAATGTGCCCGATGACCCGAACACCTTCGACAACAGCGAGTCGTATGGCCGGCGACTCGCGCCTATTAACGGCGTCGGACAGCATGCGTTCAACGGATTGCTTGATGCTGGTGATTGGCTGACTAGAACTCTGGGTAGCCAGGGATTCCGAATCGACGACGCGAAGGGTATCTCGACGGATTTTCTGACCCCGTTTCTGAATCACGGCGCCCTTGCGAGCAAGTTTGCTGTCAGCGAGTTTTTCGAGACCAACTTTCAGACGCTGCAGAGCTGGCAAACCCTGACGCAGCATCGCTCTGCTCTATTCGATTTCGCGCTCCACTTCACGCTTCGGCAGCTGTGCGACTTTCCGGATTTCTTCTTCATGGGCGATTTGGACCATGCTGGGTATGCCGGAGTGGACCCGCTAGGCTCCGTTACGTTTGTCGAAAACCACGATACCGATCAGAGTGTGAAGGGCGAGGCGATCATTTCGAACAAGGCCCTTGGCTATGCTTACGTTTTGACGGCGGAAGGCTATCCCTGTGTCTTTTACAAGGATTACAGCACAGACCCGGGATGTTACGGCCTGAAGCCAGTGATCGACCCCCTGATCTGGATCCACGAAAACCTCGCGGCCGGACCGACTCAGCAGCGGTGGAAGGACAATGGTGTGTTCGCCTACGAGCGTCTGGGCGGTCCACGGTTGCTGGTAGGTCTGAATAAGGATGGCAACAATGAGCGGACGATCACGGTGGCAACGACATTCGGCGCAAACCATCAGCTTCAGGAATTTACAGGTAACGGGACAACTGTGACTACCGATGGCGGTGGGAACGCGACGATTACAATCCCCCGCAACATAAATGGCCTTGGATATGTTTGTTACTCATTGCCGCGTGCGAAAACGCCATTTGCAATTCAGGAAATCGAGACCATTCAGGAGTTTGAAGGCGCCGATGACCTTGACATACCACCCGCGCCGAACGTGGGATCCGCTACCGTTGGCCGGGTGTGGGTGCGGCGTGGCGCGAGCGTGACGGGGTCCTTGTTTTTCGATGTTCGGCAATGGACGCAAGACTCTACTATCCACTTGGAAATGCTCGACCCGAAAGGGAACGTTGTGGCGAGCGGAGATTATCACGCCAGTACTCCGCAGGGCACAGCAATTCACGCGACCGCCGCCGAAAGGGGGTTCTTCACCTTCCGTATTCGTGCTACAAAAACACCGCAGGCGAACCCGCGCCCGTCGTTTCGCTTGAAGGTAACTTATACCGCGACGCAGTCCCTTTAGCAGCGCCGGGGAGGAACGGGTCTTGGGGAGGCGGCGAGAGACGTACGCGAACAATTGCGGGCTCTAATGCGGAATAGAGGCGGGGAGAGTGGTCAGAAGGTTCAGAGTAACCATCTCTAATGGTTTGAAGTTTTTGGCCCGGGCACTGATGGGGTGACGTTTCAATAAATCTGAGTGCGCCGCTGCCCCGGCAACCTCCTAGGCGACTGGGTGAGCGCACTATTCTCGGCGGCCACTTATTGCGAGAACCAGACCGATTCGCTAAGACAGGAGAGGAATCTGATGAGCACCAAGAAACGGCACATGCTGATTTGGGTTCTCTTGCTTTTTCCTATGTGGATGCACGGCGGGACCAATGTCCTGACCCGATCCTACAACGACGCGAGGACCGGGGCTAATACGTCGGAGACAACATTCACTCGGCACCGAATCATAACCATGGGACTTAAGAAGGTCTTCAGTCTGTCTCTTACTGGAGACGACCCCCGGATCGAAGCGCAACCCCTTTATTTGCCCGATACCATGATGAGCGACGGGCGGAAGCACGACGTGCTGTATGTCTTCTCGATGAGTAACAGGGTCTGGGCGTTTGATAGTAACACGGGGGAGGCAATCTGGCCGCATCCGGTGTCGCTCGGCCCGCCTTTCCTTCCCCACCCCGGAGATCCTGTCGACTTGAAGGGTATCAACAAATCTTTCGGAATCCTTAGTACGCCAGTCATCGATGCGGATTCGGGAACCATCTATCTCGTTTACTGGCTTTCCGATGATGCCACTCATCAGAACCGGGAACTAAAGCTGAGTGCCCTGAACGTAAGCGATGGGCAGCCGCAGCATGGTAAAGAAACGCCGCTCTCGATTCAGGCATCGCAAACGAATTCATCCGGCAAAGTAATCAGTTTGAATCAGGTTCAGAAGCAGCGGGCCGCTCTCCTGCTCACACCTCTCGTGCGCAGCCCGGGAACAACTGGCCACAAGATGCTGTACGTTGCTTTCACGGGAGCCGAGGATCCTCCTGCGGACGGCGACCCAAGCAAGGCAAACCACGGGTGGGTGATTGCGTTTGATGTCGATGCCTGGAAGCAGGCAGGCGCTTGGGTAAGCACTCCCTCCAGCTTTGGTGGCGGCATCTGGCAGGCCTCCCAAGGACCGGCGGCGGATGATTTGGGAAACGTTTATCTGATGACCTCGAATGGGGGCTATCTGGTTAGTCCCACTAAGCAGGACTTCAACGGCACCACCGATTTCGCCGAGAGTTTCGTCAAACTCTCGATGACCTCCGGACCTGACGGGAGCGCGCTGAAGCTCATGGATTGGTTTTCCCCGTTTCGTGACTCCGTACGCAAGGAGTGGAGCGCGAGCGAAGTTCAACCCTTCCCCGAAGGTTATGACTACACCGATCAGGACCTGGGCTCCGCGGGGCCGGTCCTCCCCCCAGGGACAAATCTCGTGGTGGGTGCAGGGAAAGACGCCGTGCTCTACGTCCTCGATAGAAATCATATGGGGAAAGCGATTGGCGATTTCAGCAAGCTGAAGGCTCCGCCGGTGTTTTTCACTTTCGATCCCGATCGCACCATTGCCGCTTACAAGAACGCCTCCCCCACAGGCAATCTCGATTTCAAGCCCATGCTAGGCATGAAAACCCACCACCTGCATGGATCGCCCGTCTACTGGAAGAGCCGAACGCTTGGTCCCATGCTGTTTGCCTGGGGCGAGAATGGCAATTTGCGCGCCTACTCCCTGAGTCCATCCGGTCGAGCCAAACTCATGGCTCACGGTGCCGAATTTGCCTCAGCCAATCTCGCTGACCCCGAAAACGACTCGCTCGGCGGCATGCCCGGGGGGATGCTAACGCTTTCGGCCAGCGGCGAGGACAACGGCATTCTCTGGGCTACGATCCCGGCCGAAGGCGATGCCAACGCCGCTCCAGTGCCGGGCATGGTGCTGGCCTACGACGCTTCGGAGTTCGCTAAGGTTCCCAACCATGATGGAGTGCCCCGACTGCGCAAGCTCTGGCAGAGCACCGGATTCACATACAGCAAATTCTGTTCGCCGATAGTTGCCGACGGCAAACTGTTCGTCCCGACTTACGACGGCCGGATCGACGTCTACATGCTGGGTGAGCCACCGCACGCTCACCCAAGAAAGATTGGTTGATCATGGCCAACGCCTAGCGGACCGGAGTAACTGGCAGTTCCTGACCGCCCGCTGGCCGAGCAGTGCTGGAAAGGGGTTTCTCACGTGCGCTCTCCTTATGTCAGTAATTTGCGCGCTTCAAGTGTAAGAGCGTTTGTCAAAACATGCATACTCCAGC
>Ga0187803_10000860_pt1 | contig 11936 bp, 13 predicted proteins | sample NC_wetland_sal_i_2_FD_132425 | JGI IMG/M metagenome (GOLD analysis project Ga0187803, IMG submission 132425) | Wetland sediment microbial communities from Neuse River Estuary, North Carolina, USA - Control_3 | ecosystem: Environmental > Aquatic > Freshwater > Wetlands > Sediment | place: USA...
CTCCTGCCTCCGCTCACCTCGCTCTACCCAGCGACGTGCTCCCGCTGGCCTATCTGTACGGCTGCTTGGCCCTCTTCGCAATCGTGCTTCTCAACCTGGTCCAGAGGCGGCAGCACCTCGACTGGCTGTCTTGGTTGGAGGCTGAATTCGGGCGCGGGCGCGTTGCCAAGCTACGAAGCTTTCTGAAGTCCTGTCTCACCCTTACGTTCAGCCGTTGAACTCCTCATCCCCGGGTGCTATCGTGCAGCACGGTGCAACCACCCGCCCTCGCCAAGAACGCTTTGCCGCCCTTCGTTACTGCCCTAGACCTTTTTCAGGGCACGGCGCACCGTGATGCCCGGAGGATTTCCGCCTTGTGCACCGAGAAGTGGTTTCCGCGCGGAGCAAGGATTTTCAGGGAAGGCGAGTCCGCTGACGCGGTCTACGTCCTGAGGAGAGGCATGGTAAAGATGTCCTCCGTTTCGGACAAGGGCAGAGAAACCATCCTACACATCCTCAAGCCCGACGAAGTTTTCGGCGAACTTCTCCTTTCCGAGGAGCAGAGGCTTTTCACCGCGGTTGCGCTCGAGGATTCTTTGGTCACGGTCATTTCCAAAGAGGCTTTTGTGGAACTTCTTTTGGCCGTCCCCACGGTTGCTCTGAACTTCATTCGGTTGCTCTCGAAACGATTGACCCTAGTAGAGATAGGGCTGGCGGATTTCGGCCACACCTGGTCCTACCACCGCCTGGCTCGAGTGCTCCTGCAATTGAGCGAGAAATACGGAGAGGAAGTTCCCAGCGGCACCCGGATCGACGTCCGCCTGACCCATGAAGATCTAGCCAACTTGATTGGGACGAGCCGGGAAACGGTGACCACACAACTCAGCAAGTTCACACGCCTGGGCCTTCTGAAACGCGAGGCCCGGCGCATCATTGTGGCCAAGTCCAAGCTGACCGATTTTATTCGCTCCGAAGAACTCCGAGCGGAGAATCTCAACCTCCCTTCGAAGACATCTCTCGCGGTTTTGAAACGTCGAACGGAACTTTGAGGAAGTCGTCGCCAGCGGCCGCGCCGAGGGCGATGCTCTCCGGCTGGATCGCCCTTCGGCATCCCGGTTCTGCTCCGTTTGCTCTTCCGTTCTCGTTGGATTAGAGTAGTGATCGCCTCTCTGGAGGCGTCCCTTTCGCTTTTCCCGAAACTCAACTTCGAAGGAGAATCTCTATGTCCACTCCCAGCCAAGCTCCCACTCCCGAATTCGCCGTAGCCTACTGCCACATGATGCTCGACGGCCTTGCCGGTGAAGTCGAGACCACCAAGCGAGTCCTGGCTGCCGTCCCCGAAAGCAAGTGCGACGGCTATCGCCCCGACCCCAACGCCCGTAACGCCCGGGGACTGGCCTGGCACATCGCCAACAGCGACATCCAGTTCCTGGACGGGATCGCCGATCTGAAGTTTACGATGGCAACGCCCGAAGACGCCGACAAGCCCAAGACCATAGCCGAAATCGTCGAGTGGTACGACAGGAATTTCAAACGTGCCGCCGATCGGGTGCGCGCCATGTCACCCCAGCAACTGCTGACGCCGATTGATTTCTATGGCGTCTTCAACTTCCCCGCAGCCATATATCTGGGATTCCTCAACAACCACAGCATTCACCATCGCGGCGAGTTGGCCACCTACCTGCGTCCCATGGGATCGAAGGTGCCCTCGATCTACGGTGGCAGTTACGACGAGCCCTTCCAGATGCCGGATCAGGAAACCACCGCCGCATAATCTTCATTTCGATTTGGCCGTGCCTAGCCGCCCTACCCGGGCGGCTTTCTTATCGCCCTGCCCAGAGGATTTCGACGGGATACTTCCGCATATGGCGGTCGGCCGTGATGAGAGTTAAACCTTCGGCGCGGGCCTGCGCCACCAGCAGACGATCGAAAGGATCGCCATGATGCAGGGGAAGGTCGTACGTGGCCAGGGTATGAACCTGATTCACGGGCAGCAGCCGCAGTCCCAGCCGTGCCGTTTCTCTTGGAACCAGGGTGCGCGGAGATTCCGGAAACTGGAGTTTGCCGATGGCAGCTTTGATGGCGATCTCCCAGGCGCTGGCCGCGGAAAAGTGCAACTCGTGTTGCGGGTCGGCCAACACCTCCCGCGCTGCCGGGTTGAGCCGGTCCACTCGCCCGACACTCCACAACCAGACCCCGGTATCGATCAGGAATCTCATGACGGGACGCGCTTCCGGGCGGATTTCCCGGATTTCGCCGGTGCCGGTTGCTTGCGCTTCGGTTTCTCGCCATAAAACCGGGCGAGAATGTCATCGGGAAGCGGGGCGTCAAAATCCTCGGCGATGTAGATCTGTCCTTCCATGGCGCCGAGCGGACGTACCGTGCTTGCGGGCATAACGGCAACCATCTTCGCCACCGGCGTTCCCGCACGCGAGATGATGATCTCTTCCCCCTCGGTCACCCGTTTCAGCAGCCGCGACAAATGCGTCTTCGCCTCATGAACGTTGACTTCCATGTCTCCCAGATTAGCTAAGTCATATGACTAAGTCAATCGGCGTCTCTTTTTACGCTCCGCCCGCAAACAGCCTTTGGCATGAAGCGGTTGCCAGGGGCCAAAAGTCAGCGGCTAGAAGCTGCAGTCCCATTACTTCCGTCATCTCGTGCTCGCGCCCGCTTCGCGTCATCATAGAAAGGTCGCTGGAGTCACCCCCGCATGAATATTGATGACCTGTTGCGGATCGCCATGGAGCGCCGCGCCTCCGACTTGCACCTCAAGGTGGGAAACTATCCCCACCTGCGGATTGACGGTGACTTGGTCCCGCTCACCGACCAGCCGCGCATCTCCGCCGAGGACATGCTGAACATGTCCTTTAGCATGATGTCGGCGCGCCAGAAACAGAAATTCAAAGAGACCACGGAAATTGATATGGCGTACGGCGTCGCCGGCCTGGGACGCTTCCGCGTCAACGTCTTTCAGCAGCGCGGCAACGTGGGCCTGGTGCTCCGCGTCATCCCCACCAAGATCCGCGCCCTCGACGAACTGTTCCTGCCCAAAGTCGTCGAGCAGATCTGCGACATGCCCCGCGGCCTGGTGCTGGTCACCGGCGTCACCGGATCGGGCAAGTCCACCACGCTCGCCGCCATGGTGGACCGCATCAACTCCAGCCGTTCCGAGCACATCATCACCATCGAAGACCCCATCGAATTTCTGCACCGCGACAAGAAGGGATACGTCAACCAGCGCGAAGTCGAAGTGGACACGCCGTCGTTTTCGCAGGCTTTGCGCTCCAGCTTGCGTCAGGATCCGGACGTCATCCTGGTGGGCGAAATGCGCGATCTGGAAACCATTCAGACCGCGCTGCACGCGGCCGAAACCGGCCACATGGTGTTCTCCACCCTGCACACCCTGGATGCGGTCGAGAGTATTAACCGTATCATCGCCATCTTCCCGCCGCCGGAGCAGAAGCAGATCCGGTTGCAACTCGCCGCCGTGTTGCGCGCCATCATCAGCCAGCGCCTGGTGCGCCGCGCCGATGCCGAAGGGCGCGTGCCTGCGGTCGAGGTGATGATCAACACCGCCTACATTCGCGAGTGCATTCTGGTGCCGGAAAAGACGCGGAACATCCGCGATGCCATCTCCGCGGGCACGTCGCAATACGGCATGCAGACCTTCGACCAGTCGCTCTGGGACCTGTTCCAGGCCGGGCTGGTTCCTTACGAGACCGCTCTGGAGAACGCCTCCAACTCCGACGAGTTCAAGCTGCGCATGCAGGGCATTGCTTCGACCGCCGATTTGTCGCGGCAGGCCATGCAGTCCGCCGGCTTCGGCCACTGAGTTTTTCCTCCTGGAACCTCGGGCGCGCGCGAGCGCGCCTTTTTTCTAAGCTGCCCGATCGCGTCTCCGCACAACTTGCGAGTGTTCCACGTGGAACATTGACTTTTCTCTAAGCTATTATTGTGACTTGGAAGTGGTTGAACGAGAAGGGGTTAGCACAACGGGCCTGGGGGCCAAGGTGGTAATCGTGCGCAAATAGCTGGCACTCGACCTGCGCGGGAGGGTCGGTTTTGTACCCTCAGCCCCTAAAGAGTGTGCGTGAGAACTCCAGTGCCGTCCCTTCGGGACTCGGTCGATTCCCAATCCAACCCCAGACTTACGTCCGGGGCTTTGTTCTTCTGCCCCTACGGGGCTGGATTCTGCGGTTCTCGTTCCACCGTGGCGCACGAAAAGGTAGTTCTCACGCACACTCTAAAGGGGCGGTTGAAAGTTAAGCACTTGCGGCATCGCTAAAGCGATGCCCTGCTGCGAACCTCGACCTGTTTCTTAACAGCGCAGCGACGCTGGACGCTCAGTCCGGTCTCGGCGCATTCAGCTTGGCCTGCAGATCTTGGAATTCACGCTGGCTGCGCAGGTGGTCGAACGAGTGGTCAACCTGGAGGTCCACCAGGAAGCTGACTTCCCGCCGGTCGTAGGCCTCGCGCAGGTAACGAATGGCGTCATCGTTTCTGCCTAGCTGAGCGCAGGTTTGGGCGAGCGCAAATGGGGATACTTTGCCTTGGGGATAGAGCTTCTCCTGGGTGGACAGCGTGCTTTCGAGCATGCCCCTAAAGCCGCCCGTCTCAAGGCCCCGCTCCGCGGCATCCGTGATGGCAAGATCCGCTTGATCGTGGAGCAATAGGTCCATCTTCCTGCGCTCCGCTAAAGAGCTGGTATGGTTTCCGGCTCTACGGAGAACCTCAGCCAGATAGCGATGCGGAGCAACAAAAGCGGGTTCCGCGGTTTCCATCTGCCGCAAAAGAGCGACTCCAGCTTCCTGCTGGCCTGAGTAATAAAGGATGAACCCCTTGTCCGCGAGAATGGCCATCGAGGAAGGATCCAGTTTCTGGGCCCAGTCAATCTGAGCCAGGGCCTCCGGCATGCGACGGAAAGCCAGCAGTGCGGTTGCGTACCAGTGATGGGCGTGCGCGTTATTTGGATCGAGCGCGATGGCTCGCTTGAACTCTTGCTCGGCGGTGGGCCAGTCCCATTTCCAGTAGAGCGTGGTGAAGGCCAAATCGGTGTGGGCTTCGGCGGAGGCGTCGTCCAGTTCGACCGCCTTTTTTTCTGCCGCCAGCGCCCGCGGATACGCCTCCGTGGCAGGCATGACGCTGAACTCGCGCAGCAGGTTGTAACTCTCTGCGAGCCCGACATAGGCTTGCGCATAGGCCGGATCCCGGACGACAGCCTGAGTAAAGCTATCCACCGCCCGGTTGAGCGACTCCGGGGTTCGTTGATTCCAGTAGAACTGGCCTTTCAGGTAAAAGTCCTGAGCCTCTGGCGTGGGGACGTGGCGAGATCGAGATTGGACGGCGGCTCTCGCTCCGAAGTGGAGGGTCCGGTACGAATAAACAACCACGATACCCGCGACCGCCAGGGCGCCGGCTGCAATCCAGGTCAGCCACCGGGTCCGAGGCTCAGAGACCGGGTCTGCCGACGCCAACGGCGGTTCCCCTTCAGTCAGGCCTTCCTGCTGTGCCTCGGGCTTGCGCAGCCACTCCTGCAACTCATCGGTAAATGCGTACACGCTGCCGCGCCCCATCCCGGGCAGACGATGGACGGGTAGCCCGCGCTCGGTTTCCCAGCGCCGCACCGTGCTCTTGTCCCGCCCAAAAAATGCAGCAATGTCCTTCCAGGAGTCGAGACGGCGATTGGACGGGTTCGAAGTGGGCGGAATAGCTCCCATGACTGCTCATGCACCTTCGTGAGCGTTCGTTCCGCTTGCCCCCGGGGAGGGTTCGCCGGATTATACGCCAGGTGGGGAGCCGGGAAACACCATTCGGCAGGGTGGCAAAATCTTGCACATCGCAACTTCCAAGTGGCATACGACTGTGGCGGGTCTCCTCCCGGCTATAGCGTGGGGTCTGGTAGTCCTCGGTCTGACCCTTGTGATGCTGTTGCTTGGCGCAATCGTGCTGCCGGCACAGGCTTGACGCAGACGACGACAGTGGCAGACGCAGGAAAGAATCACCGGCAAGAGGAAATCCTCGGTGAAGCGGGTGGCGGTCAATTCCAGGGGAAACAGCAAGAAATATTCGCACTTTGAGGAGACTTTCAATGAATTACGTTCGGCGCGCAAGTAAATCACTTCGCATTGGCGCGGCACTTGTTCTCGCCGTGTTCGCATTGGCTGTTGCCGGGGCTGCGAATCCCGCTCAAGCCCAAACTTCTACCTCTCCCGGCGACGGGTCTTCGCCCGCCGTCACTCACAACACGTGGACCAGCGGCGCACCGCTGCCGACGCCCGTCGCATCCGCGGCCGCAGCAGTTCTCAAGAACCAGATCTACGTGGTCGGTGGGGACAACGGGACAGGGGCCGTCGCCGACATGCAAATCTACAAACCTTCGACCAACGCCTGGAGCACTGGCATGTCCTATCCAGCGGCCATCGAAGGGGCGAGCGCTGCGGTGGTGAAAAACATCTTATATGTCTTTGGCGGCACCCCCGGCGGAGGAACGCCGACGAACGCGGTTTGGGCGTACAACCCCAAGTCCAAAACCTGGACTGGGAAAGCGGCCATGCCGACTGCGAGGTGGGATACCGCAGCTATGGTCGAGAAGAACATCGTTTATGTCATCGGCGGCACCGTCAGCCCCACCAACTTCGTCGCGACGGTCGAAAGCTACAATCCCGCGACCAATACCTGGACCGAGGAGGCGCCGATGTTAGGGATCAAGTTAAGCCCAGCGGCTGGTCTGCTCGGAACTACGATCGTGTCGGCCGACGGCGCCACTCAGCCCGGCCAAATCACCGGAGACACCGAGGGTTACACCGCGGCCACCAATACCTGGACGGACCTCACTGCCGACCCTACGGCGCGCGTTTTTTCGTGCTCTGGAGGCATCGGTACTAAGCTCTTCGACGTCGGGGGCTATCTCAACAATGCTGGGGCGGCAACGGCTGTGAACGAATCCTTCCAGCTGTCGAAGAACAAATGGACGACGACGCTTGCTCCAATGCCGCAAGGCACCATGCTGGGCGCTTCCGCGGTCTACAAGGGACAACTCTACTGCATCGGCGGCTGGGCCCGATGGTTGGGGCCCCCGATCAACAACGTGCAGATTTATCAGCCGTAGTTACAGGAAAGGTCTCATCGACCAGCGCCTTATAAGGAGAAACCATGGCATGGAAGAGAATCATGTCAACCCGCAGCATTTTCACAACGGCCGTTCTAGCGGTCGCTCTCGTCGGGGCATCGCTCCCGGCCGCAGCCCAAGCCGAGCGCGTGGGCAAACAGGTTCCAGCCGTCAACCACAACACGTGGACGAGCGGGGCGCCGTTGCCGACGCCCCTCGCATTCTCGACCGCAGCCGTGCTCAAGAACGAGATCTACGTGGTCGGCGGGAACGACGGCACCGAAGAAGTTGCCGATGTGCAGATCTACAATCCCGTCACCAACACCTGGGGCACGGGCCCGTCCTATCCAACGGGGATCGGATCGGCAAGCTCCGCGGTGGTGAAAAACATCTTATATGTCTTTGGCGGTAGCAGTGACGGAGTGAACCCGACGAACGCCGTGTGGGCGTACAACCCCAAGACCAAAGCCTGGACTGCGACGGCTGCCATGCCGACCGCGAGGTGGGGATCCGAAGCTGTGGTCGAGAAGAACATCATTTATGTGAGCGGCGGTCAAGCGAACGCGAACGGGCAAGACCCCGTGGCGAACGTCGAAAGCTACAATCCCGCGACCAAAACCTGGACCGAGGAGGCTCCGATGCTGGTGGCTAAGTCGCAGGGTGCGGCCGGCCTGATCGGAACGACGATTGTGTTCGCCGATGGGGGCAATAGCGGGGGCGCTACCAGCGACAACGAGGGTTACGACGCTGCCACAAATGCGTGGAAGTCCCTTGCGTCCGATCCCACGACCCGAGATGGCAACTGCGGTGGATCCATTGGTCCTAAGCTCTATGTCGTGGGCGGCGATGGCGGCAACACGCTAACAGAGTCGTTCCAACTAACCAAGAACAAATGGACGACGCTTGCTTCAGCACCGCAATCGAACATGTTCTCCGCGTCCGCAGTGTACAAGGGGCAGCTCTACTGCATCGGCGGCTGGGCGGCTTTTGGTGGACCCATCATCAACAACGTGCAGATTTATCAGCCGTAGTTACGGGAAAGATCATACGGACCAGCGCCTTATAAGGAGAAACCATGGCACAGGAGAGAATCACGTCAACCCGCAGCATTTTCACAACGGCCGTTCTAGCGGTCGCTCTCGTCGGGGCATCGCTCTCGGCCGCAGCCCAAACCGAGTCGGCCGGGGGGCAGGTTCCTGCTGTCAACCACAACACCTGGAGCAGCGGCACTGCCATGCCCACCGCACGCTTTGGCCCCTTCACGGGAGCGATCGGGAAGAACATCTACGTCGTCGGTGGCGCCACCAACGCCCAGTACCAAACCACCGCCGTCAATGAAATCTACAGCACCACGAAGAAAAAGTGGACGACGGGCGCTCCCGATCCGACAGCGCGCGCCCTCGGGGCTTCTGCCGTGGTTAATGGCATCTTGTACGTTATCGGAGGCAGCAATAGCGGAGGCGATCTGAACCTTGTCGAAGCCTACGATCCCGTCTCCAATACTTGGTCGACCAAAGCCTCGATGCCAACCCCCAGAAACAGCATGGCCGCCGCCGTTGACAAAGGCGTTATTTATGTCATTGGCGGCTATAACGGTGGCTTTCTGACGACCGTCGAAAGCTACAACACCACCACCGACACCTGGGCCGAAGAGGCGCCTTTGCTGCTCGCGAAAGCTTGGCAGGCGACGGGTCTGCTGGGAGGAACGATCATGGCGGCGGACGGAAATATCAGCGCCCCCCCGGGCTACACGAGTGATAACGAGGGTTACAACGTGAAAAAGAACAAATGGACGACACTCACCGCCGATCCTACCCCGCGCCTGGAGGCATGCTTTTCGGTCATCAGCGGGAAGTTGTATGTTGCCGGCGGCTGGAACGGAACCCTGCTCGGCGTCAACGAAGCCTACAGTTCAACAACAAAATCATGGACGACCCTCGCATCGATGCCGAACGCCGTCGAGACTCCTGGCTCCGCGGTCGTGGGTGGCCGCCTCTATTGCATCGGCGGCTCCAACGGCAACCTAAGCACCGTCTTCAACTACGTGCAGATTTATCAGCCGTAGCTTCACAAAGGGTCTTATGCATGTCGGCTCGATCAAGAGCCCTGTCAAGCCGATCGACAGGTTGTGAACGAAACCTCGGCATCCCGACCATGGGCGGAACGGCACTGAGGAATCGTGCAGGTCGGCCGTTTCGCCGTTCAATAGGAGGTGGGCAGGTTCGTGACTTTCGTAATTCTCACTGCCGATCGAAGCGGGCTAAACTGCGAATCAAGGACCAGATTGGTTCTGGATTCGCTCAATGGGCCGTCGCCTTATTATCCTTTTCGTGGCGCTGCTGGCGCTCGCAGCCAGTGCTGCACCCGCTCAGGATGCAGACACTTCCCCGCACACGCGCAAGGTCGTGTGTATGGTGAATCCGGTCTATCCTGAATTGGCCAGGCGGCTGCAAATGTCCGGTGTAGTGAGGCTCCGGGCCACGGTCGCTCCCGACGGTTCGGTCAAATCGACCGAACCGGTGGGCGGACACCCAGTTTTGATTCGGGCCGCGCAGGATGCTGTAACGAAGTGGAAGTTCGCCCCTGCTCCCGATGAAACGCGGGAACTGATTGAGCTCAACTTCAAGACGCGCTGATATCCCACCTCGAACTGCGATCATCCGGAATAGCTGAAGGGCGCGCGAGACGTCCATCTCGCTGTCGACTCAGTTGGGCTTGCGGTGTTTGTTGTCGGCCAGGTAGCGGAGCATCATGGCGTCGGCTGTGCTCTGGATCTGTTGCTGGAGTTCCTGGCCTCGGGGACCGGCGTCCTGGCGCAGGCTCTGGCGGAGTTTGTCGCCCAGTTCGGAATCATTGGTCATCACTTGCATGTAGAACCAGAGGAAGTGGCGCATCTGGTCGAGCGCGGATCTGAGCACCTGAAGGGAATCGATCTCGGGAGGATCGGAGAGAGCTTCCATGAGCTCGGGGTCGTTGGGCGCCTGCATGGCGGCACAGTTGAGTTCCTGCTGAATGGTGCGCAGGTCTTCGGTTACACGCAGGATGCGGAGGTGAATCTCGTCCATGCTGGGCCGGCTGTCATGATCCATTGATGATCCTCTCGTCTGCACCACCATCGCATCTCGCAGCAGGGGCGCAAAGATTCCCCGTGTGCATGAGCTTCGGTAATTGAAGTTACCTTGGTTTGAAAAGGCTTGCGGGACGGGCGATTTCAGGCGTTTTGGGCGAGGGAACCTTCCGGCTGGCCCAGCTGGCACGGGGACTGAGTATTCCCGCAGCCGCTTCACCCGCCGGCGTTGGCGACGTCGCCCGCCAGGTGGTCCTGGGCGACGCGAATGGCCGGAACCTCCACGATGCGCAAGCCCGGATGGGGCGATTCCACCGCTTCGACCAATGCCAGGATCACCTGCTCCAGGGTCACCAGTCCCAGGCGTTGCGCGCCGGCGCGGGTGAAAGGGAGCCATTCCAGTACCTTGTAAAAAGGCAGGAGGATAAGGGGCCAGCGGTGGCCCGGCCCCAGTACATACCAGGGGCGGAGGATGGTGGCGTTGAGGCCGCGCTGGCGGATCATCGCCTCGCATTCGGCGCGTACCGCGACATAGGCCTTCATCACTGGAGCCGGCTGGGCGACGCTCAGGTAGATGAAGTGCTGCACCCCGAGGTCGGCGGCAACGGCGATCGCCTCCCGAACCGAAACCAGGTCAATGGCGCGAAACTCGTCCGCCTTCGCAGGCGAGGGATGCGCAACTCCCACCAGGTGGACAAACGTATCGGCGGGACGCACCAGTTGGCGGTAAGTGGTGGCGTCGAGCGCGTCTCCGGAGACGACCTCGCAGCCGGTGGGCACCTTGCCTTTGGAACCGCTGCGGACCAGGGCGCGCACGCGGTGGCCGCGCTCCAACAGCGCCGGGACCAACTGGGTGCCCATGTATCCGGTGCCGCCCGTGATGAACACGCACCGCGGGTCGGAGCGCCGGGGAAGCTGTTTGATCTTCAGCAGAATCCGGATATCGGAAATCGATGCAGGCACGGCTGTGTATGCTCCGAGGGGATTGTGGACGAACAAGGAGTTTAATCCAAGCGAAGGCTATGTTGGGAGACAAACACTCGCCCAAGAATCGCTCCGACTCCGGGTGAGAACGAGCTGTTGTCGCGCCCAGGAAAATGGCCCAGCCGTAAGGCCGGGCCAATTCCAAAACCGGCGGAATGTTGAAGAGCTATTTACCGGCGAGGCCGTACGGGCTACCCACACCAGTGCAGAAGTCCCACCCCTTGGCCGTCGAGTATCCCATGTAGGGACCGCAGAAGCCGGTGGTGGTGTCCTTGAAGTCAGCCGCCACCGCCATGTTGGTGTAGATGGTGGTCAGCTCGGAGCTGGTCGAGGGGACAAAGTGTCCTGCGAGGTTCACGATGCCCGCGAGAATCGGAGCGGCAGCGCTGGTGCCGCCGACGATCCACCAGCCACCGTTGCCACTGTCATAGACCCAGACTCCGGTATTCGGATCAGCCACGGCCGAGAGGTCGGGCACGCCCCGCTTGGTGCCGACGATGGTTTTGATGGAACTCTGATAGCCCGGCCTGGCTTCATAGACGCTGGTGCCGCCGCCGGTATCCACCCAAGCGGCCTCCGCCAGGAAGGCGCCGGTACTTGGGTTGCGCCGAAGGGTGGTGCCGCCGGCAGCCACGACGTTGGGAGACACGCTCGGATAGAGCGTTCCTGGCCCGTCTCCCGCCGAGGCGAAGTACACGACTCCAGGTGTCGTGAAATGGGAGTCATAGCTGGTTTCGCTGCGGAATTCACCGCTGCCCCAGCTCATCGAGACTTCGCCTCCTCCGGCGGCGGCCA
>Ga0187803_10000861_pt1 | contig 11934 bp, 11 predicted proteins | sample NC_wetland_sal_i_2_FD_132425 | JGI IMG/M metagenome (GOLD analysis project Ga0187803, IMG submission 132425) | Wetland sediment microbial communities from Neuse River Estuary, North Carolina, USA - Control_3 | ecosystem: Environmental > Aquatic > Freshwater > Wetlands > Sediment | place: USA...
ACTGCCCGCCGTGCCGCAGCCCGTCCCCTGTACTTGCCAGATGACGCTCTGATTGGTGCTGCCGAGCACGGAGGCGGAAAAGCTCTGAACGCCCATCGGGGGCAGCGTCACGCTATTCGGAAGCACGCTGACGAGCACGTGATTCATCACCGTGATCTGTGCAGAGGCCGAGAGGCTGGGATTGGCGGTGCTGCTTACTTTGACGGGAACCGGATTCGGAGAGGGAAGCGAACCCGGGGCCAGGAAATCTACTTGCGTCGCCATTCCGCTGGAATAGGACTGGCACGGATTGGAACCTGTCACGCAGATCTGGCCAAAAGTCGAATTGCCCCCTGGGATGCCGTTTACGATCCAACTCAACGATCCACTCGACGATCCTCCCTGCGCCGCAGTCAGGGTCACGCGGTCGTTGGCTGCAACTGTCGCCGAAGGCGGAGAAATGCTGATACTTGCACCCGATTGAATCGTGATGTTTGCCTGAACCTGTTTGCTGGGGTCCGCCAGAGGAGTCACGCTGATGAGCACTGTGTTCGGCTGAGGCGGAGTGACCGGCGCGGTATAAACCGCCGTATTCGCTATGGGCGTTCCGCCCGCGGATTGTGTGGTCGTTACCGTCAGACTTCCGCAGGCGCTTCCGGTGCAGCCACTGCCTGTGAGCGACCAAGAAAGTGCCGTACTTGGGTTGGAGCCGGGCACGGGTGTGAGCGTGGCGACCAAGGAACTCGTCGCGCCCGCTTGGATGTTTGCCGGCGCGGAAAGCTGCAACGTGAAATGGCTGGTTACCGTTAAGCTTGCCGCGTTCTGCTTGGAAGGATCGGCAACACTTGTAGCAACCAGGTTGACGGCCACGGAACCCGGCAGGATTTGTGGCGCCGTGTAGTTGCCAGTCGCGTCAACCGTTCCGCAGGAATTGAGGCAGGAAGCTCCAGAGAGACTCCAGTGAACTGTGGGATCGGGGTGTCCTTGGCTCTGGATAGCGGCTTGAAACGATTTTGTTGCGCCAAGTTCAATGCTCGCGGCGTTCGGCGAAAGGGAAATGGATACATCACTCGTGATAGTCACACCCGCACTGGCAGATTTGGAAGCGTCGGCGTGGCTTGTGGCACTCACTTGCACCGTCCCGCCCGTGGGGAGATCCCCGGGCGCCGTATAGATTCCATCGGCAGAAATCGTGCCGGCTTTACCCGAGCCACCGGGCGAACCGTTCACACTCCAGGTCACGGAAGTGTCCGTGGTGTTGGAAACGGTTGCGGAGAAGTTGAGTGTTTCGCCCAGCAACACTGTTCCAGAACTGGGCATGATGCTGACTGTAATGGAGGGAGGTGGTGGCGGCGGGGGCGTTACTGAGCCTGCGCCTCCCCCACCGCAGCCCAGAGTCCACGCACCCATCGCGAGGAGGGCAACTGTCAACACACAATCGTGGCGTGCAGACAAATCTTGCTTCCTGACTCTCTTTTTCTCGCGCATTTGCGGAAGGGGCCGCATGCCGCTTCCTATTGCAGGCCAAGGACCAGCCAAAAATACGAGACTTCAGACACGCGCGATTTTGTTTGTTTTTACTGGGGAAGGCTTAACGTCTATTAATCGAATAGCTTGCAGACCTTCAAAGGCCCGATACACTCGCTGAGGGAGCTTTGGTTTCTGTGCCGAATCGAAGCACGCGTTCAAAATTGGAATTGCGATTGCCGATTCATCCCATAACGGGAGCGCTCCCGCATTTCCTCACATTGACTTTTCTTCGTGCCACTCCAATAATCCGCCCATGCCACGTCCCGACGCGGTTCGCAGAATAAAAAGTTATTCCGCGGCAGATGGCTACGTTTACCAGTATTGCTTCTACGAGGTGAACCGCATCCTCTACGACGGCAGCCCCGCGGGTGAATTCATCTACGCGATCTCCGCCGATCGAAAAACCACTTTTGGCCTAAGAATCATTGTGCAGCAGGCCGCGCTCGATTCCTGGGCGAGATCGAACGGACGCGCGCTCACCAGCAGCGAAGAATATGCGGTCGCGAAAATGAGACTTTTCCAAGCTTTTGATGATGGCGCAGTTCCCCAGACCGCTGAAGCAGCCGCGACGGTCATCCTCCTCGTGGACGAATCGAACCTCGAGGAGCTCTTAAGGCTGCTCTATATTTGATCGAACCCTCTTTCCCATGAACCGAAACCTTGGTCGCGGCGTCTAGTTAGGTGGTAGGGAGTTCACGAATGCAGGAGTTGGCACTGATCCAGCCGAGTAGAACCCTCGAGGAAGATTCGGCGCGCGTGGCTGAACGGTCCCGCCTGCACCGCGAATTTGAAACCTGCCTGGCGGAATGTGGCCCACTGGCGTTCCGAGTCGCGCAGGGCGTGCTTCGCAATGCCGCGGACGCCGAAGACGTCGCCCAGGAGGCGCTGTTGCGCGCATACCACAAATTCGACCGGCTCCAAGACGTCTCGCGCTTTCGCGCCTGGCTCGTGCGCATTACGTTTCGACTGGCCCTGGACCGCTGGCGGGCCGCAAAGCGACGAGAGCGGCGCGAAACGGAATGGTCTCTGCCGGAGCAACGGTCCTTGCCTCCAAGCACCGAAGAAATCGCGGCGGCCCACGAATTCCAAACTCGTCTGGAGCGAGCGTTGGACGGATTGCCTGAGAAGTTACGGATAGTGTTACTACTGGCCGCGATACAGGGATATACCCTCGAGGAAGTCGCCGGAATGTTGGGCGTTCCCGTGGGCACGGTGAAGTCAAGATTATTTCTTGCCAGAAAGCAACTGGCGGAGAAATTGCTATGAATTGCAAACAGTGCCAAGAGGGAATCCTGGAGTCGCTTGCGGGAGGGGCAGATCGACGCGCGCGTGAAGTGTCCGATCATGAGCAGACATGCGAGGTCTGCCGGGAATTCCGTGAAGCGCAAGCTAGTCTGTTCCGCTCTATGGATGCCGGCGTGCAGTTCCTGGCCAACCAGTCCATGCCTCCCTCCTTGCTCCCGGGCGTACGGGCTCGATTGGAACATACAGCTGTCTTGCACCGTGGAAGGGTTCCTAATTGGAGTTTTGCCATTGTCGCTGCTGTCGCCATTTTGGCCGTGAGTGTTGGCTACGCTTTGAGGCCTCCAAGCAGACATCCAAGTTCCCCAAGCAACGGCTCGGTGGTTTCCCAGTACAGGGGTGCTCCGGCAGCTACGGTACAAAAACCATGGAATTCGGAGCCCGTTTCGCCACACCGGGAGCACAAGCGTTCCAGTACAGTGGCTCGCACGCCGGCTTCTTCCCCATCCGTGCCCCAAGTCATAGTCCTTGCGGAAGAACGCAACGCCTTTGTCAAGTTTGTTGCGGAGCTTCCCGAGAAAAAGGAAGTGGCACTGGCGTTGACACGAGCCGCGGAGGCACCAGAAGACGTTCCAATCGAGATTGCCTTGCTGCAGATCGAAAGCCTTGAACTAAAACCTCTGGAGGGGACGCCAAGGGAATAGCTTCCAGGCCCGAATCGCGAGTGGTACAGGCAAATAAACGTTATCGAGAATTCTGGAGGAAATTATGGGAAAAGCACGCTTCGCACTGGCAGCACTGTTAACACTCACGGTTGTTGCTCTCTACGTTTCGGCCCAGGACAAGCCACGGCCGGACAGTAAGACACCAGCGACCACACTGAAAGTGCAGGTGATCTTCGCCGAGAACGAAGGCGAGAAGAAGCTGGCGAATCTGCCCTATACATTCTTCCTGAAAGCTGCTGACTCGGGGCCCAACTCGCCCTGGACCAAGGTACGAATGGGGAGCCGAGTCCCTGTCGCCACCGGGAGCGATAAGGGCACAATCCAGTTTCAGTACATCGACGTTGGCACCAATATAGATGCTCGAGGATTAGCTGCGGAGGATGGAAAGTTCGATCTCACGCTAAACCTCGAACGCTCGTGGGTGGAAGGTGAAGTCCTCATCCCCGCGGAAAAACCCGCCGAGGCGGGACGCGATGCAAACTCCGGGCAATTCAAGGAGCCAGTTATCCGTCAATTCAAGACCGAGCTTAGCTTGACGATGCGCGACGGACAGACAGTTCAGACAACGCAAGCCGCCGACCCTCTCAGTGGGAGATTCCTGACGATCACGGTCACGATGAATGTGGTGAAGTAAGTTTGTCATTCAAGTGAGCAGGTGGGTCAGAGCTGCCGCCAAGTCTGGATTGAGGAAACTGTACCCAAGCTTTTCCAATTGTGCGGGGACAACTCTCTGGCTAGAGAGCAGCAGTGCGTCGGCAATCTCTCCAAGCATCAGTCGGAGTGCGACTGCTGGGGCAGGGAATAGCGCAGGCCGGTGAAGCACGGCAGCCAATGCAGCAGTGAACTCCGCGTTGCGCACCGCTTTCGGTGAGACCACATTGATCGGCCCACGCACCACCCCGTTTTCTAAAGCGAATCGCAGGATGGCCACGGTGTCTTCCAGAGTGATCCAACTCATCCACTGCTTCCCTGAACCGATCCTTCCTCCTGCGCCAAACCGAAAGGGACGCGCCATTTTCGGCAACGCCCCGCCAGCCTTCGCAAGAATTACGCCAAACCGTGCGCGCACCACGCGGATGCCCAGCGCCTGAGCCTTCTCTGCCTCAGATTCCCATTCGCTACAAATCCCGCTAAGGAAATCGCTGCCCGGCTGGCTCGCTTCGTTCATAAGATCGTCGCCCCGGTCGCCGTAATAGCCAATGGCCGAGGCCGAGACGATCACGCGTGGTCGTGCCGCCATTTTTGCTAAAGCGTTCACCAGAGCACGCGTGGTATCCACTCGGCTGGTGCGCAACAGTTGCTTCCGTGCCGCTGTCCAGCGGGCCTCCGCTATCGAAGCTCCCGCGAGATTTACAACTGCGTCCGCTCCTACGGCCGCAGCACCCAGCTCACCCGTCGCCGGATTCCATCTCACGTCAAACCCCTCGGACCCGCGAATTGCTTCCGTATTCGAGCTTGGACGCACGAGCCGGCACACGGTGTGGCCCGCTTGCTTCAAATCGCCGACCAGTGCTGTGCCCACCAGCCCAGTGGAACCTGTAACGAGAATCTTCATTCCTGTTTCATCCTGGCATTGGTGCTGACATGAATTCCTTCCCGGCCTGCCGACCCCGTTCCACCTCGTCCAGCCATTTTCGCGCTTTCGCCTGGTGGTCTCCTACCCGTTTGGTAGTTTATTGACGCGAGGAACTGGAACGGTGCTGGCGGCCCGCCTGGCCTCAGGTTACAATTTTTCTGTGCCCCACGTCTTGCCAAACCTTCGAGTCAAAGTGCTCTTCTTTGGCCGTGTGCGCGAACTGACCGGCATCGCCGAGGAAGCCATGGAAATGCCCGAAGGAGCATCGCTCGCGGACTTGTTCGAGCGCTACCTAGAGCGCTTTCCCCAGTTGGCCGGCTTTCGTGCTTCGCTTGTTGCGTCCCGAAATCAAGAATTTTCGGCCTGGGATACTCGCCTCTCCCGCGATGATGAGATCGCTTTTCTTCCCCCTGTGAGTGGGGGCTGAAGCTTTCCTCCTATGAACCCAACGACTGAACTTGACCGGTCTGAACTGCTCCACTCTCCAATAGACCTGGCCGCCATGGTGCGCCACGTACGCGCGGATCAGGATGGAGCGATAGTCACTTTCGATGGCTTTGTGCGGAATGAATCCCATGGGCGCCGCACCCTCTACCTCGAATACGAAGCCTATGAACCGATGGCGCTTGCGAAGATGCAGGAGATTGGCATCCAGATCCACCAAAAATTCTCTGTTCACCGCGTAGCTATCGCGCACCGCCTGGGCCGCCTGGAAATCGGCGAAACCAGCGTCTTCATTGCCGTGAGTGCCCCTCATCGGGCCGCCGCTTTCGATGCCTGCCGTTTCGCCATCGATACCTTGAAGCGCACGGTGCCGATCTGGAAGAAGGAGTATTTTGAAGATGGGGCGGTCTGGGCAGACGGAGAATTGCCGCCCGCACCACCCTCTGCTCCCAAAGCTGCATCTTAACTAAGCAGATGAGATTCCAGGTCTACAAAGCGATTGCGGCAGCCCTCGCCGTTCTTCTCCCGATTGTCGGCAGTTTGCCTTTGGCCGCCCAGGAAAAGCCGGACAGGCCCCCCTGGGCTCAGCCCCCAGGTAGCCAGCAGAGCCAGCCACCTGCCGCTGTCCCGAAGGAAAAGAGCCAGGAACCGCCCTCGTCGCGCAATACAGTGAAAGTGAACGTAAATCTCGTCAATGTCCTGGTCAGCGTACTCGATGAGCACAATCGCCCCGCTCCGAACCTGCCGGTCGAAGGCTTCCAAGTTCTCGAACAGGGTGTGCCGCAGAAAATCGCTATCTTTGAATCCGAAACGCAACTACCTCTGGACATCGCCTTGATGATTGATGCCAGCTTGAGCGCCCACCAGGAGAAGGCTACGGAGCAAGAGGCAGCGGCTCACTTTATCCAACAGGTCCTACGGCCGGAGGACCGTCTGAGCGTCTTCTCTTTTGATGAACAGGTGAGGCAATCACCCCCTTATTTCTCCGATAAAGTCCCGGCTCTTCAGGAAGCAGTTCGCAAGATACAAGACGGCGCAGGGACTTCGCTCTACGACGCGGTTCTGTTGGGCTCTGAGAGCTTGGAGAAGAGGAAAGGGGAACGACGTCGGGTGATCATCATGGTGACTGACGCGGGTGAGACCACCAGCCGGACGGACTTTGACTCTGCCCGGAAGACCGCCCTCCGCGCCGGAATTCTTCTCTATACCATTGTGATCAACCCAGTGAAGAACGAGAACGGCCGCAATACCGCCGGAGAACACGCCCTGCAGACCATCACTGAAACCACCGGCGGCGCCATGTTCTTTCCCGAATCCTCCCAGGAACTGCCGATCATCTTCGATCGCATTGAGAGTGAACTCCGCACGCAATATCGACTGGCGTACTACCCCAACCCGCGCGGACCCGCTAACACTTACCGTACAATTGAAGTGAAGGTTTTACCGGGTTATACCGCGCGACACCGGACGACCTATCTGACGGGCCCTCAGTAGTAGCGCTTGGGCCCCCGGGAAAGCAATGAAAACCTATCTCGAAATCGCGATTGATGTCGCCCAGGAAGCGGGGAAGGTTTTGCGCGAAGAGCTGGACCGGCCGCCAACCATTGCGTACAAGGGTGATTATGACCTGGTTACCCAAGCCGACCGGCGCTCCGAAGCCCTGATCGTCAGCCGTCTCCAGAAATATTTCCCGGAACACGCCGTTGCCGCCGAAGAGGGCACCGGCAAGGACACAGATTCAGAGTATCGCTGGCATGTAGACCCTCTGGATGGCACGACGAACTTTGCCCACGGCTATCCTTGCTTCTGCGTGTCCATGGCCCTTGCCCGCAAGAAAGAGTTGCTCCTCGGCGTGATTTACAATCCGGTGTACAACGAATTGTTCGCGGCCGCACGAGGCGAGGGTGCCACTTTCAACAGCAAGAAAATTCACTGCTCGAAAATAGACGCCTTGAAGAACAGCCTCCTCTGCACCGGTTTTCCGAATCATAATCGCGAGTTTCACCCCAACATCCGCTTCTACTGGGATTTCACCTTGCGCTCTCACGGTGTACGACGCGATGGCTCCGCGGCGCTCGATTTGGCTTACGTCGCCATGGGCCGTTTTGAAAGTTTCTGGGAGTTTGGCCTGAATCCATGGGACACGGCCGCCGGCGTCGTCCTCGTCGAAGAAGCGGGCGGCAAGATCACCGACTTACAGGGACAGCCGTATGTCCTGGGAGGGCCTTCCATACTCGCTTCCAACGGGTTAATCCATGCGGAGATGGTAAAAGTTGCGGCCGAAGTGACGGGCACACTAACTCGAAAATAATTATATCTAGAAGTAATACAATGTCAAGGAAGAATTGCCCCTTCGCGCTCCTACGTTTGAAGCTAGGATCCCCCTCCGCTTCGTGCGCCGCGTTGGCAATCCCAAAAGAATCGCCGCCCGGGAGAGGGCGGCGGTTCGGAGTCTTTGCTGACAATGGATAACATGTTGAAACCAAAGACCTTGCCCGCCTTTGCCCAGCTCACTTGCATCTTTCTCCCTGACCATAGAGTTCCGAAGGCGTGCCGTAGATCTCCTCCAAGGTTCACGGAAGACTTCTTTAGGTCTCACAGAATTCTTATGCTTTGAGCGGTACAGTTTCTTGGCAACGGGAAGAGACTTTTTGGACCTCCTAGGGCAGCAGAAGTCTGCCATTCCCAATCATTTCGTTGCCTGATCACTGTAAGGGGAAAATCTATGCGCATTTTCTTTGGACGGAGAGCAATGTCAGGGTTCGCGGCGCTGTGTGTTCTGAGCCTTGGAACCTATGGGACGGATAAGCCAGGTGACGCCACAAAAGACACGGATTCGGCGGCAAAGCCTGCCCCGAAGACCGAACCGGCCGGCAAATCGGCTTCGGGGCTGACCGAGCGAGAGCAGTGGATGTTGGAGCGAATTGAACAGCTTGAAAAAAGAGTTGCCGAACTGGAGGCAAAGACACCGGGCACCACTGCTACGAGTTCACCGACTGCGGCCGTCCCCCCTCCAGAGTCTTCAACTCCTAAGACGCCAAGCACATTTTCTGCAAGCCTCCCAGGTGCTGGATCCGGCGCGGCGTCGAACGTTAAGTTTAAGCAGGATCAGACCTCGTCAACAGCCACGGCCGCGACATCTGGAAAGCCTGGGTACGTCGAGCCTTTTTCGGATGCGGACTGGACTTGGCTGAACGGGAACGCCCGCACGAAAGAGATATATTGGGACACTAAATTCTTTACTCCAGAGATCAGAGCTGACAGTAACTATGTCGCTGACTTCAACCATCCCGCAGATCATTCCATCGGGGGTTCGAGTGAGCTCTTTCGGTCGAATGAGGTTCAGTTGGAACAACTCGGTGTCGGCGGCGACTTCCACTATGATAATGTGCGCGCCCGGCTGATGACCCAGTTCGGCATGTATTCCGCAACGACGCCACGGAATGACCCCAGTCCCGGCCACGGGCAATGGGATCTACCGACCGCATACCGCTACATTTCGGAAGCCTACGGCGGATATCACTTCAATGTGCTGCACGGAATCAACGTCGATGCGGGGATCTTCATGTCCTACATCGGCTTGTTCAGTTACTACAACTTCGACAATTGGGCTTACCAGCCTTCCTACGTCTCGTCCAATACCCCGTGGTTCTTTAACGGCGTGCGCGTGCAGATCTTTCCAACGGCACATTTGAAGATTGAGCCCTGGTTCATCAATGGTTGGCAGTCGTATGCCTCAGCCAACCACATGCCGGGTCTAGGAGGCCAGATTAAATGGACTCCAAGGCCCTGGATTAACCTCATTTCCAATAATTACGGCGTGGGCGAGGACGACCTCTTCATTAAGGGCCGCAGTCGCATTCACACGGACAACAGCATCGAGGTCAAGTACTACGACAAGCCTGAAAAGACGCTCGATAAGATGGCGTTCTCACTGACGGGCGACTTAGGTTGTGAATATGGTTCCGGAGTGAGTTGCTACGGCAACAAAAAGGGCGGGCCCAAGCAGAGCTTTGTGGGTTGGATGGGGTACAACCGCTTCTGGTTCCACAGGGATCTGTTTGGGGTAACGGTCGGCGGCGGCCAGATCAACAATCCGGGACGCTACCTCGTCCTGATTCCTCCTATCAACGGAGAGGGTGCCATTTCCGCCGCCACGAATTCGCCTTACTTTACGGGGAATCCTGGCGACCCTTTCAAAGCTTGGGATTCGTCCATCACGTTCGACTACATGCCCAAGCAGTACATCACCTTCCGCTGGGAGTACGATTATCGCCACGCCAGCGTGCCGTACTGGACGGGCCGAGGTGGTATCACACCCCCCAGCGGGAACAACGGATCTCCTCAATTCTACACATGCAGCAGTGGCGCCTCTTCCGGGCAATCCAGTCTTGGGCCCGCCGAAACGGCCTGCGGCGGGGGGATCAGCAGTGTCTGGTTCCCGGATTTGCGCAAGGATGAGTCATTCATCGACATGGCCATCATGGTGAAGTTCTAGCGGTGCTCAGCGAGGCAAGGACGCCCGGCTGGAGGACGTGTCAGGCGGGTTCCCAATTGGTGCGCTCTAGGAACTTCGGTGGCTCGTAGGTCTTTCCCTTGGCCAGCCGACGTTCCTCGCGGCGCGTGGTCCACAATAGAATGGGTCCCAAGACGCGCGCGTTGAAGCGCGCTCGAAACCCGAATTCTTTTTCGACTTCCCCGCGAAGAGCTTTGATCCGTGCGCTCACGGATTCGCTTACTTCCCGGAACTGTCGTTCCATGGCCCAAAGGGATGCATTGTAACCGCTTCGCAGCTTGCTCATTTCCCGGGCGAAGCGTTCCCGAACTCGCGGATCGGGATAATCGCGATACCTCTGCCAACCCTCCAACATAGTCCGGCACATCCGGTAGAGGCTTGGTCCATTGCGTTCGAAATCTCGCAAAAATGCCCAATCCAGTAACCGCTTGGATTCCTCCCGGGAAATCGCCGCATGCTGAAAATTGAACTTAAACTGACCGTGAATATCAGCAAGGTCCACGCTCTCCAGAAGCCGGCCTTGCTCCTTCATTTCCGCATAAAGCGGAGTGCCTGGCACGGGAGTGTACAGCATGAATTGATGAAAGTCGGCGTCATGGCTGACCGCGCGTTCGATTTCCTCTTCGATGTTGTCCGGGGTGTGATGTTCCAGCCCGATAATCGTCGAGCCTTGCACGCGGATGCCGTGGCTGCGCAATTCGCGCGTTAACTCCAGCGTGTCCGCTCCTTGCAGCTTTGTATAGCTGGAGCGTGGGGACTCCAATCCCATCCAGATCCATGACACACCCAGCTCGACGAGTTCCTTCATGGAATACTTCCGGATCGCATTTGCGGATGCAAATACCGCCATTCCCCAGCTTTTTCCCGCCGCTTTCATTCGTTCCAACAACTGCATGGCCCGCTGGCGATGCAGGAGAAAGTTCTCATCCATGATGAAAAATGTCTGTACCTTCATCGTGGATTCGAAACCTTCCATCAGCTCGAACAACTGATCACCGGTCTCGTAAAAATTGTAGAAGTTGCCCTTGCCCCCGAAAAAGGAAGATGTGGTGCAGAAATTACATCCCATCGGGCAGCCCACCGAAGGGATTACGGTGGCGGCCGTGGCCCCGCGGCGTTCCGGCAGCCTCATGCCCAATGACCGGGTTCGCAGCCCGGAGACAATTTCCGGATGCCTGATGGGCGCGCTTTCGTCCTCGCCCAGGTATCGCCGCATCCAGGAGATGCCCTCGCCGCGCACAAAATGGTCGGCATCCACGATTTTATCGATCCCCGGAATCGCGGTGACGTGGCCACCGACAACAATCACGGAGTGCGGCGAACGCTCTCGAACGATCCGGCACATCTCCCGCACTTTTCCCACATTCGTGATGATCGAAGAGATTCCCACAACATCGTAATTCGCGGAGCAAAGTTCCCGTGTGAAGGACTCGCGGGTAGGGAAGTCCAGCAGGGTACACGGCGCGGTGATATTCGACTGGATCATCATGATGCCCCAGGAGCGATGGAACATCCGCAGGGAGAACGCACCTTGCGCTCGTGTCACCTGGTTGTGGTACAGCTCCATTGGATTGATGGCGCGGCTTCCGAATTCGTCATCTTGGGCATATGGCCCGAACACAGAAGTGAGCAGCACGCGGGCACTTGTGCCTTTAGGGTGTTTCTGTAAGGTTTGTGGCATTTTCAGGTCAGTTGGAAATCAAACAATGCTAACACGCGCCATCGCCAAACCTTTGTGACGGACGAACATGTGGGTATGGCCTCGCTTGCAGGAGCAACCTGCTCATGGGAAAATGATAAAAGTGTAGGTTGTCCGCAGCTTTCTGCTTCGTACGATCCACGATTGGCGATATCGTCTAGGGGTCCAGGACGCCGCCCTCTCACGGCGGAAACCCGGGTTCGAATCCCGGTATCGCTACCAA
>Ga0187803_10000862_pt1 | contig 11929 bp, 16 predicted proteins | sample NC_wetland_sal_i_2_FD_132425 | JGI IMG/M metagenome (GOLD analysis project Ga0187803, IMG submission 132425) | Wetland sediment microbial communities from Neuse River Estuary, North Carolina, USA - Control_3 | ecosystem: Environmental > Aquatic > Freshwater > Wetlands > Sediment | place: USA...
CGAAGATCCGGTGACGAGGGCTCTTTTGCCAGCCAGCCTCAAACGGGAAAGCGGCTTGGGCTCCTTTCTTAAGGGTTCGAGCCTACGGCCGGGGGGCCCTGTCGCGGGCGGTAGACCCTGCCGAATACTGCTTCAGGAACCTGATGTTGAAGAGAGAGGCCTTCGCCGAGTTCCTCACCATCTCGTCCGGGTCTGAGAGGGCTTTGGTCAGGACCTCCTCGGATTCGGGACTCCCCACGGACCCGAGGGCGGCCGCGGATTCGTGCCTGACAATCGGGTCCTTGTCGTTGATCACGGCTTCGGCGAGGGCGACATTCCCCTGGGAGAGACCGACCTGGCCAAGCGAGAATGCTGCCTCGTGTCTTACGAGCGGGTCAGGGTCATGGCGCAGGACGTCCGCGAGGGCTGGAACCGACTTCTCGCCCCCCACCTCGGCGAGGATGCATACCGCATGGACCCGGAGAACGAGGCTGGGCTCGGTCTCGAGGACGTTGACGAAATATGATTCGTCCTTCCTCTCCCAGGCGTCCTCCATCCCCCTCATGACCTTCATTGCGTGAGCTTCATCGTCTACCACCGTGCTGGTGTACATGGGCGCGGAGGGCCCGGTGGATTCTGGCTATAAACGGAGTGAAGACGGCGAGTCGAGCGATGGCTACGGCGGAGGGTAGTACTCTTCCTTGCCGTCCAGCATTTCGCGGTAGTATCTGCCGGACGTCCTCCTGGTGAAATAGAAGTCGTAGAGCGACCTGTGCCGCGTATCGGGCATCATCAGGTAATAGTGGACCTGATGAGCGGCCTCCCTCCCCGCGGCCATGGCTTTCACGACGAGGCTCTCGCCGGTCACCACGTCTCCTGCCGCGAAGACCCCAGGGACGGAGCTCATGCTCTTCTCGTCTATGGCGATCGCCTTCTTCCAGCCGAGCTTCAGACCCTCCAGCTGCTGGAGGTAAGAGTTGGGGCCGCGGCCGATGGCTATGATAACGGAGTCACACTCCATGTCGACCGTCTCGTCTGTCGGGACTGGGCTCCTCCTCCCGCTCGAGTCCACTTCTCCGAGCTTCATCACAGTCATTGTCGTCTTTGCCACGTGACCGCTGGTGCCGATGTACTCCTTCGGCGCCATTAGGAACTTCAGTTTGAGACCCTCCTCCTTCCCCTCCTCGATAAGGATCTCGTCAACAGGCATCTCCTTCTCCGTCCTGCGGTAAACGATCGTCACCTCTCCCTGCGTCAGTCTGAGCGCCGTCCTGGCACAGTCAAGGGCGCTGTCCCCTCCTCCGATGACTAGGACCTTTTTGCCGAGTTTGTACTTCTGGTCCCGGAGGTAGCTTTCGACTCCTGAGACGAAGACGTCTTCGAGGAACTTGTAGCCGTCGTACACCCCGTTCAGGTCAGAACCCGGAGTGTCGAACTTTGAGACGTCCTTGGCTCCGGTGGCTATGATGACGGCGTCGTAATCGGAGCGGAGGTCACCAAGCGATGGGTTCTTCCCGACTCGCACGCTCGTGTTGACCTGGACCCCCATCCCTGCGATTCGGGCAGCCTCGTACTGAAGGACGTCCTTGGGGAGATGGTAGTCGGGGATGCCGTACCACGCCGTGCCCCCGAGGACATCGAGCTCTTCGAAGATGGTTACCTTGTGCCCATAGCGCCTGAGAAGCTCGGCAGCAGCCAACCCTGCCGGGCCCCCACCTACTATCGCGACTCTCTTCCCCGTCTCCTCCATCATCTTGGGGTCGGGTTGCCTGGACACGGTCCTCTCCCAGTCGGCCACGAACCTCTGAATCATGCCGGATGCCACTGGCTGGCCCTGGGTCCCGATGACGCAGGCAGCCTCGCAGAGGCTGTCAAGCTGTGGGCAACACCTTGCCGTCGTTCCCAGGAGTGCGTTCGTTTCCCTGATCCTGTGGTAGGCCGTTTCGAAGTCTCCTCTGGCGACCGCTTCGCACATGCCCCTGATGTCTGTCTGGAGAGGGCAGACGTCGATGCAGACGGGGTTGCCGCAGGTGACGCACCTGTTCGCCTCGGCCATGGCCTCTTCCAGGGTGTACGGGAGCTGGACCTCTTCGAAGTTGCCTTCTCTCCTAGGGGCGTCTAGCTTCGGGAACGGGAACTTCGACGTCCGCTCTGTCTTTAGGGACATTTGTGGCGATTTTCGCGCCGTCTTACAGCGCTATTAAGCGGATGAGACGATTCTCAGTTTTGGAAAGTGGGTCAGGCCTGTTAGGCGGGCCTGGTGGGATTCGAACCCACGATTCATCTGAACGCTTCTACAGCTCTCATCCTTTCCTTGACATAGGGACTGCGAGTGCCAATTTCATTGATGAATATGTCGAAGTTCCGGAAGCCATTGATGTCGAGAAACCAACGTGATTCAATCTTCCCATTCCTTGAATCAAAATAGTCGTTGCGATACATCGTACTCGTGATTCCGAAAGATCCAAGGAATGCTTTCGCCTCCCTCACGAGTTCTTCATGCTTCTGGCCGAATGAGATTCTGGGATAGTCCCCAGATTTGTCATGTCTTATCTTGACACACCCGTCTGTGTCGTATAGACCAGAGAGTACGTTGGCGGTGCACAGACGATTCAAGGTTGCAAATGTGGGAATCCGCAGATCTCTCTTCGGGCCAATCGGAAATCCGAGTTCGCGGTGCTTGAGCCAGACAAGTTCCTTGGAATAGATTCGCAAGTAGACGGAATTATCCTCAAAAGCTACTGTCGGAACCAGAGAATAGAGGTCCTCAATCAGTGGAGCCAGAACCTCACCATAGTACGGGGTTTCGTTCTTCCTGTTTCCACTAATCACATACCGATAATCGGTCGTGGAATTTCCGGCTAGGGAGCCGTCACCCAAATGCACACCCGCTTCGTAAGCAAGGTCTGGGTTGTCAAGTTGTGGGTGAATCAAACCACAAACACTTGAACGTTCGTGAGGGACTGGAATGCGGGCCTGGTGGGATTCGAATTCGTGGGCGCGCTTGCGCCTCCCACGGCATGCTGGTGTCCCCACTTGCTAGCTTAAGAGCCAGCCGCTCGAGTCGCTTTCGCTCTAACCTGGCTGAGCCACAGGCCCGCGAAGCCAGCGCGGATTTCGACGGAATTAAAAGGATTCGTGCCATTGATTCGATTATCACAAAGGCACCAATGGGCGATATAAGTTCGGATCAGATTGGATACTATTGTGTAGGGGACCGTGGCGAAACTGTTTCTTGCTTCATATACCTCGAACTAGTGCACGATGGAACGATGGGTCGCCTAAGCTTCGTCGGCCTCGGCCTGGGCGCCAAGGGAATAACCCTCGAAGGCGTCGAAGAGATGATCGCGGCGGACATTATCTACCTAGAGTACTATACGACACCCCACGAGCCGCAGCTCCTGAAGCAGGTGCAGAAGGCGACAGGGAAGAGCTTCACCATAGTCGACAGGCAGTTTGTAGAAGACGGCCGCAGGATCCTCTCGGACGCAAGCGACCAGGTGGTCGTTCTTGCCGTGCTCGGCGACCCGATGATAGCGACGACCCACAACGAGCTGAGAGTGAGGGCGATTAGGCAGGGCGTGGAGACGCGGGTTGTCCATTCTACAACGATAGCATCCGCTGCCGCGAGCGCCTCGGGGCTCCACTCCTACAAGTTCTCCAGGACTGTGACCGTCACTAGGGAGGCAGTTGGGAAGCTCACGCAGGCGTACCAAATACTGCACGAGAACCTCCTGGAGGGCGCGCACACGCTGCTGCTCCTCGAATACGACGTCCAGAGCGGGCAGGGGGTGGCCCCGGCGGACGCCATGGCCGGCCTCCTCCTGGCCGAGGGGAACTTCAGGCGGGGAGTCGTGAGCGAGAACACCTTCGCAATCATACTGTCCAGGCTTGGGAGGGAAGACCCGGAACTGGCTGCAGGGAGCTTCGTTGAGCTGTCGAAGAAAGAGGTCGGCGGGCCCCCTCACTGCCTCATCATACCAGGGAAGCTCCACTTCACTGAGGTCGAAGCCATCTCCGCCATATTCTCGGTCGAGGAATCGAAGGTTCAGAGCAACTCGGACAAGGTCCTGCGAACGGCGCAGACTCTCGTACCGAGGTACGTGGCCAAGACGAAGAGCGCCCTCGAATCTGTAAGGGCAAAGCTGGGCCCTCAGTACGAGCATGTCATCGAGAACGCCGAGCTGTACACGAAAGACGCTGAGAGCTTTCTCGCCAACGGAGAGGACGAGATGGCTATGCTGAGCATAGGCTACGCCGAAGGGCTTTTGGACTCGCTCTCGTTCGCCGGTGTCATCAAGATAGACTGGTAGAAATTGGACAACAAGCACACGCTCGCAGCACTCTTCTCCATGGGGGTCAAGGGCGAAAAGGCAGATGCCAGGGCCCTCGCAAGCAGGCTGGGGCTCAGGGTCGAGGAAGCCTCGGAGGAGATCGCACAGCTGAAGCGGCTTGGGCTGGTATCTCTAGACGGGAAGTCGGCGCGGCTAACCGCGAAGGGGAGGAAGACGATCAGGGTGGTGTTCATCGGCGGAGGGTTCGAGCTGATTCACTACGGGCACGTGTATACCATCTCGAAGGCGAAGGGTCTGGGGGACGTCCTAGTCGTCTCTGTCGCGAGAGATAGCACTATCAGGAAAAGGAAGAAGAGGGAGCCCCTGATTAGCGAGGAGGACCGGGTTAGGCTTCTCTCCTCTCTGCGCCAGGTGGACGCCGCGATACTCGGGGTCGAGGGGGACATCTATGTCACACTGGAGAAGGTCATGCCTGACGTCGTCGCTTTGGGCTACGACCAGTACCATCTCGAAGACCAGGTGAAGAGCGAGGCTGCAAAGAGGGGAATGAAGATCAAGGTAGTCAGACTCGACTCGCCCTATCCGAAAATAAAGACGACCAGGATATTGAACGAGTTCTAGCGATCGGCTCTTCCGCTCAGTTTCTTCTCCAGGCGCGCCATAGAGTTGCTGACCGACTCCCTCCCCATCTCCTCTGCAAGGAGTCCTCTCGTGTCCTCGACGAGCATCCTAGCGACATCTATCTTCCGCCTCGCGCCGTTGGCCACATGATCGTAGACAGCGAGGGGGGAACACAGGGAGTAGAGTTCCTCCATGACCCCGAAGTACTTCTTCGCCTTCGCCAGTTTCCTCTGAAGGATTGAATCGAGGACAAGCCTCTTCAGCTCGCCGACAGTATCGAGGAGCCCGAGGAGGTAGGCTTCTGGTGAGGCGTCGAGACCTTTCATTGAAGGTACCGGCTTGTCTTTGGCGAGGGAGATAACGGCCGAGGCCTCAACGAATTCTGCCTCCGGGGAAATCAGGTAGCGGGAGGCAGAGCCCCCTGACGACTTCTTCAGAGAGGCGAGCAGAGACTTGGCAGTCGAGATCTCATTCTGGGCCTCCTTCATTTTGCCTGTGTGAACGTTGATTATCGCCCTCGAGCATGCAGCGATGACGTCCCGGCTATCTTTGAGCACCCTTTCGCGCCGTTCGAGTTGACTGGAGAACCGAGTCTCCATCAGTTTCAAAGACCTCTTTACCTCTTCCATGTCTGGGCTCTGCCGCCTTTCTGGCCGTGATAAGTCTACCCGTCCAATTTGCTTTCAATCCTCTCTCCAGTCCGAAAGCGGCGCCTGACGGAACATGTTTACATCCATCCGATACGGGATGGCTATCGCGTGCCGAACAGAAATTACGTGAAAGGGAGATCCCGGGAATATAGTGCTCTCTACGCACTCAGAAAGGAAGGGTGGATGGCCTCGCGGAGTGCAGCATCTCACGGCGCAGTTGATGTATTCGCAGCAAAGGAGGGCAGGGTTCTCCTCGTGCAGGTCAAGAGCGGGAGAGCAAGGGCAACGAAGGAGGAGCTCGAAGAGCTTGTGCTGTGGGGAAAGAACGCGAATGGGGACGCCGAGATCTGGTACTTCAAGGGGCGGGGCAAGGTGGTGAAACGGAGGGTCCACGGCGCGAAGCGAGGTGCAGGTTGAAGCCGAAGTGCTACTTCTGTGACACCGAATTAGAAACAACCCTCCACACCTTCCAAGTGGGTCCCAGGGAAGAAGCGGTCTGCGAGGAGTGCCACCTCAAGACTGTCAATAGACGCAAGGCGAAGGCAGAAGAAGGCGGGAACGGGCCCTAGGCCGAGGCGCAGGCGCGCTTCAATTCCCTGATCAGGGTGGAGACTTCGGTGAACTTCTCTTCGTCGTCCCCCTTGCGATAGCAGTCGAGCGCCTTCTCGTAATCGCTCAGGGCGCTCAGGGCTTTGAGAGCGGGGGTGACGCTCGGCTCGGAGAGGATCAGCCGCCCAGCCGTTTCATACCAGTTGGCCGCATCGTCGTACTGCTCCAGTTGGTCGAAGCAGGTAGCAATGGACTCGCATGCATCGACCTTCTGCGGGGAAGAGGAGAAGTTCTCGAACTGCTCCTTCAGCACGTACACGGCCGCGTTTCCGCTGCGCATCTTCTCGACGCTGAAGCCCTCTGAGAACTCCATCACCCAAGCCGGAGTGCGCGAGACCTATGAGCGCCGTGCTCTAGTTTTGTTGAGCCGGAAATCAACCGGCTGCCAGCAGGTCACTCCTCTTTGAGGACGGCGCTCTCCGCCTCGCGGAGCTTTCTTCGGGCGAAGGCCTCCTTGAATCGCCTTTTCTCGGTCGGAGTGGTAACAATCAGGGGAGGAATAGGGGTCGGTTTGCCTTTCTCGTCCAGTGCCACGTAGGTCAGATAGCAGGAGCCAGTGTGGGTCCCCCGCCGGCTTGTAGGGTCCTGGGCCTCGATTCTGACGCCAATTTCCATCGAGGTGGTTCCAACGTAGTTTACGGACGCCTTCAGGATGAGTAGGTTCCCCACGTAGACAGGAGCGAAGAAGTTCATCCTTTCGATGGACGCCGTGACGACGTTCTTCCCGGCGTGGCGCCAGGCCACTATGGCGGCCACCTCGTCCATGTATTTCATGATGGATCCCCCGAACACGTTCCCGAGTACGTTGGCGTCGGTTGGCATCATCAGGCGGGCCGTCGACATTTCGGACTCCGAAGGCCTCTTCCCCCTTGGCTTCCCCATACAGGAGCACACGACCCATCTGAACTTGATAAGGTTGACCGTCCCGGCCCTGGCGCAAGCGGCCTCGACTGTTGATAGTCAAGCAGATACCCGTCGGAACCATGGCGAACTTCGTCTACCTTGTTGTCGACGAAGGGAGCAGGGAAGGGATCGTGGTCGACTCAGGGTGGGAGACGGGGCCCATCGAAAAGGCGGCCGGGGAACTGGGGGCAAAGGTCAAGTTCGTGGTCGCCACCCATGAGCACTTCGACCACACCTCGACCATCCAGGAGCTGGCGGGGAAGCTGGGCGCGAAGGTCGTGGCCCACGAGAACTCCCCCATCGAGTGCGAGTTGAGAGTCGGGGACGGAGATGAACTCAAGCTTGGCGGCAAGGAGGTCAGGGTGTTCCACACGCCGGGGCACACGGAGGACAGCATCTGCCTGTACGACGGAAATGAGGTTTTCACAGGGGACACCCTCTTCGTAGGGACGATAGGGAGGTTCGACAGGGAGAGGGCGGAGGCGATGTACACCAGCCTCTATGACGTCATCCTCAGGCTTCCTCCGGCAACTGTCATGTACCCGGGGCACGACTACGGGGAGGTGCCATCACGGACTCTGAAAGAGGAGAGGGCGGCCAACCCTTTCCTCATGACAAGGGACTTCAGGAGCTTCCTTTCGCTTTTCTCGTGAGGATGGACCGCAACAGGTCCACCGATATGTTCCCCCCGCTTATGACAAGCACCAGCTTCGTCCCGCGTTCTCCTTTCAGCGGGCCTTTCATCGCTGCGAGAGGGGATGCACCTGCCGGCTCGGCCAGTACTCTGGCTAGGGAGAGGAGGTCGTAGATTGCGTCCTCCAGTTCAGAGTCGTTGACGAGCCCGACCCGGTCGACGTATCTCTTCACAGCCTCGAATGTCAGCTCCCCGGGCACGGCTGCCTGCATGCCGTCTGCTATGGTCGGCCTCGGGTGTATCTTGTACGGCGCACCGTGCTTTAGGGATTCGTACATCGAAGGTATCGCGACGGTCTCCGCCCCGTATACTCGCACCTTCGTCAGGGACTCCTTCAGGGCGATCGCAATTCCGGATATCAGCCCCCCGCCGCCGATGGCAACAGTTGCGGCCTCCACGTCGGGAAGCTGCCTGCTAATCTCGAGCCCACACGTCCCCTGGCCTGCGATTATGTCCCTGTCGTTGAACGCGTGAATGAAGGTCAGCCCCCGCCTTGCCGCCGTGGCAACGGCATTCTCGTAGGCGCTGTCGTATCCCTGTCCGCGCTTGATGATCTCGGCCCCCTGCTCTTCAATCGCCCTCAGCTTCTGCGGGTTCACGTTCTCGGGGACGCAGACGGAGGCCCTGACGCCGAACAGCCTTGACGCATAGGCAATGGCAAAACCGTGGTTGCCTGACGAGGCTGTGATCACGCCCTTTCTGAGGGCCGACTCCGGCAAGGACTGGAGCTTGTTGAGCGCCCCCCTCAGTTTGAAGACTTTGATTGGCAGGTTTGTCTCAAGCTTGAGGTAGGTCTCCCAGCCTATTAGGTCAGAGATTCCTTTCGGATACTCGAGGGGGGTGGGCGGAAAGTACTTCCTTATCCTCCCTTCGGCGAGTTCGATGTCATGGAGCGCCGGGAGCTGGGGCCGGTTCAGCCGAACCACTTCTCCAGGGTCTCTGACTCGGCTGCTTTGGTCGACTGGACGCGGGCGATGGCGGCCTCGACACGCTCCCGGGAGAAAGAGTGCTCTCCCACGAGGAAGGAGACGACTCTCCCCTTGTCCATCTGTTTCCACTCCGGCTTGACGCCTTTGTTGGAAGGCGCGTTCATGTACAGGTTCCTGATCTCCTTGTAGTTCACCGATTGCAGCCGTTCCCTCAACTCCCTGATCTCTTCAAGGCTGCCGTACTTCTTCAGATACTTCAGTGCGGTAGCCGGTCCGACCCCTTCGAACCCGTCGGGGTTGAAATCGGTCCCCAGTAGGATGGCGAAGTCGACGAGCTGCTCACGGGTGAGCCCCGTGGCCGCAAGGACGGACGACAGCTGGATGCGCTCGGGCACGACGTTGATCATTATCCCCTTGCTCGGCAGGCGCCGCTTCCCCGATATGGTCACGTTCCTGACCAGCACTGGCGCGCCGAAGACTATGGAGTCGTGGTCCTGGGACGCCACGGCCTTGACTGTCCCCTCGATTGCCATGGTCGAGGCCTGCGCCTCCCCCTCCGATGGAGCGTCTACCCAGGGGATGCCCATGGCGTCAAGAAGTTCCTTTGCGTCGGTTACCATGTCTTTCCTCAGGACGGTGGAGGCCTCAGCGAACTTCCTTGCCTGCGCCATGTCTCCTGCTTGGAGGGCGCGGAGGTACTGGTCCTTCGCCTCCCGCCGTTGCTCGGAGCGCCGCCTGATCTCCTCCATCTTCAGCTCGGGAGGTTTGCCGTCGAAGACGTAGACGAGTTTTATGCCGAGCTCGAGCAGGTTGACGTTCCTGTAGAAGAGTCCTGAGATGTGAGAAGTCACCCGCCCCTGGGAGTCTTTCAAGTGCCCTCCGTCCATCCCCCTGATGATGGCTAGGAACTGGTACAGGGTGTTGTACCCGTCAACTGCGAGCTTCCACCCCGAGATGTCCTCCAGCTGTATCTTCTCTCTGGGGATGGAGTCTCCGAAGTCTATGCCCATGGGCGATGGGTCTCCGAGTCCGCTCGATTTATCGGTTCGGTCACTCGCTGATGCGTGGCATCCGCGGCTCTTCCGTGGGCTTTTCCTGGAACTCTATTCTGCGCTTGTCCTTCGCGACCCATCGGATGGTGACGAGGCCCAGAATCTCTAGCTGCATCAGGATCTTGTCTATCTCGGCAGGCGAGCATTTGCTCCCGTTCTTGTTTAGAGCCTCCAGTAGGTCATCATCGGTGGCGCTTTTCTTCTCCTTTATCCATTCGTACGCAGCGTATCTTAGTGGATATCTCATCAGGTTCACATCGTATGAGAAACGGCAAGACGTACTGTCTTCGCGGAGGTATAAAAGGGATGCCGACGGCGGACCTGGACGAAAGGAAGCCTACTTGGGGGGCAGCCTGCTCGACATGCGGCTGACGGCGATCAGCTCATACTGCCCGACGTGGGGCGCCTTTGAGACGACCTCCTCGATCTTGTCGATGACCCCTTCCTCTTCGGGGGCGACCACGTCCACGATTATGGCGGACAGGCCGAATGCGATGGGCTCGATCTTGTGCCCGCGAATCTGCGACGGCTTCGGGAGCAGCCCGGCGACCGTGTCGATGATTTTCTGAAGGTCTGTGGTCGTGTCCTCTGGAAGGAGCTTCAGCCTGATGACGTATGAACCCAAAAACTCTCGCCTACGGACCTTCGAAGCCGCAGTTGACGCACTTGTAGCGCCTCGAGAACTTCCTGCACTTTTCGGAGCGCCAGATCACCGATTCGTGGCAGTTGGGACAGTTGAAGTGGACGGCCCTCTCGGCCGGCTTTATCGGCCGGTTGCACGAGTTGCAGAGAGGGAGCGTTACTGTTCCCTGCGACATTTCTCAGGAGGCCCTTTTGCGCCGGCAGATATAGGTTGCGAGCGCGGCGCCACGGTCAACCTTCAGCGAGAAGAGAGCGGACCTCAGCCGAAGCCACGACTTTCGCCACTCTCAGAAGACCGGGTATCCCGAGTGCGCCCAGGAGCGCCGTTGCATGAAAGTCGAAGTCGCTCTGAGAGAGTTTCAGGACGAGCTTCGGAGTTGCCAGGGCGGTGACCAGCGCCTCCATGTCTGAATTGGACAGCTTCTCCAGGACCCCCCTCAACCTGAGCATCGTCTTCATCTCCTTGAGAAACGCAGTCTCCCATTCCACCTGGTAGTTTGCAAGCAACTCAGGTCTTCCCTTCTCGATGCTCTCGCGTGTCCATTTGGCAGCCATGGCAGCGCCTGCAATGGACGTCATTATCCCCCCTGCAGTTGTCGGCTTAACTTGTCCTGCCGATTCCCCGACAAGTATTCGCCTCCCGTCAACGAACTTGGGGGCGGGCCCGCCCACATAGATTGGAGCAGACACCTTGCGCAGAATCCTGCTCGGCCGGCTAGAAAGGAAGGCGTCCAGGGCCTTGAACGGGTTGATTCCCCGACCGGCCGCGCCGACCTTGGCGAGGTGCTTCCCATAGGGGATGACCCAGGCGAAGAAGCCGGGGTACGTTTCCGCGTCCATGAAGACCTCAACGACGCGCTCCCTGACCCAGTCCCCCTCCAACTCGTATTTTGCAGCCGGGAGGATGCCCCGGCGCGGGCTGGCGGAGGGGCCTGTAGCATCGACGAGATACTTTGAGCGGACGATCGAGCCCCCCACCTTCACTTCCACGCCGCTCCCCTTCTCCAAGGATGACGAGACACGTTCCCCGGTCTTGACTTCCGCGCCATTCGATTCGGCGATCGCAGCGACCTGCTTGTCGAACGCGCTCCTGTCCAGGACCACCACGTCCAGGGCCGACGCATTGACCGCGAACTGCCTGTCCGACGGTGAGTGGATGACTGCGGTTCGGATCTCGTTCTGAATCACTTCGTCATCGGGGGGATAGCCGTACTTCCGAAGCCCCCTGAGGCTCACGAGGCCATCGCACTTCTCGGGCTCTCCGATCTCCGGGTGCTCTTCGACCACCAGGACCCTGACACCCTTCTTCGCAGCCTCGGCTGCAAAAGCGAGCCCGGCGATGCTCCCCCCGGCGACAACGGCGTCGTAGGTCTGCGTCAATGTCTGGAACTTGCTGGAAACCCTTAATCGGACTCGTAATAACCGTTGGCAAACTGTCCGACATGAAACAGGCCATAGTCGTGAGGACCGACCTGAAGATGGGGAAGGGGAAGGTGGCCGCCCAGGTCGCACATGCGTCATTGGCAGCAGCGGAGGCCGCTCAACAGCGGAAGCC
>Ga0187803_10000863_pt1 | contig 11925 bp, 8 predicted proteins | sample NC_wetland_sal_i_2_FD_132425 | JGI IMG/M metagenome (GOLD analysis project Ga0187803, IMG submission 132425) | Wetland sediment microbial communities from Neuse River Estuary, North Carolina, USA - Control_3 | ecosystem: Environmental > Aquatic > Freshwater > Wetlands > Sediment | place: USA...
GACGGGGATGTCACATTCGTGATCCGCTCACTCATGACGAATCTCACCTGATATGGAAAACAACGATTGAAATCGAAATCCCAGGATTTGTCAAACTGAATTCTTAGCGCGCATTCAGGGATTAGCGGCTAGCAGCCGTCCAGGGCGCAGGTTTTCCGACGAATTCATCAAGCCCCAACCATCTGCTGGAGGGTTAAGCCACCCGCCATGATTGTCTAAACTGATTCTGTCGTGTGGGGGCGGAATGAACGGCCCGGGGTTCAACGGGCCTCTGGGTCATCCTGTCTGACAGGTTGATCCGAAGGCAATTCCGCGGAATTCAACGTCCTGCCGGATCCATTACAAGGGAACGTCAGGGGGCAGGTCGTCCGCCTGAACTCAATCATCATTCCGCATACGCGGAATGATGCAAAAGCCAAGGGAGAGGTCGTTGGTCTGTGGTCCCAGGGATTTCTGACGAGACCATGGCAACCGTCAGAGTAGAGTTTCGTCGATGACCTCAGGTCTAATTGCGGGTCGTTCTCTTGGAGTGACTAATGATTGATCACCACGGCAGAATTCGACGATCAAATTGCGCGAGCCATTGAAAAAGATTCGGGCCAAATTGTCGATGGCAGCTTCGGCAACCGCTTCCCGGGAATATACCGCTGAATAAAAGAAGGCCTTGCCGGCCTTCCGCTGTTTGAGCATTCCCTTTTTTTCAAGGCGGGACAGGACCGTCATGATAGTGGTATATGCAAGACTGTGTTCGGACTGATAGTGTTGTTTGACTTGCGCCACGCTGGCCTCTCCCAACTCCCAGACGATCTTCATCAACTCCAGTTCCTGGAGGGTAAGGAACAGGGCATGTTCGCGGCGGCGGCGATCCTTGGTCGGAAGGGGAGTCGGCTTCTTTCGTGACGAGGTCGATTCAGGCACGGTTTTGGTTGGAGTTTTAACCAGCCCAGGCTTACGGGACTTCCTGAGCCTCAGGACTTGATTTTAGCAACCTCGGGACTTGTTTCCGGCCTCGGCTCCGTTTTGGGTCCCTCCCGCCGGTCGGGCACTCTCATCCCGTGAGGCAGATTCCCCGTCTGGTCCGCGTCCATGGGCAACCCTGCAGCGCCGTCCCGGGCGGTGGCAGGTTCGTGAGGGGGACCCGATGTCTCACCCATATTCTTCGCCCCCCGGTAGATTGGGCGTTGAAGCATCTGGCTGTAACTCGTCCACTCACCGTCGAGGGTTCCATCCCGCTCCTTGATCCACTGCATGGCTTGAATCTTTGAATCCAGATCGTCGAGCTTATGAAGAATCATCGCTTCCACCGTCATCGGCAGTTTCGGAGAACCAAATTCATACTCTCCATGGTGACTGATGATGAGATGGCTGATCATGGTCTTCAGCTCGGGCGGGAAATCCGGATGGAGCGCGATGATCCGGTTGATCATTTCCAGTTCCAGCACCATATGCCCCAGCAGCTGACCCTCCGTCGTGTATCCGAACCCTCGTTCGTAGGACAATTCATAGATTTTGCCGATGTCGTGAAGGATAGCGCCGGTGAGAAGGAGATCCGCATCGATGCTCTGATAATTCTGAATCACCAGGTGGACCAGGCGGCAAAGCGATATGATGTGTTCCAACAATCCACCCAAATACGCATGGTGCATACTCTTGGCGGCAGGCGCGCGCTTCAGCCGACTCATCACGTCATTATCCAGAAGAAGCTCCTGCATGACAGATCTCAGCGGCTCGCTCTTAAACCCGGCCACCACGTCCAGGAGTTCGGCATACATCTGATCGACGTTTTTCTCCGTGGACGGGAAGAAATCCATGAAATCAACTTCACTGTCATGGACCCGCCGCAGTCGATGCAGGGTGATTTGGGGCTTATTGCGATAGATTTGCACCAAGCCTTTCGCTTTGACGAAATCATCTTTGTCAAAGAGCGGTTCAAACTCCTCGACGTTGTCCCACATCTTGGCGTCGAGATCCCCGGTTTTATCGGAGAGAATCAGCGAGAGATAGGCCTCGCCGGACTTCTTGGAGCGAAGTTCCTTGGTGCGTACCAGGAAAGTCTCCGTGACAACGGTATTGGCTTGAAAATCGCGGATGAATTTTTGTTTCATAATGACGCCATCGAGACGACCTGACCGGTTGTCTCTACGACTCCGGATTGATGACGCGATACCACGCGGGAAGCACGGGCTGATCCTTTGAGGGGAGAGGGTGGGGTGTCGCCTGAAGCGGGACGTTGAGGACCTCGATCAGCAAACGCCGCTCCCCTCGAAGAATCGCGATTTGGTCTCCCGGCGTGACCGGGCGTCCGGGCTTGGCCGCTTGATCATTCACCCGGATCGTTCCCCGTTCACACATCCACTTCGCCAAAGTGCGCCGGCGGATCAAGCCGCTCCACTTGAGAAATAGATCCAGGCGAAGGCGAGGGGGAACTGAGCTCGATGAATCGGGCTTCCTCACGTTACGATCTGACTTCCCGCCGAATCTGATATTTCCAGAGGGCACTCCCGGAACCGGCGCCCAGGTCCCATGACATGCCGTGCCCTACTTGCCCTCAGACTTGCTTTCCGTTGCCGTTGTCCCGGTGTCCATGTAACCGGGCTTGATCTCCAGGAAGGCTTCCTGGCGCAACTGCCCAAGGTAGTCGCGCAAGGCCGGGGCGAGTTGCTGCATATACAGAGCATTTGAAATCTGATCACTGACTTTCTCAACCGTCGGGATTCCGGCGTCGTGTTTGTCCTCCAGCTTGATGATCTTGTATCCGAATTTCGTGAGAATCGGATCACTCACCTGATTCCGTTTCATGGCAAAGACGACGTCCGCAATCTCCTTCAGCAAGAGATTTCGTTGGATATAATCCTGTTCGCCCCCATCCTTGGCGGTGGGGCCGTCGGAATATTTTTTGGCCAGGTCGGCAAACTCCTCACCCTTTTTCGCGCGTGCGACGAGATCGGCAGCTTTCTTCGCCGCCTCCTTCACCTGCGTGTCATTCTTGCCTTCGGTGGAGATCAATATTTCCCGGAACTTCACTTCCTCAGGACGTTCCAACTCCTTTTTATGGGACTCGTAATACTTGTTAATCTCGTCCTGCGTGATTTGGATGCGCCGACCGACCTCCTGGCGAATCACGGCCTGAGTGTACAGGCTGTTTCGAATATTGCTCTTGAAATCTTCGTAGTTGACTCCTTGCCGGGCGACCTCGCGTTCCAGATCATCCAGCGTTTTCAAATGGTTCTCTTCGCGATAACGGTCTAACGTCTTGACCAGTTCCGTGTCCACATTGATTCCCAGTTCCTTTGCCTTCTGAATGAGGAGAAGCTGATCGATTAGATCGCGCAGCACATTCTTCTCCCTCTGTGCCATCTCGCGTTCCAGATCGGCGCCAAAGTATTGTTGGCCCAAATCCTGACGCAGCTGCTGTTTGCTCCGGTCATAGTCCGACTTTGTGATGATGTCGTCGTTGACACGCGCCACGATTTCTTCCAAGACCCTTTGCTCGGCCAAGACGACACTGCAGAGGGCAAGAAGAAGGCCGCTGACAATGAACCCAAACTTTATCATGTTGCGCTTCCTCACAAAAATACCCGGATTCTGATTTCACCAAATTCACAGGCATTATACCCTCGCCAAAGGGCTTGTCAATTCACCTCAGGGAGGCTCGAACCGTGCTCTCCAACCCCTCGTGAGTAAGCTGTGGGATCCTGACTTAGGCAATGTGGGGAAAGGTCAACAGGATGAGTCGGGGGATCTTCTGCTGGCAAATCGGGGACGCACCGGGATCACAACCGGGTCCGTACCCCCTCTCTTTTCACCCCACCATCCAAGCGGCCTGAACTGCCGCTTGACTCACGTCATTCGGTTCCGGCTTACGAATCGCAGGAGAACGACGGACCATTAAATTGGCAAACAGATGGGAGTCAAGGATCGAGAGGGTTCTGGCTCATCTTCTGCCAGGTTTCCCAACCTTGAAGACCTCCCGCAAGGTGAGGGCTAACCCGAACAAGAACCCGGCGTCATGACCGGAAAGTTGGGTCCCGGCCACAGAGACTTTGTCCCGGGTCGGTCCGAGGAGGGTCGGGTTCACATGCCCCCGAATGCCCGAGAAAAAAGAGAAAACAGGCAGTGTGCGCGGATCAACTGGAAAACAAGTGAATCCCATGACATTCGCGATGCAGGTTGTGATGCCGGCCAGAATGTGGGAGGGCCTTAATCCGTAGTGTGTAAGGGCAAAGCATATCCGCTTTATTGCCAGCCAGCTCATGAACATTGTCCCGTTGATCTGCATGATGGCCGTCTGCCCTATCTCCAGAACCGATACGTCGAGGGTCTGGAGCTATGCGAACCATAGGACAAAACTCATTTAGTATGTGTGCGGCAGGTCACATTCTGTTTAGGATGATGGCCCCTTCCCCGCCGCCTTTCCGTGACCCGAATATACCTCTCCCTGCTGAAACCTCGTCCAGTCACCGGGCCTTTCATTGAACGGGTCAGTCCCGAAAATAAGCCGGCGGGCGTCCTGGGGAAGCTTATGATAGACTACGGGTTCATCCGCAAGGAGAATTCGTGGAATACGAACCGATTATCGGCCTGGAAGTCCATGCTCAACTGCAGACTCAGACGAAGTGTTTTTGCGCCTGCCCGACCGAGTTCGGCGCTCCCCCCAACTCCAACACCTGCCCCGTTTGCCTGGGATTGCCCGGGGCCTTGCCGGTGTTGAACCGGGAGGTCGTGCGGATGGCTGTCCGCGCTGCATTGGCGCTTGGTTGTCGCATCAATCGCATCTCGCAGTTTGCGCGGAAGAACTATTTCTATCCCGACCTTCCCAAGGGCTATCAGATCTCGCAATATGACAAGCCGATATCCGAACAGGGTTCGATCACCATCGAAGTGGGTGGAACAACCCGGAGGGTCGGCATTACACGATTGCATATTGAAGAGGACGCCGGCAAATCCATCCATGATGGCTTTCCCGACAGCGACGAAAAGAGCTACATTGATTTGAATCGCAGCGGAGTGCCTCTCATTGAGATCGTTTCCGAGCCCGATCTCCGTTCTTCTGCTGAGGCTTACGCCTACCTCTCGAAATTAAAGGCCATCCTTGAAGCGACTGAAGTGTGTAACTGTGACATGGAGAAAGGAAACCTGCGGTGTGACGCCAACGTGTCGGTCCGCCCGATGGGCTCTTCCAAGTTTGGGACACGCACCGAGTTGAAGAACCTGAATTCCTTCCGCTTCCTCCAAAAAGCCATCGAATTCGAAATACGCCGTCAGATCGAAATCCTTGAATCAGGCGGCCAGATCATCCAGGACACGCGACTCTGGAATGCAGACGAAGGGCGAAGTTACTCCATGCGCAGTAAAGAAGAAGCTCACGACTACCGATATTTTCCGGAGCCTGACCTGCTGCCCCTGGTGGTCGATGAAAGCTTCATTGATGAAATCCGTAACACCATGCCCGAACTCCCTGATGCCAAGAAGGCGCGGTTCATGCAGCAGTACGGCCTGGGAGATGCCGATGCGGAATGGCTGGCCTCATCAAAATCCGCATCTCAATTCTACGAAGAAGCAGTCCGGCTCTGTGGGAAGCCGAAGCCCGTCCTCAACTGGCTGAAGGGTGACTTAACGGCAGCGCTCAACCTGGCCAATCTGGAGATCCAGAACAGCAAGGTTTCGCCCGTCCATCTTGCGGAGTTGGTCGATCTCATTGAAGGCGGCACCATCTCGGGAAAAATTGGGAAACTCATCTTTGAGGAGATGTTTGCAACGGGTAAGCGGCCCAGTGAAGTTGTTAAGGAACGAAACCTGGTTCAAATCAATGATGTCGCGGCCCTCGAGAGGATTGCCCGGGAAGTGGCTGCCTCCTCGCCGGAGAATGTCGCCAAATACCGCAGCGGCAAGACCGGAAACCTTGCTTGGTTTGTGGGACAAGTCATGAAAGCGACCCGCGGGCAGGCTAATCCACAACGGGTAAACGAGGTCATGCGGAAGGTTTTAGAGGAGAAAAAATAGGGTGATCAGACGGGCCTTCCTGTAACGGGGTCACCTTAAGGAACAATCTGGAAAAAACGCACTACCCCATAAATCAAGAACAGAAGAACACAGGCTGTCCAAAAATTCCGGCGCAAGATCCCCGGCACAAATCGGGCAAAAAAGTCAGAACCCGCTAATCGCATGGCCCCTCCCAGAATTGCGCCGCAAAAAATCGCAAGCATGAGTGGACTCAGGGCATTGGCGTGAATCGCGCTGAGCCAATCTCCCTTCACCAACACCGAAAGCGCCCGGGTCATCCCGCACAGCGGGCAGGGTCTCCCGGTCAGCCAATGAAACCCACAAACGACGAACTTTGGATGCATCGGAACTGGAGAAAGCCTCAAAAAAATGAGCATCAGCCCAGCCAAGACAACCTGCCAAACAGCACCTGGACGATCCCTGGCAGCCGTCGGGTGAAGAATAGAGAGGTCTTGATCAATCATGGTCGTCATCGATAAATCGCGGGAACAGGTCCTATTCCTCAACCGCGATGAGGCGATGTCCTAATTCATTCCGTGCCCCATCAGAAATTCGTGTTCGGCTCGAAGCCGACCGTCTCTTTGTAAGCCACGGTCACGGCGGCATAAAGAATCGGCATTGTTGCCAGAATCCCTACAACACAGCAAATCAGGCCAATGATGTTCAACAAAACCGCAGCAATGAAAAACAGAGTGAAGCCAAAATAATCACTCTTGACTAAGGCATGACTGGCCTGCATGGCCGGCCAGAAGTCCATCTTCTTATCGATAATAAATAGGTAGGTGAACTGGTACATGGCAGCGATCACCAGGCCAGGGATGATGCAGAAGATTGTCCCAACAAAGGTGAATATTGTGATGATCAGGCTGGCGACCAAGGCCGCCACGAAGAAGTTGAAACCCTTGAAAAAATCTCCAAGTTCAAATCGCCCGTAGAGCAGCTTTTTTGTACATACGATACAAAATCCGGCGATCAATGGCCCCTGCAAAAGGATGGGCACAAATCCGTTCAGGACAATGAAGAGCAGGCTCAACAGCATGAACATGCCGAGCTCTTCCTTGACCAGGTGCCACCCCGAGCCGATCCAATGTCCGATTTGCGCATGGACGTCTGGAGGTGGAACGAAGGGCGGGGGGGGTTGAACGGGAGGTTGATAGCTGGGCGGCATTCCCGGAGGCACTCCACCTGCCCCGCCCGCCATTTGAGTGCGCCCGCATTTCTGGCAAAAACGACTGTTCGGCTCGATTTGAGCACCACAGAACTGACAGAACATGGCAGTCTCCTTTTGTAATGAAAACCGCTTTAAGAGGGAGCGGGGGACCCGTGAGGAGGGTTAGCACCCGACGGACTCTCGCCGCAGGAGGATATTGAAAAGTCGATTACTCCTCCCCTTGAGCGATTGCAAACGCCCCCTGCTGCTTCCCCTGGTTTCCTCGTCTTCTTACTCCTCCAAACACCTTAAAACAGGCGTTCCTGCCGTTTCAGGTTTCCAAAGGATCCGACATTGAGCAAAGAAAATGAAAAACGAAACTGTGTCTCATTTCGGAGACCGATGTCAAATTGCCGGTATTCCAGAGTCACTCCGCAGCAATCCCAATTATATCCGAGTTGGGTGATAGTGTTCTGCAATGTTGAATGCTGCAGATCATAGCTGACGGAAAAAGCCGCCGACACCCCGGGTTTATTGAAATTCCCTACGCCAAACGTGGCACGCAACTGATTTGAGGCAAACGTCAAGGGATCATTCTGCCGGGTCATGAAGTACGTGAATGCGAGGAATCGTTTTGGATTGTGGAGATTCGCGGTGAGGCTGGTGTTTGCAACCCGGTGCAGCATCGTGTCGTAATCGAAGCGGAAATCGCCGCTCCACACATCGCTTGGCGAAAAGCGAATCAGGGAAACGATGGGTGAAAAATGCCGAGGCCCGTCGGAGAAGGCAAATCCGGTCAAATCCTGCAATGCGTCGAACACATTGCGTTGTCCCGGGACGATGGCTCCACCCAGTGTGGGATCGAAATAGTATTTTTGTGACACCTTCCAGCTCAGCAGTTCGCGGGCCTGGTCCGATCCGGAGCCCTTGTCCCGGCGCGTGAACAGTCGGTTGGTGATGGCATATTCAATCTCATTGGTATTGACCACGACGTCTCGCTCATCGAACCGGATAATCTGGTCGATGTCAGTCACGCCGCGCACCAGGCGGTAGGTCACCTCCGGTTCGATGACATGCTTGAACCGATCTCCAAACCAGCCACCCTTGTGTTCGAAGACCCGCTCCAGGGCGGGTCCTCTGAATTCGAGGCGAAATTCCCCTGAGGTCCGGTTCAGACTTTCCTGAAGAGCATTCGGGGTGTGAAACCGGCTGCCGTAATATGTATCGCGAACTTCAAACGACGGAGTGAAGGTCGCTCCCAGAATGGATGGCAGAGGGATGGTAATGCGAGGAGCAAAGTCGAACCGCTGCGTGATGCCTGGAGTCGAAAACTCCGGATCGGCCCGGTGGATTCCATCGATCGCGGAATCAAATGAAAAATAAACGGGGAGGTCCCCCAGTAGGTGGGGCATGACCGACAACTCGGCGCTGGGAAACCGTTGAAGGATCACTGTCCCCTGGTTAAAGTAAGTTTCGTTCCGGGCAACCGAAAAATTCAGGCTGACGGAGTCGAAATTCTTACCCACATAAGCCTGTGAATTCTGGTCCGGCAGCACGATGGCGTTGAACGAATCTCCAAAGACTTGCCGGAACGTCAGGGAGCTGACGTAGTTCACATCGGCCACAGCGCGAAAACCATTGGCAAAAATATAACTTGCCCCCAGCTTCGCGCTCTGTCCTCCCTGCCCGAGCTTGTCGTTGACATGGAACCCGAACAGGTCGATATAGTTCGTCTCACTGGGCTTCGCCCTGAAGTCCAACTCCTGCGCCCATCCCCGGGCAGAAAAATATTCCCCCGTAAAGAGCAGATCGGCGCTGCGGTTGATGGCCCAGAAGAATGCATCGCCGAATGTGCGTCCCTTCTGGGTTGAAGACCCGGTCGTCGGAATCAGGAAGCCTGTTTGCCGCTCACGCTTGGTCACCGGCACTGCTAGAAATGGCGAGTAAAAAAGAGGAAGTCGTTTGAGTTTGAAGGTGGCATGGTGCATGAACGCCGACTTCTCAACGTTGACCACTGCGCTCTGGGCGTGGAATGACCATTTCGGCACGTCGCCTTTGCACGCGGTCACGGTTCCGTCAATGATCTTGTAGCGATCCTCGCCGATCTTGTGAATCTCCGCGCCTTCGAAGAAAAAATTGGACGTCGCCTTTCCCCGCGCTTCATAGATGACACCTGTCTTTGAAACGACATTCATCTTCATACGCGTACCCGTGATGCTTTCCACCTCGCGCTCGAAGCGAACGTGACCTGTGGCCTCAACATCGCCGGTTTCATCGTCGTATGTCATCTCATCCGCATAGAAATTCATGTCGCGGTAGTGGACTTCGGCCTTCTCGCGCAGCAAGTACTTGTTCTTGGCTGTCTGCTCTTGATGAACCGCTCTAATGGTAAGGATGTCTTCTCCCACCAGAAGTTGGACGGGAGGCGGAGCCGCTTTCGAAGGGGTCGGCTGAGGCTGCTGAGCGTCCAGCTGTTGAGCCATCAGGCCGGTGATCAAGAGGATCGATAGAAGCCAACAGGTGCGAAGGGGCTTGAGCGAGGATCGCTCCACGGTATCATTCGGTGCCACTCGACGAGTTCTTATGGTCAGTGCGAGTCTAATGCACACGCGTTTTGGCTCGATCGGGACTCAAAGCAGGGTGAACTCAATCGAAGGTTCAACTCGCTGCAACTGGCGGGAATGCACTTTTTGAACAAGAAGGGGGTCAACCGGCACTCTTGGAGCGGTGCCTTCTGCAATCATCCTCGCCAGTCTCGAGAGCGCGGCTAAATTAACATGACTGAACACGCTTTTCAACCGCATTTCGGCGTCCGGCCCAGCCGATGCAAACTTCTCATCGGATTCGGAATTGCGACGGGCCCGCCCCACTCAGAAGGCTCTCTTCCTTATCCGCATTAGGCTGATGCGTCAGAAGGCGTTTGATTCTGCGCGGAATATTATGTAGAATCGCCTGAGTTTTGCTTCGAGGGACGCTGCCTCATCTCGGGACCCCGTCTCGGAGATCGCAGAGAATCACACCAAAGGTTCGACGCGGTGAGGGACGACGTTAACCAAGTGACCAATCTCGTTCATTGTCCGCAATGTGGTTTTCTGGAATTTGACGAACACTCCGGCTGTGCGGTCTGTGGATTTCAGTCGCGCGCCGCATTGCAGACCGGCCATCCGGCGCTCAAACCGACCGAGCACAAACTGATCGAATTCCCTTACAAGAAAAGGGAGAGCACAGGTTCTGCGGATCCTCGTGACCCCGGATTTTCGGGTACCAACCTTCCACTTTTTGATGGGCCGGTCTTCCCGAAGAGGAGTTCAGCGGAAATAGCCCCGGATCTCCTTTGGAAGGAGGAGTTGCAGGAAAAGCTTCGACAGTATCGGGCACGTCGTGGCACCCAAGGGAATCAACAACCCTATAAAGTCGAGGAACCCAAGGGTGAACCCGGGATGCCTTCATCTACGGTCGATCCGAGTTTGCCAAAGAATGATGTATCCGCGGCTTTGGATGAAGCGTTCAAGCTGAATCCCACACATCCGCCCCTGAACGCAGAAGTTGATCAAACTGAATCATCCATGCCTCCCGTCAACCCAGTCCCCACTCCTTGGCTTCCCAGAACGTCCGGCCGGGGCGAAGGATTCAAGCTTCCCGCCTCCGTTCAAAGGCTCAAACACCAACAGTCTGCACGGCATTCCGAATTATTTCAGCACCCTCTCTTATTCGAGTCGACCACGTCATCCCCTGATGCACTGACTCATTCCAGTGCGATCGGGCTTCCGATTCCGGTCGCTTCGACGCGCGATCGTTTGATGGCTGGCTCCATGGATCTTCTGTTTATTGTGGCCATGGGGTTGATCAGCTTCCTTCCTGTGCTCGTTCTGCTTCAAGCCAAAGATTGGACACTTCGTCCGACACCCCGGTCGTTGGCGATTCTTTTCGGTTCCTTTCTGATCTTCGCACTGACTTACATCTTTTTTTTCACGGCCACGACGCGTCGAACTCCCGGCATGTCCGTTCGGGAACTTATGCTGGTCAATTTTGCAGGAGAGCCCCCCTCCTTGAAGGAAGCGGCGCTCCGCACGGCGGGATACCTGGTCTCGACGGGCTCCCTTCTGCTTGGATTCATCTGGATACTCTTCGATGTGGATACCCTGGCGTGGCATGACCGGATTTCTCGCACTTATCCGGTTCGAACCCGCGATTTGAATCCCGACTTATAGCGGCGGGATCCGCATCCGGTTCTTTTGAATATCTGCAGAGGATTCCCCCGCAGGAGAGGCGCGCATTGCGCTCATCCTAATCTCCAATGGACAATCTGGCAATCCAGGCCCTCGTCACTGAATTAAGACCGAGACTCCTCCACCAACACTGTCTGCAGGCGGCACAAATCAACCCGATGACCGTAGCCCTCGAACTGACCGGCCGCGACCCGGGACATCTCCTCTTCGACTTAATGGATGTGCCTTTGTTCTTCTTCACCAAGAAAAACTGGGCGCTCGAGACTCCGTCGCCTTTCGTGGCGGTGATGAGGAAATGGCTGGCGGGAACGGAACTAACGAGCATCCACAAAAACTTGGACGAGCGAGCGGTCCATTTTAAGTTCTCCACTTCTGCGAGGGAAGGCCGCGGAACGGAACTCGAACTGGTAGCTGAATGCGTTCCTCGCTGGGCAAACCTGTATCTCCTGAATGATGCAGGGAGCATCCTTGGGGCGATGTTGGCCTCACGGGCCGACCGCCGCAAATTGGAAGTGGGAAACCTTTATGTCCCCCCCAGGGTGC
>Ga0187803_10000864_pt1 | contig 11910 bp, 6 predicted proteins | sample NC_wetland_sal_i_2_FD_132425 | JGI IMG/M metagenome (GOLD analysis project Ga0187803, IMG submission 132425) | Wetland sediment microbial communities from Neuse River Estuary, North Carolina, USA - Control_3 | ecosystem: Environmental > Aquatic > Freshwater > Wetlands > Sediment | place: USA...
CTCAAACTCCCGCCGCGGCCCGCCGCGCTCCTCGCGAATGAAAGCCAGCAAATCGTTCATCTCCTTTCCCTCGAAGCGGGGCCAAGGGATGCCAAACTGGTGCATGTGCTTTTCCATCGCCGGAGCGTGATTCCACATCGCCTGCGCCCACAAAATCGGTGTTTCCACCGGCGCAAAGTTCTCCACGGCGGGACCCACTTCGCCTCCCCTGCCCCCGGCCGAGTGGCAGCGGATGCAGCCCTTTGAGGAAAACAAGACATACCCGCGTGCCGAGTCTCCGGACTCGTCCACGTAGCACGTGGTGAAGAGATAGGCGAACAGGTTGGCCATTTCTTCTTCTGTGAAGCTGGGATAAACCACGCGTTGCCGTTCCAGCTGGGCCCACATGCGTGGGGCGTGGTTCCACATCTGCGTCGCCAATTGATTCATGCTCGCTGGGCTGGTGCGTTGGATTTCTAGGTCGGGAGCGAGCGTGGTTCCCTCCCCGCACACGGCGTGGCAGTTGCTGCATCCCTTCTGCGCAAAGGTTTGAGCGCCTCGGAGAGGGTCGCCCACCAGAAAGGTATTTCAATGCGGTTCCACGACACGGTGCTGCCAGGTTAGAACAGTGACCAGGAAAAGCAGCCCAGCCAGGGCGGCGACAACCCAAATCAGAAGTTGACGCTGGGCAGTCATTCCTACCCCCCATCAATCGTGTTTGTACTTCAACGGTTCGTGCGCGTGAGTCCCCGCGCGGACGCGCGCCTGATAGTCAAAGGGCCTGAAGAACCGGCTCTTGTGGTTCGGACAGTGTTTGCCCGGAATTTCCGTTTTAGCTCCCAACAGCCCCACACTATACATCTCTCGAAGGGCTTCCAGCGCCCTATCTTCTCTTTGGCTGGGTCCAGCGGCCCCGACACATCGGGTGAGCCTTCTGAATCCGCACTACAGCCAACTCCCAACTCGTTTGATTTCGATGAAGCGACCACGCACTGTTACGCTGCGGCGAATGAGCATGCAGCAGTTATGGCCGTTCAAGCCGTTGCGGATATTGCGGGCAAATCTACTATTCCTAACTCCTGTGCGCGAAGCATTTTTTCAAGGGCTCTCTCCTAAAGGTACGGTAGAATTCAGCCCAAGAGCGTGAAAGCCGTGATGAGGGCTGACCGATGGGAACGTGTGGCGGAGCTCTATCGTGCCGCGCTGGAGCAGGACGAGAGCCAGCGATCCGCTTGGCTCGAGTCGGCATGTGTGGGAGACGAGGAGGTACGACGGGAAGTGGAGTCGCTGCTGGCGCACGAAGGCCGGGCGCAAAGTTTCATGGAAGAAGCCCGCGATGGAAGTCGTTGCGAAAGCGCTGGCTGGGGTGGCGGGTTTGCCCCGCGATGATGTAGCGGCGGGTTTATCCCGCCATCCGAAGAGTGGCGAGGTAAACTCGCCGCTACAGCCCGGCGCCGTGGTTTCGCATTATCGCATCATCGCGAAGCTGGGCGCGGGCGGCATGGGGATCGTCTACAAAGCCGAGGACATGAAGCTCGGTCGAAAGGTGGCTTTAAAGTTCCTGTCCGCGAGCTTTGCGAAAAAACCCACGGCACTTGCCCGCTTCCAGCGCGAAGCGCGCGCCGCCTCGGCCCTCAATCATCCTAACATCTGCACGATTTACGAAATCGAAGACGTGGAGGGCGAACCGTTCTTCGCCATGGAGTTTTTGGAGGGCGAGACGCTGCGCGACGTGCTGATAAAAACGAAACTCGAAACTCGAAATTCGAAACTCGGGCCGAATTTCGAGTTTCGTATTTCGAGTTTCGTTCCGATCGGGCAACTGTTAGACCTCTCCATCCAGATTGCGGACGCCTTGGACGCGGCGCATGGCCGAGGCATCATCCATCGCGACATCAAGCCGGCGAACGTCTTCGTTACTGTTCGCGGTCAGGCCAAGATTCTCGATTTCGGGCTGGCCAAAGTGACCGGTGCTGAGGCAGGAGACCAGGTTGATGAGACAGCCCCACCAGATGCGGTCCCGGCAGGCATCGACAGCGCCCACCTGACCATGCCCGGCCTGGTGATGGGCACGGCGGCGTACATGTCTCCGGAACAGGCGCGAGGCGAAGAGGTTGACTGGCGGACGGATATTTTTTCTTTTGGCGTCATGCTTTACGAACTGATCGCGGGCTGCCTTCCCGTTCAAAAGGGAACCGCTGCAACCGCCGCGGAGGAAGCGCTAAAGGAGCAGCTTCGATCGTTACGATCCATCGTACCGACCGCGCATTCCCTCCTCGAGCAAATTGTCGTGCGGTGCCTCCAAAAAGATCCGGCTCTGCGCTTCCAGCAGATGAAGGAGGTGAAGGCAGCGTTAGAGGAAGTGCGGCTGGGCGTCGGTCCCAAGGCCGCGGAGGCCGCGCCCTCGATTGCGGTTCTGCCTTTCGCCAACCTCAACGCCGATCCCGAAAACGAGTATTTCAGCGATGGCCTCACCGAGGAGTTGATCAACGCTCTGTCCCAGGTGCGCGGATTGCGCGTGATTGCACGGAGTTCGACTTTTCTGCTGAAGGGAAAGCGGCCAGACCTGGCTGATATCGGCCAGAGGCTAGGCGTGCGGACCGTGCTGGACGGCAGCGTGCGGAAGGCGGGAAATCGGATTCGCATCACCGCTCAGCTCGCGGATGTCGCCGGAGGATGCTCTTTGTGGTCAGAGCGTTTCGACCGCGAGCTCGACGACATCTTCGCGGTTCAGGACGAAGTCGTGCGATCCATCCTGGCTACCTTGAAACCCAAACTCACGGATGCGCCCGAGGGCTCTGGATCGAAACCCCACAAAGATAACCTCGAGGCGCACGAACTGTATTTGAAGGGCCGCTACTTCTATAGCCAGCAGACTGCGGAGTCATTAGCCCAGGCCTTGACCTGCTTTGAACAGGCTGCGGCTCTTTCTCCCGAACATGCGATGGCTCAGGTTGGTTTGGCCGATTGCCACCTGCTCAGAGGATGGTATGGGCTGCACCGGGCGGATGAAGTCATGCCGAAAGCCAAAGGGGCGGCCGAGCGAGCTCTAGCCATCGATGACACGTTGGCTTTGGCCCATTGCGCGCGGGCACTGGTTGCGGCGGGTTATGAATGGCATTGGCTGGAAGCCGAGGAGCGGTTCCGGCGTGCCTTGGAACTCGGTCCGGGATTCGCCGCGATACATTTTCATTATGCGCTGGACTACTTAACTCCGATGGGCCGGCTCGACGATGCGATTGGGGAAATTTGCCATGCCCAGAAGCTCGACCCGCTCTCCTTAATTACTCGCACCGCCCTCGGCGGATGCTTTTACAGAAAGCGCCAGTATGATGCAGCGATTCAACAGTGCCAGAAAACTCTGGAGATGGATGCCGGTTTTTATCACGCTCACTGGAGCTTGGCGCGCGCGTTGGAGGAGAAGAAACTGTTTGACGAATCCCTGGCAGAGTTTCAGAAGGCGAACCAGCTTGCCGGCGCTAATAATCCTTTGATTCTCGGGGAACTGGGCCACTGCTATGGGTTGATGTCGCGAATGACCGAGGCCTGCAAGATTCTCGAAACTTTGGGCGAGATGTCCCGCCGCACCTATGTCTCGCCGCTTGCAATGGCTTTTGTCTTTCTGGGCATGGGCAACAAAGAAGAAGCGTTCCGCTGCATGGAAGAAGCGATCGAACAGCGGTCGAGGCCAGTGATCTGGATCAGCGTCGACCCACGGTTCGAAAGCCTGCGCCCGGACCCGCGGTTCTCGCAGGCACTCAAACGGATGCACCTCCGTGCGGGCCATGAATCTTAAGCTTGAAGTCAGGTATTCGGCATCACCCTTGCACGTGACCGACCGTGGAGACCCTGAAGGGGCACCGACCGGCGGTCCTGCTAGTCGGGACCGCTACTACAGCTCTGCTTAGGTTGGGAGAGCGCGCGGGACGGCGCGTTCGCTACGGATGTGGAATTCCGCATGTCGCACGAACTCACATCACGCCTACTCAGTTATGTGCCTATGGATCGCCGTCAGGCGCTGACTCAAAAGTCTGCCCTCCCCGCAGAGGCCTCCGGCGCCGCGATCTTTGCCGACATATCGGGTTTCACCCACCTTGCCGATGTTCTGGTCCGCTCGCTGGGGCCACATCGAGGCGTGGAGGAATTGGTCGGTTTCCTCAATCGCGTCTACGAACCGCTGATCGCGGAAGTCGATCGCTATGCCGGAAGCGTGATCAGTTTTGTGGGCGACGGCTTGATGGCTTGGTTCGACAGCACATGCTTGCCTCGGGCAAGCGGAGAGCCGGAGATCGCGTTCCACAAGATGGGCGATAGCCATCTCGAGGGAGCCGTCCTGCGAGCCGCCGCTTGCGCATTCGCGATGCAGGGCATGATGAAAGCTTTTCGTGGTCTCTGGATTGCCCGAGGACTGACGGAGACCATTGGCTTGAAAATCGCCGTCGCAGGAGGCGAAGTCCGGCGGTTACTGGTTGGGAATCCGCAAATTCAGGTGATTGAAGTGCTCGCCGGGCCTCCGATCATTCAAGTTGGCCTGGCGGCGCAGTGTGCGGGTGAGGGGGAGGTGCTTCTGGATGCGCGCGCCGCCTCTTGCCTCGCCCCGAGGTTTCGCGTGCGGGAGCGTCATTCGTGTGCCCAGGGTCAAGAGCGGTTCTTCGTCACCGACCGAATGCTTATCCCCGGGGGGCCGCTGGCACGGGCTTCAATAAGAGCCGCGAAAGACTCTTCCGTCGCGGACCAAATGATTATTCCCGTGGAGCCCCAACCTTGGCCAGAGATCTCCGAGGGGGCACTCTCGGCGGAACACGTCCGTCCCTGGGTGCTGCTCCCCGTGGCTCAGCGTCTGGAGAGCGGTCAAGGCGAGTTTCTGACGGAATTACGATTCACGGTTTCGTTGTTCATAGGCCTCCAAGAGCCGGGCTACGAAGCGGACCCAGGAGCCTGGCCAGGGCTGGACTCGTTCGTTCGCTGGGTGCAGGAGACGCTCAGTCGGTTCGAGGGCTGGTTGCTCAGTGTGACGACCGGCGATAAGGGATGCTATCTTTACGCCGTCTTCGGAGCGCCCATGGCCCACGGCGACGACGCGATTCGCGCTGCCGCGGCCGGGCTCGATCTGCTCTCGCCGCCCAGTCAACTTTCGTTTGCCGGCCGGCCGCGAATCGGAATTGCTGGCGGCCTGTCGCGCGCCGGAAATGTGGGCGCAACGACGCGCACCTACGGCGTCATGGGTGACGCCACCAATTTGGCGGCGCGGCTGATGGAGGCAGCGCAGCCCGGCCAAATCCTGTTGAGCGCCACGCTCGCCTCCGCCGTCAATCGCCGCTTCCTGCTGAAGCCCGTGCGGCCGGCCACGGTGAAAGGGAAGGCAGAACCAGTGCCGGTGGTCACCCTTCTCGGCCGCCGGCCCGTGCGGGCCCTCCACCGGGAAGAGCCCCAGACTTCGTTCGCGTTTGTCGGACGCGAAGCTGAACTCGCATGCCTTGATGAAAAAATTGGCGTGACGCTCCGAGGCGAGGGCCAAATCGTGCGGATTATCGGCGAAGCGGGTATTGGCAAATCGCGATTGGCCAACGAGGCGGTCCAACGAGCGGCGGAAGCAGGATTCGAGTGTCTGATCGGCGAGGGACAATCCATCGAAACGCAAGCCGCATACCTGGCCTGGCAACCGATTTGGCGCGCGTTCTTCGGCCTCCACGGACGTGGCCGCAGGGAAGACGAGGTCGGCGCCGTTGAGCGGGACCTTGCTTCGCTGAATTCCGAGCTTTTGCCGCGCCTTCCTTTGCTATCGGCGCCGCTGGGCTTCACCATTCCGGACAATGCCCTCACCCAGCCGCTCGATCCGCGCACGCGCAAAGAGTCCCTTGAAGGCTTGCTGGTGGACTGCCTGCATTCTCGCGCTCAGCGAGTGCCCCTGCTGCTGCTGATGGAGGACACGCAATGGCTGGATGCCCTTTCTTCGGATCTGCTGGATGCTGCCGGTCGCGCCGTCGCCACGATGCCGCTCCTGCTGGTCACCACTTCGCGCCCTCCCGACTCGGCGCAGGCCATGAGCGCGCCTCTTCAAGATGACCGTGGCACGGTCATTCATTTGAAAGAATTTACCACCGCCGAGGCTTCCGAGATGATTCGTGAGAGGTTGCAGCTCGCCTTCGGTCCCCAGGTCAGTGTGTCCCATGATTTCGTGGAGACCGTCACGCTCCGGACGGAAGGAAATCCTTTTTACATCGAAGAAATGATCGACTACCTCCAGTACCTGGCGATTTCGCCCTCGGACACCAAGGCCTTGCAGGATGCGGCGCTTCCCGCCAGCCTCGCGAGCCTGATCCTGAGTCGAATCGACCGGCTGAGTCCGACCCAGCAGATGACCCTGAAAGTGGCCAGCATCATTGGCCGAGTGTTTCGGGCCGACTTGCTGCGGGTGGCGAACCCCACGATCGGCACAGAGGAAGAAGTAAACCAGGCTTTGGAGGCCTTGGCTCGCCTCGACTTCACTCCCTTGAATACCGACCAACCGCATAGAACTTATGTTTTCAAGCACGCCACCATCCAGGAGGTCGTCTATCAGAGCATGGCCCACGCGCTACGATCCGAACTCCATGAGCGGTTGGCCTCCTGGATGGAACAGAGCCCCTCGGAAGCTGATTCCCTGGATGTGTTGGCTTACCACTATGGGCAAGGGCGAAACCGAACCAAGCAGCGAGAGTACTTCGAGAAAGCCGGCCATGCGGCCGCCGCCCGCTATGCGAACGCCGCCGCCATTCAGTATTACGAGCGCCTTCTGGAGCTGCTGGGACCGACAGAAGAACCGCCGGTACTGATTGCTCTCGCCGACGTGCTGGAACGCACCGGCCAGTGGAAAGCGGCCGAGACGCGGTATCTTCGAGCTATCGATCTGGCTGGTCGCCAGCAAAATCCACTGCTCAGGGCACAGGCGCAGCTCGGATTCGCCAGGTTACAACGCTTCCAAGGCGATTACGCGGCCGCCGCCGCGACGCTCGAGAATGCGCGGGGCGAATTTATGACCCTCGGCGATTTTGCCGGTTCTTTCGACACCTCAACCGAACTGGTCCGGGTGAGCATGTTTCGGGGCGAAGGGCGTAAGGCAGAAGCACTGATGGAAGAAACTCTCCGCAAGGCCGAGCAGGACGGCGACGCACCCCGGTTGGCGCAGGCCTTACATCAGATGGGAAACATAACGGCGGCGGTCGGGAGCGTGATGGACAGTAAGGTAAATCTGGCAGCGGCTCGGCCCTGGTGGGTCCGGAGTCTCGAACTGCATCAGGAGTTGGGGAACAAGTTGGCTGTCGGTATGCTCTACAGCAATCTCGCCTATGCGTTCTACGTGGAAGGAGAAATTGAGCAAGCGGAGTCCCTTATTAGGAAGGGAATCGGTCTATTCCGTGAGATCGGCTCGAGATGGCAACTCACTCGTTCGCACACGACACTGGCGCTGGTCCTGATGGAAAAGGGCGATTTGGAAGCGGCGCGCGCCGCTTTGGCGGCTGGCCTGGCGCTCTCTTGTGAGCTGGGGGCCTTGCAGGAGATTGGCGACGGCCTGATTGTCATGGCCGCGATCGCGCGCTGCGGCGGTCCATCGCCAGCTGTCTTTCGTTACGTCCTGCGCCTTTATGGCGCGGCCCACAGGCTGAAAGAACAAGGCGGCAACAAGCTTGTGGTCCTCCAGAAACGCCTCGAGGACACAGTGGCGGAGGCGCGCCAGAACTTGGGAGAGGAAGAAGCCGAAGCCGAACTCGCGGCAGGCGCCGCCATGAGCTGGCAAGACGCAGTGCAATATGCGGTCAATTTTGGCGGCACGCCATAGCGCGCCGCAACAATTTTTCATCACGCTCTCAGGAATACACGTCGTCCATCCGCACCGTCAAGGCGAGGTAGGAGTCGCGATCGCGCACGATCCAACGCTTTCGCTGCCAATCCTCCAACTCGGCGGCCAGCGCATCTCGAGCCACGTCGTGGCCGAGTTTGTGAAGGTGGTCCTCGATGGCCGTCAGAGAATGCGCGGAATCCAGAAACTCGAAGGCCGCCCGCTGTGCTCCGGTCAGACAGGCTGTCCCTTGTGTGGTACCAGGCCGCCGGTCACGCAAGTGTAGCTTGTCCCCGTCCACGAGGGTCCCGAAGCTGTAGGCGCAATAATTCTGCTGCCAAGAGCGCATCATCTCGAGCGCAGGCGCCACATATTGCATCGGGTCCCGGCCATCGGCGTAATCGTAGTCAAAGAAATACGCAAGCCGTCGCAGGGACTGCTCGGGAAAAGGGTAGATATCCGAGTAGGGCTTGGCGGGCCGCACTCGAACCATGCCCAGATGGTCGGGCGCTGTGAAGTAGGGGCTGAAACGGTCCAGCCGGACGAAACCCAGGTTGAGCGGCGGAGGCAGGTGCACCAGCGCCGGCACCATCTCCGCCATACGCTTATACTCCTTAGGATCTTCATTCGGAAAGCCCATCAAAAAGTTCCAGGAAATCCGGATTTGCAATTCACTCGCCCACTTCAGCGTTTGCAGGTTCTGGAGCGCGGTGCAGCCTTTGCGCATGAGTTGGAGGATGGAGGTGCTCAGGCTTTCAATGCCGGGCTGGAGCCGGTCGATCCCGGCTCGCTTCAACGCTGCCATTTGTTCCTTGCGCAGGTTCGCCTTAACCTCGTAAAAAATCGAGAGGTTGGAATCGCTTCGCGCCAACTCGGGAGCGAGCTCAGCCAGGTAGCGCATGTCCAGAATGTTGTCGGCCGCCGTCAAGCGGTTTACATTGTAACGCCGGGCAAGGAACTGGATCTCTTCCAGAGCGCGCCTAGGGCTCTTGCTTCGGTAGGCCATGGTGTGGCCGTTCAATCCGCAAAAGGTGCAATGATGCTTCGCGCCGTACCAGCATCCCCGGCTCGCTTCAAAGGGGAGGTCAACGGTGCCGTCAATGTCCAAAGAGCTTGCCCGCAACCGGTCGAAGTAGTCGTCATAATCCGGGTAGGGTAGTTCATCCAGGTTCAGCACCGGCGCCGCGCCGATGCCAGCGCCAAAGACGCTGCGGTTCCCATCGCGGCAAATCAATCCAGGCGCGCGCGGCGCCGCACGCCCAGCCAGCAAACACTCGACGAGTTCGGGGAAAATCACGTCGCCTTCCCCAGAGCACACATAATCGATAAACTGGAACTGGCGGTGCAGTTCCAGCCCCATCTCACCTTCGCAATTCGCGCCCCCGAAGACAATGACCTTTTCAGGCCAGCGCTGCTTGATCCGCTTGGCCAGGGCCAGCGACCCCAGGTTCTGCTCGAACATGCTGCTGAAGCCGACAATTTCATATTGCGGCCAAGGAATCTCCTCAAGACAGTCGTCCAGAAATAGGGCAGCGGCTTCGCGGAGGCGCTTCTTGGTGATTTCAGGCGTCTCGCTCGGGTCGGCAGGGTCATAGCCGGAGGGTAATTCCAATTCCGGCATGAAGTCCGGCCCGAATAGATGGGGCGCAAACAGGCGCTCGGCCGCGAGGCGCTCATCACAGATGATCGCCAGCAGTTCGTACAGGACGATGCCAATTCGCTCGGCGAATTCAACAAACAAGTTGTGGACGTCACACGCGATGCCGCGCCGCCGGAGAATGGCCTTGAGCAGAGCTGTGGCCATGCCCGGCCTGTAAACGTTAATGAACGGCATGCTGACGAGAGCGACACGTACAGTCTTGTCGATCATGGCTGGGGCCCGACTGAGATCTGCGAAATATCGTGACGACTTCTCTAGCGCCGCTCCTTGAGCGGAGGACGGAGCGGGTCACAGGTCCGCTCCAAGTTTTCAGCAAAAGGACAAATCACCACCGCGGCTTGGCGACGCGCCCAGACCCTTCTTGGCACGCAGTGCGGAGCTTTGCGGCTCGTCGCTCAGAAAATCTTCGGAACACCTGTTTGCAACACGCTGCGCTCTATACTCACGGAATGCGCTTGGAGCGGAGCGGACGATCCTGGCGCTGAGGCAACGAGTTGATCGAGCATGGTCTTGCCGGCAGGATCCTCCACGCGGAAGCCCTCCAGCACCTTCTGGGGAATGAAGTACGTGTCGCCCTTTGGCGTCTTAAGGACGACCCCGGCAAGAGCATTCTTCGGGTCACTCATGGATTTCCCTCCTTAATCGTTAGCAGTCAGTTCCGACTCGCCATGGCCGTGTCAGGGTTGGCAGTAACCCAGCCGGGCGAGGCCAGATTGAAAAACGTTTCAAGGACAAACTCCGCGGTTTCGAGCGCGCCCTCCACATCGCCTTGATGCAGCGAGTAGGCCTCGCCGCAAATGAATACCGGTATCTTTTTCAAGGGGTGGGCCATCGTCTGCTGCAATTTCCAGCTCTCCACGTGCATATTCCAAGCGTGGGCCGCGCCGCCGAAGGGGTCTTGGCCCCAATCGGCGAACGCCGCGTCGTAAGGGTCGGGAATGTTCACCTCGGGGCCGTGAATTCGCTGGAGCTGCCGCTGCAACTCCTCTACAAGCGGGCATGCTATGGGTGTGCGATAGTCGGCCCACTCGCCCGCGACCGAGTATGACTGATCGCCTGGACTGAACGCGCGCGGGTATCGGGAAGGAGGGGTGAGCTTCGCAAGCCCACCCCAGTACGCCTCATTCCCGCAGTCATCGTACGTCGCCATCAGTAAGCTGTTTCGATTGGTCTTGTCGGCTCCCGGCCGTTCGCCCTCGATGCCCCAATAGAAGCATTGGCGCAAGGGCATATCCGTGATCGCTTTGCCCGCTTTAAACCCCAGGCCTTCCCACCAAGGCTGCGAATAGCAGAGGTAGGTCTTGAACATCGGGAGCGGTGTAACGGACTCCAAAAGGCCGCGGAGGAATTGTGCCTTCGGATCGTTGCCGAAAAGGGGCCCCGACTGGTCGAGTAGCTCCAAAGAGCGCCGCGGCATGGCCAGGATCAGCTTCTTCGCATAGAGCGTCACCAGATCGCCGGTCGAGCTGGGTCCCCAGCCAGTATTGTTGGCGGCAAACGTCAGCTTGACCACATCGGCCCCGTCGCTTTTGACCATGTCAACGGACTTCAAGCGATAGCGAAGGTAAACCCTTCCTCCGGTGGCCAGAAAGCCCTTGTACAAAGTCAGGGGAAGCTGTTGGTATCCGCCGGTAACTCTGCTGATGGTCGGGCTGGGACCAATGTCCAATAATTCTGCCATCCCATCGACGGCATTGAAGTTCATCATCACGGATTCGTATCCCAGGCTGTCACGGGCAAAGCCATAAGCCTCCTGACTCATCGTGCGCGAGATGACATTCCAGAATCCCCATTTCCAGAGCGGCAGCCCCTCGAGCTTGGCTTCCCGAAGGGAGTGCGGGTCGGAGACACCTGGGAAAAGTTTTGCTAGAGCGTTGCTGACTAACGTCAGGGCAGGCGGTCCTGGCTTGGACAGTTGGCGCTGCTCGGATGGGTCGAGCCGATAAGGAATTTTCTTTGGGTCTCGTAAGTCTTTGAAGTGTAGGTGTGTGCCGCGAAGATAGACGGGATTCTTTGGATCGGGCTGGAGGGTGGAGGTTCCCGGTGGCACGACCTCGTGCGGCAGACCAAGTTTGTTTTCCACCAGAGACCGAACCAGCTTTTGATTGGAAAAATAGTCCATGCCTCCCATCTCAGCGCGTAGGTGAGGCGCACCCGGCGGAGTGAGGGATAAAAGCCGGCCGCCGATTCGATTGCTGCCTTCGAACAAGGCGATCTTGGCGCCCGGCATCGCTTCCATCAGTCGCCAGGCGCAGTACGTCCCCGAAACCCCTCCTCCGACAATGGCGATGTCGAGAACTTCAGGTGGCCGCGAATTTGAATCTCCGGCTGCCATGCCCACCACGCGTGCTGCCACTCACGATGACCGGCCTCAGAGCTCTTGTGGTCTTTGCGACGCTGAAGCCTGGCAAATCTGGGGGGCGAACTATACCGGTTCGGTGCGGTCGTGTCA
>Ga0187803_10000865_pt1 | contig 11910 bp, 12 predicted proteins | sample NC_wetland_sal_i_2_FD_132425 | JGI IMG/M metagenome (GOLD analysis project Ga0187803, IMG submission 132425) | Wetland sediment microbial communities from Neuse River Estuary, North Carolina, USA - Control_3 | ecosystem: Environmental > Aquatic > Freshwater > Wetlands > Sediment | place: USA...
ACTTGCTTTTGTAAGAGATGTCGCCGGGTAGTTTCCCCAGCCCGAAAAAGGAAAACCGCGAGCCGAGCATCAAAACCAGCCCGAGGCCTGCCAGGATAACCCCCACGACGACCAACAGTTTTCCGAGTTGGACTGGCGCTGGGTTCATTGTCGATCGAGCATGAGCCGGCCGCCGGAACGGCAGGCTCTACCAGCCCCTCGCCGCGTGACGGTGCGAAACCTTATCCTTCGCTCGCAGTTGGCGGTTGTCAAGAGCGGCGTGCGATCGTTTCTCCCATACCCAAATCGGACGCAGGTAGGCAGGCTCAAATCCTTGCTTCAGCAAGTTACGGTAAGAGCGGCTGGGCCGTCCTGGCGTAGGTTCCATGGTTGCGCAAGCGATCCATTTTGCGCCTAGGTCGGCGGCCCGCCGGATCCGGGCGGCGATCAAAGCCGAGTGCGCGCCGCGCCGCCGCCATTTGACGAGCGTTGCTCCCCAACCCATCCATGCAGTATTCCCCGAGGTGTAAAGCAGACCCGTCGCCACCGGTCGCGCGCCATCGAAAACCAGAAAGTGGCTGAAATCTGGATTGCCGAACGTTGCCACTAACCACGCGCCCAGATCGCGGGGCCACGGGAAGACCTCGAAAAAGACCTGCACGAATTGGCTCGCGTGGGCCTTGCCAATCCGTTTAGTCGTGAACGGCGTCGCAACCCCTGCGGGCGCGCGCGTATCGCGAAACAGTTTGACGTAATTATGATGAAGTACGAAGCCGCGACCCTTCAGCCATTCTGTGATAGTCCCTGACTGCGGACTTGGGCTCACGTGAAAACTGAATCGCGCGACGTGGGCGGCTCGAAAGCGCTTCATAATTTCATCGACCATGTTTTCGGTCGCGCGGTGACGGACCCCCAGACCAAGCACGCGGTTGCGCTGGAGGGACGTGCTCTTGCGAGTCAGGGAAACCAGGGCTCCGCCCAGGCGAAACCGCTGCATCCCGCGCTTACGGGCAAGCGAGAGGGGAAGGGCTTCCCAAAAAGCTTCGGTCATCCGAAGTTCGATTGATTCAGCGATGGGCGCTATTTCAAGGGGGTTTATGCTCGGATGATTCAAGATGTTATGTTAAACCAAATCCACGCCCGGGAAGAAATACGAGATTTCAAAAGCGGCTGTCTCAGGCGCATCGGAGCCGTGGATGGCGTTGTGCTCGATGTTCGTGGCAAAGAGTTTTCGGATGGTGCCGGGCGCGGCCTTGGCTGGATCGGTTGCGCCCATCACTTCGCGGAGCCGGGCGATCGCGTTCTCGTCTTCGAGTACCATCACCAGCGCGCGGCCTGAGCTCATGAAGCTCGTGAGGCTCTCGAAGAACCCTTTGCCCCGATGCACGGCGTAGAATCCCTCGGCTTCTTGCTTGGTCAGGCTGACCAGTCGCGCCGCAACAATCCTGAATTGGTTCGCCTCGAAAAGCTTGATGATGTCGCCGACGTGCCCGGCCTTGACGGCGTCGGGCTTGATGATGGTCAGCGTACGTTCGATCGCCATTTTTCTCCTTGAATTAAAAATTCAAAATTAAAAATGCAAAATGAAACCGAAAGTAGCATTTAGCGGTTTTTTGCCTTTTAATTTTGAATTTTTAATTTCGCCTTCATTGTCTCGCCAATCAACGCCGGGCTTTCAGCCACCGCAATGCCCGCCGCTTCGAGAGCGCGGATCTTGTCCGCGGCCGTTCCCTTTCCGCCCGAGATGATGGCGCCGGCGTGGCCCATGCGGCGCCCGGGCGGTGCCGTCCGCCCAGCGATGAAACCAACCACCGGCTTCTTCACATTCGCTTTGATGAAGTCCGCCGCTTCCTCTTCAGCGCTGCCGCCGATTTCCCCGATCATGACGATGCCGTTCGTTTCCGGATCGTCGTTCATCAGGCGAAGCGCGTCGACGAAGTTCGTTCCGATGAGGGGGTCGCCGCCAATGCCGATGCACGTCGATTGTCCAATGCCCAGGGCCGTGAGCTGTCCGACGGCTTCGTACGTCAGCGTGCCGCTTCGCGAGATGACTCCGATTTTGCCCGGCCTGTGAATTCTTGCCGGCATGATGCCGACCTTACATTTCCCCGGCGAAATGATGCCCGGGCAGTTAGGGCCGATCAGTCGCGTTTTTTTGCCTGCTAGAAGTCGCTGGACGCGAATCATGTCAAAGGTCGGAATGCCTTCGGTGATGGCGACCACCAGCTGCAATCCGGCGTCGGCTGCTTCCATGATGGCGTCCGCGGCAAAGGGAGGCGGCACAAAAATCACCGAGGCATTAGCGCCGGTGGTCTCAACTGCTCTTCGCACGGTGTTGAACACCGGCACTTCGTGCATGTCCCCCTTGGGTTCCCAAATCGTTCCGCCCTTCCCCGGCGTCACGCCAGCGACAACTGTGGTGCCGTAGGCGATCGCCTGAGTGGCATGGAAGCTGCCCTCGCGGCCCGTTATTCCCTGAACCAGAAGACGAGTGTGTTGGTCAACTAAAATTGCCATCGGTATTCAAGTATTTGTGATTTCTGATTTGTGATTGGCGATTGCCGGTTTTCGCTTGGTAGCTTCTTCCGGACTGGAGATCAGTCGAACTTCGTTAGACGCAATCACAAATCACCATTCACAAATCACAAATCGCCTATTTCTGGCTCGCCAGCGCCACAACTTTCTCCGCTGCGTCCTTCATATTCGCGGCGACCGTGAAGTTCAAACCCGACTCCTGCAAAATCTTCTGCCCGAGCTCAACGTTTGTGCCTTCGAGGCGCACCACTACTGGGATTTTGATGCCCAGGCTTTTGGCTGCTGCGACCACCCCCTTGGCCACGATATCGCAGCGCATGATGCCGCCGAAAATGTTGATGAGCACGGCGCGCACGTTCTTGTCGCTGAGAATAATTTCGAAGCCGTGCTTCACCTGCTCTTCGCTGGCGCCGCCGCCGACGTCCAGGAAATTCGCCGGACGCCCACCAGCATACTGAATGATGTCCATGGTGGCCATGGCCAAGCCGGCGCCGTTCACCATGCACCCCACGTTGCCGTCCAGGCGAATATAGTTGAGGCTGAATTCCGACGCCTTCACTTCCAGCGGGTCTTCTTCGTCCTTGTCGCGCAGCTCGCGGATTTCCGGATGGCGGAAGAGCGCATTGTCGTCAAAATTCATCTTGGCATCGAGGGCCAGCAGCCGTCCGTCCTTGGTAACCACGAAGGGATTGACTTCGGCGAGCGAAGCATCGGAAGCCTCAAATGCGCGATAGAGGCTGGCAAAGAATTTCACCGCCTGGTTCACGAGAGCGGCATCGAGGCCCAGGCCGAAGGCCAGCTCGCGAGCCTGATACGCCTGGAAGCCGACGCCCGGATCGATGAATTCTTTCAAGATCTTTTCGGGGCGCTCAGCGGCGACCACTTCGATTTCCATTCCGCCTTCGGTCGAAGCCATAAATACAGGTTTGCCGCTCGAGCGATCGATCACCAGGCCGAGATAAAGCTCGCGCGCCACATCCAAGCCTTCTTCAATCAGCACGCGCTTCACAAGCCGGCCTTCCGGCCCAGTCTGATGGGTGACGAGCGTCATGCCCAGCATCTGGCCGGCAATCGATTCCGCTTCAGCGGGATTCTTGGCCAGCTTCACCCCTCCGCCCTTGCCGCGCCCGCCAGCGTGAATCTGCGCTTTCACCACCACCGTTCCGCCGCCCAGTTTTTCCGCCACCGCGCGAGCCTCTTCGCGCAACGCGATCACGTCACCCCGTGGGACGGCAACGCCATAAGCGGCGAGAATCTGTTTGGCTTGATATTCGTGGATTTTCATATTTCAAAGGCCATCTATTATGACTCAAGCTGTGGTAAAGAGTGGAGTATTTCTGAGGATCCAAAACAAGACGATCATCGCAAGAAGCATCCAGATGCACGCCGGCGGGACGAACACACGCAGCAGCCGTCGCCCTGTTAGGGCCTCGACTGCCGAGCTGGCACTCGAACACCCAATAAAAGGCAACGACAACACCATCAGGGGATTGAGCCGGAGGGCTGCGGCAACGTGGCCCCGGAGGAGTTCGTGAAGCCCCCGAAGCGTTCCGCACCCGGGGCAAAGAAATCCCGTCAGCGCTCGGAACGGACAAGGCGGAAAAAACCAAGCCGACGCGGGGTCGAACGCTCGAAGCACGCCGGCCGCGAGGGCCATCAGGGCGACCGCCATGCTGACCAGAAGCACGCAGGCAGGTTGCCAGGCTTTCTGTGATGGAAGAGTTTTCATCAACTCCCTCTTTTTTGTTGAAGCATGGCGGAAATGACGACGAAAGCCAGGTAAAGTACGCCCACCACCAATCCCGAGCCAAACGCGATCCAGCACCACATTTTGGCGTTTTGGGACGAATTGCGTGCGCCTTCGATGTCACCCTGGCCGACTTTAGTGTTGACCTGGGCGGCATAAACGATAGCGGGAATTCCCAGAGGCCAGCAACATAAGACCGTGCAAGCAATCGCCTGCCACAAATAGTTCGGAATGGTAATTGGAGGAGTGGTGGAAACGGCTGGCGCGGCTCCTTGCAAGACCGCTCCGCACTTTATGCACTTCCAAGCGTTGTCGTCATTCGGCGCACCACAGCTCCTGCAGTACATGGAGGTCAGCTCCTTGCGGAGAAATAGACCATCAGCCCGATCAGGACCAGATAGAGGACGGCAAAGAGTCCCCCGGCAATGATGCCCACCCAGGCGTGCGCCTTTCCTTTCACCTCCGGATGCTCTTTGGCCTTGCGCAGGCCCCTGATGCCCAATATGAAAGCTGCGATCCCTAACGGAACGCCAAGGAACGGGATGAGTGAGAAGACTCCAAGGTAATAAGCGGCGAGGGCAGGACCGTTCTTGTATGGCACTAAACCGCCGAGCGTGGCGTCCGAAGCTGCTACTGCTACAGGGGGCGCGGAGGGGTGAAGAATCTCGCCGCATCGAGTACACTTGAAGTTGTTGTCGTCGTTTTCAGTCCCGCACTTCGGGCAGTACATGTCTTGGTCCGGTGGAGCCGTAGTATAGGCACCGAACAAGCGAAATGCAAATGCGCAAAATGAGGACGGAAGCGTGGAAGCCGTAAACCTCTCACAAAAGTTCAGCCTCTTTAAGGAGCAGTGGAGTCCGAAAATCGCGGCAGAGCTGAACGGCCAGTACGTCAAATTGGTCAAGTTCACGGGAGAATTTGTCTGGCATCATCATGACGCTGAGGACGAGCTCTTCCTGGTGGTCAAAGGAAAGATGCTGATGCATTTCAGGGATCGAAGCGTTCCGGTGGAGGAGGGCGAATTCATTGTTGTTCCGCGCGGCGTGGAACACAAGCCAGAGGCGCTGGGCGAGGCGCACGTGGTGCTATTCGAACCGAAATCGACTTTGAACACGGGCAATGTCCGAAACGACCGGACACTGGAGGAACTGGATAAGATCTGAAAGGGAAAGCGGCAGCAAGCTGCCGCACCCCAAGGTCCTATGTACCTCGAATGGGCAGTTGAAAAGCTGACTAGCAGACTTGACCTGACTCGCCAGGAAGCGGGACAAGTCACGGAACAGCTCTTCTCGGGCAATGTGCCTGACGAGGAAATTGTGGCCCTGCTGGTAGCGTTGCGGGCGAAAGGCGAGACGGCGGACGAAGTGGTAGGCTTCGCCCAGGTGATGCGGGCGCGCGCCGCGGAGACGCTATGCAACGCGGGAGTCCATTTGGATGAGATCGCCCGCGCCGGACCGCTGCTGGACACCTGCGGGACGGGTGGTGACGGCCAGTGCACCTTCAACGTTTCAACCGCCGCCGCTTTGGTGGCCGCGGCCGCGGGCGTGCGCGTGGCGAAGCACGGGAATCGCTCGATATCGAGCCGCTGCGGCAGCGCGGACGTGCTTGAAGCGTCGGGCGTGGCCGTCGATTTGCCACTCCAGTACATTCCTGCTTGCCTCGAAAAAGTCGGAATGGTGTTTCTTTTCGCTCCGCACCTGCACTTGGCCACCAAGCATGTGATGAACGCGCGGCGAAGTTTGAAGACCAAAACCATATTCAATCTCCTCGGGCCGCTTACCAATCCTCTGGGCGCCACGGTCCAGTTGGTGGGAGTCTTTGAGCGTGCGCGCACGGAGATGCTGGCGCAGGCTTGCGCCGCGGTCGGAACGGAATGCGCATTTGTGGTTGCGGCGCACGATGGAGCGGACGAAATCTCAACCACCGGGCCCACGCAACTCTCGGAAGTGAAGGGCGGCTTGGTCCGCACGCGCGACGTTGCTCCCGAAGAATTTGGATTGCCACGCGCTGCGCTCGGTTCTTTCCGTGGCGGCGACGCCCATGCCAATGCGGCCATTTTGCGCCGCGTGTTAAACGGTGAGCGCGGCGCTTACCGCGACGTGGTGTTGGCGAACTCCTCGGCGGCCCTGGTGATTGCAGGCAAGGCGCGGACGTTCCCTGAGGGCGTTGAAATCTCCGTTTCGGCCATCGATTCCGGCGCCGCCCGCCGAACGCTGGCCGCACTCGCGGATTTCACCCAAAAATGCAAATAGCACAGCCACTTTTGGCTGTGTCACAAGACCCACTGGCAAGAGCGCCGGTGCCACTACGAGTCCTTGATGCGAGAATGCGATCACAAATCAAAGAGCATAGCCAGTAGTGGTTGTTCTAAGGTTTACAGACTCTTCATCTCCGCTTCATACCGTTGTCATAGTGGCCGCGTAGAAGCCACCTAGGGCCGCCACGGCTTGGACAATTTAACCGTGGGCCCAGGTGGCTTGCACCGGTCGTGTCCGTTGCCACGCTCACCATTTTCGCGTACTGCTTCTGGGCGGACGACTTTTGTGCGTCCGTTGGTTGGCCCTCCAGCAGCACGTGAACGCGGTCTTGCCCTCGTTTGCCGCCGTCGCGAGCAAGCAGCGAGCCTGGAGTCACAGCCTGCCTAAGGCTCCAGCGCCGGGTATGGTGTGGCAACCTCGGACGGCGCTCCATAGCATGCCGCTTTCGATCCGCAGAGAGGTGCTCCATGCGTTTACGGATGATGTGGAAACTTTACGCCGGGCTGCTTGGATTCCTGCTGCTGCAACCCTCCGGTCAATTCCTGGCGCGAGGTGGCGGAAACACACAGCAAGAACTTGTCAGCCAGCACTATATCTCCCCCGACGTTGAGCCCAATATGTCGCACGCCCAGTTGGTGGGACTTGTGCAGCAAAAAGTGAAGTATGTTTTTGTCATCTACCAGGAGAACCGTTCTTTCGATTCGTATTTCGGCACGTATCCCGGCGCCCAGGGGCTGTTCAGTCAGTCGGCCGCGCAAACACCGGGTTTCAACCAGGAGCTGGTCAATACGGATGGCACGGTAACTTCCATACATCCTTTCCGCATCGGACCGTACGACCAGTGTCCGGACGCCCAGGTGAATGGAGTGCTCACCCCCACCGCATGCTATGCGGCCGACACGGACGATATCGACCACTCCCATCCGCGTACGGTGGCGAAGATGGACATCCAGAGCGGCGTTCCTCTGATGGACCAGTTTGCCCACATCGAGGAGCTCAAGTACAGCCCGACGGGCAACCCGAGCCTGAAAGCGAAACAGATGGGTGAGTTGGCCATGGCTTATGAGGATTGCGACACTATCCCTCTGATCTGGGGATACGCCAACAAATTCGTGCTGTTCGACAACGTTTTCGAAACCTTGACCGGGCCGTCAACCCCTGGAAATCTCGCGATTATCGGTGCGCAGGCCGGCCAGACGCAGTGGGCACTGCACCCGGACTTGGGCTATACGGATAACGGAGGATCAGCGCCGGGCGTCCCCGTCCTGAATGACAATGATCCCTTCTGGGGGTCGCCGCACGATCCCACGCCCGCAGCCAAGAAGATGCCGGTGAATCCTGGCGACTTCCCCGGCTACGGCATCCAGATCAATCAGACTTATGCGACACTTCCCTTGACGCTGACCGGCGGAAACCTTCAAAACGTCGTGAAGGTGGACACGGATCCAGTCGGCGATTTGGACGACGTGCAGGACGACATTAGCTTTATCTCCAGCCTCCACCAGGCGACCGTGCCTTTTGGCTGGTATGAGGAGGGTTACGACAAGGAACCGACCGACCCAGGTCCGGTGGATGCCAACGGGACGCACGCCTCCTACATCACGCATCACAATGGGCCGCAGTATTTCGGCTACATCGCCAACAACTCGCATCTGCGTAAGCAACTCCACGGCCTCGAGGATTTCTTCACCGCGCTCGACAAACACACTCTTCCGCAGCAGGGCGGCGTGTTTTACGTCAAGGGAGGCTATCAGAATATCTTCAAGCTGGCGCCGACCGATGCGGATGTAACAGTGCAGAAGAATTTTCTCGGTGATGATGACCATCCGGCGTATTCGGACGCTCAAATCAGCGAATCGATGGTGGCCGAAGCGATCAACAAGATCCCCAACAGCCCCTACTGGTCGCAGTGCGCCATCATCATCACTTGGGACGACTCCGAGGGCGATTATGACCACCTTCAGCCGCCTCTTCGCACCTACGGCCCGGACAACTCGCTGATCACCAATGGGCCACGGGTTCCATTGATTCTGATCTCGCCCTACGCTCGCACCAACTTCGTCTCTCACGACCCGGGCAGCCAATCGTCGGTTGTAAAATTCGTTGACGCGGTATTTAACCTGCCACCACTGGCTAAGTTGCCCGATGAAATGCAGGGACGCAAGGTGGGTGAGCGAGAATTCGGACAAAAGGATTTGGGGCCGGAAGATGCCCTTACTCCTGACATTTCGAACCTGCTCGATGCCTTCAGCCCGTCGCGTTTGAGCGGAAAGACTGAGCCGCTGCCGCCGTCGTACGTGGCGGTTCCCGAGGTACTCGTCACGACTCTGCCTGGGGCATGGGGTTTCGGCGGTTGTCAGTATCTGGGAATCACCACCACGGATCGCCAGCAAGGGATCATCAATACAGTTCCCAGCGACTTCAACCCACGGCCCAAGACCAACCCCAATTAAAGGACGCGTCGTAGCACGGGCGTCTCGCCCGTGCCGGGTCGAATACAAATGCAAAGCCCACGGGCACGATGCCGTTGGCGCGACGGACAACCAACCGACGAGGGAGCCGGCTTTCGCCGGCTCCCCGTCTTCCCCTATAGCTGCGCTCTCCGAGCGCCGAAGAAACGGCGGTCAGAGAGCGCCGCTACAGCCTCATCAGGAGGTGCTGAATGAACCTCGTTTTGAAAGTTGTGCTCTTGACGGCACTCTCCAGCAAGATGCCGAATAATGCCGCCTTCCAGGCGAAAATAACCAACGCCTGTCAACCAGAGGCCGCGGTGGCACAGCCACGCTTGGCTGTGGAGACGCCCGTCGCCGATCTCCCCTGCGCCGAGAATGGCGTATTGACCGGGCGCGTCGTGGCTCGACGCGCGGGGTGGTTTCACCGGCGCGGGACGATCAGATTAGTCATCGATGATTCGCGATTTGCGATTGGAGAGCAGGAAGTCACCAATCTGAAATCAACGTTTGCAAAAGTGGACTCCGAAGGAACCATCTCTCGCCGAGCGAGCTGGAAACGCCGCATTCTCTCATTTGCGATCGCCGGGGGCATCATGAAGGTTGCGGACGATTCCGTGGACTGGTGGGCACTCTCGACGGCGGGCGCCCGGCACTTCGCCTGGATCGCGGGCGCAGCCTGGTTGGTGGTTGAGCGAGGGCAGGATGTGCGACTACCGGCCGGTACGGTGATTGAGGTCTCCGACACAGAAAGCAGACAGAGCAGCGGACCGGTTGCATCATTCGGTTCTGCAAGTGCGCGTTGAAAAAAATAGGGGCGCGCTTTGGCGCACCCCTAGTGAATCCGCTCCTTGAAGAGTGCCTGTGCTAATGGCCGTTGCAGCTCTGGTTGGAGACCCGGATGTACGAGTGCGGCCGCCAAGGAAGGGGGAAAAGGGGCGGCGTTCGCGTAATCTATACTTACAGGTCAGTGGCCCGTCGGCTGACGGGTCCATTTCCTCCGTATCTGTAAAAAAAGCGGCGAAGGAAGACTCGCCCCCAGCCTGCTAAGAAACTTTGCGTCTAAGGAAACCCACCAAGCCCGCCAAGCCGGAACCGAGCAGGAGGAAAGTGCCAGGATCAGGCGTAGGGGTTACCGAGACGTCATCTAATGACCAAAAAGAATCATCGTTGATAAGCGCAAACTCCATTACGGTCGAAGTTGAAACAGCTACGAAAGAATCCGAGTACTTTCTCCATGACCCGGCTTGACCCGGATCGGTCAGGCCTAGCCATAGCACTCCGTTGACTGCAGCCACGAAGACGTGGTCGTAGCCCGGTGAGGAAGGTGCGTCCTGCTGGAGCCAAAAGGAAAGTAAATAAGACTGCCCCGGTTTGGTGGTAAGGAGTTGGCCCAACCCAAGCGGGCCGCCACTGATCGGGTCGGTTCCCAGGTATGCGCCGAAGTTGCCGCTATTCGCGTCGGCGGCATCGACACCGAAATAGTTTCCCCCGGGATTCGTGGTATTGCCAAATAAGGTCCAGCTTGTAAAATCCCCGGACTCGAATCCGCAATTGGCAACGACGTTGCCGGATATTGCGTCGCAGATGCTTGAATTAGCCATCGCTTGGGATGCGCCCCAGAGGCCAGCTAAAACGAGTGCAAAAGCAGATAGGGTCGTGCGCGCAGGCCACTTCATATTAGTACTCCTCGCTTTCGGATTCAGGGTTGATTGAGATCCCCTGTCTTGCAATTCCATTTCGCGAAAACCTAACAGCTTACTGGCGACCTTCCGTTCCGCCATGCTTTGGCCGCAAAATTCAAGCTTAACCCTCTTCATTTCGCTGGCGTCGTGACTGGGAGCCCGCACATCGGCTCTATCGCCTCTGGCGCCGCGGCGGCTGTGGGCAGCGGCCAATTCTCCACCAAATTGCACGCATTAACGGTGCCAATTCCGGTGGCAAAGTCCCAGCCGGTTGTTGTTCCGTAAGCTGGCTGGTACGACGAGTTCGATGTGGAAAGCACGCCGACTACGTTGTTAGTTGATGTGCTGTCTGGAGCATAGCAATTGTAAAGAGGGCTTGAGGGGTTGCCAGGTTCGAACCAATAGCAAGGCAAGTCCATGTCACCCTGCGTCACATCGTAAAAAGTGCAGGAGCTCGATGGCCCTCCGCTCGCGCTCGAATCGCAAGCCGCGTTGCCAGTGAGGCCATACTCGGCATTGGCCAGCGAGTAGTAGGTGGAATTCGGGTTACCCTGACGGCTCGCGGTATGCTGATTCACCAGCGCCTGAATTCCGGCCATAATGGGGCTGGAGAATGAGGTTCCGCCCCCGCCAGCCCACGTGTCAGGAGTGCCCAGGCAGGGGGATCCGCCAAAATTGGGGTCAGAGTAGCAAATCACGTAGTAGTGGCCCCAGAATCCATTCGCGGCGAATAGCGAGACATCCGGAACATCGCGAACACCATCGCTCGGGTTGCCGAAAACCGACTGCCAGGAAGGTTTGGCGTATCCAGCGCAGGTCCCACTGACCACTGCGAAAGTGCTCGGCGCCCCAGTCGCGCACCCGCTGGGACCGCCGGTGCCGGCAGTGGTGTCCAGGAAATTCTGTCCAAAGGAGTCATTGCAAAAGCCACCCAGGCCGTAAGTGACTTCGCCAGGGCCGCGGACGAAGGTAGCAGCCAGCACGCTGGCGCAGGAGTCATTCCAGGGAATTTCGGGAATATAAGACAGCGCCGAGTTGTAGTTGGGTCCGTTGGTCGAACTCCAGTAAACGCCTGCGTTGTTAAAACCTGTGAGGTACGAGTCCTCGTAATCTGTGCCACCCACCGACCCGTTGTAAGGTGTGGAGGTAAATCCGCTGACGTTGATTCCGTAAAACGCGACAGGGTCGCCGCGATCCGTAACGGCCGCGCCATTATCACCTGAGGAAACGAAAACGGAAACGCCCTCCGCCACCGC
>Ga0187803_10000866_pt1 | contig 11894 bp, 10 predicted proteins | sample NC_wetland_sal_i_2_FD_132425 | JGI IMG/M metagenome (GOLD analysis project Ga0187803, IMG submission 132425) | Wetland sediment microbial communities from Neuse River Estuary, North Carolina, USA - Control_3 | ecosystem: Environmental > Aquatic > Freshwater > Wetlands > Sediment | place: USA...
GACCCTCTACTCTTGAATGAATGGTTTGCGGTCGCCTGGACTTCCTCCCTGCCCGAAAACAAGTTGGAAGGTCTGCGCGTGCTGGGCCAGGATCTCGTTTTATGGAGAACGAAGGATGGGGTGCACGCCTGGAAAGACTTGTGCATTCACCGCGGCGCGAAACTTTCGCTCGGCGCCATCACTAAAACGGACCGTGGAGCGTGCGTGGTCTGCCCGTATCATGGCTGGGAGTACAACTCCGCCGGCAAATGCGTGCGCATCCCCGCGCATCCGGATCAGGCTCCCCCTTCACGCGCGCAGGTGGATAGTTTTGCCGTTCGGGAAAAATACGGTTTGGTTTGGGTATGTTTGGGCAAGCCCGTAGGGGATATTCCATCGTTCCCCGAAGGAGAATTGCCCAATTTCCGGCTCATTTCGACGGGGCCGTACGAATTCCATGCGCAAGGGCCTCGCATCATCGAAAACATTCTCGATCTTGCGCATTTGCCGATCGCCCATGCTGGCATGCTTGGCGACCCTGCCAATGCGGAGATCGGCGACTACACGGTCACAACCTCAGCGGAAGGAATCGTTGCGCGCGACATTCCACTTTGGCAGGCAGATCCCGATGGCACGGGCCGTTCCGCGAAAGTTCACTACACATTCTGGGTTGAGCGCCCATTCACGACGCGTCTGACGAAGATGCACCCCACTCAGCACTTCGCCATTTTGGGAACCGTGACGCCGGTCGACGCGGAAGAAAGCCTGGCGTGGGTTGTGATCGCCATGGACTATGCGCATGACGTCCCGGAAGAAGAATTGCGCCATTTTCAGGATACTGTGGCGGCGCAGGACATCCGCATCGTCAATTCCCAGCGCCCCGAATTGCTGCCCCTCGATCTGCAATCCGAATTGCATTTGCGGTCCGATCAAATTGCCATTGCGTATCGGCGATGGCTGAAGCAGTTGGGCCTGCAATACGGAACATCGTGATGCGAGGACTCATATATCGCTAGCGCGACGCAACCGATGGAGGGCGCCGGACCGCGATGGTTTGTCGCGGGCGACCTCGACGGCTTCTTCGGGCTGTTTTTCAGCGGCTTCCCCGACCTGCTGCTGATCGCGAGCCTTACTCCGCTGTGCGGTCTCCCTCAGCAATTGGTCACGGGCCGCATTTTACCGGCCGTGGCGTTTTCCATTCTTTTCGGCAATCTGTTTTATGCCTGGCAGGCGCTCCGATTGGCGGGGATTTCCGGACGCGACGACGTGACCGCAATCCCTTTCGGCATCAACACCCCCACGATCTTTGCTTACATTTCCCTGATCATGCTGCCCGTCTACGAGCTCACGCGTGACGCGAACCTGGCATGGCACATGGGGATTTTCGCGAGCCTGGTAAGCGGCATCGTGCAATCCGCAAGCGCGTTCTGCATCGATTGGCTGCGCCGCACGACGCCCCTCGCGGCGTTGCTCTGTCCGTTGGCTGGACTCGCCATGGCCTTTCTCTGCCTGGGATTTATTTTCGGAATTTTTCAGATTCCGGCGGTGGCACTCCTGCCGGCGGTGATCCTGCTCGCGATGTACGCTTCACGAATGCGTCTTCCCTGGCGCATTCCGTCGGGACTCCTGGCCATGCTTGTCGGCGGCGTCATCGTCTTGCTTTTCAGAGCTTTTCATTTGTACCATCTGCCGCCGCAGCCGCAGCTTCTTCCACCGGGAATTTATTTCCCCAGGCCGGTGAATCTGTACCAGATCCTTGTGAGAGGCGAGGGGTGGCGGTACGCTTCGATCTTTCTCCCTCTGAGTTTGCTCGACACAATCGTTTCGCTGCAGATCCTGGAAAGCGTCAAGCTCGCCGGGGACGACTATCCGACAAACCCATCGTTGCTGGTCAATGGCCTGGCCACGCTCGTAGGGGCGGCATTGGGCAGCGCATTTCCCACGTCGCTGTATATTGGGCACAACGCGCACAAGGCCAACGGCGCAAGAATCGGGTATTCCATATTGGGCGGCGTGGTCAGCGCTGTGCTCTGCCTGACAGGACTTGTGCCTGCGGTGCTCCGTTTCGTCCCACTCGAAGTCGTCGCGTTTGTCGTGGTCTGGTTTGGTTTGGCGATGGTGGGACAGGCGTTTCAGGAAGTCCCCGCTGCTCACTGCGTCGCCGTCGCGCTGGGAATTGTGCCGATGCTGGCGCAGTGGGTAACGCAGATAGTGGATCTGACCATCCGCAAGTCAGGCAGTGACTTGATAACCGTCGCCCCGCGCTTTGGCGGTGAACTCGCGATTTACGGCATGATCGCGCTGGGCCAGGGAGCTTTGCTCGTGTCGATGGTCTGGGCGGCGGCCCTGGTATGGATCATCGAGCGCCGTTTCCTTCATGCTTCCGCCTGGATGCTCGTGGCCGCCGCATTGTCATGCTTCGGCGTCATCCACGCATACACATTGAGTGTGCAGGGTATCGAAAACCGCCTCGGCTGGTGGGTCGCGCCGGAATTCACGCTGAGCTACCTCGCGGCGGCTCTATTTCTTCTGGCGTGCCATGCGTATGCACAAAACAGGCGCACCGCGTTTGTCGATTAGGTATCTTTCCTGACCGATCCGTCCTGCGTAGACCGGATTTATTTGCCGGGCTGCATTCCAGCAGCTTTGTACGCAGCCACGGCTTCTGGTGACGAAAGAAATTGCAGCAGCGCCTTGGCGGCTTCAGGGTTTTTCGCGTGAGTATGGATGAACCCGACCAAAGGCGTCCACGGCAAGACCTCCCGGGGCAACGGGCCCACGATATCGATTCCGGGGTCGTTCATCTCACTGATGAACGTCATGCCGATTTCCGCCTCGCCCTTGCCAACCATTGCCGAAACCACAGCGCCGCCCCCTGCGCCGCCTGGGCCGCTGCCATGCGGCCGCGTAAGCTTCGGTTCAATTTGATCGTCGATGCCCAGTCTTTTCAGCATCGCGTTGATGCTAACGCCGGCCGCCGCCCCCGTCGCCGCATCGGGGCACACGATTGATTTGGCGGAAAGCAGCATTTTCTTGACGGCTTCCGTGGACGAAATATCTGGTTTGGGTGAGCCCTTCTTCACGGCGACACCCACTGCGACGGAAGCGAGCGGCGTCGCAGTGCTTTCCACCACGTTGCCCGAGGCGATCACCTCCGGCAAAGGCGGCTGGACGATAGGTACGTCAAACACATCGCCACGCACGACTTGCTGCTTGGTCCCTCCACCGGAGCCGAACGTCGCATTCACCTTATAGCCCGTCTTTTTCTCGAAGACTGGAATGAGCTGCTCGATTGGCGCGCGAATTCCGCCCGGCGCAATCAGCGTAACCTCCGTCTGCGCAAAGGCCATGCTGGAACCGGTCAATGCAAGTGCAAGGGCGACAGCTGACAAAAGCATTCGTCTCATAGCTCGGCTCTCCAATTTTGGGCGGACTTTCAATGTCTGCGATTGACGCGAATCCCTAACAAAAGATGACGCGGATTGTTGCACGAATCGTTCATCGGTTCAACCTCCCGACGCGAGGTGGTCCAATTTCCCACAAAGCCCCAGCCAACCAAATACCACGTCGTGACAACGAATCGCATAAGGCCTGCTTTTTCGGATCGTGATGCAAATCACGGATTATTCGCGCCGGCCCCAATATCGTGGGCAGTGTATACGAAAACCCGGGTTCACCCGCACCTTAGGAGGAACGACAATGCGACGCCTGCATCTCACGTGGCTGACAATCATGGGAATCCTGTTGGGATTGAGTAGCGTTACTGATACTTGGTCGGCACAACAGCCTCCGCCCGAGACAGTGCCTGTAAGCATAGTGGTCTCGATTGAAGCCAAGCACGGCAAGGAAATCCCTGTGGTGAACAAGGAAGACGTAAGGGTTTTGCAAGGCCGCGACCGGCTTCGCGTCACGGACTGGATCCCGCTGCAAGGTGACCATGCGGACCTTGAACTTCTCATTTTAATCGACGAGGCAAGTCAAGTGACCCTCGCCATGCAATATGACGACTTGCGCCAGTTCATGAACGCGCAGCCGCCCACCACTGCAATGGCGGTTGGCTACATGGACTTCGGCACTGTTCGCATGGCCCAGAATTTCACGAAGGACCGTGAAGCGGTGGGCAAAGCGTTACGCATCCCGCTGGGCCCGTCTGTCGGCGTCGGCAGCCCGTATCTTGCCGTCGTTGATGTAATCAAGCGCTGGCCGGAGTCCAAGGCCCGCCACGCTATCTTCATGATTTCCAGCGGCATCGATCCGTTGCAACCGGGAATCACAGATACATATCTCGACGACGCGATTCAAATCGCTGAACGAACGGGAACGCAAATCAGCACCATTTACGTTTCGCAGGCGGGCCATTTCGGCCATAGCTATTGGAGATTCAGTCGGGGGCAAGACAATCTCGCGCGGCTCGGTGAAGAAACCGGCGGTGAATCTTATTTTCAGGGCTTCAGCACGCCGATATCGTTCACTCCCTTTCTGGACGAGTTCGCCGGGCGGCTCACCCATCAATATCGGCTTACGTTTCTGATCAAGCCGAATAAGAAACCGTCTTATCAGCATGTGAGACTCGAAACCGAAGTGCCCGATGTGGACCTTGTGACTGCAGATCGAGTGTACGTCCCGGCAGCCAAATAATTTGCGTTAGATGCGCCCGGGAACGATGAACTCCTTGCAGGGCCGTTGCACTTCGAGTTGTTCTCTGCCTAGGTGTGCCACGGCCGGATTATGGTAAGGTAATGAAGCAAATATTCAATTTCAGGGAGAAGAGCCATGAAGGTTGGCGTAGCTGGGCAAGGCGCGTTTGGCCAAAAGCATCTGGAGGGCATCGCCAAGATTCCGGGCATTGAAGTCATTACGCTGACAGGTGGAAATCAGGCCGCCACGCAAGAAGTGGCGAAGAAATTCAAGATCCCTCATTGGACAGGCGATCTCGCCGAGAGCTTGAAGCAACCCGGACTTGAAGCAATGATTCTCGCGACCCCCACGCAGATGCATGCGAAACAGGGCGAGCAGTGCATGCGCGCCGGCAAGCACGTCCAGATCGAAATCCCCATCGCGGATAACCTCGCGGATTCCGAGCGCCTGGTGAAAGTGCAGAAAGAAACCGGGGTCGTCTGCATGGGAGGCCACACCCGCCGCTTCAACCCCAGCCACCAGTACGTTCACAAGAAAATCAAGGCCGGCGAACTGAAGATCCAGCAGATGAATGTGCAAACGTATTTTTTCCGGCGCACAAACATGAATGCGGCCGGAAAACCCAGAAGCTGGACCGATCACCTTCTTTGGCACCACGCCTGCCACACAGTGGATTTGTTTCAATATCAAACCGGTGAATTGGTTTCCGAGTGTTACGGCGTGCAAGGCCCGATTCACCCGGAACTGAAAATCGCCATGGACATGGGCATCGTGATGAAGACTCCCTCGGGAGCGATCTGCACGCTGTCGCTCTCCTTCAACAACAAAGGGCCGCTCGGCACTTTCTTCCGCTACATCTGTGACAACGGCACCTTCATTGCCCGCTACGACGACCTGCTGGATGGAGATGAAAAACCGATCGATGTGTCCAAGGTGGACGTATCGATGAACGGGATTGAACTGCAGGACCGCGAGTTTTTTGCGGCGATCCGCGAAAGACGCGAACCAAACGCCAGCGTCGCCCAATGCCTCACCGCCATGGACGTTCTGGATCGGATCGAGAGGTTCCTCAATTCGGCCGCGAAAGCCAGCGCGTAAAGTTCGCGGCTTTGCAGGATCCATCGCGCAGTTGCAATAAATCCGCTGAGGGATTATGTTTCCCGAGTAGCTATTTTTCACGGGTTCCGAGCCGCATTGTGCAAATGCTGTGGCCTTTGGCCCCGCCGCTGTTGCTGATGAACGCCTTCTTCATGGGCATTTATACGAGGCGAATTCAAATCACGCAGGAACATCGAAAAGCTTCTTCCCGATGGCGCCTGAATTGAGGAAAGTTATGGCCGGAACTACCGCAACTCACACCAAAGTCCTGAATTATATCGACGGCAGCTGGATGGAATCGAAATCCGTAGAGTGGCGAGACGTCATCAATCCAGCCACTGGCGAAACCATTGCGCTCACGCCATTGTCGCAAGCGACTGAAGTCGACGCCGCGGTCGAAGGGGCAGCGGCGGCCTTTCGCGAATGGCGGCGCACGCCTGCGGAAGACCGCATTCAGCCGCTATTCAAGCTGAAAATGTTGCTCGAAGAACATTTGGACGACCTTGGCCGCATCATCTCCCAGGAAAACGGCAAAACATTTGCCGAGGGCAAGGCGGAATTACGCAGGGCCATCGAAAATGTGGAGGTGGCTTGCGGAATTCCTACGATGATGCAGGGCTACAATCTTGAAGACGTCGCTCGCGGCGTCGATGAGACGATGATCCGGCAGCCGCTCGGCGTGGTTGCGGCGATCACTCCATTTAATTTTCCCGGCATGATTCCCTTCTGGTTTCTGCCCTATGCCATCGCGACCGGCAACACGTTTCTGCTGAAGCCGTCTGAGCGCGTGCCGCTTACCATGATGCGCGTGTTCGAGCTCCTCGAACAGATCGGATTGCCCAAAGGCGTGGTCAGTCTCGTGAATGGCGGGAAAGCGGTGGTCGATGCGATTCTGGATCACCCCAAAGTCCGCGCCATCAGTTTTGTGGGTTCGACCCCTATCGCCAAGTATGTCTATGCGCGCGCGGCCGCCAATGGAAAGAGGGCGCAGTGCCAGGGCGGGGCGAAGAATCACGTCATCGTCCTCCCCGACGCCGACATGAAGATGGCTACGCAGATCATCAGCGACAGCGCTTTTGGTTGCGCCGGCCAGCGTTGCCTGGCCGTTTCAGTCGCGGTCACGATCGGCGAGGCGCAAAAGAGTTTCCGCGATTCGATCACCGAATCTGCCGCGTCCTTGCACGTAGGCGACGGACTCGAGGAAGGCGTGCAAATGGGACCGGTGATCACCGCGCAGAGCAAATCGCGAATTGAATCGCTGATCGGCGTGGGCGAAAAAGAAGGCGCGAAAGTCCTTCTCGATGGCCGGAATGCCAGGATTCCGAGGCATGAGTTAGGAAATTTCGTAAAGCCAACCATTCTCGACGGCGTGCCCGCAACGAGCGAGCTGACCGACACGGAAATCTTCGGCCCCGTGCTGAGCTTGGTCCACGCCAGAGACATGGACGAAGCGATCGCCTTCTTGGAACGCAGCCCGTATGGCAACCAGGCTTCGCTCTTCACCTCCAGCGGCGCGGCGGCCCGCCGTTTTCGGTACGAAGCCCCCGCGGGCAACATTGGCATCAATATCGGCGTGGCCGCTCCTATGGCCTATTTCCCTTTCACCGGATGGAAAGGCAGTTTCTTCGGCGACATGCACGCGCAGGGTCGCGACGCCATCGAGTTCTACTCCGATAAGAAGGTCGTTATCGAGCGCTGGGGCGACCAACACACGCGCAAATTCTAATACCCGACCGAGTAGTCCCTGGTCTGGTTTGGCATGCTCTTAGACCCCCATTACTATTGTCCGTCGTGGCGGCCAAAATATGTTTGTGACTCTATGTCCTTTATTGTTAGAGTCATAACTAAGACCTTGCCCCCACGTGCAGCATAGGCCAAGGCGCCAGCTTAGCCTCGCTTGACATTTCATGATTCATCAAGATACGCTATGTCTTTACGAGAAGAGGTGCCCCCTTGTCTCAGACTCGCGAAAAATTCGCCACGCAGGTCAACTCCGAAATTCTGTCGGCCGTGCGGATGCTGGCCGAGAAAGAAGGCCGCCAACTTCAGGCGCTTATGGACGAGGCCCTCGCCGACCTGATTGAAAAGCGCAAGAATGCGAAACCGCGCCCGCACGTTACGGGTTCCTACCTCGCCAGCCACGAAAGATATGGGAGTCTCTACAAGAAGCTTGCTGAATGACCGACTTCCTGACCCTAGCAGAAGTGCTTGCGATTCACGCCGACCTGATCGAACGGTATGGCGGCACGCAAGGCGTCAGGGACCAAGGGCTTTTGGAAGCCGCCCTCTACCGCCCCCAGACCGGTTATTACGCCGACTTGATCGAAGAAGCCGCCGCACTCTGGGAGAGCCTATCGCAAAACCATCCTTTCTTTGACGGAAACAAGCGCACGGCCTTCGCCGCCACGTATACTTTTCTCGCCATCAACGGAGCGCGTCTCACAGCGGACGCCAAAGAGACGTACATTTTCCTCGCGGCACTCTACGAAACAAACCAGCTCAGCTTCGACGAGCTTGTGCCATGGCTGCGTGATCATGTGACGCCAGATTCTAATGCGGCTTCGCCGGGATAAAGAATTATGCCCTCAGACGGGTCTGCGGAAGTCATAACATCCGTTCATGATCCTTCATTCGCAAGATAGAATTGCGAGGCTGGGCAATGACTTTTGAATATGGATTGACCGTTGTGGCTTAAGCGGTTGATTGAAATAGAAGGAACCCAATGCAAATACCATCCGATTTGCTCGCGCACAGCGCCATGTATTCTCCTGCAGCGCAAACTTCGTCGGTCCCTGTCGCCAAGAAAAAACTGATTTATGATCAGGACCACCGCGGGCCACTTTCCACGGATACGGTCGCGACGTTGATGCTCTTGCAGGCAGACAATATCGATCTGCTTGGGATTTGCACCGTGAGCTGCGATATGTGGGCCAAACAAGAGACGGCTTACGCGCTGCGGCTGCTGGAAATTATGGGGCGTCCGGAAATCCCGGTGTTCATGGGCGCGCAGGAAACTTTGCTCAACACCAAGGCCGAGGCGCAGATGCGGTACCAGATGTTCGGCTCGAGGTCGCTTGGAAACGAAGGATACTTGGGGTGCTTCGCCAAAGATGCCGCGGGCCGCGACGAAGTTACGCCGTTGCCACCGCCCTACAACCGGTTCGCGCAGATCAAGGCGCAGCCCGAGCCCGCCGCGGACTTCATCATCCGCACGATTCGAGCGAACCCAAACGAAGTGACGATGTATTGCGGCGGCCCGATGACGAACCTCGCTCTCGCCGTGATGCTCGCGCCGGACATTGTGCCCATCACCAAGGAAGTGATTTTCATGGGTGGAGGCATTCACCACTCCACCAGTTCCGTGAACGTTTATTTCGACGCCGAAGCCGCCAAGATCGGCTTTCGCGCGGGCTGGCCGAAATTCACTCTGGTCACCACGGACTTGGCAGAACAAGTCCACATGCAGGACGACGGCAAGGTGGATGCCATCGTCGATCGCGCCCACTCGCCGATCGCCGATCTCTTCCGCGAATACGAACAGAAGCCGCAGCGCGCCAATCCGCAGCGGCGGTCATTCCGCATGCCGGATGAAATGATGGCAGCCCACGCGATCGATCCTTCGATTTTCACCGGCTACGATGAAATGTATATCGACAACGTGACGCACAACGACGGCCATTATGGCGACACTTCTTTTTGGGATGCGAATTGGAAGGACCAAGGCGGCGAGCTTTCAGGTCAGAACATTCCTTCAATCAAAGCGAGCCGTGTGCAAGTGCTGAATGGGATCGACAAAAAGCGCTTCCGGGAACTGTTCACGGATTTGATGACGCGACCGATCAACCGCTCGAATTCATAACCGTTCTACGTAGAAAAACGAGGACCACTATGAGCACAACGCGCCGTGAATTCATCAAAACAGTGGGAGCTGCGATCGCCACTTCCCAAATCCTGCCAGAGCCGGAAGCTAAAGGCGCGCTGCCCGCCGCTTCGCTTCTGCAGCCGGGCCTCGCGCCGAACTTTGCCCCCCAACCCGCAGGCGCGAAGCGAAAAGTAATTTACGACCAGGACACCTCCGGTCCGTTTGGCACCGACATTCTGGGAACGCTGATGATGCTCCAGGCCGACAACATCGATCTTCTTGGCATTACGCTGGTGACGGGCGATGCGTGGATGAAGCAGGAGATGGCGTTCACGCTGCGCTTGCTGGAACTAATGGGACGCACGGAAATTCCCGTGTACGCCGGCGCAGAATTTCCCATGCTCAATACGAAAGAGGAATGGCAGCTTCGGCAACAACTCTACGGCGGCCACCGCATTGACCCTTGGATGGGCGCTTTCAATCGCGCGAATGGCGGTCCGAACGAGATGAAACCTCTGCCGCCTCCTTACGATCGCCTCGCAAACATCAAACCTCAGCAGGAGCACGCCGCGCGCTTCATCATCAGGGCCGTGCGCGCAAATCCGGGACAGGTGACGATCTATGCCGGAGGGCCGCTGACGAATCTGGCCCTGGCGATTGCTCTTGCGCCCGACATCGTACCGCTCGTGCCCGAAGTCGTGATCATGGGCACCGGCTTCCACATGTTCACCAACGCCTTCAATATTTTCTTCGATCCCGAGTCAGCTCGAAAAGTTTTGCGCGCCACTTGGCCAAAATGCAGCATCGTCACCGTGGACATCGCCGAAGAGATTCACGAAGGAGATGAAATCGCTCCGGGCCGCCGGATGATTGAGGAAATCGCAAGCCGTGCCCAGAGCCCCATTTCCGATCTTTTCCAGATGCATGCTGTGGAACCGCTGCGGCGCAATCCCAACATGCATTTTTTCCGTATGGCGGATGAAATGATCGCCGCACAGGTGATCGATCCGAGTGTCTTCACGAAATCCGAACCGATGTACGTGGACATTTGCACCACGCCCGGCCCGCGCTACGGCGATTCCATGTTCTGGCCTAAGAATTGGCAGGAGGTACCCGACGCCGGAAAATTCGTGAGTGCGGCAGATCGGCGAGTCTTTGTGGACCCACGTCAGTTCTATCTGGGGCCGCCGCCTTCGGCGGGATTAGTGAACGTTCTGCAGGAAATCGACCACGACCGCTTCAAGAAACTTTTTGTTGATCTAATGACGAAGCCGATTCGCAAGGCCTGACCTCGCATCTAAAGTGAAAGCTCGCTCGAACCATTCCCCACTCGCGAGGGAATATTGAATGCTTCAGCGATGAGTTGGTACGAACGCAGGCGGGCTTGATAGTCGTGCAGAACGGCGATGATCATCATTTCCTCGACTTGCAGATGACTCGCCATTCGCTCCAATTCATCGCGGACCTGCTCGGGCGCGCCCACGATATATCGCGGCCATTCCCCGGCCCCTCGCACAACTGAATCTTCTCCAAATGCTAAGTTCCCCAGTTCCGCGATGGCCTGGTCGGGAGTAGGCACCGGAAGGCGTTTGCCCTGCAGACGAATCCGCCGAATGTGCAGTTGCGTGCTGGTGTACAGGCGCTTGGCTTCAGCCTCCGTGTCGGCGCAGATCACTCCGAGAGCGACGATCGCTCGCGGCCGGCTGAGCCGCTTTGACGGCTGGAAATTCGATCGATAATTTTCCACCGACGCTGATGTCTCCTCCGGCGAAATAAAATGCGCGAACGCATACGGAAGGCCCCATTTTGCAGCGAGGGCCGAACTCCACGGGCTCGACCCGAGCAGCCACACCTCGGGCGCGCCGGGCATATCCGGCGAAACCTTGATGCGGGCGAAAGGATGATCCGCAGGAAATTCGTGATGAAGAAACGCCAAGAGTTCGAGCAACTGCTCCTCAAAATCGTCATTCTGGAGACGCTCGCTGCGGTCGCGCCGCAAAGCAAAAGCTTCGAGGCCGCTTCCCCCGGGCGCGCGCCCGATGCCCAGATCGATGCGGCCCGGATACATCGCGTGCAGCATGCGAAACGTTTCCGCGACTTTGAGCGGGCTGTAATGAGGCAGCAGCACGCCGCCAGATCCTATGCGAATGTTCGATGTTTCCGCGCCAAGCCTGGCGATCAGGATCTCGGGGGCCGGGCTGGCAAGAGTCACGATGGCATGATGTTCGGCGATCCAGTAGCGTTCGTAGCCTAGTTTGTCGGCTAAGCGTGCCAGTTCAATTGTATTGCGCAGTGCGTCCGCCGGAGTGAAGCCGTC
>Ga0187803_10000867_pt1 | contig 11884 bp, 8 predicted proteins | sample NC_wetland_sal_i_2_FD_132425 | JGI IMG/M metagenome (GOLD analysis project Ga0187803, IMG submission 132425) | Wetland sediment microbial communities from Neuse River Estuary, North Carolina, USA - Control_3 | ecosystem: Environmental > Aquatic > Freshwater > Wetlands > Sediment | place: USA...
CAGTTTGGTTCCCTGCTCTCCCGCTGGTTCCGGCGATTCCGCTCTTGTAGGAACGCCAGAAGGTGTCGTTTGCGTTTTCTGCGCCCATGTTTCGAGATAAAGCTCCTGCGTCAGCCGCACGAGCTTTTCGATACTGAAGTTTTGCAAAACGTGCTGGCGTCCGGCCCGAGCGGTTTCGAGGGCCCAGGTTCGATCACGCAGCATCCGACGGATTGCTTCGGCCAGGCGCTTCGGGTTGCCGGGCGGAACGGTAAGCCCCGTTTTCCCGTCAATGACAACTTCCGGAGTTCCGTCCACTGCGGTGGCCACGATGGGGCGTCCCGCCGCTAGCGATTCGATCGGGGCCAGAGGGAGCCCTTCGTAAAAGGACGGCAATACGCTCAAGTCCGCGATGGCCAGCCAGTCGCGGACATCGGGTTGACGTCCAACGAACCGGACGCAATCGCTCAGGCCTTTTCGAGTTGCCATTTCCTTCAGGTCATTGAGGAGGCTCCCGTCACTCAAGCACACTAAGCGCGCATTGGGAAACTCCTGCAATACGGCCGGCATGGCTTCGAGCAATACTCGATGGCCCTTCTGCGGTTCAAGCCTTCCGGCCACCAACAAAACCGGATCGCTGTCCCTGAAACCCAAGGAAGCCTTCAGTTCCTCCGGCGCCGGCCATGCGGGATCGAATTGTCCCAAGTCCACGGCCGAACAGATCACGACGATCTTTTCTTGCGGAATCCCCTTCTGCTCGACCAGATATCGCGCCGTAGCGCCAGAAACGGCGATGATGCGATCCACCAATCGGGCCGAGAAGCGATCCCAGATGAATCGCGATTTCAGCCATCCCTTGCGCCAAAGCTCGCGGCCGTGCGAGGTTTCCAGGATCACAGGTACGCCGCACCACTTTCCGACTGGCGAAGCAAAAAAGCTCGCACGAAACTGGTGTGAATGCAGGATCTGAATCCTGCGCTGTCGCAGGACGTGTGCCAGTTTCCGTGCGCCGCCAAAATCTGCGAATCCATCCAGCCGCAAAGGGAAGACTTCGACATCAGCCGGGACGTCCGGCCGCATCAACTCCGCGAGTTGGGGCGTGCAGGCCAGATGCGGACGGAAAAGGGAACGGTCAAAACCATTGAGCAACTGAAGGATGTGCTCCTCCGCTCCACCGCGTGAATCCGTGTGCGTGTACAACAGGACCGGAATAGGTGTGGAGCTCATCGCGCCTCGTTGGCCGCTTCCCACATGCAGCGGTACACATCCTGGACGAATTGCACTTCAAATCTGGGGCGCTGGCTGCTCAAGAAAATTGCATCTGAGTAAGCGTCGCCCGGGTCGTAACCGTGCATTCCGGCCGGTTTCCAGCCCGGGCCGTTGAAATCGCTGTGCGAGATCAGCCAGCCCGAATGAAGCAGATAAATAATCTCGCCATACCGCTGGTCCTCGAACAGAACTCCCCATTCGCGCAATTCCTGTTCCGAGAGGATGTGGCCGCAGGGCAGGCCGCGCAGGGCCTGGACAATTTTCCGGCGCGCTTCGTCGTTGAAAAACCAGAAGCGGGCCATCGTCGAGTCATACACAACCAGGTAGTCCTCCGGCATGCGCAATTTAAGGCTCACGATGTCCTGGACCAGGTCGTACTGCTGACAGACAGGCGTCATGCCATGATCAGAGGTGATCGCCAGCGTCGCGTTCGGATCCATTTCTCGCGCCGCCTGAAAAACTTTGCGCAGGCCCTGCTCGTACCATCGCAAACGTTCTTGGATTCTTTCGGGTTCGTTGCAATTCATGTGCAGGAACATGTCCATTTCGCTCAGATAGAGGAAAAGGAAAGGCACGTTCCCCGCGCGAACGTCGCGCTCTGCCTGGGTCAGGATCTCCGCGTCTTTCGCATGGTGATAGGTATAAATGCGATGCGGAATCTTCCGTTCAGAGAGCTGATCGAAGATCGAGGGCGCCCCGGTGATTCCGCCGCGATCGTAAATATTCCGTTTCTCGACCCAGTTGAAATAGGGCATCAGCCGCGGGCTCACGCAACACTCGAAAAGCGGACCCAGTCCAAGCACGCGGCGCCCCATCTCTTTGACCAGCTTCCGGGAGACGCGACTATCCAGGATGGGCTCTGGCAAGAAGCGGAAATAACGCAGCCACTTGAACGGCGAACCCTGGGGATCGTAATAGAAGAGATTCCAATGCCCGTGCTGGGCAGGCACAACTCCGGTCAGAATCGAAGGGATGGCTGCCGAACTGAAGCCGAGAACGGTGCGCAGCGGACGGCGATACGGCAAAATATCGGAAAGAAATTCACGGCCTTCCAGGTACTTCCAACCCAGCGCGTCAATCAGGACGAAAACGCTGAGGTGTTTTCCGTTCTTGGTCATTTGCTGTGTTCCCGCGCTCATGCCACTTCCTTCAAGAAACTCACCACCTTGGTTACGGTTTTTTCCTTCACGCCTGAGTGCATCGGCAGATTCACCACCTCAGCGGCAGCGCGCTCACCCTCCGGGCACATCCCCGCGCGGTAGTCAAACACTTCTGCGCGCAAACCCTGCGGGGGGTCAATCGGATGCGCGTACCAATCGCCCAGTTCGATCCAGCGCCGCTCGGCCTCAGCCAGAACTTGCTTCTTGTTCGGCACGCGCACAGGATAGCGCAGCAGGACTGCGTCGGCGTAATCGGGGACCGCAAATACGGGCAGTCCCGCCGACTCCAATGCCCCATCGTAGAGGCTCTTTAAGCGGCGCCGGTGAGTTTGGACAGATGTTTCAGCCAGCCGCCTTTCCAGAAGCCAGCGCTGGAAAGCAGACATTTGTTTAGGGTAAGCCACGGGCATATTTCCTTGCAGTTCGTCCGGTGTGGAAGTTCCGATCACGAGTCCGCGACGGTACAGGCGCTGATAGATGCTCCGGGCCACCCAATGGGCTGTGGAAGAGGAAAACAATCCCCGGGCGACAACTTGGCCTGCCAAAAGCGTTACCTCGAGCGATGAAGGGGCAACGCATTGCTCCAAGAACTCGTGCAGCGCGGCATCCAGGCGAGCATTGTTGGCCCTGGCCCAGCCCCCTAGCCCCGTAGAGATGGGCTTTGTCCACTGTGAACTGAAGAATGCCGCATCGGCCGACGTCCCTACCTCGTTCCATTGGCCGTGCCCATTCCGATAGCGGCTTCCCCAGGCGTGTGCGCAATCTTCGATGGTGGCAATGCCATTTTCGTGTGCCCACGCCAAGAGCGGATCGAGATGCGCTGGCACTCCGAACGTGTGCTGAATGAGGATGGCCTTGACCCTCGCCCGCGCGTTCTCGCTCCACGCCGCTTGCACCGTTTGCAGAGAAATGTTGTACGTTTCCGGCTCGATGTCCACATAAACCGGACGTGCACCCGCGAAAACCACAGCGGCCGGCACGGCGAAGCAGGTGTATCCGGGAACGAGGACACCATCTCCCGGCCCCACGCCCAGGCTCTTCAAGATCGCGTAAAGTGCCACCCGCCCTCTCCAGAATCCGTACACGCCCGGTGCGGAAATCACGCTACGGCTCGCTTGTGGAGATGATTGCATTATCGAATTCTTCTCGCGCCCCGCTGCCGGAGCAGTCTTTGACCCCAGGCCTTCGGCGGCTTCCGCATCGAGATCTTTATGGATAATCGATTGCATGAGCATTAAAGAATCAAACTGTCTCCGACTGGAACGAATGTGTTGCTTCAGGCCCCACTTCGGGCAGCAGCCTTCCTGGACACTGCGCCAGAAACTCTTGGAAGCTTGAAACCTGGAAATCGGAAAGCAGCCGGCGAATTTTGGCTTCCGTGGAGCGCAAATTCACATAGGATTTGAATCTCCTTTGGAGATTCATTTCCAGCCGCGGATGCTCGGGATCAATCTCACGAGGGTGGACGTAGAAAATGACTGGTCGCCCCGCTTGGAGAACTTTACCGGTCATGTGCTTTGTCACCGCATAGGGAAAAAGCCGCAGATAGCCGCCGCCGAAAAAGCATATCGGCTTCCCGAGGATAGGCTCCACGGTCATAGGAAACTCCACGATCGTTCCTGCCGCACAATTCACACGATGCGGTTCGCGGTGGCCGTAGCGCATCCCGCCGTGTCCCCGCTCTGCCGGGAACACCGATGAATCATAGGAGTATCCTGCCTCGACCAGCTTCTCGTAGAACCAGGCGGTTGAGGCGTTGACCGAAAATCCCGCGGCGCGGTAACCGACAATGGCATGACCGACAAGGCTTTCCAAAGCTTCTTTGGACACGCGAGCATCGTGAAAAAACTCGTCTGGCGTCATCTGATAGATCAGCTTGTGCGCATAACCGTGGGAAGCAATCTCGTGGCCTAGTGCCTCTGCTTGTTTGACCAGATGCGGATACTTCTGCGCCACCCAACCCAGTACGAAACAGGTTACTCTGGCGCCTTGCTCGCCCAGAATGTCCAAGAGCTTCAGGAAATTCCGTTCCACCCGGGAGGGAAGGGTATCCCACTCCGTGATCGCCGGAGTCGTGGGCAGATCCAGAATGTGGAACCAATCCTCGACATCGACGCTGAAGATGCACGTGCCCAGGCGCCCAGCGCTTTCTCGTTCCGCACTCGAGGCACGGGAGCCGGTTACGGGAGGATTGCGCGGTTCGGTGATGTTTGACACCTGATTCATCGCGCCCCTTCCCGGCCTCGCGAAAGCGTGGGGATTTCCCAAACGCTGAAGCGGCGCCCAAAACAAGCCTCGACTACCCCCGTCAATGCGCCTGCGTTGACCAGCAGGAAGTAAAACGGCAAGGCCAGAAGGCGGCCGGTGTAGTTCGTCCGCGTCACGCAATACCCTCCCGCAATTGCGCACAAATAGAAGGCCATCTGAAGCGCCAGCAATACGCCAAAAAAAGGACTCCGCGCGAGCAATGCGCTCGCTACCAGCGCCATGACCATGGCCAGCAGCGCCAGCCATCGCATCACCTTGCGCGAAAAAAATTGCCAGGCCCGCAGGCCACCAATTTGGTCCCGAAGCCGCCAAAATCCCAGAATCCCTTGTCCGCAGATGCGCCGCCGCCGCCGGAACTCTTCTTGCGGCGATGAAGTGTTTTTTTCAGTGGAATACGCCCCCGGTTCATAAAGCAGAGCGTAACCCCGTGCCCCGATCCGCAGGGGAAGTTCCAGATCGTTGGCCAAGTCTGCTTGCAACCCCGTGAAGAGTTCGCGTCGCACGCAAAACACGGAGCCATCGCAGACCAGCACGGACCCGAGCCGGCTCTCCAGGGAATTGATCAGCGATTCGTATCCCAAATAAGCGCCGCCACCCACCGCCATCCCCGGGCTGCTGGCCTGATTCTCCGAGCGCTCCCAACCGGTCACGCAACCAACGCGGGAGTCTGCGAAGTGGCTGGCCATCTTGCGCAAGCAATCTGCCGCGATGTGCGAGTTCGCATCAGTGAAAAAGAGAAGCTCGCCGTGCGCCAGCTCGGCAAGCCGGTTCAAAGCGGGATTCTTCCCCGTTCGCTGGGAGTTGCGCACGTAGCGAAGCCGCGGATCGGCGATCGAGCGCAGGATCTCATCCGTGCGGTCTTCCGACGCGTCGGAAGCGACCAGAACTTCCAAGCGCTCGGGGGGATAGTTCCAGTTGAGCGTCTCTTTCACTTTCCAGCCGATGTCCTTCTCCTCATTTCGCGCCGAGATCAGAACAGATACAACGGGGAGGCAATCTGCACGTGTATCAAACTGCTTCCCACCTAAAGATCCAATCACCCACAACACCAGGGGATACCCAACATAAACGTAGGCCAGCCAGGCGACGCCGACCCAGAAGACGGCCTTCATGAGCCGGCTCCCCAGGCATGCCTGTTGCGCTTCCAGTCGGAGCGCCGAAGGTCAACACCCCCCCTGGAACGAGCCAGGAACATGGCTTTCCTTACCGGGCTCCTCGCCCCAGAAGCAAAATCTTGGCGGTTTGGAAGATAATCAGCAGGTCCAAGCCGATGGACATATTCTTGATGTAGAAGAGATCGTAGGAAAGCTTTTCTCGATTATCTTCCAGAGTTACGCAATAGGGACGATGAATCTGCGCCCATCCGGTTGCGCCGGGATTCACGGACCAGCGCTGCTTGTACCAGGGAATCTTTTGGGCCAGTTCCTCTTCTTCTTCCAGCATGAAGGGACGAGGACCCACGAAATGCATGTCGCCCTTCAGAATGTTGTAGAGCTGAGGAAGTTCGTCCACCCGCATGCGTCGGATCCATCGGCCCACGCGGGTAAACCGTTCGTCATCCACCCGGGCCGGCTGTGGTTTCTCTTGACCGTCTCTAGGGCCATTCCCATTGACCTTCATCGACCGGAATTTATAAAGAGTGAAGATCTTGCCGTCCCTTCCTACCCGCCGTTGCCGGAACAAAATCGGCCGCCTCGAGTCCAACCAGATTGCCAGGGCGATCAAGCCCATGAGCGGCGAAGTAATCAGAAGGCAGAGGAACGAGAGGACAAAAGAAGAAACCCGTTTGTACACCAGCAAAGGCCGGGAAACGCAGAATCCCGGCGAAAAAAGCAACTGGCTGAGCCGCAGAGCCTCCAGCGGCACCTTGCCCGTGAGCGTCTCATAGAAGGATGCCCCGTCTTCGATGAGCACGCCGCGGGTCTTCAGTTCCAGCAGTTTTTCCACAGGCAGCTTGCCTCGACGATCACTCATCGTCACGATCACTCGGTCGACTTCGTGCTTGCCAGCGATCCTCGCCAGATCCTCCATGTTCCTGATTCGCCGCACTCCATCGAGCGCTTCCGGACTGTCTGGCGCTTGGCCCACGTATCCCACCAGCCGGATACCCAGTTCAAGTCTTTCCTGGATTTCATGGGCCACCAGCAAGGAGAGTGGCCCTTCGCCCAGTACCACGGCCTTCTCGGTCAGTATGGGGAAGCGGCTGAACAGGGAGAATAGTTTCCGCCAGAAAGCTAGGCAGATTCCCATCGCCAGGACCCCTGGCACAAATAGGGACGACCGAATCTGGATGGAGGGATACACGTAGTAGAGCACGGCCAGGATGATGCATGTAGTTCCAATAACTTGGACGAGCCGGGTCACCACCTCGCGCGTGCTGGTCAAGATCAACGAATCGTAGAGATCGTAGTAGTACACGCAAACGATGCACACCAGGCACACGATTGCGATGCGTACCCAACCGCCTTCATAGAACAGGACCAAGGTGCTGTCGGTCCCCAAGCGCAGATACGTCATGCTCAACAAAGCGAGGTAAGCCACTATTGCTTCGGACACCCCGAGAAGGAGCGTCCGAGCGGGAAAATAGGCGTTGAGGATGCGAACCATGGTCTTTGCGCTAGATACCGTTGCGGTTCTAGCTCTTAGTTTTTGCGATTCCGGCTGATTTCGGCGTCTCCATATGGTCGTGATATCGAGCGTGGTAGTAATAGTAAGATCCGTAAGCGGCCCCCAGGCTTACCGAGTTCAATACGACGCCAAGCAAGCGCCGGTCGGACAATTGCTTGACGGCTTTCTGGGCCATGTCGAACGGCGTAGATTCCGCGCGAACCACGACCAACACCCCGTCGCACATTTCCGCAAGCAGACTGGCATCGGAAACGGGCAGTACGGGTGGTGAATCCAGAACGATCCAATCGAAATACGCCTCCATCTTCATAAGCAGCTGCTTCAGGCGTCCATTGCCGATCAGCTCCAGCGGATTAGGCACGGTTGCTCCCGCAGGGATCAGGAAAAGGTTATCGCTCGGGCCACGTTGGAGGATGGCCGTCTCGTCGACTTCCCCGCGCAAGTACTCGGTCAGACCCGGGGTGAGCGGTGCTCCGAACGAGGAATGCAGCGCCGAGAGCCGCAGGTCCGCGTCAATGGAGAGCGCGCGTCGCTCGTGTTGCCGAGCGAACGCTTGCGTCAAGTTCGCCGTGACGAACGTCTTGCCTTCCCCCGGCATGGCGCTGGTCACGACAATCGAGTGCATCTCTTCCTTGTTCCGCATTTGGTAGAGGTTGGACCGTAGCCGGCGGAATTCCTCGGTTCCCGAGGCGTGCTGGTTGCCGTTCGAGAACAATTGCTTTTCCTTGTTCATCTTCCATTCCTGGCGTGCCGCCCCCTTCAAGAAGTCTTCGACCGAGAAATCGGCCGGTGACGTCGTCTGGGGCTCCGTCTCCGGTGGAAGCGCTACCACTTGGCTCGCCGCCTCCGCGGGCGCCAGAGGAGCCTCGACGCGCCGGAGGTCGTCGATGGGAAGTTCTGCAGGGGTGCTGGCAGCCCGTTCCTGCGCAGCTTTCTTTAAGGCTTCATGAATTCGGCTCATAAGTTCCTTTCATCGTTTCTGGAGTGATCTTTTCCCCCCGCTTCAATCTTTCCACCAACACGGTCAGGTTTCGCAACGCCTCGATGACGTTCAGGTTTTCCCCCGTTCCCTGAACGGCAGGCCGTGTCGGCGAATCCACCTCATCCAGCTCGAACTCCCGCGCCACTTCTTCCACGGTCTTTGGCGCGATCGGACGTTGCTGATCCACAAATGCGCTGACCAGCGAATGTTCGCAGAGCAGGTTCACAACACGCGGAATGCCCTGCGAGTAGGTATGAACCGCGCGCACGGCCTCTGACGTGAATATCGGCTGTCCGTTGGCCCCGGCGATGCGCAGCCGCTCGGTCATGTAACCTGCCGTTTCTTCCAGCGTCAGAGCGTGCGTCCGGCAACGGAGTGTGATTCGCTGTCGCAGTTGGCGCAGTTCCGGCTTTTGCAGCTTGTGTTCGAGTTCCGGCTGGCCCGACAGCACAATCTGGAGTAGCTTGTCGGTGGCCGTTTCTAGGTTGGTGAGTAACCGGATCTCTTCCAACACGTCCAAGGAAAGATTCTGGGCTTCGTCCACAATCAGCACTGCCGTCTCCCCGGCCCGGTAGCGTTCCAGCAGCCAGTGATTCAAACGCATCAGCATCTGGCTCTTCATGCTGGACTTTGTCGTAATTCCGAAATCTGCCATCATGAAGTCGAGGAACTGCGCATCGTCCAGTCGCGAGTTGAAGACGAATGCCGTGGCCACCCGGTGCCGATGCAGCCAGTCCAGGAGTTTATTGAGTAGCGTCGTCTTGCCGGTTCCCACTTCGCCGGTGAGAAGAATGAAGCCCTTGCGGCTTTGCACTCCGTACATCAGGCAGGAAAGCGCTTCCTGAGCATGCCGCGTCACATAGAGAAAACGCGGGTCAGGATTGACGTTGAACGGATTGTCGCGCAGTCCAAAAAAAGAGCGATACATGTGGCTTCCTATGCTCCGACTTGCAGCTCTTTCGGTGGCGTTTTCGGGCCGCCCCGTTTCCAGAATCGCGGTTTCTTTCCATTGCCCGACGTGACCGTGGGAACCATGGCCAACGTCGGAAGGCCCAGGAGCGCCTCCACATCACGTTCACTGCGGATGCCCTTGTCCTTTAGCTCTAATAGAAGCGCGAGCGCCAAACCCAGCGACAACCCGCCTCCCAGCCCTCCCGCCCCGAATAGGATGCGATTCGGGAAAGACGGTTTTTCGGGGAGATTAGCAGGATCCATCACAACGAACTGTTCCCCTTCCTGGCGTCGCTCAAGGTCCGTGGCTTCTTCGGCTTCTTTCTTCTTGGCCAACAGATTGTTGTAAAAGGCCAGGGCCGTTGCGTGATCGCGGGTGAGCTGCTCGTATTGTTGTTCCACCATGGGCGTCATCTGCATTCTGGCCTGATACTGTTGTATTTCTTTTTGCAGCCGCGCCTGCTCCTGGGTTCTCTCCCGGATCGTTTGATCCAACTGATAGATTTGCGCACGGTACTGGGGGATCGGCGACGGCTCCTGCACGGCAGGCTTTGCGCTCTTATCGTCTGGTTTTTCCTTGGCGGCTTTTGCCGCCGCAGCCGCTGCGTCATCGATTTTTTTCTGCAGTTCGGAGATATCGTGTTTGAGCTTGATCACGTCCGGATGATCGCTCGTGTAGTGAGACTCCAAGGTGATCAATTCATTCTGTTTTTGATCCATCTGGTGCTGCAGTGCCGAAGGATCCCCCACGCCGCCTTGGGATGTCATCGAGGCTCGCCAGGCCGCTATGGCCTGGTCTAACTGGGCGCTCAGATAGACCTTGTCTTGCTGCGCGCGGGCAATCGTCTGATTTGCAGTATCCAGCCGAGTGTTGAGTCCCATCAAGATGTTCAGGTTTCCCTGGTCTTCCGTAGGAAGCGTCCCTCCAAACTTGCTTTTGAAGGCCGCTAGTTTGGCGTCCTGTTCGTTCAGGTTGCGCTCGGCCTCTTCTAACTGCTTGCTGACGAAATCCGTCGTGCCTTCGGCTCGTTTCTCGCGGTCCTTCAGGTTCTGCTCCATGAACATCGAAGTGATTTCCGAGCAGATTTGCTGCGCCAGGCGCGGGCTATCCGCCGTGAGCGCGATATAGAACCCCGGCAATCCTCCGGTGGACGATGCGCTCATGCTCGTGGCCCGGACCGGGGCCACTTCGATGGATTTCCTCAAGCGGTCGACGAGGTCCTCCATCGGCACGGTGTCTTGGTCCGCCTTGTACAATCCAAACTTCCGGATGACGGGTTCCAAGCGCGTGCGGCTCAGGATTTGTTCCTGCATGGAGGCCAACCGTTCGCTCAACTGATCGGTCACCACCGATTTCACATAGCTCTCCGGGACTTTCTGTTGCTCCACCAGAACGAGCGTCTGGGAGGTGTATCGTTCCTGCAGCAGAAAAGAAACCCCGAAAACGATGGCCCCTCCCAGCAGAGTGGGGAGGAGCAAGAGCCACAATCGTCGGCGCAGGATCGCCTCGTAATCTTCAAACGTGAGTTCTCGTTGTCCTATCATTCGTCGATCTCCACTTTCCGCGCACCCGTCCTGCGTGCGAGCGGATTTTAGTCCAGGCCAATAGGCCGGGGATTCCAGTTGAAGCTCACGCCAAACACATTCCGTAGAAATGCCGGCGCGCAAATGTTGGAAGCACACGAGCCGCTGAGTTGCTTCTGCAAGTTGTAGTTGAAGGATAGCGTCGTACGGCGGCTCAAGGGACGCGACAAACTGGCTCCGCCGGCCACCGATCGATAGCCGTAGCCGGTCGTCACCCCCGCGACCTGCTGCAGGGAACTGTTCTGAGCGTATGCGGCGTTGAACGAACCGGTCCAGACTCGACTGAGTTGTCGACTCGCGGAAAACATAAGCATGTCGCTGTTGGCACCGTAGAACAGGCCGGCGCCTTCGTTCGTATAATGAGCATAGGACACGCCCATACTGAAACGTTCCAACTGGTACTGCAGCGAAGTGAACAGGGTCCAAGAAAGTCTCGTGGAAGTGCCAGTGGAAATGCCATTCGTCAGATTCTTGGTCCGGTTGATTTGCGGACCGGCGGAAACTTGAAATGCGAGGCGCCCTGTGACCCGGCGCCCATAGGTGACTTGGGCATTCTGGCCAAAAAAGCCATACGATGCGCCGGTGAACTGGCTGAAATAGGCTCCGTACATTACTCCGAAGGAATCCTTAGCCGTTGCCTGATAACTGTAACCAGCGGTGACATTGTAAAAGTTGGAGCTGATGAGGCCTCCGCCTACGAAGTGGAGCAACCCATAGCTGCCGCTAACCGTAAAGGTGCCACGCGGGTTGACCCGATAGCTCGCATCTACAACCGCCGAGTTGCCAATTCGTCCGCCATTTAAAGTGAAAATGGATTCATTGGGGACAAACCCCGGGTTCAGATTGTTAGCGCTATTCGAGCCCTCGCCGCCGAGGCCAGATGGAAGGCCAGGCCCGCCGGCAATCGGCAGGCCAAATGCGCCCGCCGCGCCAAACCCAGATTCAGGCAGGTAGCTGAAGAAGTCGATCAATGCCAGGCGCCAGCGCCGCCCATTAATCTGTTGGGACACACCGAATTGGTGGAAACTGCCGGCAAAACCACCATTATTGTATACGAACCCTC
>Ga0187803_10000868_pt1 | contig 11879 bp, 9 predicted proteins | sample NC_wetland_sal_i_2_FD_132425 | JGI IMG/M metagenome (GOLD analysis project Ga0187803, IMG submission 132425) | Wetland sediment microbial communities from Neuse River Estuary, North Carolina, USA - Control_3 | ecosystem: Environmental > Aquatic > Freshwater > Wetlands > Sediment | place: USA...
CAGCCACAGTTCCTGGCCGTCTTTAAAATGCCGCATGTGCAACTGGCAAACCGTCGTGCCCGGCTGCGGGCCGTGCGCGACGCCGTTAATCATGAACCCGCAAGTTCCACAAATCCCTTCGCGGCAATCGTGGGAGAACGCCACAGGGTCTTCGCCCTTGGCGGTCAGGTCTTCGTTGAGCACGTCAAGCATTTCCAGAAACGACATATGCTCGCTCACGTTGGCGAGCTCGTAGCGCACCATGTTGCCAGTTGTCTTTGCGTTTTTTTGTCGCCAGATATTGAGGACTAGTCGCATAGCCTGCTAACCTTTTCCAGTGGCACGGGCGTCTCGCCCGTGGGCCAGTCATGGGCAAGATGCCCATGCCACGTCGGACCCTTACTACTTATAGCTACGTTGCGCCAAATGCACGTTCTCAAACTCCAGTGGCTCGATGTTTCGGATGGGCGGTTTGTTTTCGCCTGCGTATTCCCACGCTGCGACGTGCGCGAACTTCTCGTCATTTCGCAGCGCTTCGCCCTCCGATGTCTGGTATTCCTCGCGGAAGTGCCCGCCACACGACTCCTCGCGCTCCAGCGCATCGCGGCAAGTCAATTCCCCGAGTTCCAGGAAGTCAGCCACGCGACCCGCCTTTTCCAGCGCCTGGTTTATTCCCATCGCTTCGCCGGTAACATTAAGGTTCTTCCAGAATTCCTCGCGGATCTCCGGTATCTTCCGGAGCGCCGATTCCAGGCCCTTTCGGTTGCGAGCCATCCCGCAGTCTTCCCACATGACCTTGCCCAGCTCGCGATGGAACGAGTCCACCGAGCGTTTGCCCTTAATGGTAAGAAAACGCTTGGTGCGGCTCTCCACATCATTTCGGACGGATTGAAATTCCGGGCGATCGGCCGTGACTCCATCGCCGGCCTTCACGCCGGCCAGGAAATGGCCGAGCGTGTAGGGAATCACAAAGTAGCCGTCGGCGAGTCCCTGCATGAGGGCACTTGCGCCCAGGCGGTTCGCGCCGTGGTCGGAAAAGTTCGCTTCGCCCAGAACAAAGAGACCCGGGATGGTGCTCATCAGGTGGTAATCCACCCACAACCCGCCCATGGTGTAATGCACTGCGGGGTATATTCGCATCGGCTGCTCGTAGGCATTTTCGCCCGTGATGCGCTCGTACATTTCGATCAAGTTCCCGTAGCGTTCGCCAATGGTCTTCTTACCCAGCCGCCGGATGGCATCGGACAAATCGAGGTACACCCCGAGGCCGGTCGGGCCAACACCGTGGCCTTCATCGCAGACGCGCTTGGCGGCGCGCGAGGCGATATCGCGCGGCGACAGATTGCCAAATGCGGGATAGATGCGCTCCAAATAATAGTCGCGCTCATCCTCGGGAATCTGGCTGGGCAGGCGGGTGTCACCCTTCTTCTTCGGCACCCAAATTCTGCCGTCGTTGCGCAGCGATTCGCTCATCAAGGTCAGTTTCGATTGGTACTCACCGGTCACGGGAATGCACGTCGGGTGAATCTGCGTGTAGCAAGGGTTGGCGAAGGCCGCGCCTTTCTTGTAGGCGCGCCAGATGGCTGTAGTGTTGCAGCCCTTGGCGTTCGTAGAAAGATAGAAAACGTTGCCGTAACCGCCCGTGGCCAGTACGACAGCATCCGCCGCATGCGCTGAAATTTCTCCGGTCACCATGTCGCGCACGATGATGCCGCGCGCCCGTCCTTCGACCACCACCAGTTCCAGCATTTCGTGCTGCGAAAACATCTTCACCTGTCCGGCCTGGATTTGGCGCTCCATCGCCTGGTACGCGCCGAGCAAGAGCTGCTGTCCGGTCTGCCCGCGAGCATAGAAGGTGCGCGAGACTTGCGCTCCGCCAAAGCTGCGATTGGCGAGCAAGCCGCCGTACTCGCGCGCGAACGGTACGCCTTGCGCCACGCATTGGTCAATGATGTTGGCGCTCACCTCCGCCAGCCGATAAACGTTCGCTTCGCGGGAGCGGAAGTCGCCGCCTTTCACGGTGTCATAGAAGAGGCGGAATACGGAGTCGCCGTCGTTCTGATAATTCTTAGCGGCATTAATGCCCCCTTGTGCGGCAATCGAGTGCGCGCGCCGCGGCGAATCCTGGTAACAAAAGGCTTTCACGTTGTAGCCTAGTTCGCCCAGCGACGCTGCCGCCGAGCCTCCTGCCAGTCCCGTCCCAACCATGATCACGCTGTACTTCCGCTTGTTGGCTGGGTTCACCAGCTTCATCTCAAACTTGCCGTTTTCCCATTTCTTCTCGATGGGTCCGGAAGGAACGCGTGCGTCGAGTTTCATCGTCAAGTCCTTTTCACTTCACAATGCCAGCCATCACGGCGATCGGCACCGAACAAAATCCCACTCCGATCACGATGCCAAACACTATCGAAGCCATTTTGAGGATCGGCGTGTAGCGCGGATGAGAAATGCCCAGCGTCTGGCACATGCTCCAAACACCGTGGTAAAGGTGAAAGGCCAGAAGAATGTTGGCCACGATGTAGAAAACCGCGACCACTGGATTCTGGAATGAGGCGACCAGGTTGCTGAAGACTTTTCCCGATTGGAAGTGAGGGTTCACCGTTCCGAAAGTCAGGTCCAGCAGGTGGTAAATGACATAGAAGAAGATGATGGGTCCGCTCCAGACCATGGTCCGCGAAGCGTAATCAGAGGCGCTGGGTGTGTACTTGATATAGCGGGTGAAAGGCCGAGCTTCAAACTTGTTCAGCCAAGTGAGCTGCCACGCTGCCACGACATGCAAGATCACGGAACCGAGGAGCACCAGCCGCGCCCCCCACAGCAAGGGTGGAATGGCTCGGAGGTGTTCCGCGTATTTATCGAGAGGCGGGATTCCATCCGCGCCCAGGGGCAAAAAGACCTGCAGGTTGGCCACCATGTGCACCAGAACGAAACCAAAAAGGATAAAGCCCGTCACCGCCATCACGATTTTCTTGCCGATGACGGAATCGTAGAAAGTGGTGACGCGATGGATTCCGCCATTCAAGGCGACACTACTCATGCCATCTGCTCCCTGCCCTCGATCGTGGCATCACGGAGGTTCTAACTGGCGGGCAACAATCTAACCCGAAATTTTCTCGCGGGCGCACAGATTTTAAAACACATCCTAGCGCAAAGCTGTACTCATATTCACGGAAAATTTTTCCTCTCCGCTCACGCCGGCAGGCTCCAGCCCTTGGCGCCCAGGTTGTCGGCCGAGAGCACGTAGGATTGTGATGCGATGCCGGTCTTCTGGAGGGTCTGGCGGATGGCATCGCTGATCGCTGCGCCGCTGCCTTTCACGAAAGCGAGAATTGAAGGTCCGGCGCCGCTTAGGCACACGCCGAGCAGGTCAGGGTGCCGGAGAGCCAACACCTCCGACAGTCCGGGAATGAGGGGAGCGCGGTAAGGCTGGTGCCAGCGGTCATCGAAGAAGGATCGGCAAAGCTCAGTCTTGCCAGAGAAAATCTGCGCGGCGAGCACGGTGGCACGCTGTAAATTGTGGACCGCGTCGGCGCGCGAATATTGCGCGGGCAGCGCCTCGCGTGCTTTTTCGGTGGGCAGCGCGTAGTCAGGCACCACCAATACAAACTGGAGGGTGTCAGGCACCGGAGCCGAAAAAGCGAAAACGCGCCCCTCCTCTTCAACCGCCACCGTGAAACCGCCGTGCCAGGCGGCAGAGACATTGTCCGGATGTCCCTCGCGCCGTGTGGCTCGACTCAACAACTCCTGATCGAACAGGGTGGTATCCGCCAGCCAGTGACAAGCTGCCAGAGAGCCTACGATGGCGGCGGCGCTCGAACCTAAGCCGACGCCGACCGGTATCTGATTGTCAATCTCCAGATCAAATCCGCGCGCCTTGCGCCAGCTTTCCAGGGTTTCCGTCATCGTTCGCGCGATCAGGTTGCTGCGATCGGTGGGAATGCGCTCGGGTGTGACGCCGCGATAGCTGACCATGATCTCGCCATCGGTTCGCGGGATGACGTGAATGTCCAGATAAAGCCTCAGCGCGATGGCAGCGCAATCAAAGGCACAACCTAAATTGGCGCTGGTGGCTGGGACTCGGACGGAGATTCGCTGAGGCATCGGCTCGGGATTATAACAGGAAGGACTTCGCGCGCAGAAGCTGGAAGCGTCAAAACACGATCATCCAGCTCACGGCTCGGTTTCACTCATACTTCACAAATCCGGGATTCAGGATACCCTTGGGGTCGAACTTCTTTTTCATGGCGACTACGGTATCCCATTTCGGGCCGTAGTGAGCTTTCCACATCGCATGGTCGAACGCGATCCAGCCGGAGAGGTACCGCTTGCCGCCCATCATCATGGAAGCCGTGCTGGCAAGACCCAGGCGCGGCAGGGCTTCTTCAAAGAACTGTTTCGGGACCGCCGGCAGGATTCCAAATCCCATCACCAACTCGGTCTCGGGCCGCATAAACAGCGGAACGGTGGAGGCGCGGCCACGTCCCGGCCAAAGCAGAATGTGGCCGCCTGCGATGGCTTGCGGCGGCATGTTTTCGAGAACCTGTCCGATGTACATGGGCGCGGTCTGCCAAGGCAGCACACATTCCATCCACGGGTGAGTGAATTCCCAGGCGCCGGACCGCTTCCAGAGCGCGAAAAGAGGATCGAGCCGCGCATAGAATTCACCCATGTCGCCCTCTTCGGTGTGAACGTGCTTATAGAACTTCAGGCCGCGCAGTTTTTCCTCCACGGTCTCGGGAGAAACCGTGCCGTCCGTCTCTAGGGTCGCGTGAAGAGGATAAAACCACTGCGCGAAAGCCTGGCGCGGCACCGTACCGTTTGGTGAAGGGCGCGGCCCGCCGATTTTCTTGAAGCCTTGCGGGCACGGCACGCACCAGGACTCGAGGTAATCAAATCGCTCCTCGGCCATCAAGATTTCCAGGTCTTTAAGAAGTGCCGCTAGGTCATCGTAGAGCAGATAAAAGCTGCGGAATCTTGGTTGGATGCGGCGCAGCCTCAGTTTTGCTTCGGTGATGACTCCAAACTGGCCCATCCCACCGCGGACGGAGTCGAAGAGATCTGTGTTCTTCTCCGGCGAACAGCGAACCATCTCGCCCGTTCCCGTTACCACTTCCAACTCGAGCACGTTGTCCGCCTGCGTGCCATATTTCCACGAAGCCACACCGAGCCCGGCCGTTGAAAGCGTCCCGGCAATCGCTGTATCGAGATTGTTCGTCAGCACCGGAGGCGAGAGGTGTTGCGGCAACAGAGACTCAACCAGCGCCCGCCACTTCAGCCCGCCGCCGCAAACGACGGCGCCTGATTTGTCGTCGAGGTTACGGATCTCTGCCAGCTCGGCCATATCCAGCACAATGTCATTCGATAGCGACTGCCCGGATTGCGAATGGCCGGAGCCTCGCGTGGCCACCGCCAACCCTCTCTGCGCGGAAAACTTCACCGTCTTCGCCACGTCATCGGCAGACGCAGGCCGCACTACCGCGGCCGGCTTGCGAATTACGTAGTGCCCGAAATCCGTGGCGAGCCCGTCTCGCGCAGCGTCGTCGGTGAGTACTTTCCCCGACATCTCGCGTGATAAGTCTTCAGCCCAGGTAATGCGTCCTCCTGTGATTGCTCAGTGTTCTCAGCAGGCGACCAGACGTGGTTTCTCGGAGATCAAGCTTTACCTGTCAGGGTCGGTGAGTTGGGACTCCGCAAACTCGCCCCATGAGTTCTCGGCATCCCGTTCTTCGGGCGCGAGCGAGTTGTAGTAGGCAGAGACGTTTGCTGACAGCGCATTTAACTCAGCCTGGCGCCGCCTCTCCCGTAAGATTTCTTCTAACGCAGCCGTAAGGGACGGCTCTCCCCTATCTCTCCGAAACGACTCGAGAAACTCGACGGTATCGCTGGAAAGTGAGAAAGTCTTGCGGCGTTTGCGCAAGGCGGCGCCGCTGATGGATGCGCCCCGCTTCCTACTAGTCTTAAGACTGCGTTTCATACTAATAGACTATCTCCGTTTCCCACAGTTCGTCCAGCCTTTCCAATGTTCCTTACCTCTTCGCTTCAGATTTTATCGGCCGCTATAAGCGAGACCAGACAGGCGGAACCTCAGATCGCCACCCTTTGGCTGCCAATGCTCAATTCCCAATTCTTAATTCCTAAGTTAAGATGTTTGCGGAGGTGCGGACAAGTGCCAGATTTGCCTCAATATGACATTGCCATCATCGGTAGCGGCCCCGGAGGATACGTGGCCGCCATTCGCGCCGGTCAATTCGGCCTAAAGACGGCGTTGATTGAAAAGGATAACAAGTTCGGCGGGACTTGCTTGCACGTCGGCTGCATTCCCACCAAGGCGCTGCTGTTGAACGCCGACGTTTACGATTACTTCAAGAACGCCGGCGAGTTCGGAATCACCTGCAAAGAATTTTCGGTTGATTGGGCGGCCATTCAAGAGCGGAAGAACAAGATTGTGCTGAAAAATGCCAAGGGCGTCGAGTACCTTCTGAAGAAAAACAAGGTGGAGACGGTCCAAGGCTTCGGCAGCCTGGCGGGACCGGGAAAAGTGAGCGTGAAGGACCCGAAGGGTCAAGCGCGGGAAGTCGCGGCCAAGAACATTGTGCTGGCGACGGGCTCTGAGGCGAGAATGATTCCCGGCCTCGAGCCCGACGCGAGCGCGATCCTCACCAACAGAGAGATTCTGAGCCTGAAAGCGCTTCCCAAATCAATGGTGATCATCGGCGCGGGAGCGGTGGGCGTGGAATTCGCGTCCATCTATCATCGCTTCGGGACGAAAGTGACGGTGCTCGAAATGCTGCCTCACGCAGTGCCGCTCGAGGATGAGGAAATCTCCAGTGAACTCGAGAAGTCATTTCGCAAGCAAGGCATTGAAATGCATCTTGGCGCGAAGGTTCAGAAAGTGGCGAAGAAAACTCCAGGCGTGTGCGTGGAATTCACCACTTCTGAGGGCAAGGCGCAAACCATCGACGCCGAAACTTGTCTGGTGGCGGTAGGCCGCTCACCCAACACGCAGAACATTGGCCTGGAAAAAAGCAAGATCAAGCTGGAGCGTGGATTCGTCAAGACCAATCCTTTCATGCAAACCGACGAGCCAGGGGTCTACGCGGTGGGCGACATTGTGGCGGGCAGTCCGCTGCTGGCGCACGTCGGGCACATGGAAGGCGTTGTGGCGGCGACGCACGCGGCGGGGAAAGCGGCTGAGCCCATCAATTACAGGCAGGTGCCGAATTGCACCTACTGCGAGCCCGAAGTGGCCAGCGTCGGCTTGACCGAGCGGCAGGCACGGGAAGCAGGCCACAAGTTGAAGGTCGGGAAGTTCCCGTTCAGCGCCAACAGTAAGGCAAGCATTCTAGGCTCGCGCGAGGGATTCGTGAAGATCGTGTGCGACGAGCATTATGGCGAAATTCTGGGCGCCCACATGATTGGGCCGCGCGTGACGGAGATGATCGCGGAAGCCGTGGTAGCCATGCGCCTCGAAGGTACGGCCGAAGACCTCGCGCACGCGATCCACGCGCATCCCACCCTCTCGGAGTCGGTGCTGGAGGCGGCCCACGCGGCGCATGATTGGGCGATACATATCTGAGTGTCGTCAGTCATCAGTTTTCAGTCGTCAGTTGTCAGCAATCGTACACTGTGGATCGGCCGAGTTTGTGGATGTTCGACTGAGAACTGAAAACTGATGACTGATAACTTCGCTCATGCTTTGCCACGTTGAACAACTCGGCTTGGTTGAATATGCGGAAGGATTGCGCTTGCAGCGGGAGAAGGTGGCGGCGCGCAAGGCTGGCGCGATTCCGGACACTTTGCTCCTGCTCGAGCATCCGCACGTATTCACCTTGGGAAGAAACGGCAAGCGGGAGCATTTGCTGATCTCCAACGAGCGTGTCGCGGCGTTGGGCGCCCAAGTGTTCGAGACCGACCGCGGCGGCGACATTACCTACCACGGTCCGGGGCAGCTTGTGGGTTATCCCATTTTCGACCTTACTCAGCACCGGCGTGACATCGCCTGGTACATGCGCACGCTCGAAGAAGTTTTCATTCGCGTTGCGGCAGATTTTGGTGTGGCGGCCGGCCGACTGGCTGGCGCGCCGGGCGTGTGGGTAGGCAACGAGAAGCTGGTGGCGATGGGCGTCCACGTTTCGCGTTGGGTCACGTCGCACGGATTCGCCTTCAATGTGAATACTGACCTACGGTATTTCGAGTGCATCGTTCCTTGCGGTCTGCGCGACAAGGGCGTGACGTCGCTCGCGGAGCTGCTCGGCCGTCGCATCGAGATGGAAGAAGTCATCGAGCGCGTAGTCGACCATTTCGGCAGAGCCTTCGGTCTTAAGATGCAAATGGCAGATCGGCACGTGGCGGTACACGGATAGGACCGAAACGACTTTCCGTGTTGACTGTCAACTGTCGACTGTCAACTAGGGACTGATTCTTGAATCTCAATCGCGCCCAACTTCACGATCTCTATTACTACATGCGGCTGAATCGCCGCGTGGATGAGCAACTCACTAGTCTCTACCGACAAGGCAAAGTGGTGGGCGGCGTCTACTCTTCGCTCGGCCAGGAAGCGATTTCTGTTGGGACCGCGTACGCTCTGGAGCCTCAAGATTTCATCTCGCCGGTCATCCGCAACGTGGGCGCGATGATGGTGCGGGGCTACCGGCCGCGCGACCTGTTCCTTCAATATATGGCTCGCAAAGATGGCCCGACGGGCGGGCGCGACGCCAATACGCACTTTGGCGACCTGGCGCGCGGCGTCATCGCGCCCATCAGCATGTTAGGAGAAACGGTGCCCGTTAGCGCGGGGATCGCGCTGGCCTCCAAAATCCGCAAGGAGAAATGCGTGGCCGTCGCTTACGTGGGTGATGGCGCCACCAGCACCGGCCCGTTTCACGAAGCCCTGAACTTTGCCGCGGTTCAAAAACTCCCTCTTCTGATTATCGCCGAGAACAATGGGTGGGCTTATTCGACGCCAGTGCGGAAACAGATGGCCGTTCAGGATATCGCCACGCGCGCCGCGGGCTATGGAATTCCCGGCGTGATTGTGGATGGAAACGATGTTTTAAAAGTGTATGAGTCAACTCGCGCTGCGGCCGAGCGGGCCCGCTCCGGCGAAGGTCCGGCGCTGATTGAATGTAAAACCATGCGCATGAAAGGCCACGCCGAACACGACGACGCACGATATGTGCCAAAAGAAGAGTTCGAAAAGTGGCGCAAGAAGGATCCAATTCTCCGGTTCGAAAAACACTTGACGACAAAAAAGCTGATGACCGCGGAAGAAAAACGGGATCTAGAAAATCGCCTGGAAGAACTAATTCGCGAAGACGTGGAATTCGCCGAGGCCAGTCCATTTCCGCCCCCCGGGGACGCGGCGAGGTCGGTGTGGGCTTAGGGAGAAAGTAGGCAGTTCGCGGAAAGCAGACTACGTCCCTCCAGTGCTTTCTGCTTACTGCCTATTTGTCGGAAGACTCTTGAGCGGCAAGATGGCCGTCAGGTTTTCGAATGGCGCCCACCTCAGTCGAGGAATTCACCTGCAAACTCGACAAAGCGCAAAACGTCATCGAAGTTGCTGACGATTCCGAGAGATATCCTGACCGCACCCGTTCCCTTGCTGTCGATGCAATGGCGGAAGTCTTCGAGCGTGAATCGGGAGTCTTCCTGGCGAGGCTGGCTGAAGCAACCGATCAATTCGGGCTTTGAGAGACCGAGTGCGGTTTCTCCCCCTCCGGGGTTACAGAAACAGCCTGTGCGAAGCGAGATGCGGTGCTCGGTGGCCGCCTTTTCGACGCGCAGGTGATCGATGATTCTTCCCGCAGAATTGTAGAAATTCATCGTCACGGTGCCGCCCCGCCGCTGAGTGGTCAGCGGGCCATACACGCGCACCAACGGAATCCCATTCGCGTGGTGCAGAGATAGCAGCTTCGGGATCAGCCATCCCGTCAGGCACAGGCAACGCGTGTGAATCGGGTCAAGGCCAACGGTTTCGAGGTGCCGCAAACCGATTTCGACGGCTGGAATACTCAGATAATTGAGGGTACCATCTTCAAATGCGGACGCGCCTTCGGCCAGAAAGTAGCGATCACCCTGCACTGATGCAACCGTAATGGTGCCCCCCGCGAACCATGGCCGCTTCAGCTTGGAGAGCGCCTCTCTTCGAGCCAGCAGACAACCAATGCCGGTCGGGTATCCGAACATTTTGTAAAAAGACAGCGCAACAAAGTCGGGATGCCACTGGTTCAGATCGAGGCGATTGGTGGGGACAAACGCGGCTGCGTCAAGCAGCACGTCCCAGCCCATTCCCTGGGCTTGTGGGATCCATTCCAAAGGATGCTGCACACCGGAGAAGTTGGACTGTGCGGGGTAGGCGAACAGGTTATGTCCTTGCGGCCGTGCCAGCTTGAAATATTCCTGAAGGGCGCCCTCATCGACGCGCATTTCCGGCAGCGTTAACGGAACATAGGTGATCTGCGCGTGCTGGGCGCGCGCGAATTCGCGAATGCCATTGACGGAGTTGTGATTGTCGAACGTCAGCAGGTAGTGTCCGTCAGAGCCGAAGGGATAGGCTTCGCCCACCAGTTTGAGGGCCGCCGAAGCATTCGCCGTGAAAATGACGGCATACTCGTCTGCCGATGCGTTGAAGAAATGCAGGATTTTGCGCCTGCCCTGCTCCACAAACTCCGCGATCGGCGCTGACGCGGGGCTCTGCGAGTGTGGGTTGCCGAAAACATGTGACTGGAGCAGCCACGTGTGGTCACCCACCTGAGAGGTTGCGTATAAACCCGCGCCTGTGTAGTCGAGGTAGATGTGCCCGAGGTGGTCCAGGCGTGAGTACTCCGTTTCGCGAAGGATGTCCAACTGGCGAGTGCTCTCGTAAATCGGACACGACTCCACGAACTCCCGCTGAACACTCGATATTGCCGAGGCTCCGGTCATATCGTCTCATCCGGCGCGCGATTCCTCATGCTATTCCCTAAATCTCTTTGAGTCTGTGATTATCGTCACCCTCTCTCCATAGTCACAATATGCCGCACCCTTGGCCCTGCCGACCGGAGGTTGACGGTGCGTCCCGCCCGACGCTATCTTCGTTACTGACAGTCTACCACCATGCGAGCAGCTAACATCCCTCGGTCGACTCTCGCTCTTATCGGTTTTACGGCCACCATCGCGCAGATCGTGTTGATCAGAGAACTGATCGTCGTTTTTTGCGGCAACGAGATATCTGTGGGGCTCATCCTGGCCAACTGGCTGCTCTGGACGGCGTTGGGCAGCGGAGTGTTGGGCCGCATCGCTGTTGAGAAGCTCCATCCTCGCAAGCTGATGGCTGCCTTGCAGGGCCTGGTCGGCCTGGTACTTCCTCTCACCATCTTTCTCGTACGCGCCAGCAGGAACGTATTTCATCCCGCTCCGGGCGAGATACTTGGCCCAGGGCCGATGTTTCTGACGTCACTTGTGGTGCTCAGTGGCTTCTGCTCACTTTCAGGACTGCTCTTCGCGGTGGGCGGGCGCACTTATGCTCACGCGGCGCAGGCCCGGAGCGCCGAAGCGACCAGCGCGGTATATCTTCTGGAGGCCATCGGCTCAGGCGCCGGAGGCTTGATCGCCAGCCTGCTGCTGATCCGTTATCTTGGCGCGTTTGAAATCGCTTCAGCGGTTGCTTTCTTGAATTTCGCTGCTGCGGCAAGTCTGGCGATCGACGCCGTCAGAGCGCGTCGGGCGATCATCGTGCTGCTCGTTGCGATCTTCACTGTTCTGATTTTCCCTTTCATGAATAGCAGGCTGGAACGAGAATCATTGGCCAACCTTTGGCGCGGTTTTCAGCTATTGAAAGCGCGCAATTCGATTTATGGAAATCTCGCGGTGGTTCAGAGCGAGGGTTCGCGCAGCCTGTTTGAGAATGGCCTGGTCGTCTC
>Ga0187803_10000869_pt1 | contig 11879 bp, 12 predicted proteins | sample NC_wetland_sal_i_2_FD_132425 | JGI IMG/M metagenome (GOLD analysis project Ga0187803, IMG submission 132425) | Wetland sediment microbial communities from Neuse River Estuary, North Carolina, USA - Control_3 | ecosystem: Environmental > Aquatic > Freshwater > Wetlands > Sediment | place: USA...
AATCCCGCTGCAACTCCCGCCACCACTTAGGAAAGCGCCTGCCGCCTCCTGCCTCGTTTTTGCTTCACTATTCTTGCCACGCAGCCTAGAATTCTTATTCTGTCGATCAGTCAGTTCGCCGCGGCAATGAGGACTAGAGCGTGAACCTGAAACTAACTGAAGAGCAACAACTGCTGCAGAAGAGCGTCCGCGAATTCGCCGAAGCAGAAGTAAAACCGCTCGCCAGAGAAATCGACGAGACCGGCCGCTTCCCGCGTGACATCTTCAAGAAAGCCGCAGAGCTCGGCCTCACCGGCGTTGCCATGCCCGAACAATATGGCGGCGCAGGCATGGACCACATCAGCTACGCCATCGTGATCGAGGAAATTTCGCGCGTCTGCGCTTCCACGGGCGTCATTCTTTCGGTGCAGAATTCGCTCTATTGCGATCCCATCTGCCGCTTCGGCACCGAAGATCAAAAAAAGAAATTCCTCGTCCCCTACGCGCGCGGCGAAAAAATCGGCTGCTACGCGCTCACCGAGCCGCAGGCAGGGTCCAACGCCGCCGCGCTCTCGACCAAAGCCGTGCGCAAGGGCGATGGCTACGTCATCAACGGCACCAAAGCCTGGATCACCAATGGCGGCGCCGCAGACGCGGCCGTGGTTTATGTCAACACGCAACCGGAAAAGGGCGAGAAGGGAATTACGGCGCTCGTGGTCGAAAAGGGCACGCGCGGATTCTCGGTCGGCAAGGAAGAGAAGAAGCTCGGCATCCATGGCAGCGCTTGCACCGAGCTTGTCTTCATCGATTGCGAAGTCCCCGCCGATAATCGCATCGGCAACGAAGGCGAAGGCTACAAAGTGGCGCTTTCAACGCTCGATGGCGGCCGCATCGGCATTGCCGCGCAAGCGATCGGCATTGCGCAGGGAGCCTTCGAAGCGGCGCTTTCCTACGCGCAGCAGCGCCAGGCGTTTGGCCATCCCATCTCCGATTTTCAGGCCATCCAGTTCATGCTTGCCGACATGGCCACCGAAATTGACGCCGCTCGATTGCTCGCGCGCCGCGCCGCCTGGAAGCAGGATTCCGGCGCGCGATTTTCGATGGAAGCTGCGATCGCGAAATTGTTTGCCAGCGAGATGGCCACGCGCGTCACGCACAAAGCCATCCAGGTTCATGGCGGCAACGGCTACAGCAGCGAATATCCTGTCGAGCGCGCCTACCGCGACGCCCGCATTACCGAAATCTACGAAGGTACCAGCGAAATTCAGCGGCTGGTGATCGCCGCCTGGATTTTGAAGTCCTATTGACTTTCTAGATAACATGTGATAGCCTAATTTATTATGAGCGCGACGCTTCAACTCCTTTTTGTCACTCCGACCTCATGGCAAGAGGCGGCCAAGTAGTAAGTCGCCCCCGGCTTTCCGCCCGTTTCTGCCCACTTTCTAATCGCGAACGCCAAACATTAAAATGCATCGTAACCTATTCAAAACAAAGGCTCCCCACCTGTTCTAATCGCGAATTTTTCCGGCCTCCCTGTTCGGCACTTTTCTCCCTGCCGCCCTCCCCGCAATTCCTCACCCGGTGTATCCTCGAAAGCATGCTCCCGCTCGACTCTGGGCTTGAATTCAGTCCCGCTGGCGACGAAGATTTCTTCACTTCGCTTCCTTCCCGACCGGGCGTTCTGCTACTCGAAATGATCGAGCCGGGTGCGCAACCCTATCTCGCCCGAACGGCAGACATCCGGCGCGCTGCCGAACGCCTTTTGCGCGAGCCCGAACCCCTTTCGAAGCGCCTGAATTTGCGCCAGGTCGCCGCGCGAATCCGCTACCGCGCCACCGGCTCGAAATTCGAGCAGACCCTCGCCCTCTACGAACAAGCCAAGCTGCATTTCCCGCGCCGCTACCGCGACTTGATGCGCCTCCGGCCGCCCGCGCTTCTGAAAGTGAATCTGCGGAATGAATATCCGCGCTGCTACGTCACGCGGCGGATCAGCGCCGATGAAGGATTCTATTTCGGGCCGTTTGCCTCGCGCCGCGCGGCCGAGGCATTTGCGGAGGGCTTCCTTGACCTCTTCAAGATTCGACGCTGCCAGATCAAAATCCGCCGCGATCCGAATTATCCCGGCTGCATCTATTCCGAAATGAAGATGTGCCTCGCGCCGTGTTTCGCAGGCTGCACGAAAGAGGAGTACGACGCGGAAGCCGGGCGCGTGCTTGAGACACTCGAAACCACCGGCGCTTCGCTCACCGAACAGCTCGAGCGCGAACGCGAGGCGGCCAGCGAAGCGCTGGACTACGAGCGCGCCGCGGCGCTCCACAAACGTCTCGAGAAAGTTTCCGCGGCGCTGCGTGGAATGCCCGAAGTCGCGCGCCGCATCGGGGAGCTCGATGCCGTCATTCTCCAGCGCACCGCCGAGGACATGACCATCGCCGTATTTCCCGTGCATGCTGGCCTGCTCGCCGAACCCATATTTTTGCGCTTCGCGGAGTTTTCCAGCCAGCCGCGGTCCGTGGAGGCGATTCTCCGCAAAGAATTGGATCCACAAGTGGACGCTGGTGATCAAATTGCGGCGCAAGAAAAAGCGCAGGGGAGAGAAAGCACGGCGGCCCATTCGCCGCAGCAACCGCTTACAGAATGGCGTGCGCGCTATGGATTGCGTTCAGCGCCGCCGGAGCTGGCGGAACATCTCACTCTGCTTGCGCGCTGGTTTTATTCGAAGCCCCGCCAAGGCGAAATATTTTTCCGCGAGGCTGACTGGCCTTACCGCCGCATTCTTCGGGCTTGCGGGCGGCTGCTTGGGTCCGCAGAACCGACCCAATTTGGTTCGCAACCCCCGGGATAATCGAAACAGGAGCGGCAATCGTTGCATCGTACAATTGATTCACATGACGGACGCGAACAAAGATAAAAATTTCTCTCCCGAGCAGCTGGAAGATCAGCCGCGTGTTCCGGGAATGTTGCGCGCGCTGCGCCACCGCAATTTTCAACTTTTCTTCAGCGGCCAGATGATCTCGCTGGTCGGCACCTGGATGCAGATCATCGCGCAGTCCTGGCTCGTCTATCGCTTGACGGGATCGTCGCTCTTGCTTGGCGTGGTTGGCTTCGCCGGACAGATTCCCGTGTTTCTGCTGGCTCCGCTGGGCGGGATGGCGGCCGACAGGTGGAACCGGCATCGCGTGGTAATCGGCACGCAAGTCTCCGCGATGATTCTGGCGTTCATACTGGCGGCGCTCACGCTCCTGCATATCGTGCGCGTCTGGGAAATTGGCGTGCTCGCGGCGTTGCTGGGCGCCGTCAACGCGTTCGATATACCGGCGCGGCAATCACTCCTGATAGATATGGTCGGCCGCGAAGATTTGATGAACTCGATTGCCCTGAACTCCTCGATGTTCAATGGCGCGCGCGTGATCGGCCCGGCGATTGCCGGTCTGCTGGTCGCCTGGATCGGCGAGGGATGGTGCTTCTTCGCAAACGCGGTGAGTTACATCGCGGTCATCGCCGGGCTGCTGTTGATGAAGCTGGGTCCTCTCCGCCAGATGATTACGGAAGCAAGTCCGTTCGAGCACATCGCCGAGGGATTCCGATTCGTCCGCCGCACGAAGCCGATTCTGGCGCTGATTCTCCTGATCGGTCTCGTGAGCCTGGTGGCCGTTCCGTATTCCGTGCTGATGCCGATCTTTGCCGATCGCATTCTGCATGGCGGCGCGCGCGGTCTCGGCATCCTGATGGGCGCGACAGGGATTGGCGCGCTGCTGGGCGCGTTGACGCTCGCGATGCGGCGCGGCGTGCACGGCCTCGGACGCTGGGTGGGAATCTCCGCGATGAGCTTTGGCGTCAGCCTGATTCTGTTTTCGTTCTCCAGTTGGTTTTGGCTCTCGATGATTCTGCTGGTGCCGGTTGGTTATTCGGTGATGCTGCAGATGTCGAGCTCGAACACGCTGATTCAGGCCATGGTCCCGGACGAGCTGCGCGGCCGCGCCATGGCTGCCTACACCATGATGTTTATGGGCATGGCGCCGATGGGTGCGCTCTTCGCGGGGGCGCTGGCGGACCGGATCGGCGCGCCGTGGACGGTGGCGATTGGCGGAATGGGCGCAGTAATCGGTTCGATTGTCTTTCTGCGGAAGCTGCCCGGCTTGCGATTTGAAGCGCGGCAATTGATCGTCGCGCAAGGAATCGGCGGCGCCGAAACTGTAAAAGAAATGACTGCGCGGGGAATTTCCTGATGCGGGAGCGGCACAAAGCCGGAAACAGAAAACGGTGGTCTGGTATACTGCGCGCTTGTCCTAAATTCCCCGCCATGAGGTGGAGCCTCGATGTCATCTCCCGCACCCTTGAATGACGGTCGCATGCCCGGCCGCGCCACCGCGCCAGGGACGCTGCGCTATGCCGCGCGGTTCCAGGGGCGCTCGGCCTCGGGACATTTCCGGGAAATCATGGGCGGGCTGGTGCTTTCTTCGATCGGCATCGGCACTTACCTGGGGGATCCGGACGATGCGACGGACAATCGATACACCGCGGCTGTAGTCGCCTCGGTCGAGGGCGGCGTCAACGTGATTGATACCGCCATCAACTACCGCTTGCAGCGCAGCGAGCGGGCCATCGGCGCGGCGCTGCAACAACTGGCTTCCCAAGGATTTTCGCGCGAAGAATTTGTCCTCTGCACCAAGGCGGGCTTTCTGACGCCCGATGGCGAGATGCCCGCCGACCCAAACGTTTATTTCAAGCGCGAATTTCTCGATCGCGGAACTTTCAAGGTCGAAGACGTTGCCGCGGGCTGCCACTGCATGGCGCCGCGCTACCTGGAAAATCAGCTCGAGCGGAGCCGGCGCAATCTCGGTGTCGAGTGTGTGGACGTCTTCTACCTGCACAATCCGGAAACGCAGTTGACCGAGGTTCCCCCCGAAGAGTTTCACAAGCGGATCCAGTTGGCGTTCAAGTTTCTCGAATCGGCCGCGGCCGCCGGAAAAATCGGCGCGTACGGAATGGCGACGTGGAACGCGTTTCGCGAAGATCCGAATGCGGGGGGCTACCTGCCGCTCGAAGGCATGGCCGATATCGCCCGCGAAATTGCCGGCGAAGACCATCACTTCCGCTATGTGCAGTTGCCATTCAATCTGGCGATGCCGGAGGCGCTGACGCGGCCGAATCAAGTGGTGGGCGGGCGCGCCATGCCCATGGTGCAGGCGGCGCGGGCGCTGGGCGTCACGCTGCTGACCAGTGCGGCCCTGCTGCAAGGTCAATTGACGAAAAATCTCCCGGCGTTCATCGGGTCGGCGCTGAATTTGAAGACGGACGCAGCGCTCGCGCTGCAATTCGCGCGCTCCGTTCCCGGACTCACCACCTCGCTCGTGGGCATGAGCAAGCTGGAGCACGTCCAGGCAAATCTCGCACTCGTTGGCGTCGAACCCGCTCCGCGCGAGCAATTCCTGAAATTATTTGAAGCCAAGGGCTAGGAATTCGCCGGGCCTGATGCAATAGCAGTGCGGGGATGTCTTTCGGCGAGCCACTCGCTGATCGCGGCTCCGACCTTTTCGAGCTGCCCGGCGAAAAAATGGTCGGCGTGTTCAACAATCACGAGACGTTTGGGCTCGCTCATTGTTGCGAAGACGGATTCAATGTTCTTGCGCGATCCGAATTTGTCGTTCCCGCCTTGAATAATCAATTTTGGCTTCGGGCACACGCGCAGGTAGCCGAAATGGGCCTGATTCGCGGGCAGTCCGAGCCCAATCAATTCCGCCACACGCGGGTCATCGCTTCCGACGCGCAGGCCCACCCAGGAGCCGAAACTGAATCCAGCGACGAGAATTGGCCGCCCCGGAAATTCCTCCGCCAGATATTCGAGCGCGGCCCGCACATCATCCTGCTCGCCACGGCCTTTGTCGTGGACTCCTTCACTCAAGCCAGCACCGCGAAAGTTGAAACGCAAGACAGGGACGCCGAACTGGTGCATCGCTTTTGCCGCCTGATAGACAACTTTGTTGTGCATCGTCCCGCCAAACAATGGATGCGGGTGGCAGACCACAGCGGCAAGGGGAGGTTCGGCAACCGGCGAGGTCCAGAGCAGCGCTTCGAGCCGCCCTTGCGGCCCGGCGAGAAACAAACTGCGATGGAATACTTCCGCCATGGAATTCAGAGTGGAAGAGTGTAAAGGAGTGTCCATCAGAGGGCAAAGCGAGATGGCGCGTCAAGACCTGACGGACTTTTCCCAATGTACGGCGACGCTCGTGAACAACGCGCTCAGCCCGCTCGATGGGTCGGCGAGTGGCGCGCCTCCGGGTGAATCCGGCTGCGCCACGACGCGCACGACGCGCGCCGGAATCTCTCCCGCCTGCGCCCAATCGCCCCAGGAAAGCGTTGCCATCAACGGGTCGCCCTGGGCGAATATGCGCGCGGTCAAGAAGCGCGCACCCGTGTGAGAAATGTCCTGCGTCATGGATTCTTCGGGCCAGGGAGTTCCGGCAGCGCGCACAAAGATCGGCAGAGCGAACGGAATGCGAGCAGACGAGCGGCGCTCTTGCGCGGGAGGGCGCGGCGCATTTCGCGGAAAGGATTCCAGATGGAGTGCAACCCGATAGCCTCCCTTTGCTGCCCTCTCGACGCGCACGACGCGCGCCGGTGTCTCCGGTTGCGCCGTCATCGCTGCGGTGGAATCAAAGGGGAATGCAACCCAAACGCGCGCATGCAATTCGCATGGCTCGGCGCGGTGAACCAGCAGTCCTTCGCGGGAGGCGTCGAACGTTTGCGTGGTTTCCAGGCGCATGCCAAACGGACCGCGCCATCGGATTCGCACCGGGAGTTGGAGCTGGGCCCGGGGATGCCTCCGGATTTCGATGTACGTTGCCAGGCGTGACATCCTGAACCCATCCTAGCGATAGCGGAGAGGAAGGTCAAACATTCGCTCGCCTTACGCCCTCCGCTGTCCGTAAAATTGATTGCGCGCACGTGGAAGCAATGTTACTTTGTGCTCAATGGACGGTCCCGCGGGAGGACACATGGAAGCCGGTGTGGAACGCCGCGCTGCACGGCGGTTTTCGATGATGCTCCCCCTGAAAGTTCGTTTCGCGGCGGAGAACGGCGTCACCGAACAAGCAGGCGAGACGCGCGACGTCAGTTTCCGGGGCTTGTATTTCCTGATCGAAGCGAGCGTCGAAACAGGCAGCTCAATTGAATTTGTCCTCACCTTGCCTCAGCAAATCACGCTCGCGGGTGATGTCCACATTCGCTGCTACGCGCGGGTGCTCCGCGTGGACCAGCACAATGGCCGGCGCGGCGTCGCCGCGCGCATCGAGCGCTACGAATTCCTGCCCGCCTCCGCCTGACGGTTTCCCCGAAACGGAGTAGAATGTTTTTTTCGCCTCGCGAATCAGGAGGGTCTATGTACCACTACGATCCCAAGGTTGCGCTCGATGAATTGCGCGACGACGCGACGCTGCCACATCCCGTCCATCTGCGCGACATGATTCTGCGGACCAAGCTCGACCCGACCTCCGCACTCGACCTGAACCGCGAGTTTCAGGATTACCTGACGCGCTTCGGCGAAACGCAGAAAATTGGGCGTGAAATTCTGGAGCGTCTGGCGGAGGGCGTGCGAAAAGTTTCCGCCTGATGAACCGGAGGAAAAACTCTTCTGCGTCGAGAGCAGACGCGCGGGCGCGTTGTTCTTCTGAAGGAAATGCTCAGAGTTCATTTCTCTGCGGTCGCGCGAAACCTGGAACGGAGAATTTTGCATGGCACGCAACACGCTGCTGATTGACGCGGATGACACGCTCTGGGAAAACAATATCTTCTTCGAGAAGACGGTAGATCATTTTATTTCCCAGCTGGAGCATCTCGGATACACGCGCGAGTACATCCGTCACATTCTGAACGAAACCGAGCGCCGCAACATCCGCCAGCATGGCTACGGCGTGCGGAGCTTCCGCCGGTCGCTCGAAGAAACATATCTGAAGCTGGCAGGAAATTCCGCACGGCGCGAGTTGGTCCAGGAAATCGAGCGGATGTCTGGGGAGCTGGAAGCCACACCACCGCTCATCCTCGATGGTGTGCCGGAGACACTGGCCTATCTTTCGAAGCATCACCGGCTGATCCTGCTGACCAAGGGCGAGCCGGCCGAGCAGGCCGCCAAAGTGGAACGCTCCGGCCTGCAGCCTTACTTCGACGCGATTGAAATCGTGCTGGAGAAAGAGCCGGGCACCTACGACCGCATGGTGGAGCAATTCAAGATCGTAAAAACGCATGGCTGGATGGTGGGCAACAGCCCGCGCAGCGATATCAATCCCGCGCTCCAAGCAGGCCTGAATGCCGTTTTTATTCCTCACTCGGCCACGTGGGAGCTGGAAAAAACGGAACTAGAGAGTGGGGCCGGGAAGCTCCTGATCCTGGCAAGTTTTCGCGAGCTTCGCGGACATTTTTGAAGCTGCCGCTGATTACATCGCGCGTCTAATCAAAGTTCAGTGCAAATCACGAAGTCGTGGGAGGGGCCGTTGCCAGCGCCGTCGGAATTCAATGCTGCGACACGAGGAGCCCGTGTGGCCGTGGTGGGAGCAGGGGCAGTTGGCTCCTATTTCGGCGGAATGCTGGCGCGCGCCGGTGCGCAGGTGACGCTGATTGCCCGCGAAGCGCACGCGCAAGCGATTCGCCGCGGCGGATTATTTCTGGATACGGTCACATTTCAGGAGCGTGTGCATCCCGCGGCTTCGACTGAAGTCTCCGCCGCTCGCGATGCGGAATTCGTGCTGTTCTGTGTGAAGACGGTGGACACGGAGGAAGCAGCGCGCCTGCTGGCACCGCATCTCGCGCCCGGCGCGATCGTAATCAGCTTGCAGAATGGCGTGGACAACGTGGCGCGCATTCACACTGCTTCTGGAATCGACGCCTTACCAGCAGTCGTTTACGTTGCGGCGGCTTTGCCCGAGCCCGGCCACGTGAAACATTCCGGCCGTGGCGAAATTATCGTGGGTGAACTTCCAGGGAATCCGCACGCGACGGGTTCACAGCCCGGGCGGCCCGAACGTGTTGCGGCGCTGTTCGCAGGCGCGGGGGTTCCCTGCCGTGTTTCTCCTACCATCGAAATAGATCTTTGGACGAAGATGGTGATGAACTGCGCGGGAAACGCGGTGACGGCGATTGCACAAACCAGCTTTGCGCACGCGGCGTGGAACCCGCAAGTCCGCGAAGTGATGCGCCAGGTGATTGAAGAAACCGTGAAGGTGGGGCGCGCATGCGGCGTGCAATTGCCTGAAGCGGGCTGGGTGGAGAAGGGAATCAAGAACGCGGAAGGCCTGGGCGAAGCAACTTCCTCGACCGCGCAGGATATCGCGCGCGGCAAACGCACGGAAATTGATTCGCTGAATGGCTACATCGTGCGGTGCGGCGCGGAGCTTGGAGTGCCGGTTCCCGTGAGCGCAACACTCTGCGCCCTCGTGAAATTGATCGAGGAGAGGAACGCGGAAAAAGGGCGGCCGGCAGCGTCGTCTCAGTAGTCCGGCGAAACGCGGTAGCGGAAGGGAATGTGCGCGACCGTCTCCATATCAATCGGCTTGCCTTCGCGAGTACCCGGGCGGAATTTCCAGTGCGCCAGCGCTTCCATGGCATTCCTGTCCAGTTGAGGATCCAGTCCGCGCACCAGTTGAATGCTGTCCACTGAGCCATCTTTGCGGATGATGGCGTAGAGAATCACTTCGCCTTGCACGTGTTCCTTGATCAGCTCCGGCGGATATTTCGGGTCAACCTTCTGGAGAAGGTCAGGGCCTGACAGCGCGCCTCCGCGCTGGAATCGCGGGTCGTCGCCCTCGTCCAGTTGGGCGCAATTCAATACCCAGCTCCCGGTGGCGCTCGAAAGATTCGGCATGTTGACGTGCAGAGTGAAGATTTCCCTGCCCGAAAGAAGTTTTTCCGGCGGCAGACTGGGATCAAAATTTGGCACCGACACCGGGCCGCGGTGTGAAGAGGACGATAGGCCGGGGCTGGCTCCGAGCGGGGCCATGGGCTTCAGATTCAATTTGGTCGTGCCACGAGTTCCGGCCGGCGCGTTCCCTCCGCTGCTTGTGCGCGCACTTGTGCCCCCACTGATGCTCACCGCTGCCGGGAGCGAACCCGAATTGCCGCCAGCGTTAGCATTGGTTGCACCGCTCGCTCCGTTCGCGCCTCCCATCGAGGATGAATTTCCACCCGAGCCGCCATTGCCCCGCGGATCGTTCTCTGCTCCGCCAGGGACGCCCGGCTGCTTGCCATCGGGCGAGATTGCGATGCGTGCGGAGAGGTTTCCCTGCGGCACGGTCACTTCCGGCGCGGGCGGAGCCGGAGTGGCGGAGAGCGCGATAATCCGATGCAGGCTCGCGTCGCCGCTCGATGCCACGTCACCCACCTCTGGCGCCGCAGCGGCATCAGCCTGTCCCTCGCGCTGCTTTGCGACGGGTGCGGACATGGGAGCGACAGGCATCCGCGGCTGCTGGTTCACCACCGGCGCAGAAGCGATATTCAGCTGGCCGGGATTTTTCTCCGAGTTCGCGACTTCCGGCGCGGCCATATCGCTGGCGGCCCGATGATGCAAGCGCGGCGCTGCCGCCGTGGGAGTAATGTGCAGCTTCGGGCGCGGCACGGTCGCAGCCCATTCGACAATGTTCGGCAATTGCGGCTCGATTTTCGGCGGCGCCTGCGGTGCGTCAGGCTGAATCAGAGTTTGCCGCGGATGGGTGATGTGCACCGGCGTCGAGAGAATTGTCTGGCGCGGGTGATAGGCATCGGCCCCACGCTGGGGCAAAGGTTTCGCCGGGTCGCCCGGCGGGCTAGGCTTTGCTGCCGGTCCATGCAGTTCGATCCGCGGCAAATCCTGGGCGGGTGGATACCAGGTCAATTCGATGCGCACGGGCGCGAGGTTCGGCTGCGTGTGCGGAATAAAACCCCAGATGGGAAGTAGCAGAAGCAAAAGCGCGGCGATGTGGCACATAGAAGAAGCCACCATCGCAGGTCCGGATAGCTTTCCCCTCACCCAATGAACGCGCAGCAGCGAGTCTTGAGCCGGTTCGTCATCCTTGGGCGCACGTGGTCCTGTGAAGTAGGCGCGCAGGCTAGCGCGAAATTCCTGCCAGGGCGATTCCCAGTGGACGGCAAAATCGAGCGTCGGCGAGTCCGAAGGCGCGCTGAGCCCGGCCAGGGTTCGGGTGAGCGGCGACGGGTCTGGATGCTCAAGGCGCTGCATTGGGGAAGCCATTATATATACCCGCGAACTGAGATGCTGCCAGGCTAGGCTGCGGCTGCCAAGCGATAAAAACTTAAAGCCGCATCGCCCTGTTCCAGCAGGCGGCTGCGCTCAAGGCGATCGAAGCGTTCGGGCAATTCCAGGCTGCGGTGATGCTCGACGATGACCAGACCGTAGGGCGCGATCAAGTGTGATTCATCGAGAAATTCGAGCACGCGCAAGTGCTCCTCACCCTCATAAGGCGGATCGAGAAAAATAAAGTCCGCCACCAGATGCCGCGCCGCGAGATTCTTGAGGCCTTTCACCACGTCCGCTTCGATCACATCCACGCCGGTGCGGATTCCGAGCGCTTCGAGATTTTGCCGCACCAGCCGCGCTCCGGCCGCGTGCGATTCGATGAAGATCGTCTCGCGCGCGCCGCGGCTGACGGCTTCAATGCCGATCGCGCCGGTGCCGGCGTACAGATCCACGAACAGGGAATCCTCGACGGAGGAGCCGAGGATGTTGAAAAGCGTCTCGCGCAGGCGATCGCTGGTCGGCCGCAGGCGCAGCTTTCCCGGACCCTTCAATCGCCGGCTGCGATATTTTCCCGCAATCACGCGCATGGTCTATCCCACCGATGCCAGATGGTAGCGCTTCTGCCAGGCGGGGTTGAACGTTTCCAGGCGCGCCACCACTTCGCTCGCGCGGGCCGGGT
>Ga0187803_10000870_pt1 | contig 11853 bp, 7 predicted proteins | sample NC_wetland_sal_i_2_FD_132425 | JGI IMG/M metagenome (GOLD analysis project Ga0187803, IMG submission 132425) | Wetland sediment microbial communities from Neuse River Estuary, North Carolina, USA - Control_3 | ecosystem: Environmental > Aquatic > Freshwater > Wetlands > Sediment | place: USA...
CTCGGACTGGGCACCGAACTGGTGCGCCGCAGTATCGAGGTCGCCCGCGCCGAGAAGCTGAAAAAAGTGATCTCCAACATCCTTCCCGAGAACTTCGAGATGCGCGCGGTATGCAAGCGGCTGGGCTTCTCGCTCCATCACGAGATGGAGGACAACCTGGTGCGTGGCGTGCTGGAACTGTGAACGGTCTTTACCACCACAGGCTACGTTTTCGGAGGGTTGATCAGCAGCAGCCAGTACATTCCCAGATCCTGCATGGCCTTGGCGAATCCGTCGAAGGCCACCGGTTTGACTATGTAGCTGTTGGCTCCCATCTCATAACCGGCGACCACGTCCCGTTGTTCTTTGGACGATGTCAGCACCACGACCGGGATCAGCTTGGTGCGGGGATCGCTCTTGATGCGCTGCAGCACCTGCAAACCGTTGACTTTCGGCAGCTTGAGATCGAGCAGAATCAGGCGCGGAGTGTCTTCGATCCTGCGCTTGGCATACGGCCCCTGACAGAAGATGAAGTCCAGCGCTTCCGCGCCATCCCGCACCACGTAGACACGGTTGAGGAAATTCGCTTTCCGGAAGGAGCGCAGCGCCAGTTGGAGGTCCTCTTCGCTGTCCTCGACCATCAACACTTCGATCCCATTCGCTTCGTCCATGGCTAGGTTCCACCTTCCAGAGTGAAGTAAAACGTGGCGCCCTCATTGGGCTTGGCTTCCGCCCAGACTCGGCCGCCGTGCCGGTGAATTACCCGCTGCACGATGGCCAGGCCGATGCCCGTGCCCTCAAACTCATCGGCGCGATGCAGCCGCTGGAAGACACCGAACAGCTTGTCCACGTACCGCATATCAAAACCGATCCCATTGTCCCGGACGTAGAAAATAGGAATGTCCGAATCCAGAATTTCAGGTGGGCAACCTACCGGTTGACCTCCCGAAAGCCGCTTCCGTTCCTCGGAGGTGAGGGTTCCAATTTCAACCCGCGCCTGCTCCCGTGTTCGGGTAAATTTAACGGAATTGGAGAGCAGGTTGACGAATACCTGTCGCAGCAAAGCCGCATCGACCTCGCAGGAAGGCAGGGATTCGACCACGAACTCGATCTGCCTCCCGCCCCGATCGAGGGACAAATCTTCGATGGCCAGGCGCACAACTTCGTTCATCGAGACCAGTTTCTTGTTCACGTCCTGGCGGCCCAAGCGGGCAAAGGCTAACAAGTCATCGGTCAAGCGTCCCATGTGCATGCCGCCTTGCCAAACTCGGTCCAAACACTGTTGTGCCTCAGGTGAAAGCTCTTGTTTGTGCTCGTCCATGAGGATTTGAGTAAAGCCGCAGATCGCCCGCAACGGAGCGCGCAGATCGTGGGAGACGGAGTAGCAGAAGGCCTCCAGTTCTTTGTTGGCGGTTTCGAGTTCCACCGTGCGCTCTTTCAGCTGGGCGGTGCGTTGCTGGACACGCTTTTCGAGTTCCCGGCTCAGCTGGCGGACTTTCTCCTCTGCCCTCTTGCGCTCGGTAATGTCGCGCGCCGCTGCGCAAAGACCCACCACATCGCCGGCTTCGTTCTTGAACACTGAGGCGTTGTACAAAACGTCTGTGACCAGGCCCGATGTACTACGAATGGCCAGCGGGTAGTCCCGCACCGCGCCCTCCGAGAACACCCGCGGGTAGACCTGTCGAGCCATCTCCGGTTCGGTAAAGTAATCGGAAAAATCGCTGCCAATCAGCCGGTCGCGGGAAGTGCCGGTAACTTTTTCCGTGGCTTCATTGACGTCGGTGATCTTTCCCGTATGGCTGATGGTCACCAGTGGGTCCAGGCTGGCTTCGATCAGGCTGCGATTGTAAGCATTCGCCTGTCGTAACGCTTCGGCGGTACGGCTCAATTCGACGAAGACCCGGACCTTGCTTTGCAGGATTTCCGGCACCAGCGGCCAGAACAGAAAATCCACCGCTCCCAGATCATAGCCGCGGAAGAGTTGCTCGTCGCTGCGGTAGGCGGTGAGAAACAGGAGCGGGGTGTGCTTGGACCGTTTGCGGGAACGTATGAACTCGGCGGTCTCGAATCCATCCATGTCGGGCATTCGTACGTCCACCAAAATAACCGCAAAATCATGATCCAGGCACAATCGCAGGGCTTCCTTTCCCGAGGACGCCGACAGGATTTCTTCGCCCAGCGGTTCCAGAGCCGTTTGCACGGAATACAAATTGTCCTGGTTGTCGTCCACCAGAAGAATCCTCATCCTCTGGCACGGTCTGGACGGTTCGTCGGCATCAACCTGCGCAACGTCAGTGACGGTTGTGGTCATAGTTCACCTCAGGCTGCAAACGCCGCCAACTCGGCAGCAATGTCGTGCTTGCGGGCGATCCAGACCCGCATCACCGACAAGAGATTTTCGACGTCGACGGGCTTGGCCACATAGTCGTTCGCGCCCGCCTGCAGACATTTGTCGCGATCGCCTTTCATAGCCTTGGCCGTGACCGCAATCATGGGCAGCGATTCGAACTCCGGCATACCGCGGATGGTCCGAATCGTTTCATACCCGTCCATGCCCGGCATCATGATGTCCATTAACAGCAGATCGACCTCGTGGTGCTGGGTCAGCATTTCGATTCCCGCACGTCCGTTCTCCGCAAACAGAACCTTGAGGTGGTGGTGCTCCAGCAGGCTGGTGAGCGCGAAAATATTCCGCACGTCATCGTCCATCACCAGAATGGTTCGGTCCTCTAACATGGGGTCACTGAGCCGGACCTGATCGAGGAGACGGCGCTGTTCGGAAGAGAGTTCGTTTTCAGTGCGCTGCAGTGCCGCGATGGTCTCGTCCAGCAACCGCTCCAACGAAGAGACGTACCTCACGATGCCATTGCGCCCCAAACGCCAGAGTTCGGCCTCCTGAATCTGACTCAACTTTTGCGTGCCAAACAGCCGGATGGGCGGAGCCAGCGGCGCCAGCCGGTTCTGAATCAACTCCGCCAGTTCGAGTGACTTCCCTTCCTGTAACTCGAGATCCATGACGACACCGTCAGGGTGCTCCTCACTGGCAAGAGCGGCCAAGGCGGCTCTGCTGTCGGCTTCCACAACGTTGAGGTCCGCTGCTTCCAAGGTGCCGCGCAGGGCGGCCCGCCGCACGCTGTCGGCGGAGGCAATCAGCAACCGCTTCGTCCGGCGCTCCATGGAGCGCTGGATGAATCCAAACATACCTTCGAGAGACTCCTTACTCACCGGTTTGCTGAAACAACCAGTGGCCCCCAGCATGAAACCGCGGCGCGCGTTCTCGTGAGCGGAAATGACAATCACGGGGATGGGGCGGATGACCGGATCGTGCTTCAGACGAATCGAGCAGGCTCCAGCCGGTCATGTCGCTCAGGCGGATGTCCAGGGTAATCGCACGGGGTTTGAATTCGCGCGCCAGCGAGATGGCGGTGCTGCCGCGCAACGCCACCAGCGCCTTCAAACCGCGCTCGTGGGCAACTTCGACCAGAATGCGGGCGAACACGGCGTCGTCTTCCACCATCAGCACCACCTGGTCGTTGGGCCCGATCGCCGTGCGGTCATCCTCCATCACCAAGTCTTCATCCGGCGCGCGATGCGATGGCGGCGATGGGGTTGGTTCATCGTACTGTCTGGCAATCCAGACCCGCATCGCGGACAAGAGTTGTTCGACATCGACAGGCTTGGCGACGTAGTCGGAGGCACCGGCTTGGAGACACTTGTCGCGATCGCCTTTCATGGCTTTGGCCGTGAGGGCAATGATCGGCAGGGCGGCGAAGTCCGGCATGCGGCGGATGGCGCGCGTGGTTTCGTAGCCATCCATCTCCGGCATCATGATGTCCATCAAGACGATGTCCACATTCCGGTTGGCCTGAAGGGCCTCGATGCCGGCACGGCCGTTCTCGGCGTGCAGGACCTTGAGATTTTTTTGTTCCAGCAGGCTGGTTAGGGCAAAGATGTTGCGCAAGTCGTCATCGACGACTAGAACCGTTTTGCCGCTCAAGAGCGGGTCGGTCTGCAATACGTTCTCCAGGATTGTCCGCTGCTCCTCGGACAATTCGGCTTCATTCCGGTGCAACAAGGTTACGGTTTCCGCCAGCAGATCATTGACCGAAGGGGCGTATCGAACCGCGCTATTACGGCTCAGATGTCGGATAGTGGTGGCTCGGGACTCGGACAAGGATTGGGAACCGATCAGCATTATGGGTGGGGCGGGCGACCGGAAGTAGTTCTGCACGGATTCCACCAGTTCCAGTGGATCCGCGCCCCGAAGATCGAGATCGATCACAATTCCATCCAATCGTTCCCCGGCGACGGTGGGCATCATTTCGAGCGTGTCGGTGATGCTAATTTCCAAATCTGGACCGGCGATGGCTCGCCGGATCTCCGACACCCGGACCTCGTCGGTGCTAATGACCAGCAAACGCCGGACACGGTGTTCCATCGAGCCTTGCACAACATTGAAGGCTTCCTCCACCGCGTCTTTGCTAGCGGGTTTGGCCAGACAACTTGCGGCCCCCAGTGCGTAACCTCCCTTGTTGTTCTCATGAGCGGAAATCACGTGGACGGGAATGTGCCGCGTTGCCGGATTGTGCTTAAGACGATCCAACAAGGTCCACCCGGTCATGTCCGGCAGGCGGACGTCTAAGGTGACGGCGCCTGGCTTGAATTGCTGCGCTAGAGATATAGCTGCACCGCCGCGGAGTGCGACTAGCGTCTTCAGGCCGCGAGCATGCGCCAGATCGACCAGGATGCGCGCGAACGTGGCATCGTCCTCCACCACCAGCAACGGCTGATCGTCGGGCCGAATCTGGTCGCGGTCGTCCTCGATGACCAGTTCCTCTTCGGCCAGCGCGTCGGTGAGCGAGAGGGGCGTCGCGGTCACCGCCTCCCCACCGGTTTCCAGTTGCGTCACCGCTTCGGACTGCGCGGGGGCTTCATGTTGCCATTCCAGCCGCGGCACCGCGGCCGCGTAGACTTGGGGCAGGAAAAGCGTGAACACGCTGCCTTTCCCAACCGTGCTCCTCAGCTTGATTTCGCCGCCCAACAGGCGCGCCAGTTCGCGGCTGATGGAAAGACCCAATCCCGTTCCGCCGTATCTGCGGCTGGTGGTGCCATCGGCCTGCTGAAACGCTTCGAAGATGATGCGCTGTTTCTCGGGGGGAATACCAATCCCAGTGTCGATGACCGAGAACCCGATGACGCTCTTGGCCCGCGAGAGCACCGGATGCGTCAGGGTCCAGCCTTTGAGCGCTCGCTTCATCTCTAGCCGCACCGCGCCGGCCTCGGTGAATTTGAGCGCGTTCGAAAGCAGATTCTTGAGCACCTGCTGGAGCCGCTTGACGTCGGTGCGGACCAGTTCGGAAGACACCAGCGGATCTACTTCGATGGTGAGTTCCAGGCCTTTACCTTCGGCGACGTGGCGGAAAGTGCGCTGGCAGTAGTCTTCCAGTTCGGAGAAGCGTACATTGGCGACATCCACATCCATCTTCCCCGATTCGATCTTGCTGAGATCCAGAATGTCATTGATGAGGGACAACAGATCCGTGCCGGAAGAGTGGATCGTCTCCGCCGATTTCACCTGTTTCGAACTCAGGTTCCCTTCCACATTCTTTGCCAGCATGCGCGCCAGAATCAGCAGGTTGTTCAGCGGCGTGCGCAGCTCGTGGGACATGTTGGCCAGGAACTCGCTCTTGTATTTCGACGTGAGGGCAAGCTGTTCCGCTTTCTCTTCGAGGGCCTGGCGGGCTTGCTCGATCTCGCGGCTCTTGGCTTCCACTTCGGTGTTTTGCTCGGCCAGCAGTTTCGCCTTTTCCTGCAGCTCTTCGTTGGTTTTTGCAATTCCTCCGCCAGAGCCTGGCTCTGCTTGAGCAACTGTTCGGTACGCATGGTCGCCGCGATCGTATTCAGCACAATGCCCATGCTCTCGGTCAGCTGCTCGAGAAAGGCCAAGTTGATGTCGCTGAGCTGGTGCATCGAGGCGAGTTCCACCACCGCCTTTACTTCGCCTTCGAACAGCACCGGCAACACCACAATGTTGACTGGCGTGCTGTCGCCCAGGCTGGAGTTGATCTTGATGTAGTCGCCCGGTACATCCTTGACCAGAATGCGTTGTTTCTGGTGCGCGCATTCCCCGATGAGCCCTTGGCCGATCTGGAATTCTTTGGGAATCGCATCGCGCTCGTCGTAAGCGTAACCGGCCATGAACTTCAGCGTGGCCGTGTTTTCCGATACTTCCTCGATATAGAAAGTGCTGCGCTGTGCTTGCACGAGCGGCGTCAGTTCCGAAAGCAGCAACTGCGCCACCGCCAGCAGGTCACGCTGGCCCTGGACCATGCGGGTGAATTTGGCCAGATTCGTCTTCAGCCAGTCCTGATCTGTGTTCTTGCGCGTGGTCTCGGCCAGATTCGAGATCATCTCGTTGATGTTGTCCTTCAACGCCGCCACTTCGCCCAAAGCCTCCACCGTGACCGAACGGGTCAGGTCGCCCTTGGTTACCGCCGTGGCCACTTCGGCGATGGCCCGCACTTGCGTGGTGAGGTTGGCGGCGAGCTGATTGACGTTGTCCGTCAGGTCGCGCCAGATCCCAGCGGCTCCCGGCACGCGCGCTTGGCCGCCCAGCTTTCCCTCGATGCCCACCTCGCGCGCCACGGAAGTGACTTGGTCGGCGAAAAGGGCCAGCGTATCGATCATGGCATTGATGGTGTCCGCCAGCTCTGCGATCTCTCCCTTGGTTTCCAACACCCTGCGTTTCAAGTCGCCGTTGGCAACCGCCGTCACCACCTTGGCGATTCCGCGCACCTGAGTGGTCAGGTTGGCCGCCATCATATTTACGTTGTCGGTCAAGTCCTTCCAGGTGCCCGCGACTCCGCGGACTTCCGCCTAGCCTCCCAGCCGCCCCTCGGTTCCAACCTCGCGTGCCACCCGCGTCACTTCGCTGGCAAACGAGTTAAGTTGATCCACCATCGTGTTGATGGTGTCTTTCAGCTCGAGCATCTCGCCGCGGACGTCCACCGTGATCTTGCGGGACAAGTCGCCCGTCGCCACCGCGGTGGTCACGCGGGCAATATTGCGTACCTGGTTGGTCAGGTTCGACGCCATGGAATTGACACTCTCGGTCAAGTCCTTCCAGGTGCCTGCCACTCCGTAGACGTCTGCCTGTCCGCCCAGGCGTCCTTCGGTACCCACCTCGCGTGCCACGCGCGTCACTTCGCCGGCAAACGCGTTGAGCTGATCCACCATCGTGTTGATCGTGTTCTTCAGCTCCAGAATCTCACCGAGCGCGTCCACGGTAATTTTGCGCGAGAGGTCACCCTTCGCCACCGCCGTGGTGACTGCCGCGATGTTGCGTACCTGGTTGGTGAGATTGCCAGCCATCCCGTTGACCGAATCCGTCAGGTCTTTCCACACGCCGCCGACACCCTTCACGTCCGCCTGTCCGCCCAGCTTTCCTTCGGTACCCACCTCGCGCGCCACGCGGGTCACTTCACCCGCAAACGCGTTGAGTTGATCCACCATCGTGTTGATGGTGTTCTTTAACTCCAGGATCTCACCGCGAGCGTCCACCGTAATGGTGCGCGACAGATCGCCCAAGGCCACCGCCGTGGTGACTGCCGCGATGTTGCGCACCTGATTGGTGAGGTTACCCGCCATGCCGTTGACGGAATCCGTCAGGTCTTTCCACACGCCACCGACACCCTTCACGTCCGCCTGGCCTCCGAGTTTGCCCTCGGTACCCACTTCGCGCGCCACGCGGGTCACTTCACCCGCAAACGCGTTGAGTTGATCCACCATCGTGTTGATGGTGTTCTTCAGCTCCAGAATCTCGCCGCGAGCGTCCACGGAGATTTTGGTGGAGAGGTCACCACCCGCCACGGCCGTGGTTACCATGGCGATATTCCGCACTTGGTCCGTCAAATTGCTGGCCATCAGATTGACGCTGACCGTCAAATCCCGCCACGTGCCCGCTACTCCGCTGACTTCGGCCTGGCCGCCCAGTTTGCCATCGGTACCGACTTCGCGCGCCACACGAGTCACTTCGGAAGCGAAGGCACTCAGTTGGTCCACCATCGTATTGATGGTGTTTTTCAGCTCCAGAATCTCGCCCTGCGCGTCCACGCTAATGCGGGTGGAGAGGTCGCCCTTAGCAACCGCCGTAGTTACTTCGGCAATGTTGCGCACCTGGTTGGTTAGATTGCCTGCCATGCCGTTGACCGAGTCCGTCAGGTCTTTCCACACGCCAGCCACATCTTTTACCTGCGCTTGGCCGCCCAGCTTACCTTCGGTGCCGACCTCGCGCGCCACGCGGGTCACCTCGCCGGAAAACGCGGTCAACTGGTCCACCATGGTATTGATGGTGTCTTTAAGTTCGATGAACTCACCTTGTGCGTTCACCGTGATGGTGCGGGAGAGGTCCCAGTTGGCCACCGCCGTGGTTACTTCGGCAATGTTCCGGACCTGCGCGGTCAGGTTGCTCGCCATCGAATTGACGCTATCGGTCAAATCTTTCCACGTGCCAGCCACGCCCGTCACCACCGCCTGGCCGCCTAACTTGCCTTCGGTGCCTACCTCTCGAGCTACGCGGGTGACTTCCGAGGTGCAGGAGTTCAGTTGCTCAACCATGGTGTTCACCAGGTGGGCCGTACGCGCAAACTCGCCCTTGAGCGGCCGGCCGTCGACCTCCAGCAGCATCTTCTGCGACAAGTCTCCACGGGACACCGACGCGAGAACGCGTGCGATTTCGCTGGTCGGCTGAACCAGGTCGCTGATCAGCGTGTTGACCGAGTCCACGCATGATGCCCAACCACCTCCGGCTCCTGGCAAGGCAGCCTGCTGGTTAATTTTGCCCTCCTTGCCTACCGAGGTGCTGATCCGCTCCAATTCATTCGCAACGTTCTCATTCAGTTCGAAGATGTCATTGAGGGTATCGGCGACCTTGCCGGCGATTCCGACCTCAGTGACGGGCAGGCGGACTGAAAAATCGCCCTTCTTGAAGGCGATCAGAGCGTGCAGAAGGACATTGCAGTCCAGCACTTCGGAAATCGCGGAAACTGCCGAACTAGACATGGACGTCTCCCCGTATATTGTTACATCTGAGCAGTGTGTTCGAATCCGAGAAGCGTCTTTTACTTTCAGGGCAACCTACACTGCGCTTTGACTCCCGCATACTCACTCCCAGTTCCAGCTCTAGCACTCGAATAAAATGCCAGGGGACAGAGCGCAGCTAGTGCACTAGCGGCCGCGGCGAAATAGGCTGGTGTATGCACTTTCATCGTCCTGAGACAATGGGCGGAACGGTGCCCGATCGTTCCGCCCGCCTGCGTGGAGGAGCAGGCTCGGTGCCTTGTTTTGAAGAGACAGTACGGGAAAGTCTCGCAAGCATCTATCAGCGACTTCCGATTGTTGTGCAGGAATTGCGGCACTATTGACGTAAGAATAATCTGACAAGAAGAGCAGCCGTATCGTTTACTGCCCCTCGAACTCTCCCAACCCGTAAGAATCTCGGCGCCGGTGTTCTCGTTGAAACTGACACCCTCAGCGTCATCAGAGCCGAAAGAGCGGGTAACTGACGGCAGGGATTTTCCTGATATGGGAAACCAGATACATCTTGCTGAAAGACCAACGCCAGTCTGCCATTCCTTTAGTGTTAAAGTTGCTGGTTATGAGCGCCAATTCTTTGCGCCAGCGCCCGGCAAAAACGCGCGGTCCTGGTTGCTGGTTTCATTCGCATTCCGCACCGCGAGTTATCAGGAGCGAGGTGGAATGGATAAACTGAATCCTATCCGGACGTTAATCATCAATCATCGGCCTCTCGAGTCCTCGCTTGAGGAACGCGAGAAAGATACACAAGAGGACATCAGGCGACAAATGCAGAGAACCACGGGATCTGGCTCGGACAATGGGCAACCCGCGAATTTCATCGTTCTTGCGGAAAACATCACGGAGCGCAAGCGGGCAGAGGCGAGGCCGCAGGAGAGCGAAAGGCGGAGCGAAAGGCGCTTCCGCACTGTCTATCGACAGGCTGGGGTGGGCATCGCCGAAATCGGGGCGGACGGCCAGTTTCTGAAGGTCAACCCTGGCCTTTGCCGCATGCTGGGTTACGGCGAAATGGAACTGTCCAAAAAGACATTCGCTGAAATCACTCATCCCGAGGATCTGGCACGGGAGACTGCGCTGCTGAAGCGCATGCAGTCTGGCGAAACCGATTCCTATGAGATCGAAAAGCGCTACCTGCACAGTAACGGCTCGGTGGTGTGGGCTATTGTTACTTCCTCGGCGTTTAAGACTACTGAGGGTGCTTCCTACCGCATCTCGGTGAGCCAGGACATTACGGAGCGCAAACGCTTGGAGCAAGAAGAGCTTCTGCTCCTGGACCAAGAACGACTAGCCCAAGCTGATGCTGAGTCGGCCAAGGCGGAACTCCTTGAGACGCTGGAGCACATTTCGGAGGGCTTTCTTGTGTTGGATCGAGCGTGGCGGTGCCGCTACATCAACGCACAGGGGGCTCGGTATCTCGGGTGCCGGCCTGAAGACCTGATCGGGAACAATGTATGGACGAGATTCCCGGAGTCAATCGACCAGGTCACCTATGACCGATGCCACCAAGCGTTAGAGGAACAGGTTCCTATTTGTGAAGAGGTGTATTTCGCGCAATGGAAACGATGGTTTGAGGGTCGCATTTACCCTTCGGCAGATGGTTTGTCGATCATGTTCCAGGAGACTACTGAGCGTCGGCAGTCCCAACAGGAGTTACGAGACACTCTCGAACAGCTGCGCGCTCTCTCTGCCCGTCTGCAGACGGCACGCGAAGAGGAACGCAAGCGGGTCGCGCGTGACCTGCACGACCAGATTGGGCAGATCCTGACGGCGGCAAGGATGGACGTGGACTGGGTGGCAAAACACATAGCTCAGGATCAGACCGAGGTGCGTGCGCGGTTGGAATCAGCCCTCAATCTGGTCCGCGATGCTACGCAGTCATTATGCAAGATTTGCACTGAGTTGCGTCCAGGAGTGCTCGACGACCTTGGACTGGGCGCCGCCATCGAGTGGCAGGCGAATGAATTCACCTCGCGCACCGGTATCCAGTGCAAGATCTCTGGACCGACGGAAGACCTCGCTTTAGAGGCAGACCGGTCCACAGCCATTTTCCGTATTTTCCAAGAAGCTCTTACCAATGTCGCCCGCCACGCGGAAGCGAAAGTGGTTCGCGTTTCCCTGGCGCACCGAGACGGCAGAGTCCTGCTAGTGGTACATGACGATGGAAAGGGGATTCTCGACAGCGACTTGGCAGCGCCGAAGGGATCGCTGGGGTTGCTGGGCATGAAAGAACGTGCGCAGGCGTGCGGTGGAGAACTGCAGATCTGGGGTGATCCGGGAAAGGGAACGACCGTAGCAGTAGAGATCCCCCTGGGAGAACAGCAGGAGAGCAACAGTGTTCATTTTGTTAGCAGATGATCACGTGGTCGTGCGACGCGGTCTACGGGACATCCTGGCGAGTGCGTTCCACGGAGCACAGTTCATCGAGGCCGGCACTGGGGACGAGGTTCTCAGTGCCATTCGCAATAGCCACTGCAACTTGCTGGTATTAGACGTCAATATGCCGGGACGAAGTGGCGTGGACGTGCTCCGAGAGGTCAAAGGTTTGTGTCCGCGCATTCCCGTGCTCATGCTGAGCGTGCAGCCCGAGGATCAGTACGCGGTGCGCTGTCTGAGGGCGGGCGCCTCCGGGTACTTAAACAAGGACAGTGCGGAGGAGGAACTGGTCAGGGCCGTCCGCAAAGTCATGTCGGGTGGGCGGTACATCAGCGCACAGGTTAGTGAGAAGCTGGCCTGCGAACTTCAGCATCCCGCAATGAAGGACCCGCATGAACTGCTCTCCGA
>Ga0187803_10000871_pt1 | contig 11838 bp, 9 predicted proteins | sample NC_wetland_sal_i_2_FD_132425 | JGI IMG/M metagenome (GOLD analysis project Ga0187803, IMG submission 132425) | Wetland sediment microbial communities from Neuse River Estuary, North Carolina, USA - Control_3 | ecosystem: Environmental > Aquatic > Freshwater > Wetlands > Sediment | place: USA...
CCCTTGTACTGCGCCCATTGCTTCCCGCCGTCGGGAGAGATCCACAGGCCGAATTCTGTTCCGAGGAACAAAAGATTCGGCGACACGATGTCTTCCTTGATCACGTGGGCGTACCCGCGCACGCCGCTATTCGCCGCCACCATAGAGGTCCAGGTCTTGCCATAGTCGGTGGTCTTATAAACGTGCGGGGTCATATCGCCGAAGGTGTGGCGATCGAACGTCGCGTAAGCTGTGCCTGCGTCATGCACGCTCGCTTCGACCCACGATACCCACGAGGATTTTTCGAGATTCGGCACGTTGCCCACGACGTTCGTCCAGGTCTTCCCGCTGTCGCGCGTGAGCTGGACATTTCCGTCATCGGTTCCGACCCAGATAGTCTTGCCATCCTTGGGCGATTCGCTGATCGAATAGATGGTCGTATAGGTTTCCGCCGAGGAGTTCTCCACGGTCACTCCTCCGGACTCCTCTTGTTTTTGCCGCTCGGGATCGTTGGTGGTCAAATCGGGGGAAATGCGTTCCCACGATTGGCCGTGATCCCGCGAGCGGAACAAGAATTGTGCGCCGATATAAATCGTGCCCTTTTCGTTCGGGCTCATGTGAATCGGCGTGTTCCAGTTGAAGCGCAGTTTTCCTTCGCCATAATTCGGTTCCGGCTGGATGGAACGGCGGTCAAGCGTCTTGCGATTGACGCGCCCCACAAATCCGCCTTGTGCCTCCGCGTAGGCATATTCGGGATCGGCGGGATCGGGAAAAGCCCAGAAACCGTCGCCGCCATACAGGTTTTCCCAGCGGCTATTGGTGATCCCGCCCGGATATTGCGAGTCGCCCACCCAGGAGCTGTTGTCCTGCAGGCCGCCGTAGACCTGATAGGGATCGGCCATATCGGTACTGACGTGGTAGAACTGCGCAATCGGCAGGTTGTTCGCTTTCCACCACGTGTTTGCGCGATCGTAGGAATACCAGACGCCGCCGTCATCTCCGGCGATCACGTGATTTGAGTTCTCGGGATTCACCCACACATCATGAAAATCGCCGTGAGCTCCGGCCGAAACGTCGCTGAAACTCTTGCCGCCGTCATCGCTCATGGTCAGGCCGAGATCCGGCTTGTAGATTCTGTTCTCATTCTTCGGATCCACGGTGAGGTTGGCGAAATAGAACGGCCGCCAGACCATGAGGTTGCTGCGGTCGCGCTCTTGCCAGGTCTTGCCGCCATCCTCGGAGCGGAACAACGCGCTGCGCGGCGACTCGATCATGGCATACACGACACTGGGGTTCGACGGCGCAATGGTTACCGCGATACGGCCCCACGGCTTGGCGGGAAGTCCCTGCGCGCTTTTTACGTCGAGTTCCGTCCAGGTGGCGCCCCCATCGCTGGATTGGAAAAGGCCGCTGCCGCTGGCCGCGGTGGCATTTTCTCCGCCCGAGCGGAAGGTCCAGCCTTTGCGTCGGAAATCCCACATTCCCGCAATCAAGGTCTTGGGATTCTGCGGATTCATGGTCATCATTCCGCATCCGGTGGAAAGGTTCGCGCCCTTCAAAATCTTCGCCCAGTTCTTGCCGCCGTCGGTGGTTTTGTAGACGCCGCGATCGTCGCTGTCGCTCCACAATTTTCCGGGCACGCAGGCGTAAACGACGTTGCTGTCCTTCGGGTCGATTAGGATTTTCGAGATGCGCTCGGACTCCTGCAACCCCATATTCGTCCAGTTTTCCCCGCCGTCCATGGACTTGTAGATCCCGTCACCGACCGAAACGCTGTTGCGGGCCCACGATTCCCCTGTGCCCACCCAGATGGTCTTCGGCGCCTGCGGATCAATGGCCACCGCGCCGATGGATTGCACGGGCTGCTTGTCAAACACTGGCTTGAAAGTGGTACCGCCATTCACGGACTTCCAGACGCCGCCGCTCGCCGAGCCGATATAGACGGTCAGCTTGCCGCTTTCTTTCACGGCGGCCAGCGCGGACACACGCCCGCTCATCGTCGCCGAGCCGATGTTTCGGGCACCGAGGCCGGAAATTGTGTCGGAGTCAAACCTCGCTTCTTGCGCCGGCAAATTCGGCGCCGCAAGGCTCGCGGCCAGCAAAACCAACGCGACAGACCATGTGTTTACGGATTTGCGCATTTTCGGTTCCTCACTGTGCGATTCGATTTTCGGGCTTTTGCCAAACATTGCATTTGCTCCGGCTTGCCAGTCACGACCGTTCATTTCGTCACCGCGGCGGACTTGGCTTCGGCCTTCCCGGCTGGCATAGAAAACTTTGCATCCTCTAGCGGAACATTCAGCTCCACCTTTTCCACTGTAAAACTCTGCCGGTTCTCGGTTCCGACTTCCGCGGTCTCAATCGAGAATGGAAAATAGATTCCGCCCACCTCTTCGTAGTCTCCAAGAAAAGTATCGTTATACTGCACCGCACCCCTTATGGTGCTCTGCGTTTCGAATTTCAGTTCCAGGTAGGAGTCCGCGTCCAGGTAGTAGTAGCGGATGTCGCCATTCTTCATCGTCAGCTTGATTTTGAAACAGTCCGTGCCCTCGACCGAATCGTGCCCCACTAGTTCGGCTTTGTGCCCCTTTTGTTTGTAGTCCACCAGCGGGCCTTCAATGTCCGCGTCCACCACTAGGCTCTTTGTGTCGTCCTCCGACATCAGCTCCGGATCTTTGCGCCCGCCGAACGGGTTGATCTGCCATCCGCTCTTCCCGTCGTAAGCCTGCACCTGCGCCATGCCCTGGATAATCAGTTCCTCGCGCACCTTATTCGCGCGTTTATTCTCCTGGACGTATGCCGCCAGAAACGAACCCTGGGAAAATTTGGCCGTCAGGCGCACGCTCTGCACGGTATGCAGCTTCTCCAGGCCGCCCCGCGTCTGAATATTTTTCGCAATCACATCGTCCACCGTCTGGGCGCTGCCACACAGCGGGGAAAACAGCCCGACTGCGATCGGCATCCATAAAATTCGACGCATTTGGATTGTCTCCTTCGATGTCCTCAAATCCTGCTTCTCCGGCGCACCCCTACCCCGGGCGGAGGCTGGTTTTATTCGGCTGCTTTCCGGAAGCGGTAGGTGGCCACTTGTGCTTGGACGGACGAGCCCGGCACCAATGTGTTAGCAGACTTCCAGCCAATTGCCAAGAAATTTCCCAGCCCAGCGGTCGCCGCTCCACGCGATGCTTTCTTCCACTTTGGCGGCAAGCAAAACCAACGCAACAAACCAAGTGTTTCCGGATTTGCGCATCTTCGGTTCCTCACTGTGTAGTTCAATTTTCACGCTGCTGCCAAACATTTCTTTTCCGCCGGCCTGCCTGTCAAAACTGCTCATTTCGTCACCACAGCGGACTTGGCTTCAGTCTTCCCGGCCGGCATGGAAAACTTTGCATCATCCAGCGGAACATTCAGCTCGACTTTTTCCACGGAGTACCTCTGCCTGCTCTCGCTACCTGGATCGCCACTCTCGATGGAAAATGGAAAATAGATTCCCCCGACCTCCTCATAGTCGCCAAGAAAAGTGTCGGTATAGCGCACCGCACCACGGATAGTGCTCTGCGATTCGATTTTCAGTTCGAGGTAGGAGTCCGCGTCCAGGTAGTAGTAGCGAACGTCCCCATTTTTCAGGTTCAGCTTGATATTGAAGCAATCCGTGCCCTCAACCGAATCATGCCCCACGAGCTCGGTCTTGTGGCCCTTCTGTTTGTAGTCCACCAGCGGGCCTTCGATGTCCGCGCTCACCTCGAGGCTCTTCGTGTCGTCCTGCGACATCAGCTCCGGATCTCTGCGCCCGCGGAAGGGATTGATCTGCCAACCGGTTTTGCCGTCGTAAGCCCGCACCTGCGTCAGGCCCTGGACAATCAGTTCTCCGCGGACTTTATCCGCGCGTTTGATCTCCTCGATATAGGTCGCGCGCATCGGTCCGCGGGACAGTTTAGCGGTCCGGCGCATGCTCTGCAGAGCATGCAGCTTCTCGATGCCGCCCCGCGCCTGAATGTTTTTCGCAATCACTTCGTCCGCGGTCTGCGCGCTTCCACACAGTGGGAAGAACAGCGTAACCGTGATTAGGATCCATAAAGTTCGACGCATTTGGATTATCTCCTTCGATGTCCTTAAACCCTGCTTCTCCGGCAGACCTTTACCTCGGGCGCAGGCTCGTCTTATTCGGCTGCTTTCCGGAAGCGGTAGGGTGGTCACTTGTATTTGGACGGACGACTCCGGCACCAATGTGTTAGCAAACTTCCGGCTAATTGCCAAGAAATTTCCCGGCCCGGCGATTGCCTATCTAGCCGAAGTTTTCTTTCCATCCGACGCCAAGCCTGCCACGCCGAGCCGTTGCTGATTCCGCAACTCTACCGCCACTGCCTTTCGCAATTTTCCTCGTTTCCCCTTATAACTGATACTTGAACTCCAATCATCCTTAGCTGCTGCTCCGCCCGGCAGAATGAGAACGACCCGTGACTCCAGACAAAAAGAAGATACTCCGCGTTGGCGTACTGTTCGGAGGCCGCTCCGGAGAACATGAAGTTTCGCTCGTCTCCGCAGCTTCGGTAATCCGCGGGCTGGACCCGGACAAGTACGAAGCCGTGCCCATCGGCATCACCAAGGACGGCCATTGGCTGATCGGCGAAGGCGCCATGAAACTCCTGCCTGATGTGCTGAAAAGTGGACGCCGCATCATGCTTTCCGCAGACCCCACCGAGGCGGCTCTGGTTCCCCTCGATCGCGGCGCCGGTGCGCAGCGCCTGGACGTCATCTTCCCCGTGATGCACGGCACCTTCGGCGAAGACGGCACCATTCAGGGCATGCTTGAACTTGCCGGGCTTCCTTATGTGGGCGCGGGCGTTCTGGGCTCCGCCATCGGCATGGACAAGGATGTTGCCAAGCGACTTTGCCAGGCTGCTCGCATTCCGGTGGTGCCCTGGAACACAGTGTACCGCTGGGAGTGGGAAAAAGATGCCGCTGCTGTGAAAGCTGCCATCGAAAAGAAATTCACGTATCCCGTTTTCGTCAAGCCCGCCTCGCTCGGCTCCTCCGTCGGCATGACCAAAGTGCACAGCGCCGAGTTGCTGGGTCCGGCCCTCGATTTTGCCTGCGAGTACGGCGAGAAAATTCTTGTCGAAAAAGCCATGATTGCTCGCGAAATCGAAGTCTCCGTGCTCGGCAACCATGATCCGCAAGCTTCCGTTCCCGGCGAAATTGTTCCCCATCGCGAGTTCTATGATTACGCCGCCAAGTATCTGGAAGACGGCACCCAGCTCGTCATTCCCGCCGCACTGAAACCAGCGCAAACTAAGAAAATTCAAGACCTCGCCATCAAGGCTTTCCGTACACTCGAACTTTCCGGCATGGCCCGAGTGGATTTCTTCCTCGAGAAAAAGGGCGGCAAATTATTCCTGAACGAAGTGAACACCATTCCGGGGTTCACCTCCATAAGCATGTATCCCAAACTGTGGGAAGCCACGGGCATTCCCTTTCGCGACTTGATCGACAAATTGATCCAGCTGGCCTTCGAGCTGCATCAGGAGAAGGCGCGCACCAAGTACGCCATCGAACTTCCGGAAGGCTCCGGCGGCGCACTCGCCGGTTGAAGACGACCACAAGCAAGCCCGACCCCGCGAGGATTGGCAGCGATTCGACCACGGAGCAGGAAACATTTCGATAGAGAACGGCGTCCAACTGAGTAGAGGGTTTGCGGGAGTATGCCTGCTCTTGTTAGAGTTCCAAAGGTTGCGCAAAAGCGCGCCGCGCCGCGGGACGGCTGGAAGCTACCCGGAGACAGAGCCATGTCACTACTCGATCCGCCTGTAGAGAAGCCGAAGAAATCAAGAGTGCTGGCGTTCACCATCGTGGTGGTGGTGCTGGTGGCGGCGACATCGCTTTGGTTCACGTTCCGCTACTACGGAGAAGAGAAGGTCGCGGCGCGATTCTTCGATGCACTGGTCGCAGGCGATACGGCAAAAGCGTACGAGCTGTGGAAGCCATCGGCGAGCTATAAGATGAACGATTTCCTGGCCGACTGGGGTACCGACGGCTATTACGGCCCCGTGAGAAGCTACAAGATCATGAGCGCGAAAGCGCCCGAGAAGAGCAATTCCGTCTCGGTGAATGTGGCGCTGAGCCCTTATGCCCCGATGCCGGACGCCACAGACGCGGTCAAGAGCAGCAAGACGCGCGTGGTCACGTTGTGGGTGATGCCGTCGGACAAGTCCATCACTTTCCCGCCTGATCAATAGTTGTAACTTCCGATAGTGCTGACTTCCCGCAAAAGCTAGGTGTGCGTGTCATCGAGGGCGGCGGCCAGTTCATTGGGGCTGACGCAGGCGGTGCCGAGTTTGCCGACCACCACGCCGGCAGCAGTATTGGCGAGGAACGCGGCATCGGGAAGCGAGGCGCCTGCTGCCAGGGCAAGCGATAAGACGCTGAGAACGGTGTCCCCCGCGCCGGTGACATCGAAGACCTGGCGGCCAGTGTCGCTGCGCTCGACGCCTGCCTTGCCAACACGCTCATAGGTCACTTCAAAACTGGTGGCGGGGATGTGCAGGTGGCGCGGCGACACCTCCTCGAAAATACTCATGCCTTTTGCCCCGCGGGTAATGACCACGGTGGCGCAGCCAAAGCGTGGCAACAGAGCACGGCCCACTTCCTCGACGGATTTTTCATCTGTGATGGGCTGCGTGGTATAAAAGCCCGCTTCCTTGGCATTGCAGACGATCGCGCGCGCGCCCGCATAGGCATGGAGCCGTGAAGTTTTTGGTTTTACGAAGACGGGCACCTTGCATTTGTGGCAGGCGCTCAGGACGCGGTCGGCGAAGGCGTCGTGAATGAGTCCCTTGTCGTAGTCGGAGAGCACCAAGGCATCGAGTTGCTTAAGCGAGTCCAACAGCAAGCGAAAAAGTTTTTCTTCGGTGTGAGGAGCGAGGGGATCCCGGCGCTCGTGGTCAATGCGAACGATCTGCTGGTGGCGCGCGATGACGCGGGTCTTGACGGTGGTGACGCGCTGCGGATCCGCGAGGACGCCGCGATCCTGGATCTTCGCCCGGCGGAGACAGTCGCGCAGCGCCCTGCCGGGGCCGTCGTCCTGGAGCTTTCGCGGGGCATGCTTCTCTGCGCTCTTGCTGCCGCCGATAATTCCGAAGAGTTCCACATGCGCGCCGAGGGCCGCGAGATTGGCGGCGACGTTGCCTGCACCACCGAGGCATTCCGATTGCGAGACGAAGTCCACGACGGGAACCGCCGCTTCGGGAGAGAGGCGGTTGGCGGTGCCCCACAAGTAGCGGTCCAGCATCAGATCGCCGAGCACAGCGATGCGAATTTTGCGGAAGCGCGGGAGGAGGCGCTTGAGACGGGGAACGGAGTTGGCGAGTTCGGATTTCATCGGTGGTGGCCAGAGTGAGCGTCAGTCCGGAACAACGCTGGCTTCCTCGGGAAGCATGACCGGAATATCGTCGCGCACCGGGTAGACGCGCTTGCACGCGGCGCACTTGAGTCCGGAATTGTCCGGGAGGAGGACAACCGGTTTCTTGCAAACGGGACAGACGAGAATGGCGAGCAGCTCTTTGGGAATCGGCATCGGTAACTCCGTCGTGTGAATAGAGAATGTAGCAGAGAGGGATGGGAAGTGGGTAGTGGGAGGAAGAAGGATAGGCCACGGAGACTCGGTGGACACGGAGAGGAATTGGAAGGAGAAAACCCGCACCGACCCCTAGGAGGAAACCCAGGAAGGCGCGTAAAGTCGCCCCTACAACGGCGAAGAGGGGGCACGATAGATCGTGCCCCTACGACTGACTCGCCGGGGTTAGCGAACCGGGGAGGAGTGCAGCCGCTTGGGGCCGGCTTCGCGGATGTGCTCGGGACATTCAGCGAGCATAAGCTTGAAATTCTCGATGAAGCGGGCGGCGAGCGCGTCGTACTTCTGGAAATACTCGTCGCGGCTGGGCCAGGTGTTAGCAGGATCGAGAATCTGCGTGGGGACGCCCTCGCACTGCGTGGGCATGTCGAAGCCGAAGACGGGATCCTTCTTATAGGGAACGTTGAGGAGCGAGCCGGAGAGCGCGGCGTTCAAGAGTGCGCGGGTGTGCTGGATGCTGATGCGCTTGCCGACACCGAAGGGGCCACCAGTCCAGCCGGTGTTGACCAGCCAGACATTGGCGTTGTGCTTTTGGATTTTGTTCTTGAGGAGCTCGGCGTAGGCGAGAGGATGGTGAACCATGAAGGGCCCGCCGAAGCAGGTGCTGAAGGTCATTTGCGGTTCGATGCCAAGGCCGATCTCCGTGCCGGCAATCTTGCTGGTGTAGCCGGAAATGAAATGGTAGATGGCCTGGTCGGGAGTGAGGCGGGAGATGGGCGGCATGACGCCGCTGGCGTCGCAGGTGAGAAAGATAACGTTTTGCGGATGGCCCGCGCGCTTTTCTGGTAGATGGTTTTCGATGTACGAGAGAGGATAGGCAGCCCGGGTGTTTTCGGTGACGGTGTAGTCGTTGAGATCGAGGTGGCGTGAGACAGGATCGAAGGTAACATTTTCGAGGACGGTGCCGAAACGGCGAGTGCAGGAGAAGATTTGCGGCTCGGCATCCTCGGAGAGGCGGATCACCTTGGCGTAACAGCCGTCTTCAAAGTTGAAGACGCCGTTGTCGCTCCAGCCGTGTTCGTCATCGCCGATGAGGTGGCGCTTGGGATCGGCGGAGAGCGTGGTTTTGCCGGTCCCGGAGAGGCCGAAGAAGATCGCGACATCACCGGCAGAGCCGACGTTGGCGGAGCAGTGCATTGAGAGGACACCTTGAAGAGGGAGAAGGAAATTGAGGACAGTGAAGATGGTCTTCTTGATTTCGCCGGCATAGCTGGTACCGCCGATGATGGCGAGGCGTTCGCGGAAATTGATGATGATGAAAGTTTCGGTGCGGGTGCCGTCGGTCATGGGTGAAGCCTGGAAGCCGGGAGCGGCGATGACGGTGAATTCAGGCATGTGGTGCTGGAGGGCGTCGGTATTGCGGATTTTGAGGAACATGGTACGGGCGAAGAGCGAGTGCCAGGCTTTCTGCGTGATGATGCGGACGGGAAGAGAGTACTCGGGATCGGAACCGGCGAAGCAGTCCTGGACAAAAACGTCGCGGCCTTGCAAGTAGCCCTGGAGGCGGGTCAGGAGCGCGCTGAAACTTTCGCCCGTGAAGGGGCGGTTGTACTCGCCCCACCAGATCTTTTCCTCGGTGGATTGCTCGCGAACGATGAATTTGTCGGCGGCGGCGCGGGCGGTGTGCTTGCCGGTGTTGACGACAAGCGGGCCGAGATGCGAGAGAGCGCCTTCGGAGCGGAAGATGCTTTCTTCATAGAGAGCGGGAGTGGGGAGATTCCAGTACGCACGGCGAAGATTGACGAGGCCGTGATTGGCGAGGCCGTAGGAGCTGGCGAGCTTGGCCGCTTCTTTTACGGCGGGAGATTGCACGTCGAGATAGATGTTCATAGCCAGTCCCTCACAAGCTTGCGATCGCCGAGATAGAGTTCGTTGGCGGAATTGGGATCGAGTGCCCACTTGATGCGGTCGAGGCCTTCGGTGACGTCCTTGGCGGCACCACAGTAGCTGAGGCGGAGATGGCCCTCGAAGCCGAATTCCCTGCCGGGCACGGTGACCACGCGAACCTTTTCGAGGAGGAATTCGGAGAGTTTCTGGGAGTCTTTCTCGTAGGCGGAGAAATCGGGAAAGCAGTAGAAGGTGCCTTCGGGCTTGTGGACGTTGATGCCGCCAAAGGCGTGGAGACGGTCGAGCATGATGTTGCGGTTGTTTTCCAAGGTGACACGAAGACTTTCGACGGAGGATTGGACACCGTTGAGGGCGCCGACGGCGGCCCACTGCGACGGAGCAGAGGGGCCGGAGGTCTGCTGCGACTGAATGGTGGCCATGGCGGCGATGATGGGCTTGCTGGCAATGGCCCAGCCGATGCGGAAACCGGTCATGGCGTACATCTTGGAGACGCCGTTGATGACCACGAGTTTAGATTCTTCGAGGGGAAGCCTGGCATAGTCGTAACAAATGGGAGAGGAGTTGTGGTCGAAGGTGAGGCGGTTGTAGATGTCATCCATGATGAGGTAGAGGCTCTTTTTTTCACAGAACTCGACCATCTCCTGGATGAATTCCTTCGAGTACATGATGCCGGAGGGGTTGTTGGGACTGTTGAGGATGATGGCTTTGGTGTACGAGCCGACGGCGGCGGCGATTTCCTTGACTGTGGGGAAAAAGGTGCCGTCCTCGGCTTTGATGATGACGGGAACGCCGCCGGCGAGTTTCACCATTTCGGGATAGCTGACCCAATAGGGCGCGGGGAAGATGACTTCCTCCTTGGGATCGAGGATGGTGTGGAGCAGAACCATGATGGCCTGCTTGGCGCCGCCGGAGACGATGACATTTTCGGCGTGGACAATTTTCTTGTAGTGCTCTTCGGTGTAACGAATGATGGCTTTCTTGAGGGCGGGGATGCCGTCGGGCGCGGTGTAGCGGATTTCGCCGGTGTTGAGGAGAGAGGTGCAATTGATGACCGCGTCAATGGGAGCCTTGGACTTGGGTTCGCCGCCGCCGAGGTGGATGACGGGCTCGCCTTTTTCGCGGAGAAGGGCGGCGGTTTCGTTCAGCTTGAGAGTGGCCGACTCCTTGATGGAGCGGGCCAGCTGGCTAAGGCTCATAATGTTGCCTTTCCGCGAGCGGCGGGCAACCTGAGGGCGAAAAGCCAGGCGGCCGGGAAGCTCACGAACAAATTATAGAAACAGTCTCATAAATGGCCGCGGAGCCATGAAACAGTGTGAACCCTTCGAGGCTCAGGGTAAACGGAAGCTCCGACCCCTAAGAAACACTTATGAGCTTACTTGTAGTCATAAATAGTTTTATGACTACAAATCGCGCTTATTTTACACCAGGGGTCCTGGGGTAGGCTGTGACGTAAGACCAGAGCAAACAAGTGCGGGTAGAGACCCCGGCTGGCGAGAAAGGAGAGGTGCACAGTTCAGCTGGGCAGAAATGGACTCTATAGAGAATTGACGGGAATTGGGGGGGCGGGAGACTAAGCCGGGACGGCGGGGGAGAGAGGGATGCAGGCTTCGATGCAGGTGCCGCCGCCGGGGCGGGAGTGCACGAACAATTCTCCACCCATGCTGTGGAGGCGCTCTTCCATGCTGAGAAGACCCAGTCCCTGGCCGGCATTTGGAGAGTCAGGGTCGAAACCGGCACCTTGATCGGAGACGCGCAAGCGGAGTGAACCGGTCACTTCATCCAACTCGACGAGAGCGCGGCGGGAGCCGCTGTGCTTGTGCACGTTTCGAACGGCCTCCTGAGCGACACGGAAGAGACAGAGAGAGGCCTCCTGCGGGGGTTTGATTGGAAGGGCGGAGCTCACGAATTGGACTTCCATGGAATTGCTGGCCGAGAAATCCCTGCAGAAATTACTCAAGGCGGTCGCCAAACCCAGGAGATCAACCTGAGAAGGATGAAGGCGGCGCGAGACGTTGTGAACATCAGAGGTGATCTCACTGGCGGCATTGGCGAGGGCTTCGAGTTGATGAGAGAGGGAAGACTTCAGTTTCAAGGAGGTTTGCTTCAATTGTTCGAGGTCAATGTTGAGAAGGGCGAGGCGCTGGCCAGTATCGTCATGAAGGTCACGCGCGATGCGGGCCCGTTCCTCTTCCTGGGCGCGCGCCAAGCGGCTGCGCAGAGCCTGAAGTTTTTCCTCGGATTTAATGCGATCGGTAATGTCCTGATAGATGACGAACGAGGCGACAAATTTGGAACCCGAAAAAACACGGACGCCGTGGAGTTCGACATCCAGAAGAGTGCCGTCCTTGCGCGCGCGTTGTGTGGTGGCGTGCGCCACGCCG
>Ga0187803_10000872_pt1 | contig 11828 bp, 12 predicted proteins | sample NC_wetland_sal_i_2_FD_132425 | JGI IMG/M metagenome (GOLD analysis project Ga0187803, IMG submission 132425) | Wetland sediment microbial communities from Neuse River Estuary, North Carolina, USA - Control_3 | ecosystem: Environmental > Aquatic > Freshwater > Wetlands > Sediment | place: USA...
CGGCGACTTCGAAGAGGTTCTTTGCCATGAAGCCTCCACCCTGACCCATCCCTTGAATGAGGGAGACGATGTCTCCCGAGGGGGAGGCATGGAAGTCCCGGACCTTTCGGAGGCCTGGGATTCTTCTCAAGAGAATTCCATGCAGTCCCGTCGCGCGCATTTAACCATTCGCGGGCTACAGTTTCAGAGGATGAGTCCCTCTCCTGGGATTCGGGATTCCGTACACTCACGCCATCGTACCGCCTCACGGATGTCGGGGTCCCATCGGGGAAAAGAAGAGCACCAGACCCGGAGCGTCCCATGCAGGTCCAAGATCTTGGGGCACACTGTCCCGAGTGCCTCAAACCTTTCATCGACGCCGAGGACGAGCTGGTATGTCCTGGCTGCGGGCGAGTAAGAGCAAAGGAAACGATGGAGTGCGATTCAACGACCAGGCGGGACTCGCCAGTCTCCGGAAGGCAGCCTCTTGGCAGTTACATGGGCTCGATTTACATCACGCCACGCGAGAGGGCCTCCAGGGGCCTCTCTGGGGCCAACTCGAAGTACGAGTACCTCAAGGTCATCTCCGACTTCGCCGGCAGGGGAGAGGGCGCAGCCGAGGCGTGCGGCAGGACAATCGAGCGAGTAGGCGAGAAACTGTGCCTCCCGAGAGTGGTGCAGGAGCAGGCCGAAGCGATTGCAAAAACGATTCTGGCATCGGAACACAAGCATCGAAGATTCACCCGCGCAGTTGTCTCCGCCTACGCACTTGTCACGGCTTGCAAGGTGGAGGGGGTCACTTCGGTCAGCGTAAGGGAGATCATAAGGGCGCACGCAGATCTTGGGAGAAGAGTGACCTCATCTGCGTTCATTCAATTGGCCCTTGAATCACCAATCAGGACCCTGGCGCGCGGGCCGGAGGACTACATCTCTCGAGTGCTGGCACGCCTTCCACAAAGCCGCGAGTTGTCCGACAAACTGGAGGCCGAAGGCGTGAACCAGACGGCCTTTTTCAACTCCTTGAGGGACGCAGCAACGGAGCTCCTCAAGTCAGTAGCCAGGGAGGATATCATGGGAAGAAGACCCTGTGCCCTCGCCGCTTCTGCAATCTACTCGGCCGAGTGGTTGCTATCGGTGCGCGAGTCCAGAAGGATGAGGCTAACTCAGAGAGAGTTGGCCGAGTGCGGAGACGCGGCGGAATACACGATAAGGGAGCAGTGTTCCACCATATTCATGCCCGTTGCGGAGACACTCACTCTTCAAAGGAGGCAAGTCCTCCCTCCTGCATGCGCACCCTGAATTCGCCTCCGGGTCCTGGGATGGAGCCCTGCTCGATCGAGACAAGATACCTCACAGTGCAGGGGCTCGAACTCGTGACATTGAATCGAAGGCCGAACATGAACCCGTCTGTCGAGGCAAGAGCAGCGGGGCCCCGAACGAACGTCGTTATCAGGGGCCCTATCTCGGGCAATGCGCAGTTGGGGGCGAGAGAAGATGAGACGCCCATCTCAATACCTTGAGCGGCTCCGAGGCAGTCTGCAACTGCGGCGTCCATTTTCACCGGAAGGTGCATCAGGTGGTTCTCCTTCTTGCTGTACGAAGCGAAGTCGGAGCCCGTTGACCCCGACATGTGTGCCTCGAACGAGACGTCCAAGGCCCCGTAGCTCGAGCCGTTGAACGGAGCGAGCATGGTTAGGTTGTCGCCGGCGGCTGCCGAAGGTGTCATGCTCGCAAAAGCGTCCACCGTGACGTTCATCGCTGTCCTGGAATCATTCAGCTGACCGACGGCGGTGGAAATCACGCCGGATGCCTGACTGCAGTTGAAGATGCGGGAGTCGACGAAAGTTTGCACCCTTTCGAGCAGGTTGGTCCCCGCTGCTCCTGCGAGGGCCAGTGCCTCGTCGGCCAGTGCGTCTTCAGCGTTTGCCTGGAAGTAGAGCCGCGCCCGGTCCTGGGAGGCGAAGAAGACTGCAAAATTCGAGGCGAGGATGACTGAGAAGATGACGGCTGCCGCCATGGTCGCGCCTATGGCTGTGCGTCTGGCCATGCTTCCAGGACAACCCGGTAAGGAATTAGGACGAGGGTCAAGCTTGCCAGCGCGACGCCTTCACTCGGGATCGGCCCGCAGAGGTGGGAGCCTATCGAGGCGGAGAAGGTGACGGATGAGTTCGATATTCCGTTAAGGTAGGCGCATATCTCGTCAGGGGAAGAGCTGATCAGCCAGACCGTCCCCTTCTGTTCGAGGCGAGCGAGGAGTTCGTCCCTGAGCTGTGACGTCACTCTTGCGCTGTCGGAGGCACCATCACCGACCCGCGGAGTCCAGGCAATGATTCCTGTTACGCTGGATGCCCCGATCAGGGCGGCCACGGCGAGATCCACATACCTCATTTCGGAAACAGCCCAGGTAGTAGAAGCGCAAGAGACAGAAGCGCGAGCCCGATCAGAATGGCGTACATGATCGCGACGTCGACATAGGCCTCCACTTCAGCCAACTTGAGTCGCCTGGACTTCGTTGCCTTCGAGCGAGAGACGGTAGGAATGGGAGGGTGCAAGAGTGATGTTTGAAAGACTCCACTCAGTTGCGAGGGCAACCGTGCCGTTCCCCGAGGCGATGGAGATTGAGTTGCCTTCAAGGTGGACCTGGTCAATGGAAGACAACGTACCAAGATACAGAATGATTGTAGTCCCCGGGCGGAGCGCATCGATGGCCGCTCGAACGCCGTCCGCTATTCGCCAGTCCGCACCTTCTCGAGAATCCCGTGCCAGGCCCACGAGTTGAGGCGCCATTACACCTACCAGGGCCGCGGAGGCGATGAGATACGCGCCCCAGGCATTCAGCGCTCCGATTGAGGATGCAGGCATCTCAACTCACCGAGATGTTGAGCTCATGATGCTCGCTGAGGAAGGCGAGTGAGTGGGGTCCCGCGCTGAGGTTCAATGCGAAGTTACAGTTGGCGGGGAGCCTCTGGGCGATGCTCCCTGACCCGATGGTGACGGTTAGAGAACCACGGTCGCACCCTATGGTCGATGCGGGAAGCACAAGGGTCGAATTCGCTCTTCCGCCCTGCAGGGCCTGGGATGCGAGCCCGGAGATGGCCGCGAACGTTGCCCTGAGTTGGAGGCCCGATTCGAAGGTCGAGAACGAGTTGTAGACGGCAATGGACCCCGTGACGAACAGAGTGGACGCCATCACGACGAGGCAGTACTCGACTAGTTCAGTCATCGGCACGATAGGTCTGTTCGGGATTTAAGCAGCCATGTTGGCTCTTTTATGACGAAGGGGCTTTTCTCAATGGAAGACCATTGAAAACGGGCTTTGAGCAATTGATCATCAGACTGGCAACCAAGCCAAGGCGCCCCCAGGAGCCAACGCCATTACTGCTCGAGCTTCTCCCTAGGGCTGGCGGAAGGGAGAACTGGAATGCCGAATCATACCCGTTCGTCTATAGGGTGAGCCGACGGGACTCGGTGCCCTACTACGAGATCGGGTGCGATCTTTCCGTCGAGTCGATGCAAGTGCTCAGGGCCGTGGTGAGCGAGGCTTCGCTCGCGCTCGACCCCAGGGAAGTGGATCCGCTCACCTTCGCCCGGCTGGTCGAAGTGTTGACCCAGCATTCCGCAGAGCGCCTGGCCTCATTCGGAGTTAAAGTGAGGATCAGGGAACTGGCTGAATTGGCTGCCTACGAAGCGGTGGGGCTCTCGAGGATTTTTGCCATCGCCAAGGACGACAAGGTCACCGAGTTCTTCGTGGACTCCGAAGTCACGCCCCTTTACCTGGATCACTCTTTGGCGGGGCGTTGCGAGTCTGGCATCGTCCTAACCGAAAGGGAGAGAAGCGCACTCGAGACTCACCTGGACACGTTCAGCGGGTACACGCTGGACTTCAAGACTCCTTCGTTGAAGAACGACATGGTGATCGCTGGGTCCATACTGAGAGTCTCGCTCGACCTGGAGCCTCTTTGTGTCAACCGCTTCGCACTGGACGTGAGGAGGCTGAACATATCCACCCTCCCGCTCGGCCAGCTGATCAAGCTGGAAGTGCTCTCTGCCGATGCAGCCGGCCTGCTTGTGGGGTGGCTGGAGAGCGGTGGGAACGTCACCGTGGTCGGAGAGACCGGGACAGGGAAAACAACCCTCCTGAACGCCCTCGACGAGTATGTCGAAAGGCGACTGCGCCGGCTCTACATCGAGGACGCTGTCGAAACCAAGGACTTGCTCGACCGGGGGTTCCATCAGATGAAGGTGAAGGTGGATCCGTTCGAGCGCGGGCTCGCGTCCGAGAGGACGAAGGAGTCTGAAATAGTGAAGGCGCTTCACAGGTCCCCCGACCTCGTCATCCTGAGCGAGATCCAGTCAGAAGAGCACAGCAGGGCGTTCTTCCAAGCGCTCGCGTCGGGTGCCCGGGGGATTCAGACGTTCCACGCCTCTACGGTAGAACAGGCAATCAGGAGATGGGTGACAATGCACCACATCGCGGAACAGAGCCTGCTTGACCTTGGGTTGATGGCGCAGATGGCCAGGCCGGACAGACTCAAGCAGGGGAGATTCGTTCAGCGAATATGCCAGGTCACACAGGAGAGGGGGGTCCCGAGGTTGAGAGAGCTCTTCATCAGGGACCGCGAATTCAAACTACGAAAGGTATCGGACACGACCTGGCCGCTGCCTCCAGAAGGAGTCGAGCCGGCGAGACTACAGGAGAAGGTTGGCCGAGCTCTCGAACGGATAAGCCGCGAGGGAAGCCCCCACCAATGAGGTTCACTTCGTATGATCGGTTCGCCGTAAGCCCCTGGAGAATTGTCGGAGTCGGCGCGGCCGGCTCGTTCACAGCCGCGCTGTTGATCAGAGCCCTGGTCGGGGACGCCCTTGGAGAGGCGGAGACTCCGACGCTTCTGGTGCTTGCAGCCCTCGTCTTCTACATCGTGGTTTCGACCCCGAGGCGGCTCGCCGATAGGCAGCGGGTGGTGCAGGCCCGGGAGTCGTTGTTGCTGTCCGCGGCCGCAATTGCCTGCCTGAAAGTGACGGGGTCGAGGCCCAAGACACTCCTCCTCCTGAGACCGAGGGAGGCCGCTCTCGACACCGCGGTGAAAGAGGCAGGAAGGAGAGTGCTGCTCGGGACGAAGGTTGCAGCTGCAATCGCCGACTGCTCTCAGAAGTTGACGTCCTATTCGGCTGCGGTTGCCCTGCGCAACCTTGCCTCGATGCATCCGCGAGACTTCGACGCGAGCGACGAGGAGACCCGAGGCCTTGCCAACCTGGCTGAGCTGAGCATGGAAACGAAGCTCCCCATCTTCATGACAGTCTGCTTCTTCCTGCCAATAATGCTCGTCCTGTACGCAGTGTTCTCGCACACATATGACGCAGCGAGATTGGCCGAGTTGACGGCATTCGAGTTCGTGGTAGTCGACCTGGCGTTCTACTTCAGCTCCGCCGAAAGGGGGCTGAGTTGAACCCCGACCTCTCGACAATCCTATCCCTGAGAAGAGTGCTCGAGTCGGCGGGCGAAGGGATGGGAATGGCACAGTCGCTGGTCAGAGAGATTCGGGATGTCGAGCCGCTTGGCACCGAGACGGCACGGCTTCTTCTCTTGGGGTTGCCGCTTAACGTCGCCCTCAGGAATCTCACTCGGACGAAATCAGAGGAGGTTTCCATGCTAGCTTCTCTTATGGTGTCTGCGCCGAGGAGCAGCTCCACCTTGGTTGGGAAGAGCGGCGGCGCATTCGCGGGCACCCTGGAAAGGTGGGTGAAGGCCAGGGAGAGCGGCAAACTGGAGCAGAAAGCGATGAGGTTCAGAAGCCTGATCACCTCGGCTGTGCTGGGGGGAGTGAGCGCCATGATATCGTCACTAGGACCGCTTGTGGGCAATCTCGCCCTGACGGACACCCCCGCTACGGTGAACACGGTCACGCTCCTCTATGCCGCCGCAGCGCTGACTGCCGTAAGCTCAGGAATGCTTGGTCTGTTCATGTCAGGACGGGGATTCTACGTGAACGTAGGGGTGTCTCTGGCTGTGTTCGCCCTCGTGAGCGCGCTGGCGTCCCCCCTGGCCGCCTTCTCCTCTGCGTCCCTCTGGGGCGTTAAATAGGCAGATCAAGTTTAGGACCAATGCCGTTTCGTCGGAGGCTCAGGTTAAGTCGGAGGGGCGCTCAGCTAATCGAGGAAGCACTGCTCCTTTCAGTCGCTCTTGTCGCACTCTCTCTCCTCGTGGGCGGCATCGAGTCCATTCTCAAGCAGAGCGCGGACTACACATCGAACGTGTGGAACTCGATCACGAACTCCCTCAACAGCATCTTCGGATCGCTCTTTCACTGGTGACCGGAGTGCACCCGGCGCGTGAGCTCGTCTCGAGGGCAGCGTGGCGGCTGTGGCCCCAGTCTGGAGTGGGTCTTGAAGACATACGCATCGCCGACGGGAAATACGTGGTGGCATCCGACGGGTCGAGGCTCCGATGCTTCGCGCTCTGTCGGGTTGGGATTCCTGATCTAGCAGACGATCCGAGAGCTGACTACTCGGCGGCGCTCAAGACGACGCTCCAGCAGCAGAGGATGAGAGGATTGTTCGAAGGTCTCCGCAGGGCGGCGGTGCCTTTCACGTATATGATGCTGATGAGCGAGGCCGAGGCTAGCGACAAGGACAACCCGGTGCTTGAGTTCGACCTCGTAATCGGTACATGGGTCGACACCAAGAAGAAGGAGGATGGCTCGCCCCTACTCGAGCAGAGGGCGAGCATACTTTCGGCGACATTGAGCGTGGCTCTCCCGACCGCCACGGTGGTTAGGCTCGTCAGAAGGGACTTGGCGGAATTCGTTAGGTCGGCCCTCCTCCCAGGTGGGCGGTCGTTCCCTCAGGCCGCCCCAGCTGAAGTGGCTGGCGCTCTCTGCACGTTCGACGAAATGTCCCCCATAGCAGGAAGCCTAGCACAGGCCCCCGAATTCTACGTCCCCAATGCTTCCGAGTCTGGGCCCGACGGCATCATGCTGGGCCCGGTGAAGTCAGGGGGAAGGGAGTACCATGACTTCAGACTGCGGATGGAGGACCTGAAGAGGCATATGAGCGTACTCGGGATGACAGGGTCCGGGAAGTCGACCACCGCCGGGGCCATAGTGAAGCAGGTCGCGGAGCTTGGCCTCCCGACGCTGGTCCTCGATTGGCACAACGAGTACGGGGAGACAGTCTCACAGGTTGGAGGGAAGGTGCTCGCGCCAGGGAAGGACGAATTCTCTATCAACCCTCTGGAGGTCGGCCCCGGGTCTGACCCAGTCGAACACATGGCGATGGTCTCCGATATCTTCTCTGACATATACCATTTCACCCACCCTCAGGCCTACATGTTCAGGAACGCCCTCCAGAAGCGCCTAAGCGAGACTTCGGCCGAGGAAGTCCCGACAATCTCGGCGCTAGTCAAGACGATAGAAGGATACCCCCTTCGGTCCGCCTATGACAACGAGACCAAGGTGGCGCTACTTCGCAGGCTGGTGCCACTGACACAGGGACAATCTGGAAAGGCACTGGGAGGCACCGGACCGCTGAAATTCGACGAGCTGCTGGGCACCACAGTCTGCGTCGAGCTGGGGCACATGAGAGACGTCCAGTCCAGAGGTGTGTTCTCTGACGTGCTGCTGAAGATGATCTACGAGGAGAAGGTGAAACACAAGGCATCCATGGACCACCTCACAGTGGTGGAAGAGGCGAGGAACATAGCTCCGGCCAGGCGTGCTGAAGACCCTCCGACCGTGGGGGAGAGGATGATTTCGGAACTCAGGAAGTTCGGTGAAGCCATGATGTTCGTTGCGCAGTTCCCCACCCATGTGGCTTCTGAGATTGTGAAGAACTCCGGAACGAAGATAGTCCACCGACTCGCCTGGCCGGACGACGTCCTGCTTGTCGGAGACTCGCTGGGGTTGAACCAGAAGCAACGGGAGCATCTCACGAGGCTGAAGGTAGGAGAGGCAGTGGTCGGGCTCGAAAGGATTCAGAAGCCAATCCTGGTGCAGGTGAGGGCTGAGAATCAGGTTTCGGTTGACAGCAGAACTCTAAGCTTCGCGCCTGAGTCGTAGTTCAGGGTCCAGTCGATCCGTGGCCCCCGGTTGGCGCGCCCCCGCGCCGCCCCTACCACCGCGTCAGCGGCATCTTCGGGAGAAGTTCGAGAAGTGTCAACTTCGGAGGTCTTGGTCTTCCCGAACTTGTCGAAGGAGTCCGACGCTATCACGCCTATGAGCTCCGCTTCGACGTTCTCGATAACCTTCTGTTGCGAATAGCCTCTGGAAGCTAGCCTCTTCTTCAAAATCGCAGGTTCACACCTCAGAACGACGACCTTTGCAGCCGATGCCCTGCTCAGGGCGTAAGGGAGCAAATGGCCGAAGATGACCGTCTTTCCGGAGACCTCCCTCTTGAGCAGTCGTCCAAGTTCCGACGTCTCGACCTCAGCCTCCGAGGACGAGGGCTCGGCGGGACCACCCGGGCGTGCCAGGTCGTTCAGAGCCATGCATTTGAGGCCCAGCTTGGCCGCCACGATCGGAGCGATTGACTTCTTGCCAGTCGCTGGGGTCCCCGTAATCCCCACTACTTTCAAGCCGAAGGTCCCCCACCTCAGGTTCGCTGGGCTTGGGCAGGCGCCTTCAGCTTTGCCTTCCAGTGTGCCCTAAATTTAGCAAGCTTGGGCGCTACGACTGCCTGGCAGTACGGCTTCGATGGGTTTCGCTTGTAGTATTCGCGGTGGTAGTCCTCCGCCGGATAGAAAGCTCCCAGCGGGACGACCTCTGTCACTATCGGGTCCGGGAAGGTCCTGTCGGCAGTCAGCTCCCTGATCATGCCATCGGCCTGCATCTTCTGCTCCTGGTCTCCGTAGAAGATGACCGATCGGTACTGGGTCCCCTCGTCGGCACCCTGCCTGTTCAGGGTCGTGGGGTCGTGGGTTGAAAAGAGAACCTCCAGCAGCTCCCTGTAGCTTATGAGGGTGGGGTCGAACGTTACCTGGGCGACCTCAGCGTGTCCCGTGGTGTCGCTGCAGACATCCTCGTACGTCGGGTTCGGGAGGGTCCCTCCCGCGTACCCTGGTATCACCTTCAGAACTCCCTGGAGTTCTGAGAAGACTGCCTCTGAGCACCAGAAACAGCCGCTGCCGAAAGTGGCGAGTTCTTGGCTTGGCAAGGTATCCAAATCGAGCTCGCCTGAATTAAAACTTGCAGGTCGCCCCGGCCGCGACCCTCAGGCTCCCCCCGTTGAGATCGACAACCGCTCCTCTCATCCCATCCCAGACGGGCACCTGCGAAGGGAGCTTCGCTGTCACTCTGCCTGGGCCCGCTCCGACGATCTTGGCAGGGACCATCTCTCCAGGGAGCTGGATGTGAAGGTCGCGGGATTCGATGTCCTGCCTGTAGAACGGGGACATCGCCACTTCGAATGTGGGCGCGTCCGAGAGCTGGCATGAGCCATCGTCCATCCAGTGGCTCCTCTCGAGATCCTTCGGGTCGACGCCCCTCAACGAGAGCCCCACGCGAATGCCGCGCCCCGCGGATTCGATATCGACGTCGCTGACCTGGATCCCCTTGATGTCAGCCCTCAAGTCAGAGGGCCCCGGAATCAACCTCAGCTGGTCGTGAATGGACACGCTCCCCGAAAGCACGAACCCCAATGCCACTGTGCCCACTCCTTTCACGGTGAAAACGCGATCGACGTAGATGAGAGTCCTGTCCCTCGGGAAATCGGTCCTGGGCGTGATATGCGAAAGGTCGATGGCGGACGAGCGGACCTTGCGCTCCTCCGATGTGAATCCGGCCACGGTGGTTCCCCTCAGTGCAGATCTTGCCGCCTCCGGTGTTGCTGCCCCGTCTGCGATCTCCATTGTCCCGGGGAGTCCGAAGGCCCCCAGCAGTACGGCAAGTTCTCCGTCAGGCGCAGCCAGCCTCCCCGAGCTTGGGAAGAAGTAGAGGGCATGGTCAACCAGGGAAGCCACGCGCGAGTACCCCTGGATCCTCTCCGGATAGTCAGCCGTGTCAAGGAACGAGTAGCGCCGCCCCCCTTCGACGCGTGTGTAGACTGTAATCCCCTCAGCTTCGCTTTTCTTGGCCACTGAGCCTTCGAAGGTGGACTTGACCTGCTGGTCTGTGCCGAATACGCCAATCGTGATACCTTCCATGAAATGGTCTGATTCCTGTGTTCTGTGACGCTCCCCGGGTGCCAATCTTATGCCTTGCTGCTTCGGGAATGAATAAATCGTCAGAGGAGGGCGGCAGCCGTATCCTTGGTCAGCGGAGTCGTCATAGTGGGTTCGTTCCTCCTCGCATTCAAGGCGGTGCTGGTCGAGGGGAGCGAGGTCGCCATACTTTCTTTGGCAACGGTGAAGCAGCTGGGCAAGAACAACGTCCTTCTCGGTGTCCTGGTAGGAGCATGTGCCTCGGTGCGAATCTTCCTCGGAGTCAGACAGGTGTTCTTGCTCTTCCCCGAGGCGGCTATCGACATCATGACAGGGTGCGTGATCCTATACTTCTCGTACAGGTTCCTCAGGGGGTTCAAGCGGTACTACTTCGGGAAGAGGTCATTCAGGGCGAAAATGGAGAAGATGGAGACGGAGGTGATTGGAAAGGACATGGAAAAGTACGGCGCGGAGAAGCCCGCCGTGCTCCCGTTCTCTCCCCTGAACGCACTTCCGGTCTTTGTAATCACCCTGACGGAAGGCTTCGAGGCGAGCCTGGTCCTTAGTGCGGCTGGGACATACAGCTTCGAATGGACCCTGATAGGGGCAGGGGTGAGCATACTGCTGTTGGTCATCATCTCTGCCATCTCCTATGACTACTTGATCAGAGTCCCCAGATGGGGGCTCGACCTGCTCGCAGGGAGCGTGCTGCTCACTTTTGGGACGTTCTTCCTTTCTTCTGGTCTCTACATGGCCTTCTTCGGTAGTTCCTGACCCCGCCTACTCGCCGTACTCTTTGATTGCAGAACGCAGCTCTCCGGCGTATTTCCTCATTGCCTTTCGCCCGAAGCCCCACTCGAGGCCTGCCGCCGCGAAAAGCTCAGGGATAGGCCTTGAAGCGCCGAGGGAAAGCGCGCTCTTGTATGCGTCCAAGGCGCTGCGGGGGTCCTTCCGGTACTGCGCCCAGATTCCCAAGGCCCCTGTCAGGGCGATGGCATACTCGATGTAATAGAACGGAACTTCAAACAGGTGCAGCTGCCTCTGCCAGCGGTACCTTCGGTTCACTTCGAGGCCCTCGTAGCTCTCCAATCCGGCGAAGCGGCTGAACGTCCCCATCCACGCTTTGGCACGCTCTTCTGGTGTGTGAGCAGGGTGGGTGTATACCCAGTGCTGGAACGCGTCGATTGTCGCCACCCAGGTGAACAGCTTGACATTCCCCACAGCCTCCTCGAAGTTTGAGCGCTTCGCGTCCTGGCGGTTGTAGAATGTCCCTTCGTAGTGCTCTCCCGAGATTATCTCCATGGATGTCGAGGCGACTTCTGCGAACTCCAGCGGGACGTTCGCGTTGCCGTTGAAGAACGGAATCCCCTTGTCCCGCATCAGGAAGCTGTGGAAGCTGTGCCCTGCTTCGTGAAGGAGCGTCCTGACGTCGTCGTCCCTCTTCGCCGCGTTCATGAAGATGAAGGGCAGCCTGACCTCGGTGAGCTCGTCCTGATAGCCTCCCGGGGCTTTGCCCTTCCTGCTTTCCAGGTCGAGCAGCTCCAGTCCGGCCATGCGCGCGAAGTACCTTGAGAGTTGGGGGTCGATTCTGTCAACGACCTTCGCCGCGCCGGCCACCAAACCGCCGGCGTCTTCGAACGGGGATAGAGGCGGTCGTCCTTCGGGGTCTACCGCCATGTCCCAGGGCCTGAGGGTGTCGACCCCGAGCTTCCGGAGC
>Ga0187803_10000874_pt1 | contig 11822 bp, 10 predicted proteins | sample NC_wetland_sal_i_2_FD_132425 | JGI IMG/M metagenome (GOLD analysis project Ga0187803, IMG submission 132425) | Wetland sediment microbial communities from Neuse River Estuary, North Carolina, USA - Control_3 | ecosystem: Environmental > Aquatic > Freshwater > Wetlands > Sediment | place: USA...
AGGCACAACAGGCGCACCGGGTACGGAAGAATCATGTCTTCCCCCGCCGGTAAAGTTCCCTGCGCTTCATCCGGATCTTTCTTTCCAGTTCGTCGAGCAGAGCTTCGTCCTGCTGCCCGACAGCCTCCACCAGGCAGGAAACCAGCAACTCGCCGGACGTCTGCGGCGCCGCCAGGAAGCCCGCTACAAAATCGCCGGTCCGTTTGTGCTCCCATTCGCGGCGCGACAGGCGCGGGGCATAGACGAAGGCTCGTTCCGACTTGCGGCGGTCGAGCAGGCCCTTCTTGTAGAGCCGGTCGAGCGTGGTCATCACCGTGGTGTAGGCCAAGGGCCGGGCGAGTTTAGGGACGACGGCGTGGACGCTGCTCTCACCCTGCTCCCACAGGAGTTCCATGACCGCGATTTCCAGCGGGCCCAAGAGAGCCCGGCTCGAGTCGGCGATGCGGGATTTGAGGAAGCGCATTTCTCGTAGCACAGGCATTCATGCCTGTGTTCTCACAAGATTCTAGCGTACCGCGGCGGCCAGCGGTTTGCGGAGCCAGAAGAACATCGCCGCGGCGCCAAGCTGTGCCAGAGTTCCGAATACCACCAGCGCTGCCACGGAATGATCGTAGAGCAGCCCCATGACGGCGCTGCCGAGAAACCAGGCCACACCATAGACCGCGTTGAAAGCTCCGAAGGCGCCGCCGCGCTTATTCATGGAGACCACTTGCGAAATGCCGGAACGCAGGGTGGCATCCTGCGCCCCCATCCCGGCAGCCCAGCAAGCCACGCTCGCCACGGCCGCCGTGGGCCCGCCCAGGAAGCCCAGGGGCAGCGCCAGCAGGGAGACCAGAATCCCGAACGAGAGCACGATGATTCCGTAGCGGTCGAAGAGCTTTCCGAGGACCAGTGCGGTGAGGCCGGTCACTCCCATGGCTCCGGCGTACAATAGCGGGATCACGGCGGGTTTGGCCAGCGCGGTCTTCTGGAAGTGATAGGCCAGCAGCGGGAAATCGATGAATCCGCAGGCCAGCAGTCCGGCGGCGGCTACGTACATCCAGAACACGCGGGGCAAGGTTTGTTGCGGCGCCTGCTTGGGGGCGGGTGTCTCGACGCGAGTGTAAACCGCGCGCGCCACCAGCAGCGCCAGCAGCGCTCCGGCGGCGGGGAACGCCAGGCGCAGGAACGCCGGACCGAAATGAGTGGTGCGCGCCACCACCGCCGCCATCATCAGCGGACCCACCACGGCGCCGGTCTGGTCCATGGCGGCATGCACTCCGAATCCGAATCCGTGGCCGACCTTCCCGGTGGCTTCGGAAAGCAGCACATCGCGCGCCGGGCCGCGCAGCGCCTTGCCGGTGCGCTCGGCCACCACCAGCAGCGCGGCCATCTGCCAGTTCCCCGCGAACGCCAGCAGGGGCACTACCAGCAGGTTCAACGCATAACCGGAAATGGCGATGGTCCAATAGGCGCGCGTGCGGTCGGCGAAGCGGCCCGAGAACAGGCGCAGGCTGGCCGCCAGCATTTCTCCCAAGCCGGAGATCAGCCCCACCTGGGCGGCGGTGGCGCCGAGGTCCTTTAGAAACGGCCCGATAATGCTATAGGCTCCTTCGTAGGTCATGTCGGCAAACAGGCTGACGACCCCGATGCAGAGGATGAAGCGAATGGCGAGAGTGCGTTCCTGCCTGGAGACTACCATCGGCTTTATGCCCGGTGCGCTTCCGTCAGCGTCTCGACCACGGAGAGGATGCCGAGAAGCAACAGCAGGCCGACGGCGGCGTAACGGATGGTCCTGGGCGAGAGGTGTTCCTGGATCCACTGCCGCACTCCCGCCCCTATGGAAGCGGCCAGCGCGCCCTTGGTGGCCATGGCGCTGACGGCGCCGAGCCACACCGGCAGCGGCGCGCCGAATCGCGCCGCCATGGTGGCCGCGGTGATCTGGCCGACGTCTCCCCATTCGGAGAAGAAGATGGCGGCAAACGAGACCATCACCGCGCGCGAGGCGGGATACTCCTTCTTCGATTCCCGCTTGTCCGGCTTGCGCCACAGCGCATACGCGATGGCGAAGAAGTTGATGGCGGTAATGGCGGCGACCAGCAAGGGCGGAAGCGTGGAGATGGCTTTGCCCACCAGCACCGCTACTCCCATCTTGGCCATGAACGCCACCAGCATGCCGCACAGGATCGGCAGCGTGCGATAGCGGGTGGCGAGGACGCCCGTGGTGTAGAGCAACTTGTCGCCGACGATCTCGGCAACAAACACCGTTCCGTAAGTTGCGACGAAAATCGGCAGCATCTGGACCTCGCAGACCGTTGGGGCCCTTACTTTTTCCGGGGCGCGGCGCCGCCCGCCAGCAGGCGGTCGATCTCGGCGAACAAGGCCTTGCCCTCGAAAATCTCCGTGGTCATGGGACCATAGCCGAAGTCGCCCCGGATGGTCCCATTGGCGTCGATCAGGTAGATGTGGGGGTTGTCGAAGCTCTGCGAACGGAAGTATGAATAAGCCATCTGGCCGGCGTCAAACAGGATCGGATAGCGGACCTGGTGGCCGGAGATGTACCGGGCCACCGTGTCCTGATTATCATGCGAAGAGTTGGCCACGGCGAGGATGGCGACGCGGTCTCCGTATTTTTGCTGGACCTCGTTGAGAATGCCCGCGAAGCTGGCGCAGTGCGGACAGGTGGTCTGCATGAATTCCAGGACCACGAGCTTGCCGCGATAATCGGCGAGGTCGTGGACCTCCATCTTGGAATCGGGCAGGGCGAAACCGGGCGCCCGGCGGTTGGCGGTGTCGGCGGCAAAGAGCGCGGCGCCGCCGAGCAGAATGGCGCACAGAAAGGTGATGTTGGTACGCATTTCGGATTCACCTTATGGTGCCACAAATGCGGCGCGGGATTCATCCCGCGGCGGGTTTCGCGATATTCTGAATTGGTGCGCCGCGGCGATCTGCCCTACCTCGGATTCCTGACCCTCTTCGCTTTTGCGCTTTACTGGGAAGTCTTCGTTTACGACAGCTTCGGGCCGGAAACCGCACTGTATTACTTCTACAGCGACGGACTGACTTTCGCGCAGACGCTCCGCAGCTTCGGTTACGTCCAACTGATGTGGTACCGCCCCATGACCTCGGTCCTCTATTGGGTTGGGGAACAGTTCGTTGGTTGGCACAATCTCGTCGGTTGGAAGCTCGTGCATTTCGTCACGGTCCTGGCTGCCTTTTACTCGATTTACTGGCTGGTGGTGACCTGCCTCGGAGGCGGCCGGGTCGCCGGCCTGCTGGCGGCCGCCTGGTTCGCCGCCCAGCCGAATGTGTATCCCGGAGTCATGGAAGCCGTCGGCTTCGATTTCGTTCACATCTGTTTCACGGTGCTTTCGGCGGGGTTGTATTTGCGCGGGACCCGGGCCTCCGGCCGCCGAATGTTAGGGCTGACGGCGCTGGCCTGGCTGTGCTTCCTGATCGCGCTCTCGAGCAAGGAAGCAGCCCTTACGGCACCTTTGTACCTGGGCGTGGTGAGCGTGCTGGTCGCGGTGTTCGATCCCAAGCAGCGATTGACATGGCGCCGCGAGTTGCTCCGGCTCGCGCCGTTTTTTGCCGTCCTGCCTCTTTACTACTTTCTTCACTATGTCAAGGTGCCGGCCGGGTCATTCTCCGGCTCCGGCCCCTATCGCTCCATCGCCAACTGGAGCCTGATTCTCGCCAATTTCCGAAAAATGACTCTCTGGGTTTTGCGCATTTACGGCTATACCGGCGAGACCCTGGGTGAGCACATGTATCACTCGAATGCGGTGAATAATCTGGCCGGCATCGCCGCGGTCGTGTTGGTGGCCGCCATGTGGTTCAGGCGGGTGCGGCGGGACCCGTCCTGGCGTTTGGCAGGGGCATTAATGCTCTGCTGGACGGCCGTGTTCCTGATACTGCCGATCTATGGCGGGGGCTTCGTGTGGCACATCAATCTTCCGCTGGTGGGCTACGCCGTCCTGTTCGGGCTGGCCGCGACGTGGGCGTGGGAAGCCCTTCCGTCCGGCTTCTGGCGAAGATCCGCGGGTGGCGTTTTTTCGCTCGGGCTGCTCCTTCTGGCGCGCGCCAACCTGCACACGGAACTTTATAACGGTACGCATGCCCTGGCCTTTCGCATCAACCACTCGGTGCTGGCGCACCCGCCGGTGTCACCCGATCGCCTGGGAAAGGCTCCCCTCGTGTTTATCGAGGACCGCCTTGGCGTCGGTGGATGGTGGTACGGATGCTTCGGAATCCTCTTCAACTACACTTACCTGCGGCACGATATCCAGGAGGTCGTAGTGCCGCAGCTTCCCGCCGTGTCCCGGGATTTGCGAGCTCGCTGGTTAGCGCACCCCAATGCGTACTTCTTCCGGCTCGACGACAATTTCGATTGGCGCGACGCCTCGGCGGAGTTTCGTTCGGCCGCGATGCATGGAAGTGTCCGGGGGAGCCCTTGACCACAATGGGTGAGCCTCGTTGCCGTATCTGCGGAACCGAATCGCTCGAGATGGGCACGAAGGTCGGCCATCACGCGTGCATCCCTTTCGCGGTATTCCGCTGCCCTGAGTGCCGGTTCGCCTTCGTAGATCCCCCGTGGTCCGGCATCTGTCAGGCGTACAACGAGGAGTACTACACCGGAAACGGGGCCGATCCGAGCGTGGATTACCTGTTTGAGCTGGAAGCTCCCCAAGAAACGGTCCGCTCTTACGAGTGGAAGGGCTTCACGGACATGATTGGCTGCCTGGCGCCCCTCACTCGTCAGACTCGTTGGCTGGATTACGGATGCGGCAATGGCGGCCTGGTGCGCCACCTGCGGCGGTACGGTGTGGCCGATGCTGTGGGGTTTGACCGCGGCTGGATTGCCGGGCACAGCCGCCAACTCGGCATCCCGCTCCTGACCGAGTCCGAGTTATCGGATCATTTCGGCGAGTTCGACGTGGTGACCATGCTCGAAGTAATCGAACACGTTCTCGATCCGGTCGCGATCCTGCGGCACGCACGCCGCTTGCTCAAGCCCAACGGACTGCTGTATCTCACGACCGGCAATGCCAAGCCTTACCGCGACCGCCTGCTTCGGTGGCGGTATGTGATACCCGAGATCCACGTAGGCTATTTCGAACCTTGCAGCCTGGAAGCGGCTATGACGCGCGCGGGCTTTCGGCCCGAGTATCGGGTCAGGCCGCGCGGCTATACCGACGTCATCCGGTTCAAGATTCTCAAAAACGTGGGGATTCGCAAGCGGAGCCTGCTGGAGCGCGCCGTTCCCTGGAGGCTGGTTTCCTTCCTCGCCGACCTCCGGTATCAGGTCACGTACCATCCGTACGGCATTGCGGTTGGCGATGTGGACCAATTGTTATAAAGCGTCCATCGGGGCGGCAGAAGACTTTCATGAAAGCCCGGTCGCGCCCTTAGAATGAACAGTAGTGCCTTCCAGGATGCTGCGCCGTTCTCAAATTGCCGGGCTGTTTCTTGTGATCATGCTGCTGCTCGGCTTCGGCATACAGGAAGCCGGTCTGGCCGGAGTCTTCAGCGACCCGGTGAGCGGAGCGCGTGCGCAGGATGAAACCACCTATGCCAGCAGCGCAGTCGGTCTGGCCACGGGCAGCGGGTGGATGACGCCGAAGGTCCTCGGCCGTTTCTACCTGGTGAAGCCGCCGCTGCTCATCTGGCTGGCCGGCATCTCGATGCGGATGCTCGGGATCTCGCGTTTTGCGCTGCGGTTTCCGGTGCTTCTGGCGGGAACGCTGGCGACGCTGCTGCTGTTTCTCTGGTGCGAACGCCGCTACTCGCGATGGATCGCCGCGATGGCTGTCCTTTTGGCGATCGGCAATCCGTTGTGGCACACCTTCTCGCGGATCAGCTACACGGACATGTTGCTGGCGCTGGCAATGATCGGCGCGCTCACGACTTTTGACCGCGACCCGGATCTGGCCGAGACACGCAGTATCGTCCTGTTTGGCGGATTTCTGGCATTGGGACTGATGGCGAAAAATGTCGCGGGACTGCTGCCGGTCGGCGTGGTGGTGCTCTCTTGTTTACTGACGCTGCGACGGCCGCCGACGGCCAACCTGGTAAAGAGTTGCGCGCTGACCGGCCTGCTCGTGGCGCCCTGGCATCTCTACCAAGTCATCTCCCATCCCCAGTGGTTTTGGACCGACTACGTGAAGATCCAGCTTCTGGAATTCGGGTTGAATCCGCCGGGCCAGCCTTCCGCGGACGGCCCGGTGTGGTTCTATCTGAAGCGCCTGGTGCTGACGGACCCGCTGCTGGCGCTGCTCGGCGCGGTGGCGCTGCCGTTCCTGGTGGCTGCGGTTCGCGCGGGGAAGCGGGAGGCAGCGCTGCTTTTTTCGTGGACCCTGGTGGCCGGCGGGGCTTTGCTGATTTTCCATTATCGAAACCTGCCGTACCTGCTCTACTCCATTCCGCCGCTTTGTGTCATGGCAGCGGCTTACGCGCTGCCGCGATTGGTAAGGCAGCCGAAGCTGGCAGCCGCGGCGCTGGCGCTGGTCTTCTGTATCAAGGTGGCAGGCGGCTCCCAGGTTTGGGGGCTGCCGTTCGGCTCGACGGCGGCGGTTTCCTCGGCGAAATGGTTCCGATGGTATGCGGAGCTGCAGCGGCCAACGAATTGATCGCGGTGAATTCGGACGACGAGTATTATGCCACCGCATTGCCGATCGCCAAGATCCGCTACTGCTATCTCGACCCCGGCCAATTGGCGCGCCGCTATGCGCCCGATTACGCCTTCCTGGGAATTACCGTCAGCACGGCCCAGTTCGAGGACCTGGGCCGCTGGGAGCCGCAATTCCGCGAACGATTGCTGGGCTGGGGGCTGCCCTCCGGCGCTCCGATTGCCACCAACATCATGGCTGGTTCGGTCGAAGATATCGTCCGGCTGGTGGCCAACCATCCTCACAGCGATTTCTATCTGCAGGCTAGTATCGTCGACCAGATTCCGCCCGAGGTAAGATCGGCGCGCCGCATCGTGCGGCTCTCCGCCGATCGATGCTTTCTGCTGGCGGCAGATGGGCAGCAAACGGCAGCTCTCCACGTGCGTTGGCGCATGCCGCAAGATTGGTGAGCGCGGAATGGCGACGGGAACTCCTCTGGCGACAGAAACCTCGTGGGTCGAGGAGCGCCGGCTGAAGCCTGCCCCACCAAGCACGCTACTCGACGGGCAAGCTGCTCTTATTGGAGTAGACCACCGTCTTGCCATCCAGGGCGACCCCTATCGATAGAGCAATGTCGGGCCCGGGGGGCACATCCGCAGGTAGCTGGAAAGTGACTTCTTCCACTCCCACCATGCCCTCGGCGTAGCGCGCGGAAATCAGGGGTGCGCCGTGAGCATGGACCCCGACAATCAGCCGCTGGACGGGCTGTGCGGCCGAGTCAGTGGATCCCACCTGATTGGTGTGGACTGCCGGCAGCATGGGTCCGAGCCCGGTGGCAAACATGCGAAGGATCTCGCCTGGATGGGCAGGATGCTGGAGGTCGACCATCGACCCATCGGCGTGAAGCACGATTCCCCGTATCCCGTCATCGGCCATTCGCATTTGGAAAACGCCTGGGGTGGCGGGCAGAATCGTGACTTTCCCGGCGGCCACCAGATCGCGCGCGCGCAAGGTCACGGACGCCTCGCCGACGGGGACGTCGAACGGTACCTGGATGGTCACCGACTCCTGGCCCTCCAGGTTCGACACAGCCAGGATGGGGGCACGGGCGGAGCCGAACTGGACGGAAAGTGCGGCGGACTCGAAGGGGAATGGCGGCGGATCGGCGGGGTCAGGGCCGCAGCCGGAATCGGATTCGCAGGAAACGAAGAGATTGCCGCGATCGGGAGAGACACCGAGCAGGCGCACGGGCAAGCGGGGCAGAGGGCGGAGGTTGGTGGTTCCGTTAACGCCGCCCGCGAAATGGCCTCCCAGCAGGATGGCAATACTTCCGGGACTCACGCCATCGTGGATATCGTCACGGCGCCCGGCCCCGGCGGCCAGTGTAGTGATGTAGGGCCGATCGGTGAAGGGCACCAGGGTGATAGGCGATTCATCGGGGTTGAACAGCCAGGCATCGCGATCGCCGTAGTATTTGGCCAGAGCCTTGTCGCTGGCGGGATCCAGTTGACGGGCCCAGACCACGGGTGAGCGGTCGATATCGGCATCATTGAAGACCACCCCATAGTGAAACTCGTGGTGGGGGCTGTACCGGACCAGAACCAGGTGCTTGCCTCCGATCCGCTCGAGTTGCTCGAGAGCCTGGCCGCGAGGCGTGGAGGTTGCCGAGACCCAGAGGGGCTGGAGCAGGCCGCCCGCAGCGGTAGCCGCGGCGCTGGCCGCGATGGCGAGAAGCAGACCGCGAAACACAACCGCACCCGCCGGCCGGGAGCGAAAACGAATCAGCCGCAGATACCGCATTCCATAGAGGATCAGCAGAATGTTCAGACCGCAAAGGGGAGCGGCGTAGTGCGGGAAGAAAAACGGGTACATGGCATTGCCCGCGAACAGGGCCAAAGCGGACAGAAAGACCACCAGCAGGCGCCGGTTGCGCAGCACCCAGGGCAGCAGCAGGAGGGGAAAGGTGAGGAGCGGCTGCAGATAGAACTGCCAGAAGCTCCCCAGGCGGATGGCCTCATTGGACCACGAGAACCCGTCCTGGTGTGCGGCGAACTGCCAGTGAAACACGCCGGCGATGTCCTGATGGCGGTGCACGCCCGGAGCGTCGCGAATGGGCGCCTGCCAGAACAGGGGCTGCGGAGTCCCGTAGATACTCTGGTGCCAGAGGTAGGGCGGCACCAGTGGATTGCCAGTGGTGAGCGAGTTGTACCAGAAGCTTCCGGCCACCAGCGCGGTCATCACTACGGCCACGGGCAGGGCCACGCGAGCGAGCCTGATCCGGAAGGCCACGCGCCTTTCCTTGAGAAGCCAATAGCCCAACATTCCGACCAGCGGCAAAGCAAACAGAGATCCCTCAAAGGGACGGCTTTGCGCGAGGATCACCAGCCCGAACGCGAAGAGCAGGCTGTCGCGGCGGCGCTGGTGCTTCATGATACGGGGCAGCGCTCCCAACACGAGGGCTCCGCCCATGGCCGCAGTGGCTCCGCCCCAGTAGGTGTTCATCCACGGACTGACAATGGTGAAGCGGGCAGCGGCAAGCAGGCCGCCGAGCAACGCCCACTTGGGCGGCAGCCAGCCCTGGAGCATCCAGCAGATCAGGGCGCAGGCGAGTCCGGCCCCGAACCAGACCCCGATCCAGGGATGCATGCCGAGCAGTTTGGCCACGGCCAGCAGGATGGCTGGAGCCACCGGGTAGATGGAACTGTAGGTTGGTTGATAGAAGACGTAGACCGTCTCGAAGTGTCTCCAGAACGGGTGTGTGGGATTGGCGAGACGGCCGGAGGCGAAGGTGCCGGCGAGCAGCAGGTAGCCGAATTCATCGGCGACCAACGGCTGCGGGATGCCGAGCACGGGCAAAAGGGCGATCCGAACCAGCAGGGGCAAGGCGCCAACGAAGAGGATGGCTTGGAGCCGGCGGCCGGCAAAACGCGCGATGGCCTGTTCAGCACGGCGCAGCGGCTTCGCCTGAAATCGCGGGAGCAGCAAGCCGGCGACGATCGACAGCGCGGCGGCCACGCACTCGGCAATGTTGTGCCCACCGATATTCACCAGTGCGGACCCCAGGGCGGCGAGGCCGGGGCGGCCGGCGCCGTAACGCTGGAGCGCGAAAGCGGCCAGATAGACGACGGCGAACAGCAGGCAGGCAGCAGCGAACCACCACGCGTAGGATGCGCGGCGGCCGCGGACTTGCCCCGTTGGCGGAGAGGGCGGGTATGCTACCGTCGGCGCAGCCATCGTTGGTGAGTTGCTCTATCAACTTTACGAAACCTCAAGATGAAAAACTGTGAACCTTTTCACTACCCATGCGGCTTCACTACCTATCCGGCCGGGGTCCGGGCGAGCCCTTTCAGGGATTCTTCATAAGGCGCCCGCGCCACGCCTCGCTCGGTGATGATGGCGGTGACGTAGCGCGCGGGTGTGACGTCGAAGGCGGGGTTCTGGACCGGCGTGCCGGCGGGCGCCACCTGGTGCCCCAAGACGTGCGTCACTTCCGACGCGGAGCGCTGCTCGATGGGGATTTGATCGCCGGAGGCGAGAGTCAGATCGAGGGTGGAGATGGGCGCGGCCACGAAAAAGGGGACGCCGTTTTCGCGAGCCAGCACGGCGACCGAGTAGGTGCCGACCTTGTTGGCGACGTCGCCATTGGCGGCGATACGGTCGGCGCCCACCACCACGCAGCCGATGCGGCCGGATTTCATGAAGTGGCCTGCCATGCTGTCGGTGATGAGGGTGGTGGGGATGCCGTCCTTCTGCAACTCCCAGACGGTGAGGCGCGCGCCCTGCAGGAAGGGGCGGGTTTCGTCGGCGAAGACATCCACCTGCTTGCCGCCCTCGATGGCCGCGCGGATCACGCCCAGTGCGGTGCCGTAGCCGGCGGTGGCGAGCGCGCCGGCGTTGCAGTGGGTGAGAACGGTCTTGTGGTCGGGCACCAGCGGCGCTCCGTTGCGGCCGATGGCGCGGTTGATGGCGATATCTTCTTCGCGGACGAGCAGCGCCTCCTCGATCATGCGGCGGCGGATTTCGGCGATGGGCCGGCCGCGCAGGGAGGCATACAGACGCTTCATGCGATCGATGGCCCAGAAGAGATTGACCGCGGTGGGGCGAGTGCGGGCCAGGGTTTCGGCGATGGTTTCCACCTGCGAATCGAGGCCGGTTTCGGACGCGTTCAACACGCCGAGAGCGACCCCCATGGCGGCGGCTACGCCGATGGCGGGCGCGCCGCGGATGATCATGTCGCGGATGGCCTCGGCCACTTCCTGGTAAGTGCGGCACGTCACGTACGTTTCTACGAGCGGCAGGCGCGTCTGGTCGATCATGACGACGCGGTCATCGATCCATTGAATGGTTTCCACCATTTCACTCTAACCCGGGGTACCGGTCGTGAATCCTGCGGACCTGCGCCGGGCGAGGGGAGCGAATGACGCAACTTGCGTCATTTTGAAAATGCAGGTAACTGAAAACAAGAGAAAGCGCCCAAAAAAATGACGCAAGTTGCGTCATTTTGCCGTTTTGGAGAAGTTCACACAGGCTGTGCTACGGAGCGCAAATCCTCTCCTAACTTTAAGCTAACACACAAACGCGGCGGAGTGCGGCAAAAAAGGTTCGGCGGCGGCCGGTAAGTAGTGAGTAAGTGGCTTGAAATGAGTGAGTAAGGGCACCTGAAAAAAATAGTCAGAAAGTTGGTGACCGGGTTTTTGGGGTGAGTCGCTTGACCAACCAGCTAAGCCCGCAGGGATTCAACTGGTGAGGACTGGGATGTTTTCTTGTCGTGTCTCGCTCGGTAGATCAGTACCGCCATCCGGGCCACCAGCAGCATCCCGATCGCGGCCGGCCATAATGGCCCTAGCGCGATCCACGCCGCTCGTGGTCCCGGTACTGCGTCCGCGCCGAAAGAATACGCGAACTCAATCGACTTCTGCGCCTCGTCCCGCTCCTGCCGCCCCACCACAAGCCCGTCCAAGGGAGCCGCGAGGCAATTCACCAGGTATACGCTGACTTGCGGCAGATGCCGATTCTCGAAGCGCAACTCGTGCCCCCTGCGCGCCGTGCGCAGTTTGATCCGGATCGTGCCCAATCCCTCCCGCATGGCTTCGAGGGTCGGAAAGCTGCTATCGATCAACGACAACGGCGCCGGGACGCCATCCACTCGCAGTTCCACTTCCCGTGCCACCCGGCCGGCATAGGCCCGCTCTTCTCCCGGGGAAATTTGCCCGTCACGATCCTGGTCGATCAGAG
>Ga0187803_10000875_pt1 | contig 11813 bp, 10 predicted proteins | sample NC_wetland_sal_i_2_FD_132425 | JGI IMG/M metagenome (GOLD analysis project Ga0187803, IMG submission 132425) | Wetland sediment microbial communities from Neuse River Estuary, North Carolina, USA - Control_3 | ecosystem: Environmental > Aquatic > Freshwater > Wetlands > Sediment | place: USA...
CGCGGGGCTTTACAGCAACCGCCATACCGCCCTGCAGATGCGAACCGATTTAATAAAAATCATCAAAGCTCCCGGCAGCCCCGCGGATCTGACCCAGGCGCACGCCTTGCTTACTCCTTTTATGAGAGACACGTTGGTTGGGCTCAATTACGCCTACTACGAGCCGCCCGGGGCACAGATGATCCATAACAACCCACTCTTTGTTCGATCCCATGATTTTTCCGGAGGCGATTACTCGGGTGAAGCCGCTACCGCCAGCGACCAGGTTTGGCGCTCGCCCCGCATTTTTGGCCGCGGGTGGACGGCGAGCGGCGGCGCTCACCTGATCGGCTCCATGGCCGATTTGCCTTATGCTTTGGCGCGAGTGGAGCAGGATTTTATCGTGCCGCAGAACGTTCAATCCCTGATCTGGGAAGATTTGGTTCCGGGCCTGATCACGAGCGCGGTTCTGCCTCGATGGTGGAGTGTTACCCGGAACGAGTTGCACGCTGTCGCGCTGTATCAACGCGGAGGCGAAGAGCTTCTGACCGGCGCCGCGAAGGATGAAAAGTTGCGCGAGTCCGTCGTCAGTATCCTTACGGATTGCTTGCTGCCTCTCAGGTTGGAGCAAGTGGAGACTGCCCTGCGCAGCGGGCGAGAAGACGATGCCCTTGAACTGATCGCCCCGGCGGAAAGCTTTTACCTGGCGGCCGAATATCGCCGAAAATATCCCACCCAGAAATCGAACTGGGGGCCAGCGGGGAAAGAATTGGACGAACTGCTGGCACACTTCCCAGCCGAGACGAGCGAAGAGCGAATTTCAGAGGATTTTGGCGTCCCTCACCCTGCCCTGGCGCAGAGCTATGGACGGGAACTGATGAGCATGAAGCCTATACCCACGTTTCTCTACTACTCCAGCCGGTTGATGGCCGAGTCCTGGGATTCAGGCAATCTGTACTGGGCGCGCTTGGCGGATGAGATGGGCTACTCGCCCGTGATGCTCAACGTACTGGTTCCCCAGTTGACTCGCCGCATGGTGGAGCAGACATTTGCCTCGCACCTCGAAGATTGGTCCGCGGTGCTGCGCGCGATGCGGGAGACCGGAGAGGAATTCCGGCAAGGGAAAATCGCGTCATTACCGAAGAGCGGGCCCGTGGCCGGGCTCTAAAATATTTTGGAGTTGCCGATGAAGACTTGGGGCGTCAAACCGCAGTCCAAGAAATGCGCCGGGCGAGTTCACGAGGGATCGATGGCAAAACGATACTTCTTTCCATGCATGGGCGTTCTAATTTTCCTCGCCAGCTATGCGGTTTGGCTCACGGCGCGGGACAGCGATCAGGATAGCGGCGGCAACGTCATTCGCGTCGTTGTCTCCATGGTGCAATTGAACGTCGCCGTGACGGATGCCAAGGGGAACTACGTGACTACCCTGCGCCCCTCGGATTTTGACATCAGCGAAGACGGCATTCCCCAAAAAGTCGCTACGTTTGAGGAAGGGAACGAAGGTCCGCAGAATGTGCTCGATACCGTACAGGGTTCGAGCCCGTCCACGGAGCCTGGAGGCGATGCGGCGGCCGAGCACCGGCGAACGGATCCTCCGCGCGCGGGCGCCCATACGGGTTCCATGGAAGGAATCGCCTCGGCGGTGAGCGGCTCCAATGTTTTCATTTTATTTGACACCAGCAATTATATGTTCCGTGGTCGGGGATTCGTATTCGCCCAGGATTCGATCGCGGAATTCGTGCGGTCCTTGGATCATCCGTATCAAGTGGCGTTTTATTCCTACAGCCGGGACTTTTACCGCGCCGCCTCACTCACCACGGACCGCTCCCAGGTTTTGCGAGGCGTCCGCGAAACCGTGAACGGTGATGACTCCGCTTTATATAACGCCCTGCTCATGACGCTGAAGGATGCGGCCCAATACTCCGGCAGGAAAGTCGTGGTCGTCTTTTCCAATGGCCCCGACAATTCCAGCATGGTTTCTCCGGAAGACGTCGATGAATTGGCGCAGTCCGAAGGCGTCCCGATCTATATGGTCAGCACCCGAGAAGCCAAACTCGATGCGGCTTCCGCAGCCGTTTTTTCGCGCATGACGGCCAGCACGGGCGGCGAGGCTTACTTTGCCAAGAGCTGGAAGGATCAGCGCGACGCCTTCTCCTCTATCCGGGAAGACCTTGCGCATCTGTACTTTATGAGCTATTACCCCCAGCCGAATCCTAATCGAGGTTGGCGCGCCATTACCGTGAAACTCACTAACCCGAAGTACAGGAAGTACCGCATTCGGACACGCAGCGGCTATCGGCCAATTCCCGCGCACGTCAACATGGACGCCTCTGCCGGTCAATAGACAGTTGGACGCTATTCGCGCCAGGCCTGCGCGACAGTCACCCCCTCACATCGCCCCCTGACTGCAACGTTAGATTCTTGCCTACTGTCCTTTCGTACAGTAGTAATTTCCAGGACAGGTGATTAAGCTTCGATTGAACGGATCAATTGCCCCCAAATTTCGGCCAGAATCAGCGAGGCGAAGAGGAAGAGAAGGGTTCATGGATAAGAGGAAATCGGCAATTATGTCAGGGCGCGGAACCACACCTGACGGATCGAAGGCGGAGCGAAGGAAGACCTACCGCTTTCTTGTCGCGGTGCCAGTCGATGCGAGTTGGCGAAGTCCAGAAGGCGTGCCCATCCTGGTGCAAGCGATCGCGAAACAAGTCAATGCCAACGGCGGCTTCCTTGAAATGACGCAATATCCTTCCGTGGGCGGCCGGATTACGCTTACTAATTTTCTTTCCGCCGAAACAGCCGAGGCTCGTGTGCTGGCCACCCCGAATTCAAGGGAAGGCGTCTCGCACGGCATTGTCATCGAGTTAATAACTCCGAGCGAAAGCTTCTGGGGCGTGAATCTTCAGGTCAAAAAGACCAGCGTCGAACTGCAAAAGCTTGAAAAATCGCTCCAGGCGGAAGGCATCGACTTCCGTTTGCTGAGCGAATTTCGCGACACGGTCGATACGATTCGCACGACTGCCCTGGCGGTTCAGCAATTGCGCGAATTGCAGCTCAAGGGCCAGGATTCCGGTGAAATCATATCGCTGCTCGTGGCGGGCCGCGTCCGCAGAACCACGAATCTCTGCCACGAACTTGTCGCGGATATCGACGCAGGAAAAGTTTCCAGCAATACCAACGATGTCGACGAACTTTACGACTCCCTCGAGCAGGCATGCGACCGGCTGCGGTATTTGCTCAAGAGCCGCCATCCGGACCGCTACGTTACCACCCGCACCTGATTTCTTTTTGTCGGACTCTACGCTCCACCTTCACCCCTCGGGGGGAATCACTCGGCGCAAAGGTAGAATCCGCACTCTAGAAGCGCAAAATAATTCCCGTCGAGACTCTCGGATTGTGTTCCGTCCCGCCAAAATAATGGGTGATTACATCGTCGCCTTCAATAATGCGCCAGGAAAGCAGCGGCGCCAGTCGCATGTCGACTCCGCCCCCAATCGCCGCCGAAAAGGAATTGTCCCAAATTCCGTTGGTATAACCATGTCCGTAGCCAACCAAGACTTGAGCAAACGGGGAAATCCTCTTCGGCAGGGAGAATTGCGGTCCGACCAGAATATTCAGGGACTTGGAGGCAGGTTCCGAGGGCAAGCCGAAATGGCCGTCTACCTCTCCCACGACGCCGAGCCAATCCGTGAACTTGTATTGCACAGCGATCTCCGTCCCGTTGAGGTTTCTTCCCGGTATTGCTTGCGGTAGCCTGTCCAAGCCTTCGTAGGAATAGCCGGCAAAAACCTCCATCAGACGCTGTGCCCGAGCGGGAATTGTAGAAAGCAGGAAAAGTCCAACCAACACCGACAGCCTTCCAGTCATGAATTTACCTCCGGAAATAAGATTTGAGGCTGAAGGGGGCGGCGTTGAGAGGTGACATCCGGCCGGGGGCAAAGCAATCTTCAGCACTTGCGATGCCATTAGTGCCCCGGCCGCAATTCAGTTGAAAAGGCCAGATGGCACACAAAATCGCTATGAATTCAAAGAAAGTGTAAAAAAGAAATGTGTGGCCATAGCGTTAAACTTGGCGCTTTGCGATCGCCTTACCAATGTAACGTGCTGGAAATAGATGCCTTAGAGCAAAATAACGGGTTCTTGGCGTCCTGGCACGGCGGTTGCATCGATCACTCGCGTGTGGCACCCCTCCAAATTTGGGAGGAGCTGCCTCCCGGAATGGCAACCTTGGTCCCAGTTCTGTGTTTAATGTCAGGGAGGGCCCAGGTTAGAGAAACGCTCCAGTTCCAGCGAATCCACGGAGGGCTGCAAATGTCCCGAATCAAAGGAATTCTTAGTTCCACATGCCTTGCTGCAAGCTTCCTGATTACAGTTGCAAGTTCTGGCTGTGCCGCTCGCGTGCGCGTCTACGATGAATATCACAGCGACTACCATACTTGGGATCGCAATGAGGACGTCGTCTACCGGAGTTATTGGAGCGAACGGCACGAACCATATCGCGATTACAACAAACTGGACAAGGATGAACAAAAGGACTACTGGAACTGGCGCCACGACCACGCGGACAAGCACTAGGCGCTGGGGGCTCCTAAGAATGGTCTATTTATCGGTCGCCTACGATTAGTAACCCCGCTCGTTTCTGGCGCATATCGCCGCGAATTGACTTTCTCTTGCCCCGCTGTATGATAGAGGGCGTCTCGTGAGCCACAGGATCGAAATCGGCGCTTGCATCTGTTGTTGTTGCAACAGTGCGCCGCCGTGTGGGGGAATCGCGCGATAGGGAAACGATAGATCGCAGCGCAGGCAGCCCACCTCGGTGACCAACCCGCAGGTGGGTTTTTTGTTTTCCTGTGGAGCCCTGCTGGCTCTCACGCGGCTTCAAATGGCACACAGCGATCGGCCGGACCGCTGAGGAGCAATCGGACTGCCCGTGCCACTTGAAAGTTGTTCCTGGCACCTTGTGATGGAGGCGACAGATAGATGAAGGTCTCGAACTCTTCCTGGGCCGAACGGCTCACCGGGAAAATTCCGGAGGGCTTAGCCCGTGAAATAGACATCTTCGAAACGGAAATCGCTCTGCGAAAGCAGGGCAAAATCGACGAGCGCCTGTTCGCGGAAACGCGCCTTCGAAGAGGAACCTACGGTCAGCGATATGACAACGGACAAAGGCACAATGGCAAGACCGTCCAGCGGCTTGACTATCCGTCCGGAGATCTGACCAAGGGCCCGAATACGATGTGGGATGCTCCGGGGATGCAGCGCATCAAAATCCCCGCGGGAGGGCTTAACGCCGAGCAACTCGAAACTTTGGCGGACCTTGCCGAGGAGTACTCCGACGGCATCGCGCATGTCACCACGCGTCAAGATTTCCAGCTTCACTACGTGCACATCGAAGATACGCCCAGCGTGATGCGCCGCCTTGCCGCAGCGAACATCACCACGCGCGAGGCCTGCGGAAATTCCGTCCGCAATGTTACGGCTTGCCCCTATTCCGGCGTCTGCCCGGATGAAAAATTCGATGTCACTCCGTATTCCCGCGCCCTGTCCAAATTCCTGATGGGCCATCCGGACACCCAAAACTTCGGACGGAAATTTAAGCATTCCTTTAGCGGATGCTCCCAACATGCTTGCGGACTCGCCAGCATGCACGACATGGGCATGGTCGCCGTCACGCAGATCGAGAACGGAAAAGAAAAGCGCGGCTTTGAAGTGTCCGTTGGCGGAGGTCTCGGCGCCGTCCCGTATCAGGCCAAGCTGTTCGACTCGTTTGTTCCGCCGGAAGAATTGCTGCCTCTGGCGCAAGCGATCTCTCGCGTCTTCGCCCGTCTCGGAGAAAAAAAGAATCGCAGCCGCGCGCGTATCAAGTTCCTGGTCCAGGATTTGGGAATCGAGAAATTCAAGGAGTTGGTGCTTGAGGAGCGCAAGAGTTTGGCCCCCGACCCGAGATGGACCGATTTCGTCGACGGTGCCGAAAAATTCCAGGAGACGCCTCTTCGGCCCGGCGGCAAAGCGCCGTTGCTGGGATCGGAAACTTTCCAGCGCTGGGTGAAGACCAACACGCGGCCGCAGAAGCAAGAAGGCTACACGGTGGTCACGATCGCGCTTCCGTTGGGAGACATTACCTCGAGCCAACTGCGATCCCTGGCGGATATTGCGCGCCGTTTTTCGAAAGAAACGATCCGGTCGACGGTCGAACAAAATATCGTGCTTCGCTGGGTCAGCCAGAGCGATCTGATCGAATTGCACAAGGCCCTCGAAGCTGCGGGGCTTGGCAGCGCTGGCGCGGGCAGCATCGTGGACATCGCGGCCTGCCCCGGGACGGACACGTGCAAGTTGGGCATTTCTTCTTCGCGCGGGCTTGCGGCGGAGTTGCGCAAGAGGCTCGGCGAGAAGAATTTTCAGTTGGACGATTCCGTTGTGAAGCTGCACATCAAGATCAGCGGCTGCTTCAATAGTTGCGGCCAGCATCATGTGGCCGACCTGGGCTTTTACGGCGTCAGCCGCAAAATGTCGGGATACGCAGTCCCGCACTTCCAAGTTGTTCTGGGCGGCGAATGGGAGCACAACGGCGCGTCCTATGGCCTCCCGGTCATCGCGATCCCGTCCAAGCGGATTCCCGAAGTTGTATCTCGCCTCACGGACCGCTACGCGGCGAATCGCAAAAACGGCGAGAGCTTCAAAGATTTCATTGGGCGGACCGGAAAAGTCGAGCTGAAAAGAATGCTCGAAGACCTTGCGCGCCCGCCGGCCGATTCGTCGGACCGTTCTTTCTTTCAGGATTGGGGCGATCCGCGGGAATACACCCTTGCGGATCTGGGAATGGGCGAATGCGCCGGAGAAGTGGTGTCTTCCGTCGAGTTTGATCTCGCTGCGGCGGAAAGGGAATTGTTTGAGGCCCAGGTCGCGCTCGAAGACGGCCAAACCGCGCAGGCCGGAAAGACGGCCTATCGATCCATGCTGCAAGCCGCGAAAGCGCTGGTGAAAATCGAATCGTCTAACATCGCGGACGATCCGGCGCAAATCGTCAAAGAATTTCGCGCGCGATTCTACGACACGCAGAAATTCTTCGATCCATTTGCAGGCGGCAAATTCGCCCATTACCTGTTTAGCGCGCATGAGAAATCTGGCGAACCGTACACGCAGGACTCGACGCGGTATCTGATCGACGAGGCTCAACTTTTTATTGATGCGGCGCACAGTTGCTACAATCGAATTTCGGCGCCGGCACACGCCTAAAGAAGCGGGTGCGGGCTCTACTTGGAGCCCGCCGGAAAAGGGAATCCCAACGCATGCAACTTCAGCATGTCAATGTGAAGCTTCTCATCCAAGACCCCGATGAGGCCCTCGAGCCGCTGATCCCCGTATTTCACGGTTGGATTGAAAACCGAGCCGCGGATGACGAACTGTTGATCGATGTTGCCGACTACTCCCACGTTCCCGCTGGGCCGGGCGTCGTCTTGATCGGACACGAAGGAAACTACAGCGTCGACAACACGGGCAATCGCCTGGGCGTTCGCTACAACCGGAAGGCGGTCCTGGACGGCAGCAATCAAGACCGCTTGGTGCAGGCCACCCGCGCAGCACTGACGGCGTGCGGCCGCTTGGAAGCGGAGCCACGCCTCGGCGGAAAATTCCGTTTCAACGGCCAGGATATCGAAATCTTCATCAATGACCGTCTGGTCGCGCCAAACAACGCCGCGACGCGCGAAGCGTTTGACGCGGACTTCCACCTTTTTTCCCGGAAACTGTTCCGTGGAAAGGAGTATTCTATTTCTTACCGCGAAGACCCGCGCAGTCTATTCACTGCCTTTGTGAAGACGGCGCGGCCGTTTTCTGTCGCGGATTTGCTCGAAGCTCTGGCGTAGATTGCGATCGAGTTTTCATACAGGAGAAACTCCCATGGGAAAATTGATCCAAACCTCAAAAGTGAAAATCTCCAAGGAACCTGGAAAGAGCAAAATCAAACGCGCAGAAATCGAGGGCTTCCCCGGCGCGGTTCGGATGGGAATCCATGGCGGCATCGCACAGTACTTCAAGCTTTCGCCGGATGAGCCGATGGCCTCGACGCTCGATTACATCGTTGCTGCGGTCGGGGGCTGCATGACCGGGACTGTCGCCGGTGCTTTGGAAGCGCGGGGAGTGAGCGCGAATCCCGACAAGCTCCAAGTCCAAGCGGAAGGGCGCATCGAGGATGTCGACGGCAAGATGCTCCTGACGGGCATCAAGCTGCATTACCGTTTGAAAGTGCCCAAGGATAAGCGCGCCACGGTCGAGCGCGCGCTGGTACATCACGAAGGACTTTGCGCGGCCTCGGAGAGCGTGCGGCGCGGCATTACGGTCGAGTGGGAAAGTGAGATCGTCGAAGAGTCAGACACTGAAGCGGCCCAGGCTCCCGCTGCGACAACCGCCGCTCGCGCTGACCTTCCAAGTCTGGGCAGGACTCTCATCCATACTGCCGGCAAAAGGTAATGGGACAACGCAAGCTGGTTCTCTTTGTACTTCTGCTTGCGGTTGTGGCGAGCTTTTTCGTGTATGCGCGCCGCTCCGTGGACTTCGCGGGGTACGCTGCGGTCGGCCAGGCTTTCTTCGACGGCCGCGATATCTACCTCGACACTCCTGTTGGCACCAACACATGGCCGCCTTTCTTCAGCCTTGCAGCCGTGCCGCTGGGTTTGCTCGATCGAGTGTCGCCGTACCTCGCGCGCTTCGTTTGGATCGCGCTGACCTGGGCTTCGATTCTTTGGGCTCTCGACCTGATCGCGCGGTTGATCTACGGCAAGCGCCTGCGGTTCCGGCAAGACGAAACTTCTCTGGACATCGCTTCCCCCGAACTGCTCGTGCCATTCGCGCTCACGCTTCCCTTCATCATCAATAATTTCGAGCTGCTGCAGATCAATATGATTCTCTTTTCGTTGGCCCTTTGGGGGCTTTATTTGCAAGCCAACGGGCGGGAGGCCGCGGGCGGAATCGCCCTTGCTGCTGCGGCAGCGATGAAAGTGATGGCCATCGCCTTCCTCCCATATTTGCTGTACCGGAAGCGCTGGCGCGCCTCGATCTGGATGGCGGCGGCCTCGCTGATTTTCTTCTTCAGCCCGGTGCTCTTTCTTGGCTGCGCAAAATTTTGGAGTGGCGTTACGTTGTGGCCCGTGGCGCTTCGCGCGAGCTGGGGAGCAGGAAACGCGCACCAATCCGTCTATTCCATGTGGGACCGCATTTTGGGTTATGGATATATTCCGTTCGCAGTTCCTGGAACGTTCATGCTGCCACTGAGTGGCGCCCGCAATGCGAAGCTGGCTTGGGAGATCACATGCGTTATAGCGGCGGCGCTGGGCGCAATCGCGTGTCGCGGAACGCCGCATCCCGGATCTCGCTGGGAGCAGGTCGAATGGGCCATCGTGTTTGTCGCCGCGACGATCCTGAGTCCTCTCACGCGCAAGCCTTATCTTGTGGTGTTGCTGTTGCCCTATGCGTTGCTCTATGCCGCCTGGCGTTCAACCGATTTCGACGCGCGCACACGGCGCGTGCTGCGCAACGTCACGTTCGCTTCCTTCGCCCTGAGCCTGCCAACTCTTCACGACGTGTTTGGAAAGGCCCTGTCCGTGCGTCTCGAGATGGGTTCCGTCGTGACCTATGGATCGCTGATCATGCTCGGCGGGCTTCTTTGGTATCGGAGCCGCGCGCGCAAACAAGAGTTAGAGTGATGGCGCCAGTCCGTTGAGGCCGCAGTCGGATCTCGCCGCTACTTTTTTTCTGCGATGTCTACGGAAGCGCGAGTCGTTTCCCAATTCAAATTCATCGTGCAACTGGTTCCAGTCTGATCGAAAGAAATCGTGAAGTTTTCGAGCGGCTTGGAAAGCTTGGCAACTTTCATTTCTATTCTGGCGAAGTCGTATTTCTCTCCCGGATAGGGGATTCCCCACTCTCCGATTTGCCTGCTGATGATCAAGGTCCACTTGGTTTGCGCGGGCAGGGTGAACAACGTGTATCTGCCAGCGGGAACAATCTTGCCGCCCACGATTACGTCCACATTCGGGACAAACGCTGTTGCGTCATCCGCCCCCAAGCGCCAGACTTCTCCGAATGGAACCAGGTCGCCGAAAATCTTGCGCCCGTGCATGCGAGGGCTGGAGTAGTTCACCGTAATCGTTTTGCCGTCCGCAAATTTGCATGCGGCCTTGGCGGGAGGGCTCGCGACCTGGCTTTTGCTTGGGATTGCGCCGGCGGCAAGCGCCACGAGAAAGACGAGAAATAGCCAAGTTTTGCGCATGTTTTTCATTCCCTTTCGATCTCTCATGATTGTATTAATGGTATGTCATCCACATTGAGGTTTCACCATCAACGATCCATTATTTTGATGCATGCAAGAAAGATTGTTGAAATTCTCAGCGAGATGTATATGATGTGCCGTTCAGGCACTCCATATTGGTTTCGTCAGGCACGAACGTCTTAGGTAGAGATTTCGGGCCGCAGCAAATAGGCCCGCAAGACCCCTGGAGCGGAAACGATGCTGAGTAGACGACCAGAACGCGGTTCCACCTCTGTTGCCCTTGCCTTTGCAGTGTTTCTCGTGTTCATGACCGCTGTCACCGTTTATATCTTCTGGGCGAAAGTTTGGTGGTTCCCTCCGGCCATCACCGACCTCGGCCACGAGATTGACGCGCAATACGCGCGCACCTTCCTGATCACTGGAATCGTGTTTGTGGCGGCGCAGCTTGGCTTGGCCTTGGCGATTTTCAAGTTTCGCGATCGCGGGCAGAAAGTGACCTACTTTGAGGGCAACAACACGATGGAAATTGTCTGGACGCTGGCAACCGTCGTGTTGTTCGTGGGCCTGGGTTTGTACGCCCGAAACGCCTGGGCGCAAGTGCACTTTATAGGCGCCGCGCCGGGCGCGCTGCAAATTGAGGTCACCGGTCAGCAATTTGTCTGGAATTTCCGCTATGCCGGCCCGGATGGAAAATTTGGCCGCGAGAAACCGGAGTTGGTCAGCGCTTCCACCGGCAATCCGGTGGGACTCGATCCGACTGATCCGGCGTCGAAAGATGACATTGTTTCCCCGGTGATCGTCGTTCCGGCGGGACGCGAAGTCGAGTTGATTATCCGCTCACAGGACGTAACCCACAGTTTCTACGTCCGAGAACTGCGGTTGAAGCAGGACGCCGTCCCTGGCATGGAAATTCACATGCACTTTAACGCTACAGTGCCCGGCGACTATGAAATCGCCTGCGCGGAACTTTGCGGCTTGGGACACTACCGCATGCACAGCATGCTCACGGTGATGCCCGAAGCGGATTTTGAAAAATGGGAGAAGGACCAGGAAGCGGCGAACCAGTAGGATTTAAGTGGAACGGGCTCGCTGTTACGGGCCTGTCCTACCAAGGACCCCGAGGAGAGGCTCAATGGTGACACACGAAAACGGCGGCGGCCACGGGCACCACCAACCTCCGTCCGGTTTCATTCGGAAATGGGTATTCAGCATCGATCATAAGGTGATCGGCATTCAATATTTGTGTCTGGCCTTGTTCTCTGTGTTCGTCGGCATGGCCCTTTCGTTGCTGATGCGCTTGCATTTGGCTTGGCCGACCGCGAAGTTTGCTTTCTTCAATGGCGGCCAGATGACGCCGGAGCAGTACCTGGCATTGATGACCATGCACGGCACGATCATGGTCTTCATGGTGCTGACCACGGCGCCCCAGTCCGGCTTCGGCAACTATTTCTTGCCGATTCAGATCGGCGCGGCGGACATGGCATTTCCCGTGTTGAACATGCTCTCGTTCTGGACCACGTTTGTATCGCTCGTGGTAATGATCTGCGCGTTTTTTGTTTCAGGC
>Ga0187803_10000876_pt1 | contig 11812 bp, 19 predicted proteins | sample NC_wetland_sal_i_2_FD_132425 | JGI IMG/M metagenome (GOLD analysis project Ga0187803, IMG submission 132425) | Wetland sediment microbial communities from Neuse River Estuary, North Carolina, USA - Control_3 | ecosystem: Environmental > Aquatic > Freshwater > Wetlands > Sediment | place: USA...
CGCCTTCGGGGAGCTGCAGCTCTCCTCCTTCACGAAGGCCGACAGGGCGCGACTTGAGCGTGTGTGGCGAGGGCTCCAGTGGCTGGACAACAACCAGGCCGAGCTTCGTGATGCGATCGACGATCTACTCGCCGCTTGGGCCAACGAACGGAGTCCCAACCTCGGGATGGACGCGGAAGCAACCTACCAACTCATCACGGGCCTCCGCAAACTCGTGGCACATCCCAAAGCGACGAAGGACGCGTGACCCATGGCGTTCATGAGACGACGCGACATCACGAAGGACATGACGCTTGGCGAGCTGGAAACGCTCTTCGCCCTGAAAGGCGCGCGCCTCGAGTCACTGACGCGCACCCACGATGACACGTTCAGCGCCCGCATCCGGTGCGGTGGCCAGCTCTTCTACGGCAATGGCAAGTCGATCATGTCCGCGTTCCGAGACGCATTCGACGACATGGTCTGTTCGGTCGGCGTGCAACTTCGTCGGTCGACGCGTCCGCGTCGTCGCGTCCGACCTGTCAAGCTGAGCATCGCCTCGTGAGCACCGGATGCGCGCAGTGTGCGTGCGAGAAGGGAGCGGAATGTTACGAGCTGGAATGCTTGTGCGCCTGCCACGTCCTTGAGAAGACGCGAAAGAAGCTGATCGAGGTGGAACGGACGCGCGACACGGCCGTGGAGCTGCACGCCGTCCAGTGCCAAGAGACCACGCGACTTGCGACCGAGAACGAGGAGTTGCGAGCGGCGTTGACGTTGTGCCCATCGAGTCCGACTGCGGACAATGCGCCGAGCGTGGCGGCGAGAAGGAAACAGCAGCACATGAGAGACGAAGACGTCAGCAAGCGGCTGCTGCGGCTCATTGCAGAGCGCGAAGCACACCTCTTGACGGTACTCGAGGCAGTCAGCCGAGCCACATCGCTTGCTGAAGCGCAGCGTATCGCGCGCGACGAGCTCAACTCCTATGCGGGCGAGCCTGTCGAGCCGCCAGGCCCGCGAGCAGTCAAGTGACCGCTGATGATGGCGGCTTCGCGCCGTTGAGACCATGAGAATGGCGTGGGAACCTTGTGACGGGACCGAGATCGGGTCGAGCGATCGCCACCAGCGCGATCCGGGAGCCCAGGACGCCCTCTGCGCAGCATGCAGAGCGAAGGCCGCAGCGGCGGACGCTGCGGTGCCGCGCGCGTGGGAGCTCTTCTGCGAGAAAGATGAAGACGGCAGACTCGAACACTTCTACGCCGCCACACGCGCCGTCGAGATGTGCGGCGCAAAGCTAGACAACATCGTACTGGCGCGTCTCGTGCCGGACGTGGAAGGAACCCTTTGGGGCTGGCGCTACAGCCATCATCCCGCGAACCGCAGCTTCAGAGGGCAGGTATCGATGATCTACGGGCACGAGAAACTCGTAGAGATGTGCTTTCCGTACGGGACAAAGGCCGAGACACGAATGGGTCACGGAGAGATCGTCCGACTCAGAGCGGAGATTTTGCGGCCCGCGAAGAAAGACGAGACGCGACCCTGAACCTGCCGGCGAACGCACTCAATTTGCGACATGGTCTGTTCGGTGGGCGTGCAACTCCGCAGGTCAACCAAGCCGAGGCGAGCGCGTCCGACCTGTCAAGCTGAGCATCGCGTCGTGATGGTCCGCTGGGGGCTAGCCCTTCTTCGGCGTCGCGGGATGCGGCTCTAGGCGCTTCAAGAGGTCCGGAGTGCCTTGCGTGGCGACATCCCACACGATCTCGAGCTTCACGTCCCAGTACTGATGGACGACGATGTGCCTCATTTTGGTGATCTCATGCCACGGGATGCCCGGATACTTCGCACGAAACGCCGCCGACAGATGACCGGCCGCTTCGCCGATGATGCCGATCTGACGGATCACGGCGTCCACCTTTTGACGGTCGCGAACGAACCGTTCCTGCGTCACCCCACGCATGTAAGCGTGAATGGCCCGAGCGGCGACGAGGATGTCATCCACGTACGCATCGTCTGACCGCGTTGGCTTCGGCTTGGTCACGGAAGCACACCCGCGAGCGTCACGTGGCCCCGATCGTAGATGACGCGTTCCCCTTCGAGGATGGACTGCCGACGAACCTTGTTAGAACTACTCTCAACGACCGAGCGATCAAGGAAGTCGACACGTCGACCAAAGAGGTCCGTGAACGCATCGACCGCAGCCATGAGGGTGGCGAGGGTGTTGATGTGGCCCGACTCGGGCACATACAGGATATCGACATCACTCGTCGGACCGAAGTCGTCTCGCACAACGGAACCAAAAAGCGACAGTCTCTTGATGTGGTGCTTCTTGCAGAGACGCTTCAGTCGCCGCGGGTCGACATGCGGCTTGGGCGTCGGGCCATCCGCGTCATCCGGAGCGGGCGGAGGCGACAGGACCGCGACCACGTGACCATGGCGACGGATCTCGACCGGGCCGTCCGTTGGAAGGTTGCGTAGGACGTGAAAAAGGTCGCGCCGCAGCGAGCTCGCGTCGATCTGGAGAGGTTGAGCGTGCATAAGCCAAAGTGTACGTCGCAGAACGGACCCGAGCAAGCCATCATGTACATCCATATGCTAGCGTGATCGCATGTCACCATCGCCTCCCGCGAAGCCATCCGAGCCATCTCCGAAAAAGCCATACCGCACCCCGACACTGACGCGCCTGGGCAGCGTGCGTGATCTGACGTTCGGAGCCAGCGGTCATGTCCCCGACATGTTCGGCCACCAGCACGGCCACCATCATCCGCACCCGTAGCGGTTGCGGGAGAAGGACCGAGGACGTAGAGTCCAAGGGTTCGCGCTTCGCAATGACCCAAGGGGGTGAACCAGTTTCGACGTCGAGAAGAAGACATCGTCTGCGTGTGGGCGGCGCTCGATCCGCCCTGACCAATCGAGTACGCGATAGTCGCCAACGACAACCGCAACCCGCTCGAAGCCCAAGCGGCCTGAGAGCCGATCCCCCGCAAGGTCGTCCTCGTAGCGGAAGGATCGTCATCCACCAGGGCTGGACCGAGACCCGAGCGCTGCCGAGTCGCTCCCTCGGTCGAGAGTACACCTCGGCACCCACGGCCCGTGGTCTAGGGCTCCGGCCCGGATAGGGAGCTACGCACGTGAACGAGGACGATGTCAGAGGCTCGGCGGACACGGGTGCAAATCCCGTCACCTCCACCAAAAGACCTGGTAGACTTCAGCCTTCGATAACTGGGCTGAAGAACAACATGCGAACCTGCCCTTCGTCCACGGAGAGGCTCTGCGCGTGACAGCGCAGGGCCTTTTCGTCTTTCAGGGACGCCAGAGCGCAGCCCATGCGATAGGATTGGGGCATGGACAAGCGCGAGTTTCAGAAGCTGAAGAGCCTCTGGTACGCGACGGGACGTCAGGACGCCGGCAACGTCATGGACCCACGCGAGCTGAAGGGCGCGCTGAAGACGTCCACGCCCAGCCAGAAGCAGATCAAGGCCTGGCTCCTTCGCGAGTCGTTCGACGACTGGGTCAAGCAGGCGGATCTCGACCCGTCGCTGACCGAGGCGCAGGTGAGCGAGATCATCGACGCCTGGACAAACGGGTGGAGCGAGTACGCAGCGGCGTGGATGAAGAACGCGCACGAAGAGGACGAGGAAGAACGCCGTCCCTACCCGTAAGGCGGTGCGGCATCTCGTCATCATCATGGCCCTGCTCCAGATGTCCTGCGCGGTATGGTTGAAGACAGGGTCGATCTACCGAACACGGCACACGCACATCGGCATCAGGCCTGCGGTGGACAAGAACGGCGACTGGGCGATCACCCTTCAGATCACGACGGACAAGTTGCCGTGATGATCCAGAGTGACGGGGTGATGCACGGCCCAGCTCTGGGGATCCGTAGGAGGTGCAAGGAGCTGGAGCCTGTCAGCCGCCCTACGACGTCTCCATCGACCGGAAAGACGTACCTGCGGCGCTACTACCGCTACCAGCTCGAGCCGTGCGGCCACGTGGTGGAGCGGGGCCAGCCGAACCGGACCTTCTGTTACTGCGAAGTGTGTCCGCCGGACGCGCGCTAGCCCTTCTGTTGCGCTATCGTCAGGGGATGGTCCAAAGGGCACCCCTTCACCCCGCTGTCGTCCGCGAGCTCCTGTCAGAAGGACGCGTCTACGTGGAGATGCTCCGCGACGGCAAGCGCCCGACGGACGGCCAGCACGAACGCATAAAGGCCTACCTGAAGATCCTGGGCGCAGCGCTGGACGACGGTCCGCCACTCGCGCCACCCGACGCCGAGATCGTCCGCATCCCCGAAGGCGCGGAAGCGCGCAGTCGGTTCGCCACGGGCACGCGCGCCTTCGACAAGGTACTCGGCGGCGGCATTCTGGAGCGGTCGAGCATCCTCCTTCTGGGAGAACCGGGGATCGGCAAGACAGCGCTGCTTCTTCAGATCGCCCACATGATGTCGAACGCGAAGGTCCGGAACGTGGACACGGGAGCCGAACAGTCGAACTTCCGCGTGCACTACATCTCCACGGCGACGGATGTGGAGAAGACCGTCCGCATGACGGAGCTATCCGAGAAGCTCGCGCGCAAGCTCCGGGAGACACTCGATGGCGGCATGTTGACGATGACTGGCGACGTCAGCGGTCCGAACCACCCACGCATCTCCATCTTCATGAACTGGCAGTCCGCCAAGGACATGGGGAAGGTGGCAGCCATCCAGCACTGCATCGGCACCGATCCCAATGCCGACCTCGTCATCGTCGACGATCTCTGGGACCCACGTCCGCACACCTACGAAGCCGCGCTGGAAGAGATCACCGGCACATGCCACGCGATGGGTGCCGCCTGCATCATCATCGTGCCCCAGCCGACCATCCCAGCGGCGTATGCGTCAGGACGCGGCACTGCCGGCCAGCTCGAACGCTACCCAGACGTGGTGATCCAGATGCTCAACATGGGCGGCCATCTGAGGCATCTCATAGCGACCAAGAACCGCTACGACACGGACACTTCGGCTGCTGCGAACATGGAGGCCTCGATGCAGATCGACGAACACGGCCTCCATTCGGTCGAAGTCTGAAACCACCATGGGGGCAAACCAGCTGGACGTGATCGGCTTCGACCCGTCGAGCAACGGCGGCACGGCATGGGCACACCTACGCGTCGGTCCATCCGAGCGGATCTACATCGAACGCGGCGAGCTCGACGATGAAGCGGGCATCCGCACCCTACTCAAGGGACTCGCACTCAAGCCGCAACCCTGGATCGTCGGCGTCGAGGTGGTCGAACGCGGATTGAACTCCCGGCGTGGCGACGAACCGGGCGCGAGGGCGAAAGCCCGTTCGCTCATTTCGACGGCGAAGGTGGGGGAGTTCATCCGCGCGACTGCGCTCGCCTACGGCCTTGCCGTCGAAGCCATGCCCGTGTGGGTGGCGCGCAAATACGTCGGCCTCTACGGCAAGACGAACGACAACGTGGTCAAGCAGGCGCTGCGCGCGGCCTGCCCCAGCTGGCCACGCCTGAGTAACGATCACGTGCGCGACGCGGCTGTCGTCGCCATCGCGGCCGGCACGGTCTACGGCATCAAGACGGCATGGGGCAGCAAGATCCCCCAGCAGGCGATGGTGACAGAGAGCCTCGTGGCAACGCGCGACTCGTCCGGGCTATGATTCGCCGATGATGAAACCGCAGAAGACGCCAAAGAAAGTGATCATCGTGACGGTGGACGTGTCGACCAGGAGTGACAGATCGATCGACGAACTCGTCATCGCTATGAGGCGTACAGGACGGGCGCACAAGGCCGAACCCATCATCACGATGGCGCATCGTTAGGCTTCGTCAGCGTCTTCGACATCGTCGACCCGCCACGCGATCCGCAGCTCCCCGAGAAGAAGCTCGATCGCCATGCGCATGCGATCGATACGCACGTGCGCGCTGTCCTCCGGGTGCGTCTTGTCGTGACGAAGGAGAGTGGACACGCTGGCGAGCACGTTGCGAGCGCGCTTCCTTCCCGCATCATGCTCGGCCTGGTTGCCGATGTGCTCCCTGGTCAGAAATGCTTTCAGATGTTGCATCTTGCGCGTGACATCGGCGATGGCGAGCTGAGCTTGGCGGCGATCGCGCGGAGCCACGAGCGCTGTCTTGCACTCGACGATCGCTCGAAGGCCGACCATCTCGCCCTTCATCTCGCTGAGAGTGGCGTTGAGCTCGGTCGTCGACTTCGACGCGGCGGTCTCCAGCATCGCGTCGAGGTCAAGCTCCGCCCACCAGAACTGTTCGAGCGCATCGAGTGCGGGCCGTAGAGGCTTGAGAGGGTAAATCGTGCAAGCCGACATCTTTCGCCTGCTCCCGTCGGGCCCGCCGCTCGCGCCGTTCTGGCGGTACTACGGCGGCAAGTTTCGAGCGGCCCCGCACTATCCGCCGCCGCGACACGAGACGATTGTCGAGCCGTTCGCGGGCGCGGCGGGCTACGCGTGTCGATACCCGGACAGAAACGTGATCCTCGTCGAGAAGTATCCCGTCGTCGCGGAGCTGTGGCGCTACCTCATTGCGGTCCCGTCGTCGGAGGTACGTCGAATCCCTGCGAACATCGAACATGTTGACGAGCTTCCGGCTTGGGTACCAGTAACCCGCCAAGCATCTTATTGGATGGTGGCTGAACGCGGCGACGGTCTCGCCCTGCAAAAAGCTCAGCGCAGGCCGCAAGAAGCTCGCGACGATGGGTAGGCAGTACGAGGGATGGACCACGGCCACGCGCGAACGCATCGCGTCTCAAGTGGGCGCGATTCGACACTGGAAGATTGTCGAGGGCGACTACACGGCGGCACCAGATGTGGCAGCGACATGGTTCGTTGACCCGCCGTACGACAACGCTGCGGGTCGCTACTACGTCCACGGTTCCGACAAGCTCGACTTCACCGCGCTCGCGGCGTGGTGTCGCTCTCGGCGAGGCCACGTGATGGTTTGTGAGAACGAGGGTGCCACATGGCTGCCCTTCCAGCCGTTCATGACGTTCAAGGCCGGCATCAATCACGACGGAGATGGGTCCGTCGAAGTGATGTGGACGAATGACGCAAAAAGTAGCGACCACAACCCCTAGTGGCATCCAGTTGATTGGGGGTGAAAACCGGATAAGCATGGAGCGTCCTTTCGAGGACCACCCGGAACGGTCAGTTCCGAGCGGACAGGACGAGCAACTGTCCGGCCGAGATTACCTTCCGAGAAGACACGGGCCGACTCGTTGGCTTTCGACCGAACCAGCCGCTCAGGGTGAGAGTGGGGCGCACGTGACGTTGCCTCGGTCGTCGGGTATGGGACACTGCACGTGTTCGACCACGCTCCACGCAGACCCATGCGTGGACCCGCGTGGTCGAGGGATAGTGCGCCGTTTGGGCGCGTCGGGGTACTTGATCTGCGCACCGCACATGGGACACAGCGGAAGCTTCACGATTCACCCAGATGCGCCGCGCGCCTGGCGCGAATCATCTCCCACACCTCTTCGCAGGTCTTCGCGGTCCCTCCGCACGTCGCGCAGAGAGGGACTTCGGGGCCTTCGTCCCAGCCGTCGCGTGGGATGACGATGGTGGCGGTGCCAACGGGTTTGCCGCAGGCTGCGCACGGCTGCTTCCTCCGCTCCGTCTCCTTCATATGACAAAGAGATCGTCGTCCGTAGGTCCCAGCGGACGATCGCCTTCCACGACGACGATGCCAATCCAGTGGCACTTGAGCATGCGCGGCTTACTGCGCATGTTCTCGACGGTGGCAACCACGAAGAGGCCTGGCGTCGCGGTGTCGAACCCGTCTCCATACGGATGAAACCCTGGAGGGCCATCGGGTTGGAAGTCTTTGCCGAAGCGCGGGCGTGGATCGGGGAACTGCGAGTCCTTGCCTACCCTGAGATCGTGCACCCGAAACGAATCCCAATCCTCTTCGATGACGAACCGACTGGGCTTGAAGAGGCGTCCGGGTGGCGCGCCGAAACTCGTCCACGGCACGATCACCTCGGACTTGGGCGACACCACCACTTCGCGCGTCTTCGAGCGAACGAGTACGGTCACATCGGGCAAGGGAGACGACTTAGGCATCATTCCTTCTCCCACTCAACCACGAACTCCGGACCGCCCGCCCCGCGCCAACGTTTGAGCGTGAGCGCGACCTCGTCGTCCGTGGGCCACCGATCGCGGTGCCACAGGGTCCCAGCAAAGATCGGGTTATTCGCGCGATCGTCCATGTAAATCCGAACGACGCGCCGACCGTGCACGGTCTTAGGGTCGCACTCGACGACTTCATGAAGAAATCGATGAAGGCTGCACCGGACGGTCTTCTGAGAGCAGACATCATCCTGCGCCACGCCGAGCGCCAGGTCTTCATCGTCCAGCGCGAAGCTGTAGTGAAGCTCGCCATCGGGCGCGTTGTTGATGAGCTGTGCGCGCAAGACTTGATTGTCCTCATCGCCCACGTAGGCCGGGAACCACGTGTCACCTGCCCCATCGCGATCGGTCGCGTTCATGCGAATGCGCAGGCCGCAGCATGCGCAGCGGATGTCCGGATGCTCCAAGATCCCGATGCACTTGATCTCCTCATGCAGCCGACGCATGCACGCGGCGCAGATGAGCCGGAAACTCACGATGCACCCGGAGCCATAGGTGCCGCCGTTTCGGTGGCTGCGGATGCTGCGGGTGGTGCCGGTACATCCGCCAAGAAAGCAAATCGGACGTCGCCGCGATCGATGTCCGCCCTGAATTTCTCGAGATGCGTGTCGCACACCAGCCAGGGGCCCTTTTCGGCGTCGCGCGGGTTGGTGAGAGCGATCGTCCCCACGGCGGCGTGCGGGCACGACTTGTGGAAGCACGGCTTGTCCGGGCGGACTGGTGCCGGCGGAGGGGCCACGGCGGGCGCTTCCGGAGGCGGAACTGGGGGAGCTTCCTGACCCGAGAGCGGCATGCTGGGCTGCGGCGGTCCCATGGCGCGCAGTGTGCGGATACGGAGTCGTGCTTTCATGGTTTCGACAGGCGCGGTTGCTTTGAGCATGCGGCACGTGGGGCACCGGAGGTCGAGATCGACGCACGCACGCTCTTCGGCCATGGTGAGGGTAGTGGTCCGCTCAGGTTCTTCGGTGACTTCGCGTGTGATGCGGAGGGCATCAGTCTGCGCAAACTCGGCGGTGCGGAGGCAGGTGCGGCAACGCGTGGCCTCTTCTTTCTTCTGCGCCGTCTCTCGAGCGACCACGAGACGCGCTGCCTCGGCATCGCGAGACATCTCGATGTAGTGCTGCCAAGCGCGCTTGACGTCGTCGAAGCTGAAGCCGTGCTTGATGATCACCTCTTTGGGGATGAGTCCCGCGTCGAACTCGCGGTAACAGATGGTCTCGACCTGGCTGTCGATCGCCCCTTCGGTCCTCAGTTTGCGCGTGTAACGTTCGAGGGTGTCGGCGAGGTTGTAGCCGCCCTGATCGGGGTCGAAGCGTATCTCGCCATTGCGACGGAGCTTCGTCACGTTTGTGTTGGTTACCTGTAAGATGGCCTGCACGACCTTGCTTGAAACCCAAACGCGCTGAGCGACAAGCCCGTGAAGGCCAGGCAGGCGCCGCCGCTCCTGACGCGGTTCTACATTCCGAGCGGCGACTGCGGGCATTTCTCGTTTCAGCCTACCCATCGCGCACCGCTGGCGCCACTCATGCACGCAACCGCAGGCGCCGATTTGGGAAAGTCACACGTGACAACGTGACAGACCACGGAAACTAGACACTAAACGGAATCGCAGCGCGTTTCAAGGGCGCCAAACCCGACCCATTTCCGGTAAGGTCTGGGGAGAGATGCAACTCGAGCAGTTCGACATGGTTCTCCGTTCGGAGCTCTCGAACGAGATCGCCCGGATGATGGGTCTCGACGGCCAGGACGCGCACCGAGACGCCAAGCGCGACAAGGTGGTGGGGATCGAGCTCCGGTACATCGACGAGCACGAGCACGAGACGGAGATCACGGAGTTCACGGGCGACGAGCTGAACGGTCCTAACGCGGGCATCGACTCGATCGTGGGGATGATCGAATCGGCGACGATGCGCGACGCCCAGACTCGGTACGGCAACGCTCTCTACGCCATCTTCTTCCACCTGTCGGGGAACCAGAAGAACCGAGGTCGCTTCCCGTTCAGGGTTCCGGGCGGCGCGCACATGTATCGTGGGTCTGGCGGCGGCAGCAGCTCAGCGCTGGCGGCCTACGGGCGGGGCGGCGGAATGCAGTCGGTGCGCGGGATGATGGGAGAGGTGCCGCTCGAGTCGGGCCAGATCGCCGACGTCTTCCGCGTGGCGGTGGAGTTTTTGAAGTACACGACCGAAGAACGGAAACAGAACGACGATCGCACGCAAATACTCGTCCGCGGGTTCGAGAGTCTGGTCAAGCAGCAGCAGGAAGTGATCGAGAGCCGGGGGACGCGGGACCTGTCGGTCATCGAGCTTCAGAACGAGATGTTCACGGCCAAGTACGAGATCGACAAGAAGCGCGAGGACGACGCCGAGAGAAAGAAGTGGGCCGCCAAGGCCATCGAAGCAGTCGAAGCCTATGGCCCTCTCCTTCTCCCCCCCGTCATCGAGACGATCCGCAAGTTCAACAACGGTCCGAACTATGTCCCCAGCGAGATGGACATGGAGAAGCTCCAGAACCTGATCCGCAAGGCGAAGGGCGAAGCGGTGGAAGAGCCTACCAACGGTCACGCCGGCGGCCAGAACGGCCACGTTCCCGGCCCTCCCCCGCCCCAAGGCACCCAGCAACCGGGCGATCCGTCCCCCATCGACATTTTCCATCATCGGATCGCCTTCGACGTCTGCCGACTCATCGGGATGGTGAAGGCAAACGGCCACATCGACTCGATGCGCGCCGCCTTCGACCCGGGATCGCCCGCGCTGATGGCGTTCGACGCGATCGTCGCGGCCGTCGGGCAGCCAGGCGTCGGATCGACGGAGGAGAGCGTCAACGAGCTCGCCCAGCTGACGTTGATGTTCGGGGGCGCACTCCAGTCGAAGCCGGAAGTGGGCTTGAAGATCCTTCAGAGCGTGAGCGGCTTCGAGCGCGCGGGACTCATCGAGCTGTCGCAGCTTCTCAAGCAGTACGTGGAGTTCGTCCAGCAAGCCGCCGCATCCGAACAGCAGCAGCAACCGGCCGCGTCGCCATGACCAACGTCGCGACCGCCAAGCTCGTCATGGCCGTTCTCCTTCGGCTCTTCCCGCAGTGCTTCACGACCGTGGAGGTTGGGGACGCGTGGGAGACGCGGCCGAGGCCTGCCGAAGCCTACGCGCGCGCTCGAGACAACGCGCTCGCCGCCACCGTCATCCGGTGGCGTTCGCCCGCGTATCCGAGGGCGCGCGTGATCTCGGCCATGTGCGTGAAGCCATGATCGAGTCCAGGCACACGCTCTCCTTCTGCGGCGGCTGCGGCGAGATGGTGGTCTGCGCCGACTGCGGCAATAACTGCTGCAATGCCAGCACGGGCAACCGTCCTGACGGCATCCGTTGTGGGTGCGACGAAGCGTACAAGCATCAGGCGATGTTCTGGGCGGAGCCGACGTCGGTGCGTTTCGCAAAGGACGAGCGGCAAGCGAGGAAGCGTCGACAGTCGCCCTCGTTCACGGAGAAGCTGAAGGCCGAGAAGACCGCCCGCGCGTGGGACCTTGGTGCTCCGAAGGAGAGGGGCCAAGCGTGAGCGCGAAGATCGAGCCGGAGGAGGAACGCGCGGAACGCGAGGAGCGGTGGTATCGCCACCGAAACGACCACCCAGAGAAGTACGAGGGTCGCATCGACCCGAACGCAACGATGGAGAGCCTACGCAAGCGGTATAACCGTGGGCGTTACTTCATCGTAACC
>Ga0187803_10000877_pt1 | contig 11807 bp, 18 predicted proteins | sample NC_wetland_sal_i_2_FD_132425 | JGI IMG/M metagenome (GOLD analysis project Ga0187803, IMG submission 132425) | Wetland sediment microbial communities from Neuse River Estuary, North Carolina, USA - Control_3 | ecosystem: Environmental > Aquatic > Freshwater > Wetlands > Sediment | place: USA...
AACGTGCGGATAAAGGAGATAAGCAGACTCTTAGGCGCCAGCGTCAGGCCACGGTAGCTCAGCCTGGTAGAGCACCTGCCTTGTAAGCAGGTGGTCGTGGGATCGAATCCCACCCGTGGCTCTTCACACTTTCACCAATGGGGAGCGGTTCTCGTCTTGCGGGGTTGGTTGTCATTTTGACAACAATCCTGTCTGCGATACTGTCTGCGAGCGTGCCCACTAGCTGCTCATTGCCCACAACGCCGTCGGTCAGCGCACGTGCATAGTCGCCCATCGTCTCAAAGCCTAACTGCTGAAGGCGTAGGTTCAGCCCTGCAACCTGGTCGTCTGTCAACCGCATGCTCACAGTACGCCACTTGGACACAGGCCGTTACCACAGCGTAGCTCTGGATGCCACTTATAGCCCTCGGCTTTGGGTTTTGGCAGCAGGTTGTCAAAACCGCCCAATAATTAGTCAATGGTCGTACAATCCTCCTAGGCGTTCTCGACAGTAGCACTAAGTAACAGCCCTGTCTTCTTCACACGACCGAAGTTGAAGACTAATGTCGTTGCTGTCATACTTGTCCTGCTCATCGCGGCCAGTGCAACCGTCGGGTACTTTGTCGGGGTCGCCGGTCAGCGCACAGTCACGTCGGTCTCCACAACGACGACTACGACTACCGGGTCTCTCACCGTTCCGGTCATCAACTCTCCCACGATGAACGTAAACGGGTCGCTGTACTACGCGGACAACGTATCGATGGACATCTCGGTGGGGAATCCCGGTTACAGCTACTTCCACAACGGGTCGGTGACGTTCCTTGGTGTGAAGTTCGAGACGTATTGCCCGCCCTCCTACGGTGGGTGTCCGCTCCCCGCTGGCGTTACCGAAACGAAGGTCACCACGGTGACGATAGGCTTGATCAGATTGAATGCCACATTCCCAGACAAGAGCACAGAGACGATCGACGGGCTCATCGGAACCATTGACTACTTCTATGTCTTCTCACACCACAGTAATCCTCAGGCGGGCATCTTGATTGTGTACAGTAATGGGTACAAAGCCTACCTGCTGGTGTCGTAGCAAGGCGACAGCGATTGTCTCTGGTTGCGTGGGGTAAAGGTCCGTGCTTCCTCAAGGGCGTTCTCAGCAGTAGCACTAAGTAACAGCACGTGTCTTCTTCGCATAGTCGGAATTGGAGATTAAGGTCGTTGCCGTCATACTAGTCCTGTTCATCGTTGCCAGCGCAGCCGTAGGGTATTTCGCAGGAGTCAACAACCGCCAGGTCATCACGACCACCTCCACCAAGTTCCAATATATGACAACAGAGACCCTGATTACTACGGGCAGTGAAAGCAATGGTTCCACGACGAGGAACGGCTTGAACAACACGTTATTGTGTTCCATAACACCAAGCGAATTGAACGAGGCACGCTCGACAGTCGAGACCAACTCAGAGTTCTTGGCCGCTGAAAACGGAACTGACTATTCCTATGTAAGCTACGGAATGGTCTGCTACAGAGCCAACACCCTCATTCAGCTTGAACTCTTCTACGAACACACCACAAATCAATTGTTCGAATTTTGCAGCGAAATGCAGAACGTTACAGATACCCTACGGGTCATATTACCGGTCACGCCTTCGGGGATCAACATGTCTGCCATCCAGATAGCGTACCAAAGTTCTTTGGATTGGCCTCAGCTTTGCACGACTACGATCTCGACGGGGACAACGTCAGGTGGGTAGCGGCAATCTTTCCGCCTTGGTCAATTCTCTGGGAAGCTCTAAGCCTGCGGTCTATATCTTGGCAGTTAGGGACGAGTGGGGATGTAGTTCTACTGCACTTCAGGGTAGTACAGCTACCTAGTTCCCATTGACTGCGTGCTCTGACACATCGTGCTCAGAACGTACCTTACAGCCTGTTGTCAAGATCACAAAGGCCGTTCTCTGTGTTAGAGCTAAGTGGCGGCAAGCTATAGCCACCACGGCCTGGTTTGAAGAATGAAATTGCCGCAGTTGTGCTGGTCGTAGCAATCATAGTGAGTGCAGGAGCGGGATATCTTGTTGGGGTTGCAAACCAACACGCCGCTACGTCTGTGTCAACGACGACACTAACGAAGGAAGCGACAACCGCGACTAGCACTGTTCAAGGGCTTCAACTGTTAGCATCGGTCAGGCCGTCTTCTCTAGCCGTAGGTCAGAACGTGACCATTGTGGCCGAGGTATACAATTCGCTTCAGACCAACGTGACAATCAATGCTGGTGAAATAACCAATCCATCCCAGGAACCATGTGGGCTAGGCGTTGTTCCAACGGGCATTCGGGTCTATTCAGGACATTACACCTTCACGAACCTATCTGCGGCATCGCCCCTTCTACTGTACAATGACTCGCTAGCGGTCCCTTGTTTTGTCGTATTCAACAACACGTACACCTTCCAACCAAACAGCGATAACGCAACTGTATCATCTCTCGGGGCATCAATCAAGTGGGTGGCCAACGAAACAATCTCACTCAGTGGTTACTGGACCACCGGCCTGGTTGCCGGGCCCAGCTCTAAGCTCTTTTCTCAGAACTTTGAACCCGGACCGTATACGGTGTTAGTGTTCGATGCGTGGGGGCAACAGCTCATAGAATACTTCGAAGTCACCTGAGCTTGGTCGTCTGTCAGCTTCATGCTCACCGTACGCCACTTGGACACAGGCCGTTACCACAGCGTAGCTCTGGATGCCACTTATAGCCCTCGGCCTTGGGTTTTGGCAGGAGGCTGTCAAAACCACTCACAGCCAGTCAAGGGTAGCGTAACCCAGGTTCTGCAGCTGTTGGCTCTGGGCTTCGGCCTACGGTTCGGACTAAGCCTCATCGGTCTTCTAGCTTGACATCGCTAAACAGGACCCTGATTGTTCTGGAAGGCTCATCGATAATGACTTTGAAAGTGAAAGTGCCCTTGATTGGCTCGTCGTTGAAGGTTGCCTTCTCTGTCTTGAGATGTCCCTCAAACTTACTGTCTACATCCTTCTGGATTGAGTGCACAACGCCCCTTGGCTCAATGAATCTAAGGGACTGGTCGCCGTTTATGCCAATGTGAGTATGGGGCTTGTTCTGGCCCTTAGCCCCGAAAAGCACGTCGATGTAGTAGTCGTTACGTCTTTTGTCCTTCCTAATGGCCACTTCAGCCCAAGAGTTCTTGGTTTCGTAATGACCACCTTTCACATCGAAGTGGAAGGAACTGTCGATAGCTATCTTATTCGAGGGCAACTACCCGCCGATTTCAGAACGGCAACATAACGATATCGCCCCCGCGGCGTGTCGACAGCCGTCCACGCTTTGCCCGTCTGCGCGTGTCCGCCGTCGAGGCGTAGAAGCTACGCCAAATTCTGGTTGCCTAAGCCGCGGTATAGAACTTGCAGAAGCTATTCGCCCTCCTCGCTGTCGAACGGCACAAACTCGAGCAGCTCGCCGTACACGATGTGCCTGAACTCGCGCAAGCGTGGGTCGACCGTCCACTCTTTGCCGTCTAGCACGAAGCTGTTAGCTTGTGGACAAGACACTATGAAGAGGCTAAGCGACTTCCAGGCCCTTGCAAATTCCGGTTAGCTTTGCTTCTCGACCTGACCACGCCTTCAGCTGCGAACATCAAAGCAAGAAGAGCAATGGCAATTGTTGCCTGAGAGGTTCGGTCAGTGCCCAGCAAATAACCGAATCCCAGTGAAGCTAGCCCCTGCACAACCATTCTGACCCAGAAATTGGAGGCGATACCCCTTAGTGAAATTCCAGAAGGTGGAGGAACTGGCGACGGGAGGAACTGACCGAGGTTGTAGACCTGCGTAGAAATCAGGGTTCCAATGTCCCGACTAATGACCGATTTGTCGAGGTAGACCTGGTTCCCGATTGCCTCCAAACCAGAAGTAATTGGGGGAATCTGCTCTGGGTTCATCGTCCGGCTGATGAATTCTCTTACCTGCCCGAGGAGCTTTCCTAGAGTCTTCAGATTATCTAACGCTGAACCGAACGCCAAGGGCGTGTCCTCCATTCCCTTCTTGGAGTTCTCGATTATTATCAACGTCCTCTTGATGTTGCGTTTCGCTTTCGCAAGTTCGTCCGGGTTTCCTTGTGTCTTGGGTATTTCATCAGCAATCAAGTACAAATGAGCTGCGAGTTTTTCATGCAGACTGACCTTAGGCGGGGGTACAATCGGGTTTCTTAGCAGATACAGTCCATAGACCGCAACGATGGTGTAGAATATGGAAAGTGGGAGGGAAGGCGGCGATACCCAGGATGGATAAGTGAGGATGAAGGTAAGGATTAATCCCCATAGCAACATGGTGATGCCTACTGTGGAGAATTTCGCAGATCTATTGTGATACTTTTCCTCGTTCCTTTCAATCTCCTCGGCCCATTGGGGCAAAACCAAGCGTTCAGCCTTCCTCCTCAAACTTGTCTAGCTCTGAGATGAGGTCGGCCTCGACATCGTTGATCAGGTCTTCTACGTCTTCCTTGTTGAAGCCTTCAGTAACAAGGTCGTCGTAGAGCTGGTCAAGCCTCTTGCGTATCTTACTTTCTACCTTTCTTTCCACCAAGGATTACCCCTTCTCCTGCCTCGTATTCGCGCAATCCTTTCCAGATGAGCAGAGTGACAGCTGTCGTTCTGTCAGGTAGGTCCTCTCTTCTCCCGTACTCGTCAACTTTCCTTATGACACGAGCCGAAAGCCTTACCACAACATTCTGCTTTTGCATCGCGATTCTGCATTGCATTCTGCAGTGCACTATTTAAGACCGCCGGTCGCCTCTGAAGCCGAACAGAACGCGGTAGGCACAAGCCATTATACTACTTGCCAACGGACTCGGAGCAGAATGTCATTCTTAGGTGATATGGTGAAAATTCAATGCCCGTATTGCAAGACATTCATCCATGTGCCAGAGTGGCCTGCGGTAAGCGAGGCGGGAAGCTTCCTTAGCAGCCCCCCGAAGGATGGAGATTATGACATCGCGCTGAAATGGTTACGTTGCACGTCTTGCTCAAAGTCAACGGTATACCTCGTTTGGGGAAAGAGGAAAGGCGATAACGAGTTCGAAGAAAAGAGGAGAGAGATGATCATCCCTCGAAATGTTCTTCCCTCAATCCCTGTTGAGGTGCCAACACTTCTAGCCGACCAATTTAATGAAGCCAGCGTTATCCTCAAGGATAGCCCAAGGGCAAGCGCTGCATTGAGCAGGCGGTGTTTGCAAACACTACTACGCGAGTATGCCAAAGTCAAACCTGGCGATTTGTCGACAGAGATTCAACAGGTCTTGGATCAGAAGGCTTTACCGAGCTACCTTGCAGAACGGATAGATTCCGTTCGGTCCATAGGCAATTTTGGAGCCCATCCCATCAAGAGCAAAGATACTGGCGAGATTGTTGAGGTAGAACCTGGAGAGGCTGAGTGGTTGCTCGAAACGCTAGAAGGGCTGTTCGATTTCTACTTCGCGGAACCATCGAAGCTCAAAGAAATGAAGGGAAGGCTGAATGAGAAGTTGAGACGAGCTGGGAAGCCCGAAGTTCGTTAGTATCGTTCCGCATGCCCAAAGTCAAGGGAAGAAACCTAATTAGTCTACGTCGGCCACTGCTTCTTGATGGATGCGATAGACCGCTTCCAAGCTGACTTTGTCGGAGGTTTTCTCTACCCTATCATCGGAATGATTCTTGGATCGTTCATGTCCTTTTCCCTCAGTCTTCCAATCCCACTTTGGCTTCTCCCGATACCTCTCATCATGCTAGCTTGGTCTGTCGTTTCCGACATCGAAGCCATGTCAAAGGCCAACGTCGGCTTCGCCTTGGGCTACCTCCTCGCTAGCTATGGCTTGGGAAGCTATTGGGGTCTAGCTTGGGCCGTGGTTTGGATTATCTTCTGTAGGTGGCTCGTCTACCGTCTCGGTAATGATTGATTCGACCAAAGTAGGCTCTCCCGTTTTCGGAGCATCGGCATCCCAAAGCGCTTTTCTTCCAGTAATACTACAGGTGAGCGAGTGAGTTTGGTAGGCATCTCAATATCCCTGCCACCCGAAGTTCTGGCCGCTCTGGACAAGATGAAGGACAGCAAGGATAGAAGCCCATATCTGGCAGAGCTGATTGCGCAGGAAGCAAAGCGAAACAAGGTCGTCATCCAAACGCCAAAGGTGACAACCGCCTCAGACACTGTTATACAGGCCGCTGTCGCATTTGAGAAAGCGAATGGGCGTGCTCCGGCGATACTTGAGCTTCAGCAGGCAACTAAGCTGTCCTACGCCAAGGTTTGGAACGCGGTGAGGAGCCTCGGGATCAAGACCCTTGACAGAGCGCAGTACGAACAGATCAAGCGCAAGGAAACCGAGCGAGTGAAACAGGAAGAGCTGGAGCGCATCACGCTACCCAGGCTGACAAAGTGGCTTGAGCAGAAGACGGTCTACGGACTGTCATACGTCAAAGGCAGCAACCAAAACTGGGTGGAGATAGGCAAGTTGAAGGTGAAGCTTTCTCAGCGGTATGATAACATGCAGGAAGCCTTGCCGGAGTTTACCAAGATAGTGGAGGAGATTGTGCATAAACACCTCTACGCAACATTTCAGGAACACGAAGGAAAAGCCAATACGCTAGAAGACCATATCTTGGATGAAACAAGGAAGAAGACAAACACAAAGCGCTAGCCCACACACTTTGTTTGCAAGGATATGCCAGTGTTTTTATTTTCATAATACTGTAATACTATCAGGAACAAAAGAACAACGTTGTGTTTGACAGAGCAGATGTGGGTGCAGGGATGAATTTGGTTGCGGTGGACACTTGCAGAGTGAACTAGCTGTAACGCGCATCGCAGTTTTGCAGACAGCTAGGAGCAGCCCACCCATTTGAGCACAAAGCAGCATGTAATTTAGCAGTGGGTGGTTAATGCGGCCTGAGGGCATGAGCGATTGCTTATGCAAGGCTTGCAAACCACGCCCGCAAGCACACCATCAATGCCTTCATGTGTACGTTGCGAACCCATCTTGCAATCAGCGAAGTGCAATGGGTGCTCTAGTGCTAATTGCTAGTTTATCATGGGCTCAGTTTGCTTACCACTGCTCTTACTGGTCGGCTTTTCCAGCCACCCTTCACAAGTCGCCTTTTCTCCTTCGTAACGCGGTAGAGGGCGCTCTCTTCACTGCGAAACTCCTTGATGGGCGGGTAGAACATGTAACGTGCGTCATTCGCTATCCTCCTGAGTCGCCCTTCGTCATCTTCCATGCGTTCCCTCTTCGCGCGTAGCAATTCCTGTTCGATGTAGAACCCAGTTAGGCTAAGGTGTTGCCAGGGCTTTTTGGGGCTCACATCCTTTGTTGTCCTTCGGGGCTTAGCCAATATGTCTCTGATAACTGAGAGTTCATCAATATATGTTAAGTGGCAAGGCTGACATGAACGCTGTTCCCCAATGAAGTCCACTCCTCCTAGTCAGCAGCGCAGCACGAGCAGCCCCGCGAGGGCCAGTGCTACAGGTTGTGCCGAGTGCTGTACCGAGAGAGCATGCGGTCCTTTATCTCAGAATCCCTCGCTGATAAATTCCTCAAACCCTTTCTTAGCACGAATTTGGTTAGGAATCCTTCCCAAGAGCAGCAGTACTAGGATAACTCCAAATTCCAAGGCCGCAATGAAGGGGAGCCACGGATAGATTGAATAGAAGTTTGCGTAGAGTAAGAACACTAATGCTACTGTCAGACCATAGACTACGGTCACAACCGCAAGGAGTGGCTTAACAGACTTTGTGGCTATGTTAGTCAGTATGGGGACCCCCCCACCGATAATCTTTCCCTCCATCGAGACCTCCAAGCCATCTCCTTTCCCAGTGTGGTAAGCTAGCATAATCGCCCCTTGGTCTGCGTTCAGGTAGTCGAAACTCAAATCTACGCTTTTCTTATCCTCAGAAAGTCTCGCTTCGAACTTGTTGGTGGGCTCAATCTCCTTTACGACTCTTACCTCCAAGATGTTCCCTTGATTGACTTTGAATACTAGAGGTGAGATTGGAGGAACATCCCCACGGCGTATCTCAACGTTACCACCATTGTACACGGCCACTCTAATCAGGTTGAGCGAGGTAATTTTCTCCTGAGCGTAAGTCATTTCAAGTGCCCCCACGGGATTTTCTAAAGAAACGAACTGATAGATGCTATAGTCGAAATTCAGTACTTTTCTACGTTGGCCCCTCTGGTAGAGAGTGAGTGCCAAAATGGAAGGAATCGCAATGGCCAATCCGACCTGCAACCACGATACGAAATCAGTCATCTTGTTGGCAAATGTAAGGAAGCTCCGTCATTTGTGCCTTTCCACAATGATTGACTCGTGGACTCTAAGGTCGGCTCGATTGTAAATCTGCTTAAGCTTCTGCTGAGGCGACAGGTCCACGTAGTGCTTCGCCAGCACGCTCGCAGGGGTCCTGCCAGCACAAAGACGAAGACCGTTACGTGTTACTCTCGGATGGAGTACGAATTGTTGTTCTACGCAACAGGAAACCCACGCTGACGATGTCCGCCAAGAGGACCAGCCCCAACGCAGGCCAAAGCACGGTTGCGAGTGGCGGAACGCAGCACGATATGTAATGACCCGTCGTCTCCGCAGGGCAGCTGCACGCCCAGCCATTCAAGGAGTACCAGTTCACTCCGGTTTGGAAAAGTGCTCCCCACCCACCGTATGTGTAGGAGAAGGACCCGTACTGGGTAACGTCCATGCAGCCTTTGGGACTGCAGCTCGTGTATTCGCCGCCAGGAGTAGGCACGAAGGGAATCAAAAGTACGAATAGCAGTGCCAAAGTGAGGATAATGGAGAGAGCTAGAACGAGGCGGCGGCTGGCTTTCATGCTACTCCCTCTGATGATGGGCGGGTGTATAGTTCTACTGTTTGGAACACCTTTTGGGGGTTTCCAGCATCGAATGAATGCCTCGGTCTTAACGGCACGCCGTCACGTCTCTTTAGCGCGACACGAGCAGCCCTGCGAGGGCCGGTACCACAGGTTGTGCCGAGCGCAGTACCGCGACGACGCACAGCCTTCCGTCTCTGGTTCTTCTTAGGTCAGTTGAAATACAAAAATAAGAGCAGTCCGCTTCGGACAAGCGAACAGAGAGATGGTAGAAGAGAAGAAAAAGGGTCGCTGGACATCGTATACATCCAACCTTCCAAACCTAAGCCCAAACTTCGTCGCTGAGAAGCGGACCCATGAGCGAAGAGAGGCCCTATGGGGAGATCAGGGGAAACCTCACGGGCACTCCGTGAGCGACAAAACAACGACCACTTGGTCACGAAGTCCGAGCGGCGAAGAACGCAAAAAGAAGAAGAACTAAGCGGCTCCTTGCGAAGAAGCTACTGTAGCGGTTCCTAGGGGAAGATATAACTGACCGTGTCGTTCGTCTCGTTAGGGTTAGCTGTCGCTTGCCAGATTACGCTGCCGTTAGCCGCCATCAGTTTGACGTTGAGCGTTCCCTGACAGCTTATGATTTCGAAGCTGGCTGACACAGGGCTTCCCTGATAGCCCGAATTGTAGTTGGGAGGGAGAAGCAGGTCCCCGTAAGGCGGGAAGCGGTAGGTTGCCGTGCCGTTGCCGAAGACTGCTTGACCCATAATGCCCACGGATGGCTGGTAGTAGTCGAGTTCGCCGCCAAACGCGTTCTGATACCACGGCTTGCCAATCCAACTGCCAGCCACCCCACCTGTGCAGTCCTGCCCACGGGCTGGTACAGTGCAGCCTGCGCAAGTGGCGACGAAATAGAGAGTGGAGTTTCCTGTTTCTGTGCCAGACATGCTGCTGGTTGACAGGACACTGGTGGGCGTGCTCGATGTCGTGCTGACAGTGTTAATCGTGCCGGAAGTGCTCGTCGTGCCCGATGAGCTTCCAGTTGGTTGGGGCGTGCTTGTAGAGGCGGACCCCTTTGCCGGGTTGCTTGGCGGGAAGCTGAGGAGCGAAACGCCTGCAAGACACGCCAGTGCGACCGTAATGGTGATTGCCACCTTCATCATCTTCGCAATGCCCACGTGGCTTGAGCTGAGCTGCACGAGACGGCAGATGAGCGACCCTTCTATTTAGCCCATGGTATGTGTCCTTGATTTGTGCGTGACAAGTACTCGATTAGGGAAATATCCGTCAGCTAAGCATCTCACACTGTAAGCTGTTCGCATGGTCAAGAGATACAGGAACGTGAGCATCCCAGAGGAGCTGTACGTGAAGCTGGAGAAGCTGGTTGAGTCGGAGAAGGCGGGGTACGTGAGCGTGTCGGATGCCGTCAAGGACTCGGTAAGGGAGCTGCTCAGGAAGCATAAGCTGTTGCCCTAAAGCGAGCAGCCCCGCGAGAGCCAGTACCACAGGTTGTACCAAGCGCAGTGCCATCCAATGCGAGGTTCTACGCGTACAAGGTTCACAGTGTAGCTAGTAGCTCTTGGCAGTATAAGTAAGGCAATGTATAACCGATTATGCGGTTGGCGGTGGCCGCAAGGCTTATATGACCTACATATGAGCAATATCGGAAGAGAAGTGTCCAACATATGACCTTACCTAATGAAAAGGCGACATACCATGCAGATGTGCCAATGTCTGAGGAGACGTTGCGTGCACTCTTGGACCAACAACGGGCAAGAGGCCTTCCAACCATAGACAAAACAATCGGTCTCATCTTGGCAGAAGCTCTCGGTAATTCGTACGGACCGATGTGGACCCTCGCTGAAATAGCGGCATTGGGCGAAGGAAAGAAGTCAGTACTCAGAGCGCTGGCAAAGACTGCAGGAGGACTAGACCCACACAACCTCACAAGTCAAGCAGGAACCGGAGAAGCGACCAAAGCATTCCTAGCCCACCTAACCAGGAGGTACAAGCATGGAAAGGAACCCCTGCATCAATGGGACGAAGCGACTCAAAAGTACCTCGTCAACCCCAAGTACCGAGATATCATTCTCACAGCCCTCGCATAGAGGGTGTGGCGTGCATCTCGGTCCCCATCTTTTTTTGCGCTCGAACCACTCAACTGGTTGAGGGAGTATCTGTGGGCAGCCCAAGCAGCGGCAGTAGTTCCTTCTCAAGCTCTGCCGTAGCCGTCAACACTCTGTCTCTAAGCTCCTTGATCAGCGGTCTGTAGTAGTGCTTGACGAACACGCTGCCGTCCACACGCCCTTGCACAAGGTCAATCATCTCGCGCTCCATGCTCTTGCGGAGCAGGGTCGCGTAGTACTTCCGCAGGTCCTTAATCTGCAGCGGCATGCCCACCCTCTGTATCGCCTTCCGTACGCCCATGTAGGTGGTGGGCGTTGTGCTCGCAGCCAACTCGACCAGCTTGGGGCTGGCGAACGTGATGAACGCGTTCTTCGTGTTGCGCAGGAACACCTGTGGGTACTTGTAGTGCTGGAGCATGCTCAGCTCGCTGTCATAGTACTCTGCCATCTTGCCCTGGCTGCTCAGGCGGTGGATGAGAGCGCACGAGTTGCACGCTTCGCTGGGCCGCAGCCCTGTCAGCGCGGCGAAGACGAGGGGCACGCGGCGGTCCGCTGACAGCTTAGGCAGCACGGCCTTGAGCCAGGCCATCGCGGTGGTCGCCTCTTGGTCGAGGAGGGCGTGGACTACGCTTATCGCCCGCTTGCCCTGCCACTTTAACCCCGCCTGCCTTCTGACATGCTGCCAGCCCTCGTACACGCCGGCGAACTTGGACAACGCTGCCAGCGACATCATCGCTAGCCTGCGGCAGTCGGGCGACAGAGTGCGGAGCTGCGCGGCCTTGCCAGTGTCGAGCATCGCCTCGTGGTACCTCTTCGCGTTGCTGAGCATGCAATTCGCGTGCTTGTGCGAGTACTGCGGGAAG
>Ga0187803_10000878_pt1 | contig 11804 bp, 6 predicted proteins | sample NC_wetland_sal_i_2_FD_132425 | JGI IMG/M metagenome (GOLD analysis project Ga0187803, IMG submission 132425) | Wetland sediment microbial communities from Neuse River Estuary, North Carolina, USA - Control_3 | ecosystem: Environmental > Aquatic > Freshwater > Wetlands > Sediment | place: USA...
AGATAAATCAGTGGCAAGATGCTCTAAATGCGCTGCGCAGTGAGGACTGGTACATCCTCGTGCTGCTTCAACAAGCGGGGATAAGGAGAACCGTAGGCTGGGACATCACCGTACTCTGCATCTGCGCTGGGATTGAGACGTTCATAGGATTGTCTTATGCACGCGGTGTAATCGGCCTCAGGTGGGCACTGATCGGGCTTGCCGTATTCGGTTTCGGCATCGTGCGTCAGATCGTGAGGATCAAGCATCGCGACATTCGCGATGACCCAGATTGAATTCGACGTGGTGGTTCTGGTCGAACTGATCTGAATACGGCTAGTATTGGCGGCCCGGAGGGAGCTACTAAGATTGCCTGTTTGGGAAGCACGCCGAGGCTGGCTCACGCGCAAGTGCCGACACGGCAGAGGGGGCTTATGGATTGGGGAATCAGACTACCACGGATTCGTTTACACCGTCACTAGGCGATAAGGACAGCTCGGCTGTTAACTGAGCCGAGCGCCCGGCACTGTGCAGACCCTTTTCCATTCGTGAAGGCCAGCCTTCAAAGCCTCAACCTTCGTCTGATCGGACTCCGTGACGCCCACAATCTTCTGCATTGTATCTTCGTCCGCAACGAGGTTATTGAGCCGCTGAAACGTCTCACCGTCGTCCACCGTGACGTAAGCCGCGGTCGGGCCCGGCACTAGCCGCAGCACGAAACCCATGACCTCGCCGCCGTATCGGTCCGTACTTGAAGGCCATATTAGCAAGAAGAAGGATTCACTGTTGCTAAATATCAAGTTACGAGGGGGTGGCACGGAGGTGTGGGCGCTAACTCATATCCTGGTGCCCATTCACGCGAAGGTGAGACTTTCGCTTGCACAACTCAACACACCTGCAACAGGCCGCTGGGGCCGCCTGAATAAAGATGAGCCCGACGCTTCCTTTTTAGCTGCTGCCATACCCTCTCCAAGTGGGTGCCGCGCTGTTTGTGTCCGCATCATGCGCGTTTGCTGGGTCGCAGACCCATCTCGCTGTTCTGAAATCAGAACAGCGTTCCGCAAAAACCCTCGCAGTGGATGAACGCATGCAGATGACCACAAACTCGCTTTTCAATAAGTTGATGGTTCTGTTCTTAGTGCCTGTTCTGAAAATGCAACAGGAATAAATTCTTCCCGTTATCCACAGCGTTCGCTTCTAGTCTCGCCGCGCAGAATCCAGAAGAACTTGTGTTCAGCCAAAAGGACTAGTGCCATGAGAGCTGCCAGACTGCTGTCATTATTTCTGTTCGTTACACCGGCTTGGTGCGGCACCCAACTTTTTATGCACGAGGTCACTTCGCCGGTGGTGGGGTACCGGTACGCCACGTCTACGGTCGGGCAAGGAACCGTGACGTCAGTTACAAGGAGTGTCGCCGGTCCGACCAGCGGGGTGCAGCTAACAAAGACCGCTGGTGGACCGGTGTTGGTCTGGATTTCTCCTCCGCTTTCTGCTGCAACCACTATTTCCGGAGCGGTGGCGGTGAATGCGTGGGCCAAGGAGTCATCTACCACTTGCAATTGCGGCTTGCAGGTCACGCTCCAGAAGTATTCGAACGGAGCAGAGAGTGCGGCGTTTCTCAATTCGATGCGTGGGGTGGCGCTTACAACCACGTTCAGTCAACAGAATTGGAGCGCAACACCGACGAGTACAAGTTTTGCGGCAGGAGACCGCATCGTTGTCAAGTGGTGGATCAGCGATGCGGGCGGAACGATGAATAGCGGCAAGAACGTGAGTTTCCGTTACGACAGTAACAGCACGTGGGTACAGTTTGCTGAAGCGCTGTCGTTTCAGTCGGAGCCCGAAATAATCCAGAACAAGAACGGGCATGTCCAGTACGATTCGTTCGTGACCGTTAATCTGAATCCTACCGGAGCAGGCCATGCGCTCGTGGTCGTGATCACCGCGGACGGTCCTACCTACTTGGTCACGAGCGTTACCGATAACGGGCCACTAGGAAGCTGTTCCTACGTAGAGGCTCCGGACGCGCTTAACGCCATCCCACCGCCGCAGGGAGGCAACGGACAGGGCGCAATGACGGACATCTGGTATTGCCCGAACAGCTTGGCGGGGGCTACGTCGGTTGCCGTGACTGTCTATCCCGCAACCAACTATGACCTGACTGCATGGGTTTACGAAGTTTCCGGGCTGGACACGAATTCGCCTTTGGACGTTTCCGGCAGGGCTACCGATTCCAGTAACAGCACCTCTCACGCCGGAGTCTCGTTGACCACGGCTCAACCGATGGAATTCTTGGTGGAGGCCGCGGCTGGATGGGAAAACGTGACAGCAGTGAGTTCGCCATGGACGCTGGATGCCACGCCCGGAGGCGACGCGTCAGTCTACCTGACTGCGGGCGGCACAGTCCAGCCTACGTTTACGAATAGCGAAGGAGGACCGACGGTCATGAGTGCAGCGGCATTCAAGCCGCCGTTGCCAAATCAGCCGCCCTCAGTAGACGCCGGTCCCAACCAGACCATCACATGGCCTACGAATACCGTAATGCTCAACGGAATGGTAACCGACGATGGGCTTCCCAATCACACGCTGACGATTTCTTGGTCCCAAGTGAGCGGACCAGCGACCGCGACATTCAGCAGCCCGAGCAGCGCCAGCACGCGAGCGACATTCCCGACCGTAGGCACTTATGTGTTGCGGCTTAGCGCCAACGACTCACAGTACACGAGCAGTGCGACGGTGACCGTGACAGTGAGTCCTGAGCCAGTATCGCTTACGCTCAGCCCCCCTCTGGCAGGCCCGGACGTGGTGGGCACAAGCCAGACGTTCACTGCTTTACTCAAAGCGGCCGGAACGGGAGCCCCAATCTCGGGCGCAGCAGTGCAGTTTACCGTCACCGGACCGAACGCCACTTGCGGAACAGCAATGACGGACAATACCGGCACTGCCACATTTACTTACCGAGGCAATGTCAGCGGTACAGACACCGTTCAGGCCACTACGACCCAGGCCGCACCGGGAGGCGCGACCCTGGTGCAGTCAGCGAAAGGTATGGGCGGAGTGTATGCCACGAGTGTCAGCGCCACCCTTCCACAACCCATTACGGCTGGCAATCAGCTGATCGTGGTAGTGGCCTCGGGCGGATCGGCATCCAGCATCAGCATCTCGGACACCTTGGGTAACACCTTTACCAGCCTGTACACTGATTACAACGTCAACTACCAAGTCTCGATGGTTGCCAGCTCGCGGCCCAGCACCGACACCGTGACCATGACGGTGGCCGCCGGCAGCTACGGGGTGGCCATGTACGTGTTGGAGTATGCGGGCATCGCCGGGCTGGATGCCGCTGCCTTCAACCGCACGCCGGAGCCGGGGACGGACTTGTCGCTGACAACTAGCGTGACGACCACCCAACCCAATGATCTGCTCCTAGCCTTTGATTTCCGAGTGTCGCTTAGCGATCCCAATCTCGACGGAGCCTGGATGGTGCGGCAACAAATCACCCGTGAAGATACTGGCGACATGGTCAGCAGCATCATTGGAGACCGAGTCGCAGACGGCGCAGGCAACTATTCTGCTACGACCACCCGCGCTGCTGGGGACCCGCCTACTTGGACTTATTACGGCTGGTTTGCTTCCTACACTGGCATGGATCTGCTGCTTTTGGCCTTCAAGAGTGTCTCCGGCAACTGCAGCCCCGGTTCAGGTGTGTCATCGAACACTGCCACGGTAGGCTGGGTGGTTCCCGCACAGCCCATTTCCACCAACACCGTGTACGGACGTTTCTTCTTTTCGGATGGATCAGCCACGTTCGACACGCCGCAAACCGCCATGCCCGCATTCTCGCAATTTTTCCCTACGATCAATTTCAATCCGCCTTCGGGCACCATTCCTGGTATGCCGGCTGGCGTCGGAGTTAATACCCGGCCGTTCACCGATGTCACGACGGACCTGAACGGCAACTTTACGGGCACCATGGTCGCCCAAGGTAACGGGTTGCAAGCGGGAGTGGGCGCGCTTTCCAACTTCCAGGCTGTGTTCACCGGGACATTGACGATAGCCACTGCGGGCAACATCACTTTCGGCATCTATTCCGATGACGCATTCATCCTGGGGATAGGCAGCGGGGCAACGCGCGTCAGCGGACCGATGTGGAATGTACCCTCATCTGGTGTGACCCCATTTGAAAGCTTGCCGATCATGGGAGCATTCAATGACGCTACGTTGAACGGTCCCGGAGCACAAACCGTTGTAGTGAATTTCCCCGCGCCCGGCAGTTATTCCTATGAGCTGGATTACACCGAATGTTGTACCGGGCAGCTGACGCTCACCATGACTCAAGGAGCAACGAATGCCACCGGCGTGGCACCCACGGGATCCCTTGCCCTGAGCCCCACAAACCCTCCAGCACTCAACGCTGGGCAGACGCAGACATTTACAGTGCTCGCCTTAGATGCTTCGGGTGCTGCGGTTCAGAATGTGTCCGTTAGACTCACCGTTTACGGAGCAAATCAGCTTAGCATGGCGGCAACCACGGACGCTACAGGCCATGCGACATTTCAATATGCAGGAACGAATGCCGGAACGGACTCGATCCAAGCATCCACGATCATCAGCGGAATGGGTACCTACTCGAACAGTGTAAATATGACGTGGGCTGTCGTGAGCGGCGGTGGGGGCGGCGGCAGCGAGGTATCTGCTCCGCAGGGCTGGATCGGCTCACCGACAAATGGCGCGATTATCCAAGGACAAGTGCCTATCACGGTCCCTCCCAGTGTAAATCTCACCTCGGGCACGCTGAGCTACTGGCCTCTCTCAAACCCCAATGCGGTCACGACCCTGAATGCCAATACGACCGGGAGCGGCACCATTGGCACCTTCGACGGCACGCTGCTTCCGAATGGCGGATACGCCATCCAACTCAATGCGGTTGCGAATGGCACCCCAGAGAACAGCTATATCACCGTCACCGTCGTTGGCGATAACAAGCCGGGAAGAATCACCTCGACGGTGACCGATCTCAAGGTGCCGCTGGCCGGAATTCCCATCAGCATTGCGCGCACCTACGACAGCCTTGAGCGCGGGCGAAGCGAGGACTTCGGCTTTGGATGGAAACTGGGAACCACGGTTGGCCTCACGGTAGACTTGAAGGGGAACGTTACGTTCAACTTCAACGGGCAGAGGGAGACATTCTACTTCCTGCCGCAACCCCAATTTTGGTTATTCCCGTGGATGCTTTATCCCCAGTACGTGCCCCAAGCCGGGCTGCATGGAACGTTGACCTCGGACGGTTGCTCCCCAGTGTGGCTTGTTCAGGCGTCGTTCTACTGCCTGTTGAGTACGAACTTGTATCAGCCAACGACGTACTTCTACACCGATCCGAGCGGGCGCACCTACACGATTTCCGCCAGCGGCCAACTGCAATCGGTTAAGGACCTGAGCGGGAACACGCTCACGATCACGCCAAACGGCATCACCAGCAGCGTAAACGGCGTGGTGATTCCTTTTGTCCGCGATGGGTCAGGGCGGATCACTCAGATCACCGACTTGAACGGGAACCACTATGCGTACTCCTACGACTCCAGCGGCAATCTCCAGTCGGTGCAATACCCGGGGCTGACTGCCGCCGAAACCTACGCCTACGCGAGCGACCACTCGCTGCTCACCGAGACGGACCCCGGTGGGAACGCCTCCAGTGCGACGTATTATCCCGATGGCCGTCTGCAGAGCATTACCGGACCCCAGGTATCTGACGGTCAAGGCAATCCCACCCGCTACGTCACCCAATACGCCTACAACGTGTCCACCAACACGACGGCGATCACCAACCCGGACGGCGGAATCATTACCCACACGGACGACAGCTTCGGCAAACCACTGACCATAACGCAACAGATCGACGCGACGACGAGCCGTACGACCACATACCAGTACGATGCGAACGAGAATCTGGTCAGAATGGTGGACCCGCTGAACAATCCCACGACCTATACGTACGATGCAAACGGTTTCGTAACGTCAGTCCAACTGCCGGGCCTGCCCGCAAGCTCCAAGACCTACAACCAATTTGGCGGGGTGATGTCGGAAACCGATGCTGCTCAGACAAACACCGTCACCACGACCTACGACGCCAATTTCAACCCAGTCCAGGTAACGGATCTGCTCAATGGCGCAGGCACCTTCGTCAGTTCCTTCACCTACGACGCCATGGGCAACGTGCAGACTTACACCGATGCCAACCATAAAACCACCACCTACGACTACGACCCCAACGGTTATTTGGTGGGCAGCATTGATGCATTGAACGAATCAACGAGGTACACGTATGATCCGATGGGCCACGTCGCGACGATCACGGACCCCCGGAACAAGACCACTCAGTATTTTTACGACCAGCTTGGGCGCCCTTCCAAGGTCGTCGATGCGAACAATGTGGCTACGCAATTCCTGTACGACAACAATGGCAACAAGACGGATGAAATCGATGCGGTCGGAACACCGGTCCAGCGCACCACGCATTACGACTATGACGCGCTGAACCGGGTGAGCAAGATCACCTACCCGGACCTGACAACCAAGCAGTTCTTCTATGATTTCCGGGGCAACAAGGTTACGGAAATTGATCAATCGGGGCGAACGACCAAGTATGCCTACGATTTGGCAGGTCAGTTGACCAGCGTGACCTACGCCTACGGCATCCCCGACGTGGGCACTGTGAGCTACAGCTATTACCTGGACGGCAAACAGAAGACGGTCACGGACGAGCGCGGCAATGTCGCTACGAATTTCTATGATGCCGCGCGACGGCTGACCAGCGTGCAGGACGCACTCCAGCACAGCACCAGCTTCGGCTATGACGCGGACAGCAGGCGTACCAGTGTGACTGACGCTAACCTGAACACCACGGGTTACCAGTACGATGCTCGGGGCCGATTGGGGACGATCACATATCCGAGCAATCCCGCCACCAGCACGCGATACGCGTATGACGGGATGGGACATGTGCTGACCGCCACCGATCAGGCAGGAAAGGTGACGACCAAGACCTACGACGACGTGGGCCGGTTGAAATCGGTTACGGACGCCATTTTGCCGACCGGGAACACCACGGCTTACGCCTATGACCTGAGCGGAAACCTGCTAACGATCACAGATGCCGCCAACCGGACCACTTCCTTCCAATATGACAACCTCAACCACAGGAGCGTGCGCACGCTGCCCCTCCAGCAGAGCGAATTCTACAGCTACGATTCTCTGGGGAATTTGCAGCACAAGAGGGATTTCAACGGCTACACTACCAGCTTTACCTACGACGGCCTGGATCGGCTGCTTTTGAAAATCCCCGATCCGTCCTTGAGCCAGCCAACGATCAGCTTCACCTACACGCCAACCGGGCAGCGGGCCTCGATGTCGTACGCCAGCGGCTCGACCACGTACACCTACGACAACCGCGACCGCCTGAAGATCAAAGCTACGCCCGAGGGCACGCTGAGCTACACTTATGACGCCCACGGCAATGTCCTGACCATCGCCTCATCCAATGCGGATGGCGCGGCAATGACCTACTCGTACGACGTGCTGAACCGGCTGGCAACCGTGACCGACAACCGCCTGCTGGCGCAGGGTGCGACCTCGGCGGTTACGTCGTACAATTACGATCCGGTGAGCAGTCTGGCGGGCTACACCTATCCGAACACGGTGCAAACCAGCTACACGTATGACGCGCTGAACCGGCTGACGCAGATGAGCTCATCGAAAGGCGGAGTGCTGGCGAGCTACGCCTACACGCTGGGCGCGGCCGGCAACCGGCTGGCAGTGGCCGAAATGGGCGGGCGCACTGTGAACTACGGCTACGACAACGATTACCGCCTGACCTCGGAGGCCATTACCGGCGATCCGGCAGGCAACAATGGCACCGTCAGCTATACGCAATACGACGGGGTCGGAAACCGGACGCAGATGGCCTCGACGCTGAACGCGGTCCCAGGCGGCTCGTTCTCCTACGACGCCAACGACCGCCTGACCACCGACAACTACGACGCCAACGGGAACACGGTTTCCTCCGGGGGAATTTCCTACACCTATGATTTCGAGAACCGGCTGCTGATGAGCGGTGCGGCCCTGATTCTCTACGACGGCGACGGCAACCGCGTCTCCGAAACGGCGGGTGGGGTGACGACGGAATATCTGGTGGACGTGCTGAACCCGACCGGGCTGTCGCAGATCGTGGACGAAGTGGTTAATGGGACGGTCACGCGGACGTATGCCTACGGCTTGCAGCGCGTGAGCGAGAATCAGCTAATCAGTGGCACGTGGACGCCCAGCTTCTACGGCTACGACGGGCACGGCAATGTCCGGTTCTTGGCAAACTCGGCGGGGGCTGTGACCGATACATACCAGTTCGATGCCTTCGGCAACCAGATCGCCAGCACCGGCACCACGCCCAACAGCTTCCTGTACAGTGGTGAGCAGTTCGACAGCAGCACCAGCATGTACCAGCTACGCGCGCGGTGGTACAGGCCGACGACCGGGCGATTCATCACCAGAGATCCGGTGGAAGGGCAGGTTTGTTCGCCCTTAACATTGAATCCGTACGTTTACGCAGGCGATGATCCGGTGGACAGGGTTGACCCAACAGGTGCGCAAGCCATAGTGGAATACGCGCTACTCCTCCACTTCTTGGCACCTTTCAAGGTTCGTACGTGCAAGTCGCACGAATGCCCGGGCCGCGCTTGCTACATCGACAATTGCACAAGCTTAAACGGTCCAGGAGGGACGGCTGTTCAGGGGTTTGACTGTGTCGGCGACAAAGATTGCTGTATCGACGAATTTGATAAATTCGCCGCCAAGTGTAAGGCGAGAAATTGGCCGGGGTACCCGACGCAATACAAGCCTAATTACGACCCCGGGGCCCGGGGTAATATCAGCGGCGAATGTTGCAAGTTATATTGAGGGACAAGCGGCAGTCTGTAGGAAACGTCCATGAAAAAGCTCATGAGCCGCGCAATGAAAATCCGCCATGATCCGGTTTTCGTCTCGAGTCTACTTTTCAGTATCGCCCTGCTATTTCCCGCTCCCGATTTCTTGAGCGACGCCGCGTACAAAGATACTTTGTGGCAGGCTGTAGGGTTCGCTTCTCTAGCCAACATTCTTGTCGGTCTTGTCGTCGTATGGACAGGGTTTATCAGAGGATATCGCTGGGCATGGCTCGCTATGTTCATCATCGTGTCGGTATGGGCCTTTCCGGTTTTCGTATTGCCGATTTTTCGCGGTAAGATCGTCGTTACGTTCGGTGAGTGGCTAGAGGAAGCATGGCGCTGGCCGGGCTCCGCTCGAATTTACGGGGAGAACATTCTTCTAGTTTCCATTATGGTGGTTGCCCTCTTGCTGCCTCTCAAATCGTTCTTTTGGGAGCCCAGAGGGAGCAACTAGTGAGAGAGGGTGGGCGGGTGGCCCAGGTAAGCCCTGCCCTGAACATTGGGCTCCCCCAGACAAGCGCGCAGCCTGTCTGGGAATTTTTGTTGGGAATCCATAAGACCCGTAGGCACGTCCGGACCAGAATTGCATACAGGATCATATCCAGGATCGGATGCCGTCCAGTTTCGCGTATACGCCGGGGGCGGCGGGCAATCGCCTGTCGGTTGTGGAGCTGAGCGGGCGCACCGTGAAGTACGGCTATGACAACGACTACCGGTTCACCTCGGAGGCCATCACCGGCGATCCGGCAGGCAACAATGGCACCGTCAGCTATACGCAATACGACGCGGTCGGCAACCGGCTGCAGATGACTTCCACGCTGGGCGCGGTTCCTGGCGGTTCGTTCTCCTACGACGCCAATGACCGCCTGACCACCGACAACTATGACGCTAACGGCAATACGATTTCCTCGGGAGGAATTTCCTACAGCTACGACTTCGAGAACCGGCTGCTGATGAGCGGTGCGGCCCTGATTCTCTACGACGGCGACGGCAACCGGGTCAGCGAGACAGTGGCCCGGGTGACCACGGAATATCTCGTGGACACGCTCAACCCGACCGGGCTGCCGCAAGTCGTGGACGAAATTGTGAATGGCGCGGTCACGCGGTCCTATGCCTACGGGCTGCAGCGCGTGAGTGAGGATCAGCTCATCCGTGCTGCGACGATTCAACTGGAGAACCGATGCCAACGAAGCGCTGGAACTTTATACCGTGAAATCTGCGCATCTTCATTGGGTCTTGGAACTGATGGCAATTAAACCAGTGCCCCTGACTTGGATACTGCCCAGTTTCAACAAGCAACACACTAACGCTTTACCCATACCTAATCACAGGCCGGAGGACTATTTGCAGTTGCTCATTTCGGCTCTTCGTGAGGGTTGGATTGAGTTGGTGTCCAATCATCTGCCCGTAAACCTCGGGGATGCCATCACTGCGGTGACCAGATTCAAGAAGCAGGGCCTAGAGAAACCAGGCAACGGACTCTTGTTTCGCTTGACCGATGCCGGCGGTAAGGCGTGGGAGAGCCTCGCAGAGCCGCGATGGGGCAGATTCCTTAAGTCCGAAATGACTACCCTTGGTTCCGACCTCGATGACCTCAGGGTTTACTGTCTCCTGGCCTCGAAAAACCAGGATGCTGTTGTGGCCTACTTGGGCTGGTATGAGCGCCTGCAATCTGTGGATGTGGACTGGAGCACACTCAGACTTGTGGCTCATGCGAACTACAAGGCAACCTATTGGAAACGGTTGACCGACGTACATGAAGCCAGTTTCAATGGCGTCCTCCAGAAGGCAGATCGATCGATCCCAGCGCCGGTGTGGGATTGGAAAATGTCATTGGGGAACTGGCACGTCAAGCCCTGGGACCGCCCCGATTGGTCATAGGAGGTCTCGTGAAAATCCCCGATCCGTCCCTGAGTCAGCCGACGGTCAGCTTCACCTACACGCCAACCGGGCAGCGGAACTCGATGTTTCGGTTCGGCGGCGTTGTGAAAGTTTCGCATTTACTGGAGTGTGGTCGGACCCTTCTCAGGCCTCATACGCAAGGTTATTCTTAAGCATGTAAAGACCGAGGCGGAATCAACCCTCATGAAGGCTTCCAGGATGTCTCTGGCCTTGCCCCCTGGGGTGAGACAAACAGTTAAGACACAGTTCGCCGTTCGATGAAAATCGCTCGACCGGCAAGACGAGTTTACTGCACACTGCCATCCAGTTGGTGAAGCGGAGGCGGGCTCTGCTGGAGAGCAACCCGCCAAGGAATAGCCAACTGGAAACTCATCGAAGCCGATGAGCGCTGGGAGCAGGCAACGCTTGCCGCTCCCAGCTTGGTCGAATCCTACATCGGATCGATAGATTTCCCCCTGCCTGAGAAAACTCATAAAGAAAGCTGCCGCGCAGCGGCCTCCAGGTTTTGGGCCGCGAGTTGGGCCTCAAACTCGGCAGGAGGCAAGTATCCCAGCGCCGAGTGCAGGCGTTTGTGGTTGTAGACCTTGTCCAGAAACTTGCCGATGGAGGCGCGGGCCTCGGCCAAGTCGCGGTATTCGTTGCGGTAAACTTCCTCGTACTTCAGCGTTTTCGCTCGATCCAGTGATTGCCCCGCCGCCTGAGAGGTTCGTCGGGGTTGGGTCATAATAGCTGGGCATGAGTGCTCTCTCGGATGGCTCCGCCAAATCCTCCGCTGTCTTGGATCGCGAGCCCGATCAAGAGAGAGACCTCGGCCCATCCGGACCCCGCATCCGTTGTCCGCTTTGTGGTTGGTCGCCCCGCAAAGGCGACCGCTGGTCTTGTAGCTGCGGCCATGAGTGGAATACGTTCGATACGGGAGGAGTTTGCCCCGCCTGCCTCCACCACTGG
>Ga0187803_10000879_pt1 | contig 11799 bp, 9 predicted proteins | sample NC_wetland_sal_i_2_FD_132425 | JGI IMG/M metagenome (GOLD analysis project Ga0187803, IMG submission 132425) | Wetland sediment microbial communities from Neuse River Estuary, North Carolina, USA - Control_3 | ecosystem: Environmental > Aquatic > Freshwater > Wetlands > Sediment | place: USA...
GTGCTTCTTTGGTCGCTTGCCGCGCTGATCCTTGTGGCCGCCCGGTGGATCGACCCACCGACAACCGCGGTGCACATCCAGCGCCGCTTGCAGGCCTGGATTCACCACACGCCGTATCGCGAACGCTACAAATTCATTCCGCTCAACCAAATCTCGCCCGATCTCCAGCACGCTGTAATCGCCGCAGAGGACGCGCACTTCTACCAGCACCATGGATTCGATTGGCACGAGATCCAAATTGCTGCCGAAGACGATTTGGAAGGCGATCGCACTCGCGGAGCTTCCACCATTACGCAGCAACTCGTAAAAAACCTATTCTTCGGAACGGGCCGCTCTATCCTCCGCAAGGGCGCGGAGGCCACACTGGTGCCGGTGGCCGAATTGGCCCTCGGCAAACAGCGCATTCTAGAGATTTACCTCAACGTGGTCGAATGGGGCCCTAGTATTTATGGTGCTGCGTCGGCGTGTCGTTATTACGACGAAACCGCAGCCCGGAATATCGACCGGCAACAGGCGGCACGGCTCGCTGCAATTCTGCCGGCTCCCCTGACGCGACGACCCGAGCGCATGAATAAATACAGCGCGATTATCCTTAAGCGGATGGGCCAAATGGGTTGGTAATCGTGGCTAACATTTTACCAATGCGGCGGCTCTTTTTACTCTCGCGCTGGGTTCTGGTCGGATGGTCGGCTGCTCGGAACTAATCGTCGGATCAGGTGGCTAGCTCCGGGTAAGTTGGACAATCGGAAACTGACCCACTCTCCTTCGGCCGCCCGTTTTCGGTCTTGCGGGCTCTTGCCTGTATAATACGCGGATGCCCAACCGTGCTTACGCGAGCGTCTGGGTTCGCGATTTTAATGACGAGGACATGCTCAAGCATTTCGAGCGTTTCCTGGCGACGGTGCCGCTCGCTTCCTCTCCTCCCGGATTCACGGGCCTAACCATTCGGGCCGTAGGATTTGCCGAAACGCCCCTCGAAGAACACGACTTGCGCGGCTACATGACAACGCCTGCGGAAATTGTCGAACTCGCGAGGGAATGCCGCGCTCCGGACATCTGCTATGAGGTGGCCGCGCGATGGGATCTCTGGATTCGCGACCAAGAATCCGCGAGCTGGAAGAAGAATCCGGAGCGCCTGGACATTTTTTGTTACGGCCCCGATTTTGAGAACGGCGAGTTTGTGGAGTCGGGCCATTTTCTCGCTGATCTCGGCTTCGAGCATGTGTTCACGGGCCACGCGGGGCTGCTTGCTGCGGAAACGGGGCGCGTCGCGGAGCCGCAGCATCCCGAAGAGGCGCGGTTTCTGATGTGGATGTCGCAGCCGCAAAATTTGCGCGAATATCAGGAGAAAACGAGAGAGAATATCCAGAAACTCATGGGCTGGATGCGCGCGGTGGAGGAGGCTCTGCCCGTGGAGCGATTTCGGCTGTGGTCCGAGGGAGAGGAAAACTTTGAAGCGCGGCTCGATGAAATTCTGGCTGTGCGCTAGCCTGGTAGTCGCCGCGTCGAGCGCTGCAGTGGCGGCGGACGCGCAAATCTCTTCTCCCCGCGCAGGGCAAAGCCCGGTGCGCCACGGCAATGAAACGATGCTTGCGGGATTGCGGCCCGGGCGCGACACGTTCGCCGCGGCCGAGAAACGCTTCAAGGGCAAAAGCATTACCGAAGAACCGAATTCGGGATCCAGGGAATGGCGCGACGATTGTTCGGGGCGTTCGATTCGCCTGGAAGTCGATGCGAAATCCGTGATTCAAAGCGTCACCATTACGACGCTCGGCACCCAGGAGGGAAAATGCAGCGACCGGCGCCCGGATTTTCTGGATCCCAGAAATTGGCTGACCGGCCTTGGCCTGCGCATGGGTGATTCACAGGATCGCGTGGTCGGCTTGTATGGCGAACCGAATTCGAGCGGCCCAGCATCTAAAAACGGGCAAGATCTCGAGCTTATGTATTACCAGTTTGACTGGGCCGGGTCGGATGTTCCCCAGGTGATGGAAGTGCTGTGTGCCCGGGATTCGGGGCGGGTCGTCGAAATTACACTGGCGTTCCCAAGCCTGTAGTGCGCTGACTGACGATGAGGATACGAAGACTGCGCACCGCTGTGGGGATGCTGTTCTGGGTGATGCTGTTCGGGCTGGCCGGATGCCATTTGGCGCAGCAGCCGGCACCCGCGGAGGTTACGGCCACTCCCCAACGCGCCGACGAGGCGGATGAGGCGCGGGGAGTTGTGGAAGCGTCCCTGGGTAAACAGGCGGAAATACTTGCACACGGGAATCTTGCGCTCAATGGGCGGGAGCAAGTGCTTGCAGTCAATCGTCTCTCGACGGGGGCGGCGGCGGGTGCGGGAGGCTCAAACGCTTCGTCGATTCTCGTGACGCGGGCGGTCGTTCTTGAAAAAAATGGCGGGAAGTGGTCCGAAGTCCTGCTTTGCGACGAGCATTTGAAAAACCCCAACGGCTATCTCGGGGGCTCTCCCGCGGCGCGCGTAACCGGCTGGCAGCTGGAATACAAGCAGGATGCCAAGGAAGGCTTGGAGATGAAGTTCACGCCGGCGGAAAGATTTGACACCGTTCAGGGGAACGCGGATCAAAGTTCCGAGCAGAATTATCCAATGTTCGATGTACGCTGGAATAAAAGTGCGAAACGCTATCAGTCGTTCGACCAGTCTCATGAAAGGTATCTGAGCGAGGTCCCGTCACTCGAGACTCCACAGTCCATTCTGAAATGAGCGCAGCGGCAAATACTCTGTCCGGATCGGTACCGAAGACGGCGCACAAGCGCGTCTCGGGGTGGTCGCAGCTCACCCGGTTGTACCCGTATGTAGCGCGCCACAAGGCAGAAGTAGTCATCGGCTTTATTACGCAGGCCGGCATGGGGATTACCGGAACGCTTCTGCCGCTGATCCTCGGCGTCATCACGGATTGTATCAAGGGCGCTCAGACCCCTCTGGCGCAGCTTGGACGTTTGACGCAAATCACTTTGGGTTTCCTTCTTCCCTACTATCACCCGAAGGATCCGCATACGCTGGCGGTGTTCTGTTCGGCGCTAGTCATCGTTTGCGCCGTTCAAGGTGTCTTTTCGTATTGCACACGGCAAATTCTGATCGGTCTTTCCCGCGACATTGAGTACGACTTGCGAAACGACTTGCTGTCCAAGCTTGTGTTGATGGAGCCGGAATTCTACGTGCGAAATCGCACGGGTGAACTGATGTCGCGCTGCACGAACGATTTGAACTCGGTGCGGATGGTGCTCGGGCCGGGCATCATGTATAGCGCGAATACGATTGCTACCATGGTCCTCGCCGTGATCCTAATGTTCTGGATTTCGGCGACGCTCAGCGTGTACGTGCTGCTCCCCGTGCCCATCGTGGCCGTCAGCGTGTGGCTCTTTGGCCGGCAAATTCACGCCCTGTACGGGAAAATTCAGGCCTCGCTCGCCGTGCTTTCCGCGAAGGCGCAGGAAAATCTGGCCGGCGTGCGTGTCGTCCGCGCCTATGGCCAGGAGGAAGCGGAAATTCGCGGATTCGACGCGCCGAACCGTGAATACATCAACCGCAACCTCCGCCTGATCTATTTCTGGAGCTTGTTCATGCCGTTGCTCCAGATGCTGTTCGGGTTGACGTTTATTCTCGTGCTTTGGCAAGGCGGGCGCCTAGTCGTTTTGAACCGGATCACGCTTGGCGAGTTGGTTGCGTTTTACACGTTTATGACGCGCCTTATTTTTCCCATGATTGCGCTGGGATTTGTGACCAACATCTTTCAGCGCGGCGGCGCGTCGATGGGCCGGCTGAACTACATTCTCGACTCGGAACCAAAAATCAGCGATGCGGCAGTCCGCGACAAAACGGGCGAAATCCGCGGCGAGATCGAATTCCGGAACCTGACTTTCACGTATCCAACCGTGCGAAGCGATGCCGACGGAACAAAATCAAATGGCAACGCCGCGATCAACAAACCCGTCCTTCAGGATATTTCGCTGCGCGTTCCGGCGGGCTCCATCCTCGCGATTGTGGGGCCCACGGGCAGCGGGAAATCCACGCTGGCCTCTCTGATTGCGCGATTGTGGGAAGCGCCTCCGGGAACGCTGTTCGTTGATGGTCGTCCAATCCGCGAATGGCCGCTCGAAACGCTGCGTCGGGCCGTGGGATATGTGCCGCAGGACACCTTCCTGTTCAGCGAGACGCTGCGCGAAAATGTCGCGTTCGGTGTCGATAGCGCGACGGACGAGGAAATTCACAACGCCGCAGACGTCGCCAGCATCGCCGCTGAAATTTGCGAGTTCCCGGCGCAATTCAATACGATGGTGGGGGAACGCGGGATCACGCTTTCGGGCGGCCAGAAACAGCGTGCCGCCATTGCACGGGCCGTGATTCGCGATCCCAAAATCCTGATTCTGGATGATTCCCTTTCCAGCGTGGATACCGGAACCGAAGAGCGTATCCTGCGCCGCCTGGACGCGATCCTGCGGCAACGAACGACTATTTTGATTTCGCACCGCGTCTCGACCGTGCAGCACGCCGACCAAATCGTGGTCTTGCGCGAAGGCCGGATCGTCGAACGCGGCACGCACGAGGAACTTTTGGCCCGCGGCGGATATTACGCCGATCTGTATAACAAACAATTGCTTGAGGAAGAGTTGGCGCGCGAATGAGCGACTTCCGCGAAGAGGAAGCTCTAGGGAAGGCATACGACTCGCACCTGTTGCGGCGGCTGATGACCTATCTCCGGCCGTACAAGTGGAGTGTGGTCTTTGCGGTCTTCCTGACTCTGCTGGTCGGCCCTCTTACGGTTGTTGGTCCTTACCTGTTCGGATTCACCGTGGACAAATACATTGTCCCCGGCCTGGATCAATCGATTCCTTGGGCGGCTGCACTACGCGGCGTCGCCCTCATGTCGCTCCTGTCGCTTGCAGCATTGCTCCTGAGCTTCGCGGTTCAGTATTTGCAAGTCCGGATCATGCAGAACGTTGGGCAACAGACGCTCTACGATCTGCGAAAAGAAATCTTCGAGCGCTTGCAGCGCCTGCCGATGAGTTTCTTCGACCGCAGCCCGGTCGGGCGCCTTGTGACGCGCGTGACGACGGACGTCGACGCGCTGAACGATTTGTTTGCGGCCGGAATCGCGGCCATGGCCAACGATGCGATCGTGCTGCTGAGCATCGGCGCGGTGATGACGTGGAAAAACTGGCGGCTCGCACTGGCTACCTTCGCGGTCCTGCCGCTGATCATGATCGCAACGTGGATCTTTCGTGAACGCGTGCGGGACGCCAACCGCCGAATCCGGACGGCCATCGCGCGCATCAACTCGTTCCTGCAGGAACACATCAGCGGCATGAGTATCGTGCAGATCTTCAACCGTGAGCGGAAATCGCAGGAGCAGTTCGCCGAATTGAATCGCATCCACATGGAAGCTTACAAGGATGCCATCACGGCCTTCGCAGTCTTCTTTCCAGCGGTCGAGCTGTTCAGCATGACGGCAATCGCAATAGTTTTCTGGTACGGCGGACTGCTCTCGTTTGCCGGCGCGGTGACCGTCGGAACGCTCATTACTTTCATGCAGTACGCGCAGCTCTTTTTCCGCCCGATTCAGGATTTGAGCGAAAAATTCAATATCCTGCAGTCGGCCATGGCGGCGTGCGAGCGCATCTTCAAGCTGCTCGACGAGCCGCTGCCCGCGCTGCCCGCCGAAGCCCCGCTGCCGCTTTCCGCGCCGCGCGGCGATATTGAATTTCGCAACGTGTGGTTCGCCTATCACGGCGGCGCGAACCCGAAAGAAGATGACTGGGTCCTGCGCGATGTTTCCTTCCACATCGCGCCGGGACAAACGCTCGCCATTGTCGGCCACACGGGCGCGGGGAAGACCACGCTCATCCAGCTGCTGTTGCGTTTCTATGAAATCCAACGCGGGCAGATCTTGCTCGATGGCGTGGACATTCGCCGGTACGACGTGCACCAATTGCGCCGGCAATTCGGCATCGTGTTGCAGGACCCATTCCTGTTCACGGGTACTTTGGAATCGAATGTACGCCTCGGCGATGAAGACATTAGCCGCGCGCGTGTCGAGTCCGCGCTGCGCGAAGTGGGGCTCGGCTCCTTGCTGGACTCCTTGCCGGATGGCGTGGAAACGAATGTCAGCGAGCGCGGCGCTACTTTTTCCGTCGGGCAACGCCAGTTGATCAGCTTCGCGCGGGCGCTCGGGCACAATCCGCGGTTTCTAATCCTTGACGAAGCGACTTCGAGCGTGGATACGAAGACTGAAATCCTGATTCGCGAGGCGCTCGACCGGCTGCTCGAAGGCCGCACCGCGCTGGTCATTGCGCACAGGCTCAGCACGATTCAACACGCCGACCGCATTCTCGTTTTCCACAAAGGCAGATTGCGCGAGCAGGGGTCGCACCAGCAACTGCTCGCCGAGCGCGGAATCTACTATCGCTTGTACCAACTGCAGTACAAGGACCAGGAACTGCGCGCGTCGTTCGAGACGGCAGGAAGCGAAGCAGGCACTTCTGTTCCCGGCAATGACTAGCTGTTAGTAGCACAGGCTTCAGCCTGTGAGGGTTTGTTCGCATCAAAATCCACAGGCTGAAGCCTGTGCTATCCGATGCCTCCCACACAAATTCTCATCTCTGCCGGCGAAGCGTCCGGCGACATGTATGCGGCTCGGCTTGCGGCGGCACTGCGCGCCCGCGCTGACGTTCAAATCTTCGGCATGGGCGGGGAGCGCATGCGCGAGGCGGGGGTTGATCTCGTCGCCGACTGCTCGGAAGTTGCGCTCGTTGGAATCGTCGAAATCGCCAGGAAGTATCCGGCGCTGCGGCGCGTTTTCAAGCGACTGCTAAATGAATCCGAGCGCCGCAGACCGCGGCTGGCGATCCTCACCGATTTCCCCGGATTCCATCTGCGTCTCGCGCGGGAGTTAAAGAGCCGGCGCGTGCCCTGCGTCTATTTCGTGTGCCCACAGTTCTGGGCCTGGAGGCCCTGGCGGGTAAACCTGGTGCGGCGGCGATTCGTTCGCGGGCTTTGCATTTTCTCGTTTGAAGAGGAATGGTACCGCGCGCGCGGCGTGAAGGCTGATTTTATCGGCCATCCGCTCGTCGGAAATGTGGCGGCGAAGAGAACGCGCGCGGAGTTTGCCTCCGCGTGCGGGCTGGACGCGAGCAAGCCGATTGTTGCGCTCTTGCCCGGAAGCCGCACCGGCGAAATCGCGCACCACATGCCCACACTGATGCAAGCGTGCCGGCTGATTCAAAAAGACCACAAGGTGCAATTCGTGCTTGCGCTGGCGCCGGGCGTGAAGCGGTCCGAGATCGCGCAATACCTGCTGCCAGAGGTGCCCATGCACGTGGTGGAAGACGCGACCTATGACGCACTGGGCGCGGCGGATCTTTCGGTCGTGTCCAGCGGCACTGCGACCGTGGAAGCCGCGCTGATGGACGCGCCCATGATTGTCGTTTATCGCCTCGCTCCCCTCACGGCTGCGATCGCACGTTGGCTTGTGCGCACGCCAATGTTCGCCATGGTCAATCTGATTGTGGGCAAGCGGGTTGTTCCGGAACTGGTGCAGAAGGATTTCACTCCTGCGCGGCTAGCGAGCGAATCGATCCGCCTGCTCGATTCGCCGGACGCGCGCGCGGAGATACGCCGGGGCCTCGCGGAAGTCCGCCAAAAACTGGGCCCTCCCGGTGCAGTCGAGCGCGCGGCGGACCTGATCGCGAGTATGCTAAACGCACCGTAACGCAAGCTGGGACTGGCAACTCATCTGGCCAAGTTGGTATCCTACTGTGTTGGAAGGCCTCCGCCGGCAAGAAAGGCACCTGAAGCTCATGTCGAAAGTTCGACTCCTCCTGATCCTTGCAGGCCTCGCAGGTCTCGCCGCTCCTGGCTGGGCCCAATCGCCGGGGGCGCCGCAGGGCCCAGGCCGCGCCGTTGCGCCGGTTGAGACCATTTCCACCGCCGCCTTCCGTGCGACGTACTATGAAGTTCGCGCTTCCCTCGACGCCGTCGGCCAAGTCATGAACGCGCAAGCGAAGGTCGACTTTGCAGCCAAGGAGGCCGGACGAGTCGTCGAGGTGGAACTCAATCAAAATCTGCGGGTCAATTCGGTACGGGACGTCTCCGGCAAACCCGTGACCTACGATCGGGACGACACATCCAGCTTGAAATTGCACGTAACGCTCGACGATACGGTACCGGTCGGTGGAAAGGTCACACTATTTTTTGATTACGGCGGCCCACTTTCCAGCCGCCTGAATGATCCCAGCCAAGGCGTGCGAATGGCGTATTTCGCCAAGGATGGCGGATACTTGCTGCTCCCTTCGCGCTGGTTTCCGCTAACTGACTTTCCATCCAATCGATATACAGGTATTTTCCAGATCGAAGTGCCGGGAAACATGACGGTGGTCGGCACGGGGACGTCGGCGGGAGCGCCGTCATCGGTCACTCCCAGACCGATTGCTCCTCCTGCTCTGGCCCCCGCGCTGGGGAACGCGCGGCATGGCGCACCGGTATCGACAACGAGCGCTCCTCCGCCTCCTCCGCTGGAAAACGAACGCATGCTTTACACGTATCGAGTGGATAAGCCCGAAGCCGCCGGAACATTCGTCATTGCGCCCTTGCAATTGAACCCGCAGCGCGCAGAGGGCGCGACGTATTCCATTTACACGCCTCCTGCGTCGGCAAACACGGCGCCAGCTTATGCGGACGCGGTCGCGCACGCGCTCGATTTTTACAATGATGCATTTGGCGCTTTGCCGGAGCCCGGCTTGACGGTGGCGCAACTCCCGGACGGGACTGTCGATGGTTTCGCCGCGCCCGGCCTGCTGCTCCTGAGCGCGCGGCAATGGTCCGCGAAGCCAAACGATCGCCTGCTGGGGGATCTTGTTGCGCATCAGTGGTGGGGCTCGCAGGTCACGGCCGCTACTCCCTCCGACGTTTGGTTGACCGATGGCCTTTCGCGCTACTCCGAGGGATTGTATGTCGAGCAGAGTGCGGGCAAAGAGGGGCTGAACAAAGCGCTTGAGGATTATGCGGTGGGCGCGCTGATGTTCGACGACTCCGCTCCCATAGCCGACGCCGGGCGGCTGGAGCCCGGATCCGAGGAATATCAATCGGTCGTCGTAAACAAAGGCGCGATGGTGTTTCACATGCTTCGCGCGACCATCGGCGACGCGAATTTCACCGCTCTGCTGAAGGATTTCTATTCTCGCTATGCTGGCAAGTCTGCGCGGATTCAGGATTTCGAGCAACTGGCGGAGACGCGCCTGGCTCAGCCCGCACCTACCGCAGAATTCAAGATGGGCAACGCGCCGGCCGCTTCCGAGCAGCCCGCCAGCCTGCGCCCATTCTTCACGCAGTGGCTACATTCGACGGGGGTGCCGGAATTCAATTTGGAATACGTGGTCTACCGCACCAAGAAAGGATTCCGGATCGTCGGCAAAGCGAAGCAGAATCTTGACGTCTTCCACATGGACGTGGAGATTGAAGTCCAAACCGAGGGAAATCCGGAATTCAAGACGATCACGATCTCCGGGAAAGAGTCCCCATTCACCGTGGAGACGTTCGGACGCCCGAAGCCGAACGGGATTATTCTCGACCCACATGACTACATCCTGAAATCGAGCCAGCGCCTGCGCGTGCGCGGAATCATTGCGCGCGGCGAATCGCTCGCCTCACAGGGCCGCTACTACGATGCGGTGCAGCAGTACCAGAAGGCGCTTGAGCAAGACCGCTTGAATGCGCTCGCAGATTTCCGCATGGGAGAGGCGTTTTTCTACCAGCGGAATTACGCGGCCTCCGCGCAATCTTTCCGTGACGCACTCGATGGGGCCACCGACCTGACCACAAAATGGACCGATGTGTGGGCGCACATCTACCTGGGGCGGATTTACGACATCCAGGGAGACCGGACGCGCGCCGTCAACGAATACAGCAAGGCCAAACAGACGGGGGACAACACCGGCGGCGCGCAAGAGGAAGCGGAAAAATCCCTGAAAAAAGCCTATAGCGAAACCGGATCCTGACCGCGCATCAGTAGCCGGACAATCCTGTGAGCCGCGGCGCCGCGATTCCCTTGTGTTGGACGAGGACCTGGAATTTTTCCCCCAATCCTTCCGGATGAATCAGATTCTTGAGCAAGAGGCGGGCGCGCAGCTTCTCCATTTCCGTTTGCCCCGGTTCGTACAAATCCGCGAATTCGTTTCCCCTGCCAAGTGCTACCAGGAATTGCGATTGCGTGACGAGCCCGGTGCGAAGGAGGCCGGCCCGGCGGCCCCACAAATCCAACGCAGTGAAATTGACGTGCGAAGTTAAGTCCTGCTCGCCAGGCGCATCGAGAAGATTTTCCGAGACGGCGTGATCGCGGTAAGCGAGCAGCGTGCCGCGATTGTGATGTTCGTCGTACAACGCGCGGGCTTCGTGGCCATAATCGATGGTCAGGACGAAGCCCCTCTCCAGGGCGCGCCCAGCGCTTTCAATCCAGTCGCACGCTTCCAGGCACACTTCCGCCTGCTGCCCTTCTTCAACCGTAATTCCCTGCTCTTGAAAATAACGCTCCAGCGCTGGCGTCGAGGGTTTCCCTAACACCTCGGTGAATCGCGCGCTCTCGAATCCTACGTAGATTTCCTGCAGGGCGCCATTTTCCAGGACGACGCGGTGCGCGGGCAACGCATCCAGCAATTCATTTGAAAAAATGCACCCCGCGGGAATCGCACGCGGGAGTTCGCCGGCGCTGGAAACGCGCCCTGCCGCTGAATGTTCCGCGAGGCGCGCGGCGTGCTCGGCGCGGCGAGCGCCGGAGTACTCGACCGCGACATATTCCAGCGCCGCATAAAATTCGGGGAGGGCTCGCGCGCTGAAATCAAGGATGTGACCGGCCAGACGGCCGACTCCGGCGCCTGATTCGGCCAGGACAAACTGGCGAGGCGAGCCCAGCAGCTTCCACATCTCAGCGAATTGCCGCGCAAGCAGCCGCCCAAATATCGGATGCACATCGACGCTCGTATAGTAGTCCCCGAACCGGCGGGCGCTTGCGCGCGAGTAGTAGCCGTGAGCGGGATGGTACAGACACTCACGCATGAAATCGGCGAAGGGAATAGGGCCTTCGCTGCGAATTCGCGCAGCAAGAATTTCGGAAAGCGCGCGCGCGTGTTCTCCCGGCTTGGGCGGTTTTCCAGGGGCGCCGGATGCTGAGGTGGACGCGGCCGTCATACGTCCTGGCGCTGGGGATTGCAAGTGAACATCTCGATGATGAAATCGTGCAGGCAATCGTAGAGCTGCTTCTGAAAAATCCATGGAAATTGTTTGCTCTCAATTTCACGTGGGCGGAGCAGGAATACGTACGTGTGCACCTGCGGTTCCGGTGGTGAATACTGGATCACCACTTCGACGCCTTCAGCGGCGGGGCGCGCGTCAAACACGAAGAGCGGGTGTTCGTATCGGGTCAGCTCGGCGCGAACTTTTTCTGCGAGGGGGTTCATTTGTGTTCCGCCTGGGGTGCACCATGCAATTCGCCGCCGCCGGAAATTTCCGCGAGGACTTTTTCAAATTCGGAAAGAGCCTGCGCATCGAATAAAACGAAATAGATCTTTTCAAGTGAGGTAGATTTCTTCAAGTGCTCCACGACTTCGCGCAGCATGATCCGGGCGCATTCCGCAATCGGAAAGCCGGCGATTCCGGTACCTACTGCGGGAAAAGCGATCGAGAGTAGTCCTCGTTCCGCCGCGATGCGCAAAGCGTGTGCCGTCGAACTCCGCAGCGCGCGTGCTGTTGTCTGTCCTCCCAGTTGCATGCTGGCCGCGTGAATCACA
>Ga0187803_10000880_pt1 | contig 11792 bp, 11 predicted proteins | sample NC_wetland_sal_i_2_FD_132425 | JGI IMG/M metagenome (GOLD analysis project Ga0187803, IMG submission 132425) | Wetland sediment microbial communities from Neuse River Estuary, North Carolina, USA - Control_3 | ecosystem: Environmental > Aquatic > Freshwater > Wetlands > Sediment | place: USA...
CGCCGCTCATGGAAGTGATGCCGTCGATGATGGCGATGTGCACGGGCCGCGCTCCGTTGACATCCGCAACAATCCGCGGAATCCGCCAGCCTGCGTCCGCGGTAGGAGTAACGTCGCTGCGCGCGCCCGGCGGGGGATTGCCGTTCCAGCCTGGATTCGTCCCATCGCCGTGCAGCCGCCCGCGATAACCAATGGCATTTTCATTGCCCGTGTCGGTGCCGTCGGTGCCGTAAAGAGAATTGGGCGTCGAGCCGAACACGCATTTAGACGAGAGCGTGACGCCGGCGGTCAAGTGCTGCTTCAACTTGCCCATGGAAATAAACACGTCGGCGTCCTTGTAGCAATGGTTCAGCTCGAAATAGCTGAACAGGTAGCCGCCGCCGGGAACATTCATTTGCGGATACGTGGTGCCACTTCCAAGGTTGCGCGTGTTTTCGAGCACCACGTTCCCGGTCCCCAGCAGCGTGGGCACGTCCCACTGGGCCATGGTCAGAATATCGCTCAGCGGGTCTAGGAACCCCACGGAATCCACAAAACGCACCATCTGCGCTCCGTTTTGAAAGAGCAGGGAAGCGAGCGCGATGGCCGTTGCGCCATGCGTGATGTACGACTCACCCGGTGGACGGTTGAATAGATTCTCAAACGCTCCGTCATTGGTCAGGTTGATCTTCACGGTCACGGTTTTGCCGTTTACAATCGGCCCAATTCCCCCGAGCAAAGTGAAAGCTTGCGCCAGAGCCGGTTGCACACTTGCCCCATAGTCAGTGCATGCGACAATCGCAACTTTTGCGCTGGCCGACGGTGGAAGGACGGGGGAAGTGCTATTCGAGGAACTCCCGCATCCATCTGAAAAAAGGAGCGGCGTGCCTGCCGCGATTCCCAATCCTAAACGCAAAAAAGAACGCCGCGAACAGTCGGTTGGTTTGCTCATGGCACTATTCCTTCCGCGGAAACACTCGGACGCAAAAACGTGAGGCAGCGAACTGAAGTTTCTAGACTATAGCGATTGCACAACAATTCCCCGTGACGCCCATCACTCACTGCCCTCCGCTGGCACCTTCTTCTCCCCGTACACCCCTTCTCGGCTAACCGCATTCATCAGGACCTGCTCGGATTTCACGTGTGACGCGGGGAAAAGCCCCGGAGACCAGGCAACTGGCCCTGCAAGATGACGGAAACTCCTTGCATCCAGTTCAGCTGATATTTCCATCAGTGGAGTTCAATTGCGCCCCCACAGGAGCCGTACGTGTCGGCGGGGCATGCCTTGCTACCAACGTAGAACACGGCGGCGATTCGGTTATTGCTTACGCCCCAAGCGAAACTCAAACTGCCAGGGAAGCCCAGGATTTCTGAAAAGCTCAGGTCCTTCATGGTCCAGCGTGCTGCCACGTCTACCTTGCGGTTATAACAATCACCGGTCACGTCGCCCAGCTCGTTGATGCCCACGGCCTCGCAACCTATGTACCCCTTGGGAACGGGAAGCTCGATCGCCTGGGAGTATGTTGTTCTGTTCAAATCAAGTGGTTTCCAAAATCGAGGAAGCCAGAGGCTACCGTCCCCAGACTCAAATGCACCCGCGATGTACCCCATGTTATTGATGCGAAACGCGAAAGTGTATGGGTAGTCCGAGGAGGGAGGAAGCATCGTGAGCTGCCAGCCCTTCCCGTCTTGGCGGGGGTTCCAGAGGGGGGAAACTGCCCTAGTGAACTCGTTGTCGAAAGCTATGCCAACAATCTGTCCATAGTCGTTCACGCCCCACGCTTGCCAGCCAGTCAGGTTTGGGTACCCTGCCGTGTCGAGCTTGTGAATTTTCCATTTTGTGACGAACTCTCCGTTCTTCCACACCTTTGACGAAGTCCAGACTACAGGTGCGTCCGCATTTCAGTTTACTCCACTCCAGCCCACGATTAATGTTCCCAATTTGTTCGTGGCTCCACCATAACTTGAGTTGTAGTTTGGGTACTCACCGTCGCCGCTGTCTGCAAGCGTCCCCAAATCAATCATGCCGGACTCCTTGGTCCAGGCAACGGCGTGTACCTGCCCGTCTGGTGCGGTGGAATGGCTCGTCACCAGCCCAGTGTTCGAGATTTTGACCGGAAAGGGTTCTTCCCACCCCGCGTTGGATTGTTCTCCGCCTAATGTGCCTAGGTCCACCCATTCTCCAGCGTTTGGTCCAAACAGAGGCATAAGAAGCGTGTGGGTGTACCCAAAACCGTTCGACCCAATCGGGGGGACATCGCCCAGACCAACCAACACCCCAGAATCGTTGATATCGGTCAAACCAGCCCAGGTTCCCCCTGGGAAAATGCCGAGTTCCCAGATTCTCGTTGCTTGATTCGGATTGCTCTGAATATTGGCGGCGGCCATTCCTGTTGTACCTGAGTTCTGATTGGCTCTCAGATGCCGCCATTGCGACGGCGTCCCCACCGGCGGCTTCGTTGCCGACTGTTGCGCCCCTGCCACTGACAGAAAAGACACGAATAGTACTAATAGCAAGAGAAACATGCGTTTCATTTTTGCCCTCCGTCAAAGAAGTCCAGGTTGAATTACTGGCCCAATTAAAATGGGAATCCGAAACTAGCCCCTAGGGGTTCTGCGTCTCGTGTTGGGAGGTGCCCTTCGGGGAGGTATCTAGCAGCTTGGTCCCACGCCCAAGGAGCAAGCTTGCACTTTCAGAAACCATCACTTCTTGCAAATTGGCTCAATCGGGTCGCAAGATCAATGGATGGAACATGGATTCTGCATGGATTGTTGCTGACTCGGATCGCCGCGGGCCGGCGGTGGCAGTAGTGGGTCAGTGCTTAATGGGTCCGCTAACCGGACCTCTTCTCTCCGCGCCCGCTTCTCCCCCCTCTCCGCATTCATCACCACCCAATCCTATCCCGCCCCTCCATCTGCCTTGCCCACCGTCTCGCTTCCTTCACTTGCCTTGTCACAGCTTGGTCCTCTTTCAGTGTATAATCCCGCCAATCCAGCTCGGATAGGTGAACCTTGGACCCCACGAAGACGGCCAACCTGTGGATTCCGGTATGTTGCGAACGCGTGATGCGCTTCAACATTTTTGTGCAGAAGACGGGCGTGGCCTACGGCTCGCTCGTGTGCACCGTTTGTAATAAGAGCGTTTCCTTTGAGCTGGAGCACCAGGCGGACCTGAGTGCTTATGGGGATGGGGCGCGGGCGGTGAACATGCTGGGATCGCCAAAGCCGCCGAAAGATGCGCGGCGCAAAGTCGATGAAGACGCCGCTATGAACGACCAGACGCTCTGACGCGGATTCCCGTTCGGTAGAACACGTGGTCGGCGATGATTGACCAAACCATCTCTCACTTTCGAGTTGTGGCGAAACTTGGGGCTGGCGGGATGGGCGTAGTCTATAAGGCAGTGGACACGCGTCTCGAGCGGCCCGTCGCTCTGAAATTCCTCCCCGACAACATGGTCCAGGACGCGCAAGCGGTGGAGCGATTTCGCCGCGAGGCGCTCGCCGCTTCCGCTTTGAACCATCCGGGCATCTGCACCATCTACGACATTGGACAGCAGGAGCAGCGCCCGTTCATCGCCATGGAATTCATCGATGGTGAGACGCTGCGGCAGCACATTCACGGTCAACCGCTCGAACTGGAAGAAATCCTCAACCTGGGCATTCAAATAGCGGATGCGCTGGATGTGGCGCACGCGAGCGGCATTATTCACCGGGACATCAAGCCTTCCAATGTGTTCGTAACCAAGCGCGGGCAGGCCAAGGTACTGGATTTTGGGCTGGCGAAACTGGTGGCCACGGATGTTTTGCCCCTCGACCCCGACGCGACGCCGTCTTCGCGTGGCTCGCAGGAATCGATCTCCCTCGTGGGAGTGATCAGCGGAACTCCCGCGTATATGTCTCCGGAACATGTCCGTGGCGATGATCTGGACGCGCGGGCGGATATTTTCGCCTTGGGCTTGTTGCTCTACGAAATGGCCACAGGGAAGCAGGCGTTCGCCGGAAGAACGGGCGGGGCGATCATCGAAGCGATTCTCACGCGGAAGCCGCCGGCGGTTCAAACCGTGAATCCCGCGCTTCCCGCGCAACTCGAAGAAATCATCAACAAGTGCCTGGAAAAGGACCGCGAGAAGCGCTACCAGACCGCGGCCGAGGTGCGCGCGGACCTCCTTCAACTGAAGCGAGTGTCGGAATCGGGGCAGGTGTTCACGCATACGGTGATCGTGGCGGGCGGCCCGCACATCGAATGGAAACACATTGTTGCGGGAGGGGCGGTCCTGCTGGCGCTGCTGGGACTGGGCGGCTGGCTGTATTCGCGGCGCGCGCACGCGCTGAACCGGTCGGACACCATCGTGCTTGCCGATTTCGTGAATAAGACCGGCGATCCGATATTCGACGATACCTTGCGGCAAGGTCTGGCGGCGCAGTTGCAGCAATCGCCATTTGTGACCCTGGTTTCGGACCAAAAAATTCAGCAAACATTGAAGCTGATGGGCAAGCCGCCGGAGACGAAGCTGTCGCCTGCCATCGCCGCGGATTTGTGCATGCGCGCAGGAAGTAAAGCGTATTTGAGCGGAACGATTTCCAGTATAGGCAGCGATTATGTGATTGGCGTCAGCGCGGTGAATTGTCAGACCGGGGATTCTCTGGCCCAGGAACAGGTGACCGCGAGCGGGAAAGACAACGTATTGAAGGCGCTCGGCGGAGTTTCGACGGCATTACGGGAGAAGTTAGGCGAGTCGCTGAAGACGGTGAAAAAGCTGGACACGCCGATCGAGCAGGCAACCACGCCGTCGCTCGAGGCCCTGCAGGCCTTCAGCCTGGGCCGCAAAATGATACAGCGCAACGCCGATTATGCGGGGGCCGTGCCGCTGTTCCAGCATGCCATTCAGCTCGATCCGAATTTTGCCATGGCCCACGCGATGCTCGGGACGTCTTACCACAACATGGGCGAGAAAATCCTGGCGGCGCAAAATACCAGGAAGGCCTACGAGCTGCGCGGGCGCGTGAGCGAATGGGAGAAGTTTTATATCGAATCGCATTACTACGATTTGGTGACGGGCGATCTGGAGAAGGCGCGGCAAACCTATGAGTTGTGGGCGCAGATCTATCCGCGGGAGCAGGTGCCGTCCACCAATATGGCGGAGATCTTCACGATGGTGGGGCAATACGAAAAGGCGCTGGCGTCCTATAAACAGGCGCTGCAATATTCGACGGATAGTGTTACGTACGCGAACATGGTGTTTGCGAATATTCACTTGAACCGCGTCGCGGACGCGCAAAAGACCGCGGCGGAAGCGCAAGCGAGGGGGTTTGATGCCGAAAGCTTGCACCGGTATTTGTACGAGATCGCATTTCTGAAAAGTGACGCGGAGGGGATGAAGGAACACGTGTCGTGGGCGATGGGTAAGCCGGGAGGCGAGAACCAGATGCTGTCGATGGAAGCGGGAACGGCGGCGTATCACGGAAAATTGGAGACGGCGCGGGAATTGTCGCTTAAGGCAGAGACATCCGCGGAGCGCGCCGGCGAACGAGAGATGGCCGCGGGGTGTGCGGCGGCGGCAGCGCTGTGGGAAGCGCTTTACGGAAATATCGCCAAGGCCAAGGAGCGCGTGTACGCGACCCTGGCGCGCTCCAATGGAAGGGATGCGCAATACGTGGCCGCGCTGGCGCTGGCTTTGAATGGAGACGAGGGCGGCGCGCGGGCCTTGTTGGAAGATCTGGAGAAGCGCTTTCCGGAAGATACGATTGTGCGCTTCAATTACGTCCCGACGTTGCGCGCGCAAGTGGCGCTGATCGATCCAAATGGCGCGCCAAAAGCGATTGAGGCGTTGGCAGTGGCTTCACCGTACGAGCTCGGCATTCCCGGCGCCAGCACCTTCTGGACAAATTTGTATCCGGTCTATGTGAGAGGCGAGGCGTATTTGGCGGCGCATCAGGGCCCACAATCGGCAGCGGAATTTCAAAAAATTCTAGATTGGCCCGGAGTGGCGGTGAACGAGCCGATTGCCGCGCTCGCGCACCTGGGCCAGGCGCGGGCGTACGTGCAATCAGGTGATGTGCGCAAAGCGCGCGAGGCCTATGACCGCTTCTTCGCCCTTTGGAAAGATGCCGACGGAGATGTTCCCGTGTTGCACGAAGCGCAGTGGGAGTATCAGAAATTAGCCCATGAAAAATAAAAAATGGAATATCGCTGGTGACACGCCCGGCATCCTTAGTGATGCCCGCTAACCGACGCGTTTACTAGACAGGGGGTCGATGCATGTGTCGCAAGGCACCCACTGGGGTGTCGCGTGCCACAGCATTTGTCGCTCCGTGATGCTAATCATTCCCGTATCGTTTCACCTCAGAGGAGGTGGCCAATGAGAATTGCGATAACCACTCGGCAAGTAGGGGATGTCGCCATCGTCGATCTCCAGGGACGGCTTGTTGTCGGGGAAGAGAGCGCCACGGTGCGTCTTCAAGTTCGCGACCTTCTGCTCCAGGGAAATAAGAAGCTTCTTTTGAATCTTGCCCAGGTTGATTACATCGACAGCTCCGGCTTGGGCGACTTGGTCGGTGCCTTTTCGAGCGCTCGGAAGCAAGGGGGAGAACTAAAACTGCTCTGTCCTGGAAATAAGTTTGACTATTTGATGCAAATTACAAAGGTGGCTCTTTTGATTGACGTCCTCGAAGACGAAGCGTCGGCTGTTAAGTCATTTGGTCAATCGACCGCAGCCACCGCATAGTTGTCGAATTGGTTTGGGTAAATCTCCCTTCTCAGCACCTCCTCGCGCGTGGGGAAGATGCAGCCCTTCGCCCCCTTTCTGAAAGAAGCGAAGGTTGACTTCGGAAATGCGCAGTTCCTGCATCCGCGCCAAACTGCATCTATCCCGAGGGGCGTTTGTGAACGCCGAATGAGTGGGCTCTCCGGACCTCGATGTGAGCTTGAGTTCCACGCCAACTCCTGGCCAGTCAGCAAACTGGACAAGTTCCTTCCAGTTCCCTCACCTCCGCTTTCCGCGTTTCCCAGGAATTGTGCAGCGGCTCGTTGACTGATAGATCGGCCGTTAAGCCTTTGGGCTACTTTTCTATCTCTTCAACGGGATGAATCTCCCACCAGTGCGTGCCGACTTTGGCATCGTAGCGGGTGATGCCCTTCACGGTAATGGGCTTGCCGACTTGCGGCACATCGCAAGGCATCTTGGGTATGCACTTGGCCACGATGCAGCGCGCGCGATCCATACCTTCGATTTTTGGGTTTTCGCAAATGCGAATGTCAGTGTCGCCGTCGTTTCCTTTTACCACCTGCGTGACGAAACCGCTCACCGCAGCATGAGCTGACATTTTGTCGGACCACCGATTAGCGTCCTCCGCAATCAATTCACCGATGGTTAATTCAGCGTAAACACGTTTGCCGGATTGCTCCACCGGCTTAGGTGCGGACTTTGCCGAAGAGGTCGATCTCTTCTTGGCAGGAGGTTTGGCCGGTGCGTCTTGACCAGCGCACACCACGGGAATAGCGAGCAAGGCGCACGGTAAGATCCAAAGGTAGTTTCTCATTTTGAACCTCACGAAAGGCGTTACCGGGAATTGTCTACCCCATCATAAATGGTCGGTGCGGCAGGACAACCAGGTGTCGCAAGGATAGACCCTAAAAAGTACCTAGGCGGGAGGGCAGGAGTGAGGGCGTTCGCTGGCAGCGGCTCAAACACATACGCCCTTCCCCGATCAACGGTTGTCAGACCTGAAATGTGAGTTATGATCGTTTCGCAAATTCCGGGGAAGCTGGTTGCAACGGTGCTGCCAAGCGAAGGCCAGAACAAGGGAGAACTCATGACGCGGATTCTGCTGCTGGGCCTCGATCCCGAGACTGTGGATTTTTCTGACCCTGCATTGCCGCCAGGTATGACCGCGGAGAAGGTTCGCGCTGGCATCGCGGTTGCCCTGAAGCAGTTCACGGATCGCGGATGGGAGTCCGACGTTGGTTTCATCCGCCCGGACGAAACCGCTGGACCGACAGTGGAGCGTCAGTTACGTTCGACGAACTACGATTGTGTGGTCATCGGAGGCGGCGTGCGCCTGCCGCCCCGCAACCTTGCATTATTCGAAGTCGTCATCAACGCCATTCGTAAGGCTGCCCCAGGCGCGGCGATTGCCTTCAATACACGGCCCGACGATAGCGCTGATGCTGCCGCCCGATGGGTGGCGGCTGGACGCCGAACTTCATAGTCCGGCTTCCAACAAAACCAGTTCGCCGCCTCAGGCACGCCGCATCCTTCGGCTCTCCGATTCGCTGCTGACGCGCAACCCGTTGGATATTCCGGTTCCTCGCCGAAACGATTAAGGCGTCACCTTGCCATGTTTCGGCGGCGCCACGGCGTTCTGCTGAGGCTTGAATTGCGGGCAAACAGTCTTGCCCACAGCCGACAGATCGCCATAAGCGATGGAGTCGGGGCCACAGACGACGTCCGCAGTTGAGTTCCCCGTAATGGTGGGGGTCAAGAAAAACGCGGCACTGGAAGCGTTGACCACTTCCACGCCGATGGGATTCCCAGTGATTGTGAGGGGGCCAATGACGCGCACACTGGAATCGTCCTGGACCAGAACGCCCGGGGCGGAATTACCAGTCACCTGAGCGCCGCCCAAATCGAGGCTGGAGTTGTTCGCCACACTGATACCTGCTGTCGGCGCGCAACACGGGGGATTAGGGTTAGTCCCATTCTGCTGGATCATCGGACCCAGAGTTCCACCGATGCTCCCCGATGCGCTGCGGAGCCGCACGCCCTCCCACGTATTGCCCTGAATGTTAATGGGACCGTTGAGGCCAAAACGGCTTCCCACAACGACAACTACGCCGACGGCGTTGTTCTGAATCTGGATAGCCCCAGGGCTCGCTTGTGCAACCGAGAGCTGGATTGTCGCACCGAGCTCGCCGTAGATTCCCGCAAAGCCGTTATTCTGGATGGTGGCGCAGCCACTCTGAACATTTGCGCCACCCCCTGATGCCCAGATGCCGTTGTCCCCGCTCCCCTGAATCAGCGGGCAGCCGCTGGCATTGCGTTGGAGGAAGAGGCCCGCATTCGGACCTTGGAGATAAACACCTTCCCCGCTTCCCTGGCCGTCGTTATTGTTTTCGATTACGGTGGCGCCGATAAGTCGAACGGTAGACAGATACATGTCTATTCCGTCTGACGCGCCAGCGCCCTCAAGTCTGCACTGCTGGACCCTGACCAGGCTGCTGGAGACCAACATCCCGGGGATCTGTACATTGATCGGGCGGGAGACCAATTGGATCACCAGCCCCTGGAGCAGTACATTCTGCGAGTTATCGATTTCCAGTACAGCGCCGAACCCGGCCAACCCGGGGTCGGGGTCACCCCGATCCATCAGCGTAGCGCCAGGGGTGCCGATAATCCGAAGGTTTTGCGCCCCGTCGACTACGACGAATTCGGTGCATACTCCAGAAACAGTGATCGTGAGATTCGTGAGTGGCCCGGCGCTGAGTGCGGCACTGAGGGAAGGGAAGTCGAATGGGCCGCCGGGGGGGGCCCCGGCGCACCCCACGGTCGAGGCCCCCGCCGGTGCCGCAAGCCCCAGAAGAGCCACAAGGGACACTGCAGCTAAATACAGCAAGACTGTGCGGGTCCCTGAAAGGCTCTGCCCCACCAGGCGCAGGGCCAGGCAAAGGGCGAACGCTCCTTTCCGTCGGACTGCCGAACAGAATTGGGCAACACTAATATGATTCGTCATCATGGGTTAATCTCCTCTTGGCTAATCTCTGCCAGGACCTCATTCGTTTGAAATATCATTTGGTAATCTGTTTCCAATATGAAGACTTCCCTCTCTGAGTCGGTACGCCGTCAGTACCGATCGCTTTGCTCGACTTGAGATACTGTGCCGAGCGGGGAAAGAAGCCTTTTGGCCTCTAGAGACTGACCGCACCACAATGCAATGGCAAAAACGGGGGAAAGCATGGCTAGTGGGAACTGACTCCCACAGTTCCGACCGATGAAAGGTACTTCCCAAAAAGCAAGTAGCCGAATCACCACTGGTGATTTGACGCAACCACCTGCGGCAACTCGGCTTTCTCTAAATTTACTTCGGGTCCTTGTGTACTGGTTAGAGACCCGTGGCTTTCCGTCCCCCGTTCACACGGGGTTTAGCTACATGCACGTGCGTAGCACCTGGACAAAGAATTGTCCGTGGTCGGCATCACCAGGTCGTGTGATGCTGCGCGCTTTCGTTCTCTGTAAATCCCAGCCCCATTCGTCCCATCGTAGCAGCGCAAGGGTATGTCCTGGCACGGCAAACCGGTAACTTGGGGACCGGGACCTATTTGATTGCATAACAATGTCGGCTCCTCGACCCGAGTAGACTGTGGTTGCTTGACGACCATAGGCTCGGGAGAAAGGAGCCGAACATGTTACTGATAGGCGTAGATTACCACCCGAGCTTTCAGACGATTGCATTTTTTGTGGAAGAGACGGGTGAGTACGGTGAACAGGAACTGAACCACGGTGATGGTCAAGCAGAGAAATTCTATCGAGACCTGCAGCAGCGAGGAATCTGCGTGCGGGTCGGCATGGAGGCCACCGGATATTCACGCTGGTTCGAGCGACTCCTCGCTGAATTAGGTTTCGAGCTGTGGATCGGTGATCCCGCCGAGATCAAGGCGAAGCGAGTGAAGAAGCAGAAGTTCGACCGCGAGGATGCTCGACTCCTACTCCGGCTGATGCGGGAAAATAACTTTCCGCAAATTTGGGTACCGAGCCCGGAGAATCGAGATCTGCGACAACTCTTGTGGCATCGCCATCGGTTGGTGCAGATGCGCACGCGGATCATGAATCAGTTGCAGGCATTGGCGATGAATGAGGGCTATCGTTGGAAGAAAAAGCTGTTCAGCGAACACGGGCGAGCACAGTTGGAAAAGCTTCCCCTAGCTCTTTGGGCCAGCCGGCGCCGGCAAGAGTTGCTCGAGTTGCTGGACCGCCTGAATCCGATGATCAAGGAGTTAACCGCAGCCGCCGAACGGGAAGCCAGGAAGAGACCCGAGGCGATGCGGCTGATGACGCATCCCGGCGTGGGTCCGCTTACGGCACTGGCCTATGTGTTGATCATCGGAACTCCGGCGCGGTTTCAACGCGGCAAGCAGATCGGCACATACGTGGGGATGATTCCGAGTGAGGACTCCAGTGCCGGCAAGCAACGGCTGGGGCACATCAGCAAGCAAGGCAGTTCGTTGTTGCGCTTCTTGCTGGTGGAGGCAGCTCAAGCGGCTGCGCGCATTCATCCTGACTGGAGACGTCGGTACATGCACCTGGCGATGCGTCGACACAAAAGCATTGCCAAGGTGGCGATGGGGCGAAGGCTGGCGCTTCGGTTGTACTGGATGTGGCGGAATGGATGTGAGTATTCGTCGTCGTTCGAGTTCGGTTCGTACGCGGGACAGCTCGGAACCGGACATGGCGTGAAGTAGAGCGCCGTGAACTTGATTGGGCATCCCGCTCCCTGCGAAGGGAGTTTGAATTACTAATCATGGTCGAAGTACGGATCGAAGAGATGTGTGGGTCGGACTGAAGCCGACCGAAAGATTACGAGCGAGCCGTGGCCGTCAAGCGAGAAGTCAAAGAAACCAGCAAGACCACTCCTGAAAGTGGAGGGAGGAGTTTGTTCAAAAAGAATTTGACAGGGCCGACATTGTTAGAGATGTCCGATAACCCGGGTGGTCTCAATAGGTCGATGCAACACCATCTGATATAAGTCTGCTCTCTAAAGGTGGTGTTATATGAGGCCAGGGAGGCGGTTTGGGCTTTCTGCGATCGAGAAGAGCGACA
>Ga0187803_10000881_pt1 | contig 11789 bp, 11 predicted proteins | sample NC_wetland_sal_i_2_FD_132425 | JGI IMG/M metagenome (GOLD analysis project Ga0187803, IMG submission 132425) | Wetland sediment microbial communities from Neuse River Estuary, North Carolina, USA - Control_3 | ecosystem: Environmental > Aquatic > Freshwater > Wetlands > Sediment | place: USA...
ACGACGCGGCGTTGAGCGCCAATCCGAAATTGACCTATTCGCTCTACGGCCGGGGACTGGCCAAGCATCTGAAGGGCGACCAGGCGGGCGGCGACGCCGATATGGCGGCGGCCAGGCTGGCCGCGCCCGACATCGCCGAAAAATTCGCCAAATTGGGCGTGAAGGACCAGGTGAGCGGATTCTTCGGCACTGGCGGCAGCGGAATCATGATCGCGGGCGGCGGCGCCGTGCTTGTCGTTGTCGGCTTCCTCGGCTACTACCTCGGGAAGCGGCGTTCCCGCCCGGCATGACCTGCTGCAATGCTGGGCGGTCATCCTCGGCCTGCCGTTAGGCCGTCACATCGGACGGAAGAATTGTATCTGGTCGATTCCCACTGCCATCTCGATTTCGCGCCGGAGGGCGAGCGCGAGGCGATCGTCGCCCGCGCGCGCCGCGCCGGCGTCGCGACCTTGGTCACGATCTGCACCAAGCTCGCCGAGTTTCCGCTGGTGCGCGCCATAGCCGAAACCGATCCCGATATCTGGTGTTCGGTCGGAACCCATCCCCATGAAGCCGCGGCGGAGAAAGGGGCGGCGGCGGAAGAGTTATCGAACCTCACCCGCCATCCCAAGGTGATCGGCATCGGCGAAACCGGTTTGGACTTCCACTACAACCACAGCCCGCGCGCCGACCAGGAAACCGCGTTTCGCACCCATGCGCGCGCGGCTCGCGCGGCCGGATTGCCACTGATCGTCCACAGCCGCGACGCCGACGCCGAGACGGTTTCCATCCTGGCCGAAGAGAAGCCGCCGGCCGGCGTCATCCATTGCTTCTCCACCGGCCGTTTGCTGGCGGAGCGGGCGCTCGAACTCGGATTCTATATCTCGCTTTCCGGCATCGTTACCTTCAAGACCGCCGGAGAGCTGCGCGCCATCACCCGCGATATCCCGTTGGACCGGCTTTTGGTCGAGACCGATGCGCCCTATCTCGCGCCGATGCCGTTGCGCGGCAAGACCAACGAGCCGGCTTTCCTGGTCCACACCGCCGCGTTCATTGCCGGGCTGAAAGGCGTGTCGCCGCAGGAATTGGCCGAACGGACCAGCGCGAATTTCTTCCGCCTGTTCGCCAAGGCCAGACCGCCCGATTTCGCATCGCGGCCTGCCACTCCCTCCCGCGCGAGCGGGGGAGGGTAAGGGTGGGGACATGAAGGTTACGGTTCTCGGCTGCGGCCCATCCTGGGGCGTACCGCCCATCGGCGGCGATTGGGGCGCCTGCGATCCCGCCAATCCCAAAAACCGCCGCCGCCGCGCCTCCATCCTGGTGGAGGAGCGGGGCAAGACCATCCTGGTCGATACCTCGCCGGACATGCGCGCGCAATTGCTTGACGCGGGCGTGAAACGCCTCGATGCCGTGCTGTTCACCCACGCCCATGCCGACCATCTCCACGGCATCGACGATCTGCGCTCGGTCAACCAACTGATGCAGGCCGAGATCCCGGCCTATGCCACGCGCCAGACGCTCGACGATATCGAGCGCCGTTTCGGCTACGTGTTCGCGCCGGCCAAGCCCGGGCTCGAGGGGTTCTATTACAGGCCGCGCTTGCAGAAGGCGGCGATCTCCGGACCCTTTGAAATTGCTGGCATCAGTATCGTGCCGTTTGTCCAGAACCACGGTTTCTCGGAAACCACCGGGTTCCGCTTCGTCCGCTTCGCCTATTCGACCGACGTGTTCGAACTCGACCAGACCGCGTTCAAGGCGCTCGACGGGGTGGAGATCTGGGTGGTCGATTGCATCCGCCGCAAGCCGCATCTGACCCACAGCCACCTGGAAAAGACCCTGGGCTGGATCGCGCGGGTGAAACCCCGGCGCGCGGTGCTGACCCATATGGACGAATCGATGGACTACCAAACCCTGCGCCGCGAACTGCCCAAGGGCGTCGAGCCGGGTTATGACGGGCTGATTCTGGAGGTTCAGTAGGTTATGAGACTTAAAACTGAGAGCCTTGGTATTCCTCATATATCTACTATTTCTCATAATATACATTATGCGATATATAGACGTTGAGGAGGGTCGCATGAAGGAACCGGAAATCACCCGCCTGCTCGGCATCATGGCCAAGCTACGCGACCCCAAAACCGGCTGCCCCTGGGACCGCGCCCAGAGCTTTGCCTCGATCGCGCCTTACACCATTGAAGAAGCATACGAGGTCGCCGAAGCGGCCGAGCGCGGCGACCCGGTGGCGCTCCGGGATGAGTTGGGCGACCTCCTCCTCCAGGTGGTGTTTCACGCCCGCATGGCCGAGGAAGCCGGTTTATTCGCCTTCGCCGACGTCGCCAAGGCGATTTCCGACAAGCTGGTGAAACGCCATCCGCATGTGTTCGGCGGCGCGACCATCGCCGGCGCCGCGACGCAAAGCCTGGCTTGGGAGGACCAAAAAGCGCAGGAGCGCCGCGCCCAGGCGGTGGCGTCGGGAAAAAGGCCCGGCGCGCTCGATGGCGTGGGCTTGGCCCTGCCCGCGCTGTCCCGCGCCAAAAAGCTGCAAAAGCGCGCTGCGCGCGTGGGCTTCGATTGGGCTGAAACCGCACCCATCTTCGACAAGATCGCCGAGGAAATCACCGAACTTAAAGCAGAAATCGCCGATCACGCTGAGCATGAACGGATCGAGGACGAGCTCGGCGATTTGCTCTTTGCCGTGGTCAATCTGGCGCGGCGACTCGAGGCCGATCCTGAACAGGCATTACGCCATGCCTGCCGCAAATTCGAGCGCCGTTTCCAAGCGGTTGAAACCGCGTTGGCGGCGCGCGGCCGGGATCCGGCTTCCTGCTCGCTGGCCGAGATGGAAGCTGAGTGGCAGAAAATTAAAACTTCAGAATAAAAGACTTATCAGGCCTTCATCAGAAGATGGATGAGGCTCGACGTGTCCCATCTTCCGCCGCCGCGTTCCTGGATGCGTTCGTAGAACTGGTCGATCAGCGCGGTCACCGGCAGCGCCGACTGATTGCTCCGGGCCTCGTTCAGGCAAATCGCCAGATCCTTGCGCATCCAATCGACCGCGAAGCCGAAATCGAACTTGCCGTCGAGCATGGTGCCGGCCCGGTTTTCCATCTGCCAGGATTGCGCCGCGCCCTTGGAGATCACTTACACCGCCTTTTTGGCGTCCAGCCCCGCGCGTTTGGCGAAATTCAGCCCCTCGGCCAGGCCTTGCAGCAGCCCAGCGATGCAGATCTGGTTCACCATCTTGGTGAGCTGACCGCTGCCCGCCGGCCCCATCAGCGTCACGGCGCGGCCGTAATGCGCCATCACCGGCTCCGCCCGCTTGAACACCGCTTCCTCGCCGCCGACCATGATGGTGAGCTTGCCGTTCTGCGCCCCCGCCTGCCCGCCCGAGACCGGCGCGTCGAGAAATCCCACGCCCTTCTCCTTGGCGCGCGTGAAAATCTCGCGCGCCACCTCGGCCGAGGCCGTGGTGTGGTCGGCCAGGATCGCGCCCTTGCCCATGCCGGCGAGCGCGCCCTTGGGTCCCAGCGCCACTTCGCGCAGATCATGGTCGTTGCCGACGCACAGGAAGACGATCTCGGCGCCCGTTGCCGCCTCTTGCGGCGAAGGCTTGGCCGCGCCGCCATGCTCCTTCGTCCAGGCCTGGGCCTTGGCCGCCGTCCGGTTATAGACCGTGACCTGGTGCCCCGCCTTGGCGAGATGCCCCGCCATCGGATAGCCCATCACGCCCAGTCCCAAGAATGCCAATTTCATCGCCACCCTCCCTCGATCCTCAATGGCCGATGCGCCGGCCGCGGAAACGGCCGAGATCGGCCTCGGTAAGCTTCACCTTGAGATGCGCCATGTGGTCGTCGTCCTTCCGGCTCATCACCGCGCCGCGATCATAGAGCCAGGCAAGCGCGGCGCCATCGCTCAAGGGCACGTCGAGCTTGAGCTTGTGCCGCCCGACATCGAGCCGCTCGTCGAGCAGCGCCAAGAGATTGTCGCACCCCTCCCCGGTTTTGGCCGAGATCGGCACCGCGTCCCGGTTGCGGCGCGCCTGGTTCATCAACACGGTCCGTTCGGCCTTGGGCAGCAGATCGATCTTGTTGAGCGCCTCGATCATGCCGCCCTCCAGCCGTTCGCCCAATCCCAATTCAGTCAGCACGGAAACCACATCCTCGCGCTGCGCCTCGCTGTCAGGATGATGCACGTCGCGCACATGCACGATCAGATCGGATTCCGTAACCTCTTCCAGCGTCGACCGGAACGCGGCAACCAGCGTCGTCGGCAGATCGGAGATGAATCCCACCGTATCGGACAGGATGGCAGGGCGGCCCGAGGGCAAGGGCAGCCGGCGCATGGTCGGGTCGAGCGTTTCGAACAGCCGGGCGGCGGCCGAAACCTCGGCGCGCGTCAGGCGGTTGAACAATGTGGATTTTCCGGCATTGGTATAGCCCACCAGCGCCACCACCGGATAAGGCACGCGCTTGCGCGCGCCGCGGTGAAGCTCGCGCCGGCGCTTGACCGCCGCCAAGTCCTTCTTGAGATTGGCGATGCGGTCGGTGATGAGGCGGCGGTCGATTTCGAGCTGGCTTTCGCCCGGGCCGCCGACGAAGCCGAAACCGCCGCGTTGCCGCTCAAGGTGGGTCCAGGAACGCACCAGCCGCGAGCGCTGGTATTCGAGCGCCGCCAGTTCGACCTGCAACCGCCCTTCATGGGTGCGGGCGCGGTCGCCGAAAATCTCCAGAATCAGCCCGGTGCGGTCGATCACCTTGCACTTCCAGGCCTTCTCCAGATTGCGCTGCTGCACCGGCGAAACCGGGGCGTCGATCACCGCCACGCCGATGGTCTTGTCCGCGATGACGCGGCCAAGATTCTCGACCGTGCCCGAAGGCAACAGCGTCGCAGGATTCCAGGATGATATCCGGGCGATATCGGCATGGACGATGTCGAGTGAAATCGCCAGCGCCAGGCCGATCGCCTCTTCCAGCCGCGCTTCGGGCGAACGCGCTGACGGGCCGGCACGCGCGGTCGCGCGCTTCAGGACCGGGTGAACCACCAGACAGCGGCCGACGGAAGCCCTATCTCCGCTCTCGCCCGCCGTCATTCCATCAAGCTTCTTCGCCCTCTTTGCCGGGCTCGAAAAGCTGGATCGGAGCCGCCGGCATCACCGTCGAGATCGCGTGCTTGTACACCAGCTGCGAATGCGCGTCGCGGCGCAACAGCACGCAGAAATTATCGAACCAGGTGATGATGCCTTGCAGCTTGACGCCGTTGACCAGGAATACGGTTACCGGAGTCTTGTTCTTGCGAACGTTATTGAGAAAGACATCCTGAACGTTTTGTGACTTCTCCGACATGGGGGTTCCCCTCCTTCTTGCCGTTATCTGCCGGTTGGAGCCTCCCAAGGCTCAGCCCCATTGATAGCAAAATCGCGGCCCAAGGGAAATCACAAGCTCAGGAGATATTGCCGCAGTGAGTCGCAGCCCGGAAAACGCAGGTCGGGCGGGAACTTAGCGAGCTCCTCGGCGGCGCTATGGGGCGCTCCCAGCAGCACGCCGGTGGTGCCCGCGGCCCGGGCGCTTTCCATGTCGAGCGCGGTGTCGCCGACATACCAGACCAGGCGCCCGAGATCGATGCCGCTGCCTTCGAGCGCCAAGCGGAAGCCGGCCGGGTCGGGCTTGTCCTGGCTCGCGTCACCCGCGCCGATGAGCCGTGCGAAATAGCCCGCCCAGCCGATATGCGCGGCCTCGGTGCGCAAGCTGGCCCCGGTCTTGTTGCTGACCACGGCGAGATGAAAGCCCTTTGCCTGCAGATCGCGCAGCAAGGCCTCGGCGCCCGGAATGGGCGCGATGCGGTCGAGATGGATCGCGGCATAGGATTCCAGATAGATCTTGCGCGCCTCGTCCCAGCGCTCGCCGAACAGTTTCGGAAAACTGTTCTTGAGGCTGTGGCTGACGCGCCGCTTGGTCTCGGCCAGCGTCCAGGGCTTGTGGCCCATCTCCGCGAAGGTCATCACCAGCGCTTCGTGGATGGTTTCCCAGCTGTCGATCAGGGTGTTGTCCCAGTCAAAGATGACGGCCTTGGGCCTTATCGTCTTGTTCATGAACTCTTGCCGGTGGTTTCGGCGTGTCCGGCATAAAGCGCGCGCATGCGTTGCGCCAAGGGGCCCGGCCGCCCCTCCCCCACCTGCGCTTCGTCGATGCGCACGATGGGCACGACGAAATTGGTGCTGCTGGTGAGAAAGGCCTCGCGGGCGGCCTTGGCCTCGGCGACGCTGAAGGGCCGTTCGACCAGCTTCAACCCGGCCGCGGATGCCAGCTTCAGCAGGCTTTGCCGCGTCACGCCGTTGAGGATGGCGCTGTCGGCCTTGCGCGTCACGATCTCGCCCTTGGCCGTCACGATCCAGGCATTGCTCGACGTGCCCTCGGTGACGTTGCCGTCGCGGTCGACCTGCCAGGCCTCGTAGGCGCCCACTTCCTTGGCGCGCTGCTTGGCCAGCGCGTTGGGCAAGAGCGCCACCGATTTGATGTCGGGCCGCGCCCAGCGGATGTCGGGCAGCGTCACCACCGCCACCCCTTCGCTGATGATCCGGGGATCAAGCGGCTTCTGCGCCCGCGCGGTCAAAACCAGGCTCGGCTTCGCCCCCTTGGGAAAGGCGAATTCGCGCGGCGCCGAACCGCGCGTCACCTGGAGATAGAGAATGCCATCCTTGACGCGGTTGCGGCGCAATGTTTCGCGCATCACCGTCCGGAGCGCGGCGTCCGACATGGGCGCCGGCAGTTTTAATTCACCGAGCGAGCGATGCAATCGCGCCAGATGCGGCGCTTCGTCGACGAAGCTCCCGTCCTTGACGGCGATGACTTCATAGACCCCGTCGGCGAATTGAAAGCCGCGATCCTCGACATGCACCGCGGCTTTGCGGTGCGGAAGATAACGGCCATTGACATAGGCGATACGCGACATGGATGCCAGCCGGGGAACTAGGCGTCGAGCTTCTGCTGTGGACGCTCGCCGTTGCCCACGGCGCCGCCGCCGACGCCGAGGGTCTTGAGCTTGCGGTGCAGCGCCGAACGCTCCATGCCGACGAAGGCGGCGGTGCGCGAGATGTTGCCGCCGAAGCGGGTGATCTGCGCCAGCAGGTATTCGCGCTCGAACATCTCGCGCGCGTCCCTCAAGGGCAGGCCCATCAGCTCGCCACCCTTGTCCCATTTGACCACGGCGGGAGCGATGGCGGTGATTTCGCTCGGCAGCATGTCGGCGCGCACCGGCTCGCGCGGATCGCCGGCCGCCATGATCAGCACCCAATCGACCGCGTTCCTGAGCTGGCGCACATTGCCCGGCCATTCATAGGCCTGGAGCGCGGCCATCGCGTCCTCGCCGAATTCGCGCGGGCTCAATCGCGCGTTTTCGGCCGCGCGCATCATGAGATGGCGCGCCAAGGCCGGGATGTCCTCGATCCGGGCGCGCAGATCTGGCACATGCAACGGCACCACCGCCAGGCGGTAATAAAGGTCCTCGCGGAAGCGGCCGGAGGAAATTTCGGCCGGCAAGTCGCGGTTGGTGGACGCCACGACGCGGACATCGACCTTGACCCAGCCGCCGCCGACGCGCTCGAAGGTCTGCTCTTGCAGGGCGCGCACGATCTTGCCCTGGGTTTCAAGCGGCATGTCGGCGACCTCGTCGAGAAACAGCGTGCCGCCATGCGCCGCCTCGAAAGTGCCCACTTTGCGCGGGCTGCCCTCGGCTCCCGCTTCGGCGCCGAAGAGTTCGATCTCGAGCCGCTCGGGTCGCATGGTCGCGCAGCTCAATGTGACGAAGGGTCCGCGCGTACGTTTCGAACGCGTATGCAGCAGCCGCGCCACCACCTCCTTGCCGGTGCCGGGCGCCCCGGTGATGAGCACGCGGCTGTTGGTGGGCGCGACGCGCTCGATCTGCTGGCGCAGCTGCGCGATCACGTGCGATCCGCCCACCAGTTCGTCATCCGATCCGGCGCGCTGTTTCAGCTCCTCGTTCTCGCGCCGGAGGCGGTTCGCCTCGATGGCGCGATCGATGATCAGCAGCAGCCGGTCGGCCTTGAACGGCTTCTCGATGAAGTCGTAGGCGCCGATCTTGATCGAGGCCACCGCGGTCTCGATGTTGCCGTGGCCGCTGATCATCACCACCGGCAGATTAGGCAGTTCGCGCCGGATGATCTTGAGTATTTCGAGGCCGTCGATCTCGCTGCCCTGGAGCCAGATGTCGAGCACGACCATGGTCGGCCGGCGCGAGCGGATCGCGGCCAGCGCCTCGGTGCTGTTGCCGGCCTCGCGCGTCTCATAGCCCTCGTCCTTGAGGATGCCGCAGATCAGCGCGCGTATGTCGGCTTCGTCATCCACAACGAGAATGTCATGCGCCATGATCGATAACCTCTATTTGCGCCGCGCGCGGCGCGGGGACGACCAGAATGTCATGTGCCATGGCCGGCGGTTTCCATTTCCATGCTGCGCGACGGCGGCCTTTCGGACGAACGGGGTTCGATCCGGTTGAAGACCAGCTTGACGCGCGCGCCGCCGCCCTCGCGGTCTTCGAGCACGATCTCGCCGTGATGGTCTTCCATGATTTTCTTGACGATGGCCAATCCGAGGCCGGTGCCGCTTTCGCGCGTCGTCACATAGGGCTCGGTCAGGCGTTCGCGTTCCTGTTGCGGCAGGCCGCAGCCATTGTCTTCGACGGTCAAGGTGACGCGTCTTTGATCCTCGGTGAGTTTCACCCGGACATGGCCCGGCGGCGCCCCGGCGGCGCGCGCGTGAATCGCCTCGGCGGCGTTTTTGAGGATGTTGATCAGCGCCTGGCTGATCTGGCGGGAATCGCACAGCACACGCAGCGGTTCCTGCGGCAGATCGAGTTCGAAGCGGATCTCCGGCGTCGAGGTGCGTTGCAGGAAGGCGGCCTGGCGCACGATCTCGGCCAGATCCTCGTCCTTCATTACCGGCGCCGGCATGCGCGCGAAGGAGGGGAATTCGTCCACCATGTGCCCGATATCGGCGACGTGCCGGATGATGGTGTCGGTGCAGACGGCGAAGGTCTCGGGATCGCTGCGGATTTCGCCCGAATATTTGCGCTTGAGGCGCTCGGCCGAGAGCTGAATCGGCGTCAGCGGGTTCTTGATCTCGTGCGCGATGCGCCGCGCCACGTCGGCCCAGGCGGCCTTGCGCTGGGCCGAAATCAATCCGGTCACGTCGTCGAAGGTCACGACATAGCCCTTGACCTCGCCTTCGATCCGTTCGGCGGCGATCCGCACCAACAACACCGCGGTATGGCCTTCGCGATGCAACTGGATTTGCGATTGCGCCAGGCGCTCGGGCCGCATTCCCGCCTGGTCGATGAGGCCGGCCATCTCGGGCACGGCCTCGGCCAGATCCTGGCCGATCATCTGGTCGAGATCGATGCCGAGCAGTTCCGAGGCCGAACGGTTCGGCAGATTGATGCGGCCTTCCTGATCGAGGCCGATGACGCCGGCCGAAACGCCCGACAGCACGGTTTCGGTGAAACGCCGTCTTTGATCCAATTGCCGGTTGGCCTCGATCAACTCGGTCTGTTGGGTCTCGAGCTGGTTGGTCATGCGGTTGAAGGCGCGGAACAGCGAGCCGAACTCCTCTTCCCCCTCGGTTACCGGCACACGGGCGGTGAGATCGCCGCCGCGGACTTTCTCCGCCGCCACGATCAGCGCGCTCATCGGGCGGGCCAACCGCATGGCGAAGGTCAATCCCACCCACACCGCGCCGGTCAGCAGCAGCAATCCCACGGCGAAGAACGTCATGGTGAAGACGATCTGGTACTCGGAGCGCTGGCCTTCGATCTGTTCGTATTGCGCCACCGCGCTTTGGGTCTGCTCGATGCGCGCCAGCACGGTGGGATCGACGTTGCGGCCGACATAGAGGAACACGTCGCCGAAACGCTCGAGCTTGATGAGAGCGCGCACGCGGTCGTCATTGTCGCTGGTCATCACCGCGACATTGCCGGCGCGCGCCTGTTGCAGCGCCCATTCCGGCGGCGGCTGCAATCCCAGCGAAAAGGTGAATTCGCTGCGCGCCAGCACGCGGCCGGTGCCGTCGAACACCATGGCTTCGTTCAAGGAACGCAAGGCGGCCTGGGCGTTGACCAATTCGTTGAGATGCGCCGGGTTGATGATCAAGAGGCCGGCATTGCGGTTCAAATCGTTGGCCATGCTGACGATGTCGTAGCGGATGGCCTGCTGATGTTCGTGCAGATAGGCCTCGGCGACGGCCAGCGATTGCTGCAACGCGGTGCGCACGCGATCGCTGAACCAGGCCTGCACGCCGTAGCTGAACATCATGTAGGAAAAGACGGCGACGATGATGGTCGGGATCACCGCCACCAGGCTGAACAAGATGACTAGGCGGATGTGGATGCGCGAGCCGGCCAGGCCGCGCCTACGCTCCGCCCAGACCTGCACCAGCCGCCAGGCGACCACGGTGATCAAGGGCAGCAGCAGAACCAGATTGACCAGCAGGATGAGTTGATCGAGATGGGGGCGGCTGTCGAAGGGCGGGATTTCGCGCAGCATGGCGACGGTGACCAGCGCCGAAAGCAGCGTCGCCACGCCCAGGGCCAGCGCCAGCTTGCGCGGCAACCGCACCCGCCGCGACCACAGCACGATTTCTCGAGACACGCTCATGCGGGAATTGCCGTCCTCCCCTCAGCCGGTTTTCCGGACTGTTGCACAATACTGTTGCACAAAAGCCACGCGACCGGGAAGTGGCTTATTTTGGTAATTATAACCTTGACATAGTACCGTCAATCTGTATAATCAGGGGCAACAGAAGGAAATGCCCCTATGAGTGACCTATCCAACCCGATCTTCACTGACGAAGCCAAGGCCCGTAAGTGGCTAGAGAAGCGTATCTGGGCTGACGGCCCGATCTGCCCCAAGTGCGGGAGCATAGATCAGGCCACGCTCATGAAGGGCAAGACCACGCGCCCCGGCTTATATCAATGCAACTACTGCCGCGAGCCGTTCACGGTGACGGTGAACACGCTCTATGAGCGTTCGCACATTCCGCTGCATAAATGGCTCGCCGCTACGCATCTACTCATGGCCTCGAAAAAAGGAATGAGCGCGATGCAGGTTCACCGCATGTTGGGCGTCTCGTACAAAAGTGCATGGTTCATGTGTCACCGCATCCGCGAGTCCCTCCGCTACAACGACGAAGGCCCGCTAGGCGGCGAAGGCAAGACGGTTGAAGCCGACGAAACATTTATCGGCGGGAAGGAAAAGAACAAGCACCGTAATAAGCGCCAGCACGTTGTCACCACTGGCGGCGCTGGCAAGGAGTCCGTGTTTTCCTTAGTTGAGCGTGATGGCCGCGCCCGCTCTTTCCACATGGAAACCGTGAGCGCCAACACTTTGCGCCCGATCTTGGTTACGCAAGTGAACCGCGCAAGCAAACTCATGACGGACAGCGCGGGGATGATGAACCTTGCGGGCGATGAGTTTAAGAGCCATCAGACCGTCAACCATAGCATCGGTGAGTATGTGCGCGGCGGTGTTCATACCAACACCATTGAAGGATATTTTTCGATCTTGAAGCGCGGCATCACTGGCACCTATCACCATGTAAGTTCTCAACACTTGAAGCGTTATCTCGCGGAGTTTGATTACCGCTATAACGAGCGCGAAGCCTTGGGGGTGAGTGACGCGCAACGCATGGAAAAATCCCTAAAGGGGATTGTCGGCAAGCGCATGACCTATCGGCGGTCTGAAAAGCGGGCGCACAAGCAAGCCTAAGTTTAGTCGTGAGGCTTTTCGTCGCCTTCTGGCTTCTGTG
>Ga0187803_10000882_pt1 | contig 11760 bp, 9 predicted proteins | sample NC_wetland_sal_i_2_FD_132425 | JGI IMG/M metagenome (GOLD analysis project Ga0187803, IMG submission 132425) | Wetland sediment microbial communities from Neuse River Estuary, North Carolina, USA - Control_3 | ecosystem: Environmental > Aquatic > Freshwater > Wetlands > Sediment | place: USA...
ACCATTTCCTTCGCAGCCCGGATGTACTTCATTATCTCCATCAATGAGCCATCGAGCCTGAACTTCCCTGTTAGCAGCCCCTGTATCGGGTCTATCTGGTTGTCAATCAGCTTGCGCCAATTCGAGTAGGGGCCCTTGTAGGCGTAGACCGCCTTCGGAACCTGATCGACGGAATCTGCGTACCGGGCCTTCCTGCATTCTCCATGGTAGAGGTCGAGGTAGATGTAGGCGGTGTTGGGAAAGGCCTCGTCCTTTTCGACCACGAACACGATGTCTCCTTCCCAGGCTTTTCCGGCGTCCTTGTACGCCTGATTCTCGTTCAGTTTCCTCGCATACTCTTGGACCCACTCGTCGGAGGGAAACTTCGCCATCGCGCCTTCATCGCGGCCCAGGTCGCATTAAAAGAAGACCACTGCTGCACGCTAATCTGTTAGGCCGCCTGAAGCCGGATGTGCGGTTTAAGTAAGACAAGCCAGTCTATCGGCGCCTATGTCTGAGATGGATTTCATTACCGGTTACCTTGAGAAGAGTCTAAAGCCGTACAAGAAGTCTGTTGAAGGATTCCGGACGCTCCCGGCGAAGGGACTACCGAAGGAAAAGATCCTGGGCATTCTCTCCGGACTTGCGTCCGCCGAGAACAAGAGCTGGGAGGAGGGAAGGGTCTCGGGGGCTGTGTATCACGGTGAGGAGGAACTTGTCTCCTTCCTTGAGAAGGTCTATTCGATTTACTCCCAGTGTAACCCGCTGCACGTCGACATCTGGCCCAGTGTCGTCAAACTCGACACGGAGATAGTTGCCATGTGCTCGTCGATGATGCACGGCGATGAGCACGTTAGGGGCTCCGTGAGCTCGGGAGGGACGGAGAGCATCCTCCTTGCGATGAAGGCGTACAGAGACCTGTACAAGAAGAAAAAGGGAATAGCTAATCCTCGGGTGATACTGCCGAAATCTGCCCACGTCGCATTCTCCAAGGCTTGCGACTACTTCGAAATCGAGCCCTCGTACGTCGACCTAGACGATGACTTCAGAGTCGACGTCGAGAAGGTGAAGAAGGCCATCACGCCAGACACCATCGCGTTGGTGGGTTCCGCTCCCTGCTACCCCTTCGGCACCTACGACCCGATAGAGGCTCTTTCGGACATTGCCAAGGACAAGGGGATAGGCTTGCACGTCGACGGCTGTCTTGGAGGTTTCATCACTCCCTGGGCAAAGAGGGCGGGGTACGAGGTTCCAGAGGCGAGCTTCCTCAGCCCGGGAGTGACGTCAATCTCGATGGACACCCACAAATACGGCTTCGGGCCCAAGGGCACTTCAGTCGTCCTGTACCGTGGCAGCGAGCTGTTCCAGCACCATCTCTACGTGGCTACCAATTGGCAGGGCGGGATATACTTCACGCCCACCATGGCAGGCAGCAGGCCCGGGTTTCCCATCGCTGCGGCCTGGGCGGTTATGCTGATGATGGGAGACCAGGGGTACTTTGAATCGGCGAAAAGAATACTCGACGCGGGCGACTACATTCAGAAGCAGATAAGGGGGATGGACGGGCTGAAGGTCCTGGGGAGCCCTCTGTGGGTGATTGCGATATCTTCTGATCGGTTCGATCCCTACCTGGTACTGGAGGCGATGTCGAGGAAGAAGTGGATGCTCAGCGGCCTGATGAACCCCCCGGCCTTCCATATCCATCTCACGTTGCGACACACCAAGGAGGGCGTGAAGGAGGCGTTTGTCCGAGATCTGAAGCTCTCCTCCCAAGAAGTCGCGAAAGGGAAAATCGATAGTGCCCCGCTCGCACCGATCTACGGCCTGTCTTCGACTCTGCCAAAGGCAGACGTTGAGCTATTCATGAAGAACATAGTGGAGTGGCTTTACAGCTAGGAGAGAGTCTCTTGCAGAGTTCCGCCGACTTCGTCGGGGTGGATCTGGGGACATCTTCCTGCAAGGTCGCTGTGGTCGATGTCCACGGCAGGATCGGGGCAACGTCTACCAGGCGTTACTCGCTCGAACTAGGCGAATCCGGCCTGGCAGAGCAGGACCCCGAAGGATGGTGGAGGGCCATGAGCGAAGCTCTTCGCGAAGTCTTCTCGTCGGGAACCAAGTTCGACGTGAAGGGGATCGGTTTCACGGGGCAGTGGTCGGGGACCATTCCGGTGGACGCCGAAGGGAACCATCTGCACAAGGCCATAATCTGGATGGACACGAGAGGGAGGGGCGTAATCGAGAAGCTGACATCGGGCTTCCCTTCGATTTCTGGCTATAGGATAGACAAGCTGTACACTTGGCTCAGAAAGACTGGGGGAGCGCCGGCGCACTCGGGAAAGGACTCGCTAGCTCACATCCTGTACATCAAACAGAATCTTCCCACCGTCTATAGGGAGACTCACAAGTTCATGGAGCCCAAAGACTATCTCATTATGAGGATGACAGGTGCTTGCATAGGTTCATGGGATAACACTGCTCTTCTGTGGGCCACCGACAATAGAGATCCCTTCCATGTGAAGTACGACGACGGTCTATTGAGAATGGCGGGGCTTGAAAGGCAGAAACTTCCTGACCTTGTGGCGCCTACAGAAGTCGTCGGGTCAGTCACCAGTCGTGCTTCTGGCGAGACAGGCGTGCCCGAGGGGACCAAAGTGATCGCCGGGTGCGGTGACATGCAGTGCTCGCTGGTGGGTGCGGGTTGCGTCGACGATTACTCCTCTCATTTGTACGTCGGCACTTCATCATGGATTACCGCGCATGTGCCCTTCAAGAAGACTGACATCTTTCACAACATCGCCTCCCTCCCTTCCGCCATCCCGGGAAGGTACTTCGTGGCAGCCGAGCAGGAAAACGCAGCGAATTCACTCGAGTTCATGTGCACTGCTCTCAACATCCCCCGACAGAACAAGTACGAAGAAATGGACCGGATGGCCTCGTCATCTCCCCGCGGCGCCAAGAAACTCATCTTTCTCCCCTGGCTCTTCGGAGAGCGCACCCCCGTCGAAGACCCACACGTTAGGGGTGGTCTCTTCAATCTCTCACTGGGGCACGATAGGAACGACATCGTAAGGGCGGTGATGGAGGGGGTGGCGTACAACACGAAGTGGCTCCTGTCCGTTGTAGACGGCTTCATCGGCGGTCGCGGTGGAAGCAGGGCCCAGGGGATAGTAATGTCCGGCGGTGCCTCACTCTCCCGCGTCTGGCCCCAGATATTCTCAGATGTGCTCGAAAGAGAGTTGACTCTCATCGACAACCCGACCTACTCCACCGCAAAGGGAGCCGCAATGCTCGCCGCACTCGGGACGAAATCCCTGACCCTGGAAGAGCTGAAGGCAATGAAGGCGGTTGGAAGGGTTCTCGCGCCTCAGAAGGAGGGGCTTGAGGCCTACAGGGAAGGGTACGACCAGTTCCTCCGGTACTACAAGAACAACAGAAAAGGCATGAGAGAATACAACCGCAGCTTGAAGTAATTCAGGAGCTTTCGAGGATGCTTCTTCTTACGATTCCCTTCGCTGTGTCGTAGTCGGGGACCTCACTCCATATGTGTATGAATACCACATCGCCGACCCTTCTCCTGATGCTCTCTATGTGAATGTCCCTGTCATCCACGTAGACGACCCTGTGGGGAGGAACAATGACTCCTCTTGTCCGAAGCTTGTTCAGAAGGTCGAGCAGCCTCTCATGCTTTTCGTCGGTGAACTCAGTAGCGTGGAAATCGAAAAGGTCTGATATCCCCAGTACTTCAATTGCGGGAAAGACACGTTCAGGTATGTTCCAGCTCAGGCTGGAGACCATTGCCCCGTTGTCTTTGCACCATTTCACGAAGTCGATTGCTTCCGGGATAAGCTGCACCCTTGTCCCGTCCGCGCTGCGCAGTCTCCCTTTGCCATCCGAGAAATACGGGGGAGCCACCGTGGAAATGTCGAGATGGTCCCAAAGAGTGCCGTCGATGTCTGTCGCCAGCAGCCATGGCTTCCCTGAACTCATTCTTCTCAGGCGACGGGGGGTTTCTGTTTATCCTTTGTGCGCGTGTCCTTCAGAAGGAAGCTCAGACCAAAGGCTGCGAGAGCCATCACCGAAGTCAGGAGTATGGAGACGAACCATTGTGGAGAAACGAAGTTTCCGACTGTGAAGGAGGCTGAGCTCAGGCCCGACATTGCCACAATCAGAATGAGTGCCCCGACCTGCGAGGCAAGCCAGACAAGGCTTGCGGCACTTCCGGATCGCGCTTCGCCGACTGTCTCCAGGGAGATCTGAAGACCTATTGGAGCGAGCGAGAGAAGGAAAAAGCCCACCAGCACTGCGGAAATCGCATAGACTGCAAATTCGGCCTGGAAACCGAAAACGAAGAGGAAAACGGCTGAAACCAGGGTGTTGATCGTTACAAACCGCTTGAGCATCGAGTACTTGTCTGCGATGTAGGAGATGGCCACCATGCCGACTATGCCACTCACCAGAAGCGCCGCCCCTATCAGTCCCGCGTTCAAAGAGCCCACTCCTCGGGTCGAGAGGATGCTTTCGGTCCACTGAATGAGTCCGCTGAAGACGCCGACTCCCACGAAGAACAGGATCATAAGAACTATGATGTTTCTCATCTTCATCACCGACTTCATCTCACTTAGCAGCGAACCCCAGGAGTGGGGCCGTTCCTCGGTGACCCCCCGCTTTTCTCTCGCGAGGAGTGCGAACAGGGCGAACGACACCGTGACCAGGGCAGAGAAGACGAGCATATTCTGTTGTAATTCGCTCAATGAAGAATCTGGCACCATGATGGGCCCCACTACTAGGGCGGTAATCATCCCCACAAGCTGGCCCATGGTCCCTATGCCGTTGGCGAGCGTCTGCTCCCCCTTCGGAAACCAGGAGCCTGAGAGTTTAGAAATTGCGTTGTACACGAATGGCTGCCCAACGCCGGCCAGGGTCTGGTAGAGGAGCAGGAGGCCGAAGTTGAGCCCAGCCGTCAGCCTTAGCCACGAGAATACAGTAAGGATCAGACTGCCGACCGCGACGTTAATCCTGAAACCCCACCTGTCGATGCTCAGGCCAGTCGGAAGAGACAGGGGTATGAAGACGAGGGGCCAGAAAGCCGCAAGGTAGCCGATCTGGTCGATGCTGGCGTTGAAGATGCCGGTTACCTGAGGCTCAGCAATCCCAGAGAAATTAAGCCAGATCAGCTGAGTCGAGAAGGCCACGAGCGTGTAGGCGAAGAGGACGACCCACCTGTATGAGTCGCGGGGCTCGGCTGCATTGCTCACTGAAGGTCACTCGTGGTTTCCGCGGACATCAGCGACATCTCACGCTTCAAGCGCGCCCTCGTACATGTCGTGCAGCAACTGCGTCACGTTCTCCAGGGTCAGCCTTCTGGGGTTGTATCTCGGGAGGCCGTAGACGTGCTGCCTCTCCTTGAAAATGTACTCAGCGAAACCATCCAGGTCACCCTTGGGGAAGTTCACCTGCTTCAGACTGGTAGGGAGGTCGATGTCCCTCATCAGCTCGAGCAGGGCCTGAGGCACCCTGTCAGCGACGACCTTCGCCGAATCCCAGCCCCTCTCGATTCCAAGGGCAGGGGCAAAGGAGACCATCTTGTCCCTGCAGGCTGGCAGGTTAAAGTCCAGTATGTAGGGGAGCGCTAGTCCTACTGCTACACCGTGGGCGACGCCGTACTTCGGCCCGAAGGCCTCAGCCAGGCAGTGCCCGAGAATCGCCGGCCCTCCAATCCAGGGGAAGGCGATGACCACGCCCCCCAGCATAGACGCCATTGCCATTCCAGAACGCGCTTCTATGTCGTCAGGTTTGTTGTAGGCCTTCCGAGCGTGTCTGAAGAGGAGCTTGACGGCCTCCATGGCCAGGCCGTCCGAAATGGGAGTTGATTCGGCACTGATAAGCCCCTCGATGTTGTGGCCCGCCACGTCGAAGGAGCAGCCTGCCGTGACCCTTGGGGGGCAGCTGATCATCATGTTGGGATCGATTATCGCCACATCGGCAAACAGGTTGCTGCTGGCAGCCCAAGTCTTGTACATTGTTTCCTTTTCGATCACCACCGAGTAGTTCGAGACCTCGCTGCCTGTGCCAGCCGTGGTCGGTATCAGTATCTTGGGCACGCTGGGCTTTGTGAACCTGTCTTCGGTGGGGGTCAGGTAGTGGGCGGGTTCTCCGGGGTTGGTCAACATGTTGGCAACCACTTTGGCAGTATCGAGCACGCTACCGCCCCCGACGCCCACGATCAGGTCGTAGGTCTTGGCGTCCCGAGCAGTCTGAACCGCTCTTTGAACGCTGTCCATGGTGGGCTCGAACGAGATCTTGTCATACACGTCAACCCTGATTGCCGACTTCTCAATCGCTTCCCTCGCCCGCTCCGACAGCCTGGCCTTCTCGACGTTCTCATCCGTCAACAGGAGGGCATTCTTGCCGCCGAGCCTTGATGCCTCGCTCCCGGTCTGATTCAGCGTGTTCGGACCGAACATAATCCTGCGAGGCTGGTCGAAAACCAACGATAGCCGGGATAGCGGGGGGTTGAACGAATACTGATGTGAGCTCATTACGTCTCCTTCTGTCCGTAGACCTGGTAGTACCAACTCTTCCTCACCTTACCCGTCAGGTCAAAGTAGACATGCTTGATGTAGGTGAACTCCTCCAGAGAATATGCAGAAAGCGAGGCACCATGCCCACTCTGCTTGTAGCCGGCCCACGGCATCTCCGAAGGAACCGGCACGTGGTCGTTAACCCAGACCGTTCCGAACCTCAGATCCCTGACCGAGTTCATCGCTCTCGTCACGTCCCGGGTCCAGACGGAAGCTCCCAGGCCGTAGACAACCTCATTACTTTTCCTGATAACTTCATCGTAGTCTTCGAATGACAGGACCGTGAAGACTGGTCCGAATATCTCCTCCTGGACGATGGCGGAGGCATGGTTGTCGGTGAATATCACAGTGGGGCGTAGAAAGTAACCTCCTTCGTGTCCCTCGATCCTCGGCCTCTCCCCACCGTATACCAATTTGCCCTCTTCATGCAGACCCTTCTGAATGTACCCCTCCACTCTCTCCCTCTGCGCTTCGGACACCAGAGGTCCCATGTCTGTCCTTGGATTCAGAGGATCTCCGACCTGCACCTTCTTGAGCTTGTCGACAAGCATCTTCTGATACTTCTCTGCGATCGAGGCGTGAACGTAGAACCTGGTCGCATTGGCGCAGTCCTGCCCGTTGTTCACCAGACCTCCCACAACTGCTCCCTCTGCAGCAGCTTCCAGGTTGGCGTCATCAAACACAATGAACGGTGCCTTCCCGCCAAGCTCGAGAGATACCTTCTTCACGTTCCCGGCACCGAGTTCTGAAAGCCTCCTCCCGACTTCAGTGCTTCCTGTGAAGGCAATCATGTCGACATGGTGATGGCGGGCTAGGGCTTCACCAACCTCGCCCCCTGGCCCTGTCACGACGTTGAATGCCCCCTTTGGAACGCCAGCCTTCTCCAACAGGCTTGCGAGCTCCAGGGTCGTAAGAGGAGTGTAGCTCGCTGGTTTCACTATTACGGTGTTTCCCATCGCGAGGGCGGGGAAGGCCCTCCATGCAACCATCATGAGCGGATAGTTCCATGGGGTTATGACGCCGATAACCCCGATCGGCTCCCTTCGAACAGCGCTTGTTCCATCCGAAACATACTCGGCCATGGCCTTTCCCTCGAGAGTCCTCGACGCCCCCGCAAGGTATCTGATGTTGTCGACAGTGTAAGGGACATCATAGTCAGTGGTCTGCTTGATTGATTTCCCAGAATTCAGACTCTCTAGTCGGGCGAACTCTGTTGACCTTTCTGCCAAAAGGTCTGCGACTCGCAAGAGCATGTTTGCCCTGTCACCGGGGGATAGTCTGCTCCAGATGGGAAAGGCTGACTGCGCTGCGTCAACAGCCCTATCAACGTCCTCTTTGGTTGCGTGCGGAACCTGGTCAACAACCTTGCCATGAGATGGGTCATAAACAGGAGTCAGTACTTCAGAACTCGATCCCACCCATTCACCGCCTACGTACATCAGGCGGCTCGTGATTGAACTTGCCCCGCCAAGTCCATGATGGCTTGAACCTAAAAGGTTGTCATGCATTGGCCAGAACGATTTCAGGAAGGCTCAGAGACCAATCAGCCAGCACCGAAGTTGGTGCAGCCAGGCTAAGCCTCATCAACCGAAAAATCTGCAGAACCATATTCTGCGTTTTTGTTACTGGTTCACGAACTGGCGGTAGATTTCCTCTTCAGACAGGGCCTCGCGGTGGAACCACCGGTCCTCGATGACTTTGTACACCCCTTGCAATCCTGTGAGGACGTTTGTCATCAATCGATGCACTTCACCTGGCGTCTCGGGGAGGGCTTTGATTAGCTCAAGTTCCCCCAGACTGGCGTTGATGGCCCGGATAAGCTCGAGTGGGCCGACTTCGTTAGCGTTGTCCCTAGCCCTAGCGAGGCTGCGGTAGATTGACGAAGCTGGGTCGTCCTTAATGAAGGCGGGTATTGCGTTGGCCTGACCCTCTGCGCTGACTCCCCATGCGGCCCCGATGGTCTTCAGTGTCGCGTTGAAGGCCTTCCGTTTGAGCCCGGTTTGCATAGCGGCCAGGGCGGCAGCATCCAGGGTTCTGGCCATGTTCTCTGCCCTTTCCAGCCACCGTCCCATCCAGATCAGGTTGTACGCTCGCGAATCGGTCAATGGCTTGTCTCTGCCAGACGAGAGAGATCTTGGATCTTTCACTTTCCCCAGGGCTCCTTAAGGTTCATGATGGACGTCGCCTCCTCCAGCAGCTCCTCGTCTGCGTTGAACCGCACGAAGCAAAGGACCCTGACCAGCCGGCCTGTCCACTGGGAAGTAAAGCCGCCTGTCACAGGCGGGGCGTCGGTGTAATCCCGGCCGACTGCCAACTTGATGTAGTCTACTCCCGCGTGGATAACCATGTTTCGCGTGGGATCGGCCGGAACCCAGCCAGCTACGGGGTGCAGGAATTCCAGCAAGGCGTGTGTCTCACCAACTTGGTGAGTCAGAATCGCGCTGACATATCTGCATGGTATTCCCATGGCCCTGAGAATGCCAATCGCCAAGTGCGTCTTGTCCTGACAGACGCCTTTGCGCAGTGCCAGGACATCCTCGGCGCGCGTGTTTACTGTCGTAAGTCCACGGGTGTACTCGATGTTCGTGTAGACCCAATTCACTACCCGAATGACGGTGCTTATGAGAGACGGGGAGTCGCCGGACAAATCGTGGGCCACATTCGCCAGACGCGCCGGGTCTATGAGCGGCGACGGGTCCAGAAACTCCTGACTGCCTGAGTCGTATTTCAGTTGGTTCATGGGCACATCGTAAACGTCTTCCTGCCAAGGTCGTAGGCGGACATCCCCTGTGACTGTGATGAAGAGCTCCCTGTGGGGTTCGGTGATGCGGAACCGGTGGACTATGTTTTCGAAGTGGTCTCGAAATTCCACCTGAGGGGCGGTGGGACTCGTGACGACGTGGTATCTCTCGACGATGCAATGCTTGTCAGGGTACGGTACAAGACGGAGTGAATTGTCGTTTTGAACCGTAGGCCCGCCATATTCGTATTTAGCCACGTAGATGTAGCGGGCCGCGAATTCCTCGGGGCTCATCGGACTACCCAGGTCCCCTTACACAGCCCCCCGGAGGAGTTGTTGGTGATCCGGCTGTTCGCCAGCGAGACACGAGTGAGCCCGCCTGGAAAGACTGTGACTTGACCCTTGCCTCCTTGCACAGCATAGACCCGCAGGTCCACGTAACGCTCGCTGAAGCGCCCGGTCTCTTCTTCGAAGACCAGGTGCTTCGAGAAGTCCAGAGTTTCCTGCGCAATCATAGAGTGAGACTGCTCGATGACCATCCGGGCCAGCTCGGTCTGGTAGGCGGGTCCCATGTCGGGTACAACATACACTCCGAGCCCGCCGTACCCATCCCGAGTCTTCAGGACCAATTTGCCCAGGTTTTGAAGGACGAAGCGCCGCTGTTCTGGGTTCAGCATGTAGTAGCTTGTGGCTTGCTGGAGAATGGGCTCTTCCCCCAAGTAGTGCCTTATCATCTCGGGCACCCAGAGACAGACAAGTTTGTCGTCGGCGGCTCCCGTCCCCATCGCGTTGACAAGAACCACCTTCCCATTGTGGTACGCTTCCGTAAGGCCCCTAACGAACAGGTCTAGTTCCTCGACTCGGCGGTATATCAGATCCACCTCGAAGTCCCCGCCAAGTGCCCGCGCCCAAACTCGGCCGTTTGGTCCTACGTATAGGTCGGACCCCTCCACCAAGGGGAAACCTAGCAGTCTCGAGAGGTAGCGGTGCTCAAAGAAGGCCGACCCGTACTTGCTGTCGGTCAGCAGGACACACCTCGGAGAGCTGCTGTCGCACAAGGATGCGAACATCTGCAAGTACGTACGCTTGAAATCATGCGGAAGGATTTGGTACCCGTTTCCTAACTCAGGAAGGACCTTTTCCTCTATCTCGCAACACTTTAGCTGGTAACTTATGCCCGAGGGTATCCTGAGATTGTCTTCCAGCACCACATACTTGCCGTCGCCCATGTGCACCAGGTCTATCCCATAGATATGCGCAAATAGGTCCTTGGCTGGCAGAATCCCCTTCAGTTCAGGGTAATAGTATTTGCAGGAGTAGACCACCTTTTCCGGCACAATCTCCTGCTTGCCGCAGTAGAGATCAAGGAGGAATTGGTTTATCGCCCGCATCCGCTGGGAGACGCCGGCAGCAATCCGTTCCCAATGGTCCCTTGGAATCAGTCTCGGCAACCAGTCCGTTGGCACCGGGCGGAACCTGACTGGGTCCAGCTGGAAGGTAAAGGAGTCTAATGCCACCTGACGGTTCGCACTCCGCCACCGCGTCTGGAGTTCCCGCAGGCCCAGATGCTCCAGGTTAGCGACCATGTTGCTGTATAGAGGCCTGACAGTCCCGCCGGATTCGAACACCTCGTTCCTGACTCCGTCAAATGATTTGGAATACGGGATTACAGAGGCGGTGTTCTTGCTTACGCTGACAGCCCTGTTTACACCTCCCATGGGGACTGGCGTTGTGCGTCTCTCCCACTTAGCTTTTCGCCGTCTCTTCTCGTGGGATCGATGCGGACACCCCACTAGGCCTTCAATGCTTCTCCATTTTCCGTCTGTGAGAGGCTACTCCAGAGTATGTCTCTCTAGGTTCTGTCCGCGTATCCTTCCTCCTAGTTCATGTTCAGCTACGATGTAGGGAAGCGTCGAACGTGAAACGTCATTCCGCCAAGAAAGGATTCGAGAATCACGGCGAGCCGAGACGGGCTGTGAGTTCCGAACTACTTTCAAGTCTCGCACTCCTCATCATACTCTATTCTTCTGTAATCCAAAGATGCTGGATCTTCGAGGAGGTCTCGCGCCTAAATGGTGTCCGGACACCGGACCAGTCTTCAAACTAGTGCCGTACTCAGTTTGATGAACAAGTATGTTCGGTGGTGTGATGGAACAACCAGTACAAACTGAAACAGGGCTGCCTTCCGTTCTCATCTCCATCACTTTTTTCGCATTTGCTACAAAGAATCAACTCTACTCTCACCTAGTGCCTTACCTGTAGTAGGCTCAACCGAAACACCTTAAGAATCGGGTAAACCCGAAAGACGACATGAATGTATGTCCTTTCTGCAAGTATCCCATCCTATTCACGCCGCACGGCGAAATACCGCATTACGACTACTTGGACTACCATGAATCGGGAAGGTATGATAAAGAAGGCGCTCACCGGGGCTCAAGGGAGTATTACTGTCCGTATTGC